>Ga0184634_10000117_pt1 | contig 17177 bp, 10 predicted proteins | sample PLM31_200_b1_FD_133016 | JGI IMG/M metagenome (GOLD analysis project Ga0184634, IMG submission 133016) | Groundwater sediment microbial communities from an aquifer in East River, Colorado, USA - PLM3-1_200_b1 | ecosystem: Environmental > Terrestrial > Soil > Riparian zone | place: USA: East... | reverse complement strand
ATTGCGTGAAAGAATCGCGCGAACAGCGCCTTATCGGCATGGCGCGCATCGTTGGCATCACGCACACGATCCACTCCCAAGAACAGTGTTAGCAGCGACCCAACCCTGTTTACGCATCCGGTCACGCCGCATTCGCGCAGCGCGCCCTTGAGGCCCGACTCAAGGCGCGCGCCGGCCGCCTCGAGGCGTTCGTATGCCCCCGCAACCCGCACTAAGCGCAGCGTCTCAATACCTGCACGAACCGAAAGCGGATTTCCCGATAGCGTACCCGCCTGATAGACGTGACCATTCGGCGCAAGAAGTTCCATCAGATCTGCGCGGCCGGCAACTGCACCGATGGGCATACCGCCGCCGATAACCTTGCCGAGAAGGACGAGGTCCGGCGCAACTCCAAGCGATTCGCTGACAGTTCCATAGCGAAGCCTAAAGCCAGTGATGACTTCATCGCAGATGAGTAGCGCGCCGTTGCGCGAGCATAGCTCACGCAGCTCCTCGAGGAACCCTGGCTCCGTAGGGACGACTCCCATGTTAGCTGCAACCGGCTCGATAATGATCGCGGCGATTTCCGAGGGGTGGGACCGAAAACACCCTTTAACGTGTTCAAAAGAGTTATATCGAGCTATTAGAGTCAAGGATGCCAATTCATTAGGCACTCCGCCGCTGTCAGGGACCCCCAAGGTCATCCCGCCCGAACCAGCTTTGACAAGCAGCGAATCGCAATGGCCGTGGTAGCAGCCGTCGAACTTGAGGATATGCGTGCGCCCGGTGGCGGCACGCGCGATGCGCAGGGCGGTCATGCCGGCCTCGGTACCGGAACTCACTAGGCGCACGCGAGCTGCGGATGGGATGGCTTGGACAAGCGTTTGCGCGATTTCGACCTCGAGGGCAGTCGGCGCGCCGAAACTCAAACCAGCGCGCGCTTGGTCGGCGAGGGCGCGAGTGACCTCAGGATGCGCGTGACCCAGGATAGCCGGTCCGTAGGAACCCACGTAGTCGAGCAAGCGGTTCCCATCTTCGTCCAAGACGTACGCGCCATCACCGCGCGCGATGAAGAGCGGATGGCCGCCGACCGCGCTCCATGCTCGCACCGGCGAATTGACAGCACCGGGAATGTGCTTGGCCGCGCTCTCAAAGAGCGCGCGAGATTTTTGGCGAGAGCTCATAGCGATGGGTGATTGCTCGCTAACACTGCGATTGTTGGCAGTCAAACGCGCTCGCATTGACGCGGTTGGCGGGCAGGGCGAGCGAATTGGAGTCTCGCGCATCAGCTTTCAGAGCCATTGTTCGCAAAGGCAAAAGTTGTTGCATTATGGTTGCGCGCGCAACACTAGAACCGGTCCCGCGATTCCGTCGATAATTCGCGCGCTTGGCGCTTTCTGCGCGCGCACGCTTGTCAGTCTGATGAAAACTGTTTATCACGTGTGCTGGCCACGAAGGTTCCGCAGTTCGGCGCGCTTGATCGTAACTCACGCGTCACTTTCGTGCTGCACGCGATGACCGGAAGATGTACAAGCATCGTCACCAATCAGCATCGCGCATCGAAAACAGAAAGATCGGATTCGGGAGCGGGAGAAGTTGATAGCCGGACACGCGGCCTCGCGCACGCGTTGTTCGGGGCGAGAGAAATTTCGCTTATCCACAGCTGTGGACAAGCTTGTGTGTAATTGATCGCGGCTTGATCCGCAGCGTCGCTTAGCGGGGGCGTGCGCTGGCCTCGGTTTGGGAGGAGCACATGAACGGGTTGTGGCAACGCACCACCGACCGGATTCGGGCAGAACTCGGTCAGGTCGGCTATGAAACGTGGATCGGACCGCTCGCATTCATCGGGATTCACGGAAAGACTGCGACGATCGAGGCTCCCAATCGCTTTTTCCGTGATTGGGTACAAGAACGTTATTCTACGTTATTGAAGCAGTCTCTCTCCAAAGAAGCGGGAGAACCGGTCGAGGTTCGCCTCACGCACGGTGAGAACGGCGCCTCGACAGCGACGCCGAAGCCTCCACGTGCGCGGCCGGCACCGCCCCCGGTCAGTAACGGAGCGAATGCCTCAACCGCCGATGCTGCATCGCACGAGCGTCACCCGCAGCTCAATTCGCGCTACACGTTCACTGAATTTGTGGTCGGCTCGGGGAACCAGTTTGCGCACGCCGCGGCATTGGCGGTCGCAAACCAACCGGGCGAGAAATACAACCCGCTCTTCATCTACGGCGGGGTCGGACTGGGAAAGACTCACTTGGTGTCGGCGATCGGACATCGGATCTACGCCTCTGGGGATCGTCCGCGTAAGGTGCTCTTCATGCCGGCGGAAGTCTTCATGAATGAACTCATCGGGTCGCTACGGCGTGACAGAATGACGGAATTCCGGGACAGGTTCCGCCGCGTGGACGCCTTGATTCTCGATGATGTTCAATTCCTGGCCGGTCGCGAGCGGACGCAGGAGGAGTTTTTCCACACCTTCAATGCGCTGCACGCGGACCGGCGCCAAATCGTAATCACGTCAGACAAGGTGCCGAGGGACATTGCAGGGCTGGAGGACCGGCTCCGCAACCGCTTCGAGTCGGGATTGATCGCAGACGTAGGTCCGCCCGACCTGGAGACGCGCGTGGCTATCGTGCAGAAGAAGGCTGCGCATGAAAACCTCAAACTCGCCCCGGAGGTTGCGCTCTATGTTGCGCAGAATGTCTCGTCGAACGTGCGCGAACTGGAGGGATGTCTGACCAGACTTGCAGCGCTGGCTTCGCTAAATAAATCAGCGATCACGCTGGACTTCGCCAAGCAGGCGCTGCGCGACCTGATTAGCAGCCACCAAGCCAAACCCGACATCGAGTCGATTCAACGCGTGGTCGCGGATTTCTTTCACATTCGCCTTGCGGACCTCAAGTCGAAGAAACGCACTCAGCACATCGCGTTTTGCCGCCAAGTCGCGATGTACTTGTGCCGCAAGCTGACGGAGAGCTCCTTCCCGACGATCGGCGAAGCGTTCGGACGCGACCACTCGACAGTTATCCATGCGCACAATCTGATTCTGCGCAGGGTCTCGAGCGATTCGGCGTTTAGAATGTCGATCGAGAAGATCGAGCGCGACCTCAAAGGAGCACGCGCGAACGCCGCGTAGTTCTTGACCAGCAGTGGACAGGTTGGGGAAAAGAGCGGTTGAATTCACAGCACCAGCTGCCGCGGAGTAATTAGAGGCCGACGGGTATCGGTGCGCAAACAGTCCAGTGCTCAGCCTTTCTCCTTTAGTTTCAATATCTTGTGGTAGTAATGGACAAGTGAACAGCCTCTACGATCTCTCCTAAAGATATAGATCTATGATCTCAGGATTAGAAGGAGAAGCTCTCAACCAATGGGATTAGTCCTTGAGCGCGGCTCATTGCTGAACGCCCTCTCGCTGGTGCAGGGAATCGTCGAGCGGCGGACAACCGTTCCAATTCTGGGTCACGTGCTGCTCGAGCCGAATGGTGCGAACCTGGTGCTGAGCGCGACCGACTTGGAAGTCGGAATTCGCACGCAAGTGGCGTGCCGATCTGGCAAAGAGAAGAACCTGACGCTTAACGCCCGCAAGCTATTCGAGATTGTTCGCGAAGCGGAAGGCGAAGAAGTGTTGCTCAGTGCTCTCGACGGCGATTGGGTCGAACTCAAATGCGGGCGCGCGCGATTCAAGATGATGGGACTCGATCCGCGGAGCTTTCCAGGGATGCCGTCCGCAGGCGGGAAGGACGGCCCGGTGCCGACCAAGGGCGCCAAAGCTGAACTCTTGATAAGTGCGGTGGTGCTAGCCGAGATGATCGACAAGACGATATTTGCGGTTAGTCCTGACGAGGCGCGCTACAACTTGAGCGGCGTGTTCGTTGAGGCGCCCGCGAGCGGCACGGCGAAGATGGTAGCGACTGACGGTCATCGGCTGTCGATGATCGAGCGGCAACTGGCGGGCTTCAAAATGGAGGCCGGCGCAATCATTCCGCGCAAGGGGTTGGCCGAACTGCGAAAATTGCTCGATCAGAGCGGTGATGAGGAGGTCAAACTGACAATTGATGGTCAGCTCGCATCGCTACGCCGGGGAGCCACTGAAGTTTCAATGCGGCTGGTCGAGGGCGAGTTCCCGGATTATCGCGGCGTAGTGCCGAAGCAGAGCAAGTACCAGGTGTCCGTGGAGCGCGACAAGTTGCTTGCGGCGATCAAGCGCGCAGCGATTTTTTCGAGCGAGCGATATCATGGTGTCAAGCTCGGATTGGCAGCGGGCTCGCTGACAGTTTCGTCGACCAGTCCGGAGATTGGGGAGGCGAGTGAGCCGATTGACGTCGATTTCAAGGGCGAGGAATTCGGGATTGGATTCAATGCGAGCTACCTGCAGCAGGCCCTCGGCGTGATTCCTGCGGGATCGAACGTAGTGTTGGGACTTTCCGACGACGTGAGTCCGGGTGTGGTGCGAACGCCGGACGATCCGTCATTTACCTATGTTGTGATGCCGATGCGTCTGTAGCGCGCGCCAGTGCGAGCTTGCCTTTGTGCGTTGATTTCGATTCCCACGGGAAGGCCTTCTCGGCCATCACGAGTTCGACCGGGTAGCCAAGGTTGGAAATCTCGCGCTGTTTGAGGATGATCAACGTCACTTCGCCGTCTCGCACGGCTCTGCGCAATCTTGATCGATCCATGAAGTAGTGAAACGGCGGGGGCTGCCCGAGGTAGTAGAGTGGCGCCTGCGCGCCGAGAATCGCGAGCTTGTCGAGCTGGCCGGCAAACTTCGTGCGGACCTCCAAGACGAAGCGCTTCTCGGTGCGGTATGTCTCGGTGGACGGCATCGCCACGACAAAGACATAGGTGAGGCACAGCGCGGCGAGAGTCGCGAACGCAACGCCGATACGCCGGGTGTCGAGCCGTCGCCATGCCCAGCCGAATACCGCGACAATCGCGAGCCACCCAACGACGTAGAGGCCGCGCTCCGGCAGCGGGGGCAGCGCGGCGGCATCGCCCGGCAGCACGGCGGACGGCGGCAAGATCGCGGCGATTCCCAGCACGGCTACGGCCGCTACGAGCACGAACCCCGCGACGAGGAGTTTTCGCGCGAGGGCTGCCAGCATCTCCATTCGCATTGCCAGCAAGCTGGCGATGATGAGCGCCGCTGCGGGTAGGATTGGCACAAGGTAGTAGCTCCGACGGGAGCCTGAGAGCGTAAAGAAGATGAACGTCACCCAGAAATATGCGAGTGCGAATCGATCCGTCCGGGCCGGGTCCATGCCGATACGACGACGACGATGCATCTGGACCAGCGCGGCGGGCAGCAGGGCCGACCACGGCGCTGCGAGTGCGAAGATCACGTAAACGTAGAGATAGATGGGTCCGCGGTGGTCGAAGGGCTCGAAGAACCGCAGGGCGTTCTCGCGCACAACCATGCGCAAACCCACCTGCGAGCCTTGCTGAAGCCCGGAGATGACGAATGGCGTCATATAGATCGCGAAGCCGATCGCGATCGCGGCTGCCGACCGCGCGTTGAACAGCCAACGGTTGCGCTCGATGAGCCATGCGATGCGCGCGCGAATTGAGCCGGTCGTGACGGCGTCGCGGAACACGGGCCAGCCGTCGGCGATGCAACGATACGTCACGACGATCGCGACGGGCAGCGCGAAACCGATGAGTCCCTTGGTCAACGACGTCAGCGCCATCACGACCCATAAGCCGACGAGCCACCATCCACACGGCCGATCTTCATTGCGGACAAAAATCAGCAGCGCGGCGAGCACACCGGTTAGCGTTTCCACGTCCGCCGAGGAGACTCGCGCATAGAAGACGAAGCTGAAGCTGGTGGCCAGAATGAGGCCGGCCCATAGTGAAGCGCGCGCGTCGTAGAGGCGGCGCGCAAGAACCATCAATAGAGCTACTGCGAGGAGTCCCGCCAGGGCGGAGGGGAGCCTTGCAGCCAGCTCGGTTACGCCGCCGGTGATCCAACTTGCAACGACGACCAGCCAGTACGAGCCGAGCGGCTTGTCGTAATAGAGCTTCCCGCCGATGGTGGGCCAGAAGTAGTTGTGCGTAAGCACCATCTCACGCGCGATTTCCGCCCAACGAACTTCCATTGACCAGATAGCGCGGTGGCCGAGCCTGGCGAACAACAGTACTGCGCAAAGCGCAAGCACCGACGCCGCGCAAAGCCGCCAGCGCGAGTCATCGACGCCGGGACGTGATGGGTGCCCGTTAGGTGTCGTCGAAGCGGAACTCATTGGTGTGCATTGTAATGGTCGATCGACGGCGCCCGCCACACCGCCAACTTTTCCAGCGCGTGGAACGCAAATAACTCAAGTGGTAACCTGAAACTTCGCGCTTCGGTTCGCATTTGAAGCGACCGGTTTGGATTCCCGCACAGTCGAGGCCTCGATGAGTAAAGAACAGTCGAAAGGGCGTTCAGATGATCGCAAGCCCAATCGTTTAATCAACGAGCAGAGCCCGTATCTGCGCCAGCACGCCTACAATCCAGTTGAGTGGTATGCGTGGGGCGAGGAAGCGCTCGCGCGGGCGAAGGCGGAAGACAAGCCGATTCTACTTTCGATCGGGTACTCGGCGTGCCACTGGTGCCACGTAATGGAACGCGAGTCGTTCGAGAACGAAGAGATCGCTCGCGTGATGAACGAGAACTTCATCTCGATAAAGGTCGATCGCGAAGAGCGCCCGGATCTCGACCAGATCTACATGGACGCGGTGCAGCTGATCGCCGGACGCGGCGGCTGGCCGCTGACTATGTTCCTGACTCCGGACGCAAAGCCGTTTTTCGGCGGCACATACTATCCGCCGGTGGAACGTCACGGGTTGCCAGGGTTTCCGCGCGTGCTGCTCGCGGTCGCACAGGCTTATCGCAACAAAGCGCACGAGGTTGAGCACAACGTTGCGAAGCTGACTGAGACGCTCGGCGCGCTCGGAAGCTACTCACCGCCGCCCGGCGAATTCAGGCGCGACCTGCCGGCAGCAGCGGCGCGTGCGCTCGCGGAACATTACGACAGCATCAACGGTGGAATCGGCAACGCACCGAAGTTCCCCAACACGTTTATCTTTTCGCTTTTCTTGCGCGTCGCACACGCCGAGAACGACCAGCATTGCGCCGAGATGGTTCGTCACACGGTCAAGAAGATGGCGATGGGCGGTATCTACGATCATCTGGGCGGCGGGTTTCACCGATACAGCGTCGATGAACGCTGGCTCGTCCCGCATTTCGAGAAGATGCTTTACGACAACGCGCTTTTGGCGCGGCTTTACTTCGATGCGGGGCGTGCGTTGGGCGAGCCGGAGTTTCTTTCCATCGGCGGCGAGATTTTGGAATACGTGCTGCGCGAGATGACGAGCCCCGACGGCGGGTTCTACTCGACACAGGACGCGGACAGCGAAGGCGAAGAGGGGAAGTTCTTTGTGTGGACGCCGAACGAGGTCGAAGAGGCGGTTGGCGCCGATCTGGCGCGCATCGCCGAGCGCTACTTCGATGTCAGTGCCGAGGGCAACTTTGAAGGCAGGAACATATTGCATCTTACACTTGAACCGGCGGTCGCTGCGCGGCTCTTCAACATGTCCGAAGACGACATGCGCGCCGCGATCAAGACAATTAAAGGCAAACTGTTCGCTGCGCGCGAGCGGCGCGTGAAGCCCGGGCGCGACGAAAAGATCCTTGCCGCATGGAACGGTATGATGATTTCGGCGTTCGCGGAGGGCGCTCGTGCGCTGCACGAAGCCCGGTATCACGCCGCGGCGGAGCGCGGCGCCGAGTTCGTGATGACGCGCCTGTGGGACGGGCGGGCGTTGCGCCGATCGTTCAAGGACGGCGTCGCGCGCTTCAATGCATATCTCGAGGATTACGCACTAGCAGCCAACGCGATGCTCGACGTGTATCAGGCGTCGCTCAATCCGCGTTACCTGGCGCACGCGCGAACGCTCGCGGACGTGGTGCTCGAGCGGTTTCTCGACAAGGATAAGGGTGGCTTCTTCTTCACATCCGACGATCATGAGACGCTGATCACACGCAGCAAGGGGGCGTTCGACGGATCTACGCCGTCGGGCAATAGCTCTGCAGTGATGGCGTTGCTGCGCCTCGGCGCGTATTCCGGCGAGGCGAGGTACAGCGTCGAGGCTGAGCGCACGCTCAACCTTTTTCGCGACCTGATTGAGAAGCAGCCGTTCGGCTTCTCGCACATGCTCGAGGCCGCCGACCTCTATCTGCGGGGTCCGATGGAAGTGGTGCTGGTGGGCAAGCGCGACTCGGCCGAAATTCGCGAGTGGCTCGAGCGGTTGGGCCTGGTTTATGCTCCGAACCTGGCGCTGTTCGTCGCGGACACAGCCGCGGGGGCGCAATCCTATCTGCCAGAACACTTGCGCAACCGTGCGCAAGTCGATGGGCGCGCGACAGCATACGTCTGCCGCGAGCGCGTCTGCTCGACACCGCTCACGAGCTTGAAGGAGATCGAGGCGGAACTAGCGGGCGGTTGAAAAAGCGATTTCAACCGCCCGCTCCCTCTCTTGGGTCTCCCCCGGCGGGGGAGAAGTTTAGGAAGGAAGCTATCTTTCCCGCAGGGCGTTGAGCACGCCCGCGCATCCGCCGCACCATCTTCTGGGTTTCTCAACACCCTGCCAAGGAGGTCGCGCACGGATGGCGCAATTCAACGGACTCGGGATGCACTTGGGGAATCTCTCGCGACTCTCGAACGCGGAGACGCGGTCAATCAGTCCGGAGAATCCCACCGGCGAAAAGGGCAAGGGCGGGATGGCTGCTCCTGATCCAAAGTCGAGCCCCGCGCGAGAACTGGGGCGCGGCTGGAAAGTTTCGCCCTACGTTGTTGTTGCGCCGGGCGAGCAGCGCGTTCTCGCCGATATCGCGGGCTCGGGCGCGATTCAGCAGATCTGGATGACGCCCACCGGAACGTGGCGCACCGCCATACTGAGATTCTACTGGGATGAGTCCCCGGCGCCGTCGGTTGAGTGTCCGCTCGGGGATTTTTTCGCTTCGGGATGGAACCAATACGCGCAGATCTCGTCGCTCGCGGTGTGCGTGAATCCGTCGAAGGGATTCAACTGCTACTGGGAGATGCCGTTTCGCAAGCGAGCGCGCATCACGATGGAAAACCGCTCGGAGCGCGCGATGATTCTCTACTACCAGGTGAACTACGCGCTCACGAGCGTCGATGACGACGCGGCGTACTTTCACGCGCAATTCAGACGCGTCAATCCGCTTTCGTACGGCGAAGCGCACACCATCGTTGACGGCATCCGCGGCCGCGGACAGTTCGCCGGCACGTTTATCGCGTGGGGAGTCAACAACAGCGGCTGGTGGGGTGAAGGCGAGATCAAGTTCTTCATCGACGGCGACGGCGAGTTTCCGACCATATGCGGCACCGGCACCGAGGACTACTTCGGCGGTGCGTACAACTTTGATCCGGGGATCGACCTTGGCCCCGCGCACGCGGGTTACCGCGAGTTCACCGGCCCGTACTCGGGTCTTCCACAGGTCCTGAAACCGGACGGGCTGTATCGCTCGCAGACGCGTTTCGGGATGTACCGCTGGCACATTCCCGATCCGATCCGTTTCAAGAGCGATCTCCGCGTAACGATCCAGGCGCTCGGCTGGCGCGGCAATCCGTTGCGCGAGCGCGATATTGCTGCGCGATTTCTTCCGCTGCAGGACGATATCGCGTCGGTCGCGTTCTGGTATCAAACGCTCCCGGCGGCGCCGTTTCCTGAGCTGCCGGACCGCGACTATTTGGAAGTGATCTGAACGGCCGATCAGCCGGTTTCGAGTACGACGGGATCGCCGAGGCGAATCAGTCCGGGCGATGCAACAGAAGCGAGCGCGCCGACGTATGCGCCGTGATGGCGCACCGCGCTCTCGAGGATGCGGGGGTCGCGCGGGAGACCGCACTGCGCGTGAACCGTCATCGCGCATCGCATCGCGGGAGCAAGCCCCCTGATGCGGACTTCGCCGCCAATCAGGAGTTCACCGCCGTACCAGGCGTCTTCAACAAACCCGCGCGAGGCAGTTTCGATATACATGTTGGGGCGGAATCGGCGCAGGTCAAAATCCGCAGCGCCGCCGGTGAGAGTGCGCAGGTGATCGAGCGTGCCGCTCGCAAGAACATGGATGACTTCCTCGTCAAAGAAGTCGCGGCGCGGGACAAATTCGCCGCGATCGACCATCGCGACAATTTCTTCCTGCGAGAAACCCTCGGGGCGCGCACGTTCGAGCCTGACGGGCATGTTCAGCGACTGTGACAGTGCGTTGGCGGCGGCAGGCTCGTCGGCGAACACGGAGGCGCCAGCGGGAAGAGCGATACGCACGCGCCCGTTCGAGTCGGGCGGCGCATCGTACGACGCGCTCAGGGCGAGCATCGAGGACCACAGTCGCGCGCTCATGATCGCGCCGAATTCGAGTTCGCGGATGGCGTAGGTGCGGTCACCGAGCGCGCCGCGCGGGGTGACGAGCATCTGGGTCAGTTGCTCTCCGCCCAGCGACTTCACCGGGTAGCGCCACAGTTCGCGGACCGTGCCGACCTGCTCGCGCTTCACGTTGGAATTTCCGCCTTCGCTACAAGGTTGGCGGAGCAAGCGGACCGCGCGCCGCCTCGTACGCGGCGGCGACGCGCAGCACCGTCGGCTCGTCGAACAGCCGGCCGATGATCTGCAATGAGATCGGCAGGCCGCCGGGCGAGAGGCCGGTTGGAATCGCGAGCGCGGGCTGACCGGTCACGTCGAACGCGGATGTGAAGCGCAGGATTGAGCGCACCACGTCGAACAGCGGCCCCGGGTCGAGCATGCTGGTCTCACGGACGGGCGGCGCGACGATCGCGCTGGTCGGTGCGACCAGCACATCGTGGGTGTCATGCGCCTTAAGCGCGTCGGCAAGTATGCGCGCGCGCGCGCGCTGTGCACGCACGTAGGTCGCCGCGGGCGTGATCATGCCAATCTCCAGCAGCCAGCGGACATCCTCGCCGTAGTCCTGCGCCCGCGTGCGCATCCACTCCTCGTGGTATTCAAGCGCCTCCGCCCACGTGATGATTCCGCTGACCGCACCCGCCAGCGGGAGCGACGGAATCGACACCTCGTCAACTGTGGCGCCCAACGAGCGGAGCGTCGCAAGGGCGCCGTCGAATGATCGCGCGACATCCTCGGAGAGTTCACTGGTCAGTTCGCGGATGACGCCGATGCGCGTTCCAGAGATGCCGCCGTCGCACGCCTTTGCGTAGGCAGGCACCTTCTCGCGGCTCGAGGTTGAATCGTTCGGATCGCGCCCGGCGATCACCTGTAGCATCAGTGCGGCGTCGCGAACTGAGCGCGTGATCGGGCCGACGTGGTCGAGCGTCGCGGCGAGCGGAATCACGCCGTAGCGGCTGACGCGGCTCCAGGTGGGTTTGAGCCCGACGCATCCGCACAGCGCCGCAGGGATGCGAATCGATCCACCGGTGTCGCTACCGATGGTCGCGGCGGCCATCTTCGCGACGATCGCCGCAGCGGACCCGCCGCTCGAGCCGCCCGGGATTCGGTCGGTCGCGTACGGATTGCGGCACGTGCCGTAATGGGGGTTGCTCGATGTAACCCCATAGGCGAATTCGTGGAGATTGAGTTTACCAAGCAGGATCGCGCCGGCGCGTTTCAGTTTGGTCCACACGGTCGCGTCGAAAGTTGGCTTGAAGTCGCCGAGAATCTTTGAACCGCCGGTAGTCAGGATGCCCTTGGTGTAGAGAAGATCCTTGAGCGCGATCGGCACCCCATGGAACGGACCCTTCCACTTGCCCGCGACGATCTCCGTCTCCGTACGGCGCGCCGCCTTGCGCGCGAGGTCGTCGGTTACGGTGATGTAGGACCGCAGCGTCGTGTTGTGCTTTTCGATCTGACGGAGGTACGCCTCGGTGACTTCAACCGGAGACACCTCGCGCGCGCGGAGCTTTTCCGACAGCTGCGCGACATCAAAGGAAAGAAGAACGTCGTATGAGTGCGCCATAAGTTACCTCTTGATGCGTTGCGCCTCGCCGAGCAGTACGGCGAGACTGAACGGCTGCTCGATGCCATCGAGGCCGAGCGTGCTGAGGCGCCGTACCGCCTCCAGGGTCGGCTGCGCACGGCGCGCCAACGCGTCCGCGTCGGCCTGCGCGATGTCGTAGCCGTACACTTCGATGAGGATCTTGCGCACGGTTTCACCGCTGAGGTCAGCCATGTCGGTTCTCCATCATTTGGATGTCACTTCGCCGGTGAGAAGAGCTTAATCGCACGGCGCACTGCCGCGGGATAGTCCTCGCCGACCGGGTTGGGCGCGATGACCACGAAATCAGGCTCGAGAGCACGGTACTGCGCAAGCCGTTCGAGACAATACTCGGCAGACCCCGCAGCGGCGAGCCAATCGACCAGCCGATCGCTCATCGCGGCGCCGGCTCCGGCCAAATCCCCGCGCGACGTCGCTGACGCGATAGCGCTCGCTTCAGCTTCGAACCCCGCCCTCGCAATCACACGGTTGTAGAACGGCAGCGTGACGTAGAAGAACAGACCACGCCGCGCGGCCTCGAGGCCACTTTTTCGATCGTGGGCAAGGAACACGGGGAACCCGGTCGTGATAGAAACGTCCGAGGCCGTGCGCCCGTGGCGCTGCGCCTGCGCGCGCGTCGTGTCGATCATCATTCGCATGCGATCCGGCGGCGCGATGTAAAGCATCACACCGTCGGCGATCTCACCGGCAAGCCGCGCCGTCTCCTTGACCAACGCGCCGAAATGAATGGGCACGGGCATCGCCGGAGCGCGCACGCGGATGCCCGTGGCCGCAAGCGGCTCGCCGCGATGGGCCCGCCGGATCACCTCGACGTACCTGCGCAGGCGATCGCGAGCGTTGCCGCGCTCGATTCCAAGCCCCGCGAGGGTCTGCGGCGGCCCGGAGCCAAGCCCCAGTATGAAACGCCCATCAGACTCCGTCTGCAGCATCTCCGCCGCCGCGGCGCACAGGACCGGCTCGCGGTAATAGACGTTGGCAATGAAGCTGGCGAGCTTGATGCGCGAGGTGGCCTTGGCGACGGCGTGCAGGCACATCAACACGTCGTTGTTGCTTTCGGGCGACATGACGGCCGCGAAGCCCGCGTCTTCGGCTTCGCATGCGAGGCGCACGTAGTCGGCGTATGGGATGCCGGAGAGGGTTGCGATGGAAATACCGAGTTTGGACACGAGCAACGCCTATCTCACCACACCGGCAGCTCGGAGCGTTGCGATTCTTGCCGCATCGTATCGGAGCAGGCCGCGGAGAATTTCGTCCGTGTGTTCGCCGAGCACAGGTGCGGCGTGTTGGACGCGCCCCGGTGTTGCGGAGAATTTCGCGAGCAGTCCGGTCTGCCGCACCTTGCCCCATTGCGCGTGATCGAACTCCGCGATGAGTTCGTTGGCCGCTACTTGTGGATCATCGAACAAATCGTGGAAGTGATTGACCCGTGACGCCGCCACACCGATGCGGGCGAGCGTCGCGAGCGCGTCGGCGCGATCGATTCGTGCAAACTCTTGCGCCAGCGCCGCAGCGAGTCTGCCCTCGGTGGGCTCCTTGAGAGCTTCATCGAACGTCAGCGGCGGCAACGAAGCATGCATTGTTAGTAGCGCGGCCCATTCCTGCGGCTCGGACAGCGACACAAACAGCCACTGGGCATCGCGACACTGGTACGCGCGTGCGAGCGCCGAACGTCCCCGGGACTCCGCGCCGCCATTCTCCATGCCGGGGCGGCCGTCGTAGAACACATACTCGCCGGCTTGGAATGCGATTGACGCCTGCAAGAGTGATGTCTCACAAAACTGGCCGCGGCCGGTACGCTCGCGGGCGTTGAGAGCGAGCACACATCCGAGCGCGGAGAGCATCGCAGCGCCGTAGTCGCAGATTGCGCAGGTCAGATAAACAGGGTGTCCATGCGGTCCGCCCTGCGCCGCCATCACGCCCGAGCGCGCTTGCAACAGCGGGTCGAAGCCGGGTTGATCGTGCTCGGGGCCTTGGTTGCCAAACGAGTTGACCGACACATAGATGATGCGCGGGTTGCGCGCGGCAAGCGTTTGGTAATCGAATCCGTAGCGGCGCATCCGGCCGGGGCGGAGATTCTCGACCACCATGTCGGCCTTCTCGGCAAGCCCCAGCACAATGTCGCGACCTTCGGGAGTGGTCAGGTCGAGCGCAAGGCCTCGTTTTCCCTGGTTCCAGCCGAGAAAGCCGAAGCCGAATGCGCGGAACGAGTCGCCCGCGAAACTCTCAATCTTGATCACTTCGGCACCGAGCTGCGCGAGGATCATCGGGCCATACGCGCCCGCGATGTAACTCGCGAAGTCGAGGACAAGTACTCCAGCGAGTGGACCTCTGGTTGTGTCGCGCACGCGACGCGGCGCTAACAGCTTCGGCGGCCCACTGGTCAGGGCGAGGCCGGCGCCATCATCACCGGCGCGCGGCGCGGGCCCGACGATCTCTCCGGGCGTGTCATTGAGCGTCACGGGCACGCCCATCTGCACGGTAGGGCCGAGCACGGGGTCGTCGATTTCGCGGCGCATATTGAGAGCGCGCACCTGCGGATCGTCGATGAACTCCGCGCGGGTCGTAACTGCGGCGGACGGGATGTCGTTCTCGCGCAGAATGCTCAGCCACTCCTCACGCGTCCGCGTGCGGATGATGGGTTCGAGTATGTCCTTGAGCGTCTGCCAATGTTCTTGCGGAATTCCCCACGGCGCACCCTCGAAGCGCGGATCGGAGACCAGCTCGGGCCGCTCGATCGCGATCGCAAATTTGCCCCAGAAAGTAGAGTTTCCGCACGCGATGAACAGGTAGCGCCCGTCGGACGCCTCGAACAGCCGGTAGCATGGGATCGGGCCGAGCGGATCCTGCGGGCCGTGATAGAGCCGCTGCATCTTTGCGTGACGCAGGATGCCGCCGGTTTGCAGCGAGAATGCGCCTGCGAGCAACGAGACCTCGATTGCCTGCCCTTCGCCATCGATGCCGCGAGCGTAGAGCGCCGCCGCGGCTGCAGTCGCACCCAGAACGCCGGCCGAGTAGCTCGAGGCCGGAAACGTCAGCGCGACCGGGTTGCCGCTTCGCGCCCACTGGCTACCGGTGATTCCGCTGCGAGCCGCGACCAGGTCATCGTTTGCATCGAGGTCGGCGTCGGGACCGCGGCTGCCGAATGCGGGAATATTCAGCGCGATGATGCGTCGATTGAGCTTCGCGACCGCCGCGTAATCGAGTCCCAAGGCGGTCAACCGCTTGGGCGTCGCGCCGGTGACTACGATGTCGGCCGCGCGGATGAGGCCGGCGAGCCGTTCGCGTCCGGCGGGTAAGTCAATGTCGAAACACGCCGAGCGTTTCGAGCGGTTGAGAACCGCGAAGTGCGGCGCGCCACGCCCGGGTGCGCCGCCGGTTGGCTCGGCCTTGATGACGCGCGCCCCCTGCTCCGCCAAGAGCATCGCCGCGTACGCGACGCCGAGGTTCGAACTGACCTCGACGACGTTGGTTCCCTCGAGCGCTGTCACGATCGCATTTCCGCCTGCAGCGAGCGTCGGCGCGGAGATTCTCATCCGCCTCGGCAACGAACGCAAATAGACCGGCAGGTATCCGGTCACGCAATCGCAGCGGGGATTTCATGTCCGGGAAAGCGTCGATTCATTCCGCCGTAACGTTCGAATACTACTTTGCGGCGTGATCGCACCGTGCGGCCGAAGCCCGGGTGCGCGCGCGTGGACCGCATCGTTGTTGACGAGTCGAACGGGAGGGATCTCGATGACAGGTGAGAGGATTAGGACTATTGCGAGGGTCATTCTGGCACTTGCGATCCTGGCAGCGATGCCGCTTGGCCGCGCGTGGGCGGGCGAAGCGGCCGGCGGAAACCTCAAGCTCTACGTTGACGCAAAGAGCGGCCAGGTGTTCGCAAAGCCGGGACCGGGGCGCACGCCGCTTGATCTGCCGGTAGCCGCGCTTCCCGAATTGAGCCGGCAGATTGAGGAAGCCGGGGCCAGGGCGGCGCAGGCGGATTCCAAGGCGGACAAAGCGCTCAACTCGGTAACCGCGGCCGAAGAGACGCTGCGGTCCGAGATGAAGAACGATGTAGCCGAGTGGCTGCCCTTCAAGGTCAACGCGAGCAAGAAGGGGTTCCTAATTGAATCCAAGGACGGCGGCTTCAGTCTCGACTTTGGGGGCTACTTTCAGACCGACGGCCGCTTCTACACCACCGGCGACAAGCCCTCGAGCGGCAGCACGTTCGTGATGCGGCGTGTCCGCCCCATCTTCGAGGGGCGCGTGTACAAGTACTTCGAGTACAAAATCATGCCCGATTTCGGTCAGGGCAGCGCCGCCATCCAGGACGTTTACCTAGACTTCGATTACTTCGGTAAGATGCTTGCGATCCGTGGCGGCAAGTACAAGCAGCCGGTGGGCCTCGAAGAGCTGCGCTCCTCGAGCAAGCTCTCGCTGATGGAGCGCTCGATTGTGAGCCGCCTCGTCCCGTCGCGCGACATCGGCTTCATGGCGCACGGAAAGCTGTTCGACGGGCATCTGGACTATGAGATCGGCCTATTCAACGGCGTGCCCGATCAGTCATCGAGCAACAATATCGACACCAACTCGGCCAAGGACTTCGCGGGCCGCCTGTTCGCGCACCCGTTCAAGTCGCTGTCGGTCGAGCCGATCGAAGGTCTGGGGGTCGGCGTGGCCGGCACCTTCGGCGATCAGCGCACCGGCCTGCCGAGCTTTTCGACCTTCGGCCGCAACACGTGGTTCAGTTACACCTCTAGCACCGTCGCCGCTGGCGAGCGCGGGCGTATTACACCGCAGATGTACCATTACTGGGGCCCGTTCGGGATGATTGGCGAGTTTGTGTATGTCTGGCAGGACATCAAGAAGAAAGGGGCTGCGGGTCCCGCTATGGATGTCGCCAACTGGGGCTGGGAGATTCAAGGCTCGTACATGCTTACGGGCGAGGAGAACTCCTACAAGGGGCCCAAGCTAAGCGATGCCCATGCTTTCAACCCGTCGAGCGGCCGCTGGGGTGCGTTTGAAGTTGCGGCGCGCTACGCGCAGGTCGGCATCGGCGGCGACGCCTTCACCGGCGGCTTTGCGGACATCACCAAGTCCGCCCGCAAGGCCAAGGAGTGGGCCATCGGCGCCAACTGGTACATGAACGACAACATCAAGCTGATGCTCGATTACGCCCGCACCAGCT
>Ga0184634_10000116_pt1 | contig 17224 bp, 18 predicted proteins | sample PLM31_200_b1_FD_133016 | JGI IMG/M metagenome (GOLD analysis project Ga0184634, IMG submission 133016) | Groundwater sediment microbial communities from an aquifer in East River, Colorado, USA - PLM3-1_200_b1 | ecosystem: Environmental > Terrestrial > Soil > Riparian zone | place: USA: East... | reverse complement strand
TTGGTTGTCATGAGCAAGCGCGGCGCGGAATTCCTGCAAGAGATTTATCATGTTTCACCGGAGAAGATTGACCTAATCCCGCATGGCATCCCCGATCTGCCTTTTGTCGATCCCAGTTTTCATAAAGATTTGTTTGGCGTCGAAGGTAAAATCGTCTTGCTCAGTTTTGGCTTACTGTCGGCGGACAAGGGGATCGAAAACGTCATCTCCGCCCTCCCCGCCATTCTGGCCAAGCATCCCAACGTCGTGTACTTCATCGTTGGCGCGACTCATCCGCATGTTATGCGTCACGATGGCGAAGCCTACAGGTTCTCGCTGCAATGGTTGGCACAAGAGAAAGGCGTCGAAGGTCAGGTGATCTTCTACAACCGATTCGTCAGTTTGGAGGAGCTCGTTGAGTTCATCGGCGCGGCGGATATTTACATCACGCCCTACCTTAACCCCACGCAGATCGTCTCTGGCACGTTGGCTTACACGCTGGGCGCGGGCAAGGCGGTAATTTCGACACCGTATTGGTACGCCGAAGAGATTCTGGCTGACGAACGGGGAGCGCTAGTGCCTTTCCGCGATCCGGCGGCGTTGGCCGAACAAGTGATCGATTTGTTGGAGAACGAGGCCAAGCGCCACGGCATGCGTAAGCGCGCCTATCTATATGGGCGAGAGATGATCTGGCCGCAGGTCGCGCGCCGTTACATGGAGAGTTTTCAGCGCGCCCGAGCCGAACGGCGGCACTTCAGCGCTCCCGGCTTTGTCGTCAAAGCGCTCGACAAACGTCCGGCCGAACTGCCCGCTCTCAAACTCGATCACTTACGCCGCATGACAGATGATACCGGCATATTTCAACATGCTATTTTTACCGTGCCCAACTATCGCGAGGGCTACACCATCGACGACAACGCGCGCGCGCTGACGGTGAGCGCTCTTCTGGAAGAGCTCGGCAATGAAGAAACCTCCGAGCTAACGTCACGTTATTTCGCCTTTGTCTGGTATGCCTTCAATACCCAGACCGGACGCTTTCGCAATTTCATGAACTATCAGCGCAGCTGGATGGAAGACAGCGGTTCCGACGATAGCCACGGCCGCACCTTGTGGGCCCTGGGTACGGTATTGGGCCGTTCTAATACGCCGGCCCTCCAGAGTATGGCCGGCTGGGTATTCGAAAAGGCGTTGCCGGCCATTCTGCGCACGACCAGCCCACGGGCGTGGGCCTTTGCGCTTATCGGCATCCACGAATATCTTCACCGCTTCGCCGGTGACCGCATCGTCACCCAGGTCCGTGAGCAACTGGCCGGGCGGCTGCTGAGGCTGTATCAACATAATCGCGCGGATGAATGGCGCTGGTACGAAAAATCGCTGACCTACTGCAACGCCGCGCTGCCGCACGCCTTGCTCATGTGCGGCCAAGGCATACCCAATAACGACATGACCGAAGCTGGAATGGAGTCGCTCAGTTGGTTGGCCGACTTACAGCGCGCTGACGAGGCTGGGGGCCATTTTGTGCCGATCGGCTCCAACGGTTTTTATCAACGTGGCGGTGAGCGTGCCCGGTTCGATCAGCAACCGGTTGAGGCTCAGGCCATGGTATCGGCTTGCCTCGAAGCGCACCGGATCACGGGAGACAAAAGCTGGTACAAAGAAGCTCGATGCGCTTTCGACTGGTTCCTCGGCCGCAATGACCTGAACCTGCCGATCTATGATCCGACAACCGGCGGTTGTCGAGACGGTTTGCATCCCGACCGCCCGAACGAAAATCAGGGCGCAGAGTCTTCCCTCGCCTTTCTTCAGGCGGTGCTGGAATTGCGCTTGGCTGAGACTACATTGGCATCCGTAGAAACAGGAACTTAATGAACAATCAACACACCGAACTTTTTCGCCGTCACAAGCTCAATCCCATCTTAAGCGGCGCTAATTGGCCCTATCCGGTCAACAGCATTTTCAATCCCGGTGCTACACTGCTGCCTGACGGAACTACTCTGTTGTTGTGCCGCGTCGAAGATCGCAGGGGTCATTCTCATCTAACTGTCGCTCGTTCCGATAACGGCGTGGACAATTGGCGGATTGAATTCCGGCCGACGCTGCTGGCCGACCCTGAACAGTTCCCCGAAGAGGTGTGGGGCATTGAAGACCCGCGCATCACCTACCTCTCCGAATTGAGCAAGTATGCCGTTGTCTATACCGCTTTCTCACGCGATGGTCCGGGCGTATCTCTGGCGCTCACTGACGATTTTCACACCTTCGAGCGCTACGGCGTCATTATGTCGCCGGAAGATAAAGATGCGGCCTTACTGCCATATCGTATCGGCGGGCAGTGGGCTTTGATCCATCGGCCGGTCAGCGCTCCGCGCGCGCACATGTGGCTATCTTATTCACCGGACTTGCGCCACTGGGGCAATCACAAGCTGATGCTGGCAGCTCGGCGCGGCGCGTGGTGGGACGCGAATAAAATCGGCCTCTCGCCGCCGCCCATCGAAACGCCGCGCGGCTGGCTGGTGATTTACCACGGCGTGCGTGTGACCCCGGCCGGCTCCATTTATCGATTAGGACTGGCTCTGTTTGATTTGCAGGCGCCGGAGCATTGCCTAAAAAGGGGCGATGAGTGGGTCTTCGGCCCGCAAGAAGTCTACGAGCAACGTGGAGACGTCGATAACGTTGTCTTTCCTTGCGGATACACGATTGCGCCGGACGGCGACACCATCCACCTCTATTACGGCGCGGCGGATACGAGCATAGGCCTGGCCACCGGCAGTGTTCGCGGGATGCTGGAGTGGCTTCAACGGGAGTGATAACAACCGGCGCCAACTATCAAGGCAAGAAAGGAGCATTTATGGCAAGCGAGACATTTCAGAAACGGCAGAAAGAAATGGCGCGAAGAGAGAAGCAAAGAAGGAAATTTGACCGTCGAATAGAACGAAAGACCGAAAAAGCAAAGCCAGAAAGTAATTTCGACGGGGAGAATCCAATGAAAGGTCAGCTGGATTTTCGCCACGGCCCAACGATTTTATAATAATCGAGTTCATGCAACCAAACGGCGAAATAATTCAAGGCGCGGATCGCGTCGTGCTCATCGGAACGGAGAATGAATGGTACTCAATGTTGGCAATAAGGTCGTTTATCCAAGTCAGGGTCCCTGTCTCATCGGCGCGGTAGTCAAGAAGGTGGTCGGCGGCAGGCCGACGAGCTTCTATCAATTGGCTGTTCTGGACGACGGTGGCGGCGAGTTATTCGTCCCCCTAGATAAAGTCGGGGCGCTAGGTATCCGACAGTTACTGGCAAGGTCCGAGATTCCAAAGCTGCTGGGCCATTTAAAAAAGGCAGCCGTAACGGAGAAGAACTGGAAGCAACGCGCCATCGACAACGCGAAACTGTTGAGCTCCGGATCGGCATTTGCCCTGGCTGAGGTTGTCGAGTCGCTCACGGATCTGAGCGCGACCAAGGCGCTCACGCCGCGTGATCGGCAGATTCTAGAGAGGGCGAGAAAGATACTGATTTGCGAGATTTCCGAAGTTACCGGAAAAACGAAGAGCGCGGCCGCGGAACAGGTAGATGAGGCTCTCAAAATGCGACAAAAAGGATGAACCACTTAGTCGGAAAATTGCATTGAGCTGAAAAGCAGCGAGCGCGAAGCGCCACCGTGCCGGGCGCAAAAACAGAAGGAGGGGTGATGGCAAGTGAAACATTTAAGAAGCGGCAGAAGGAAGCAGCGCGGCGTGAGAAGAAGCAAAAGAAGGCAGCTCGGCTGGCGGACCGAAGAAACACAAAAGAAAAGACCGGTGACGAGCTTCAGGAAGAAAAGCCAAACACATAGGGGTTGTATCTCAAATCGAGCTAATGGGTAAACCGGTCTGTTTTAGTCGCGCAGCAATGCCGTGAGCTCCCCAAAAAAATCCGAGATCGCTGCCCGCCAGACTTTGCGCTTCTGAGTCGCCGATCCGCGCTACTGTCACGAGCGAAGTTGCAAATGGGTGAAATCGACAGACGCGGCGCGTTGCTCGGCACGATTTCCGCAAAATTTTTTGGCGAAGCAAGGTCTTTAGATGATTAAGAATCTATCTGTGGACAACATGAGACAGGTAACAGTCACCGACACCGATTTCGCCGAAGTTAAAACGGTCAAACCGGGTTGGTATCGGAGCGCTGCCAAATATGGGCGTTCGAATCTTGGCAAATCGATCTGGCAACTCGTCGGAACATTTATTCCCTATTTTGCACTATGGGTGGCGATGATCCACACGGTTCAACAAGGATTTCCCTATTGGATCACGCTGGCGCTGGCTGTGTTGGCAGGAGGCATCCTGGTGCGCATTTTCATCCTTTTCCATGATTGCAGTCATGGTTCCTTCTTTGCATCGCGCCGGGCAAATACAATCCTCGGTTACGTCACGGGTATTCTGACTTTCACCGCCTTCGAAGACTGGCGACGTGCCCATAATTTGCATCATGCCACGGCTGGAGATCTGGACCGTCGGGGAGTCGGCGATGTCTGGACAATGACGACGAAAGAATACCTGGCAGCACCCCGACGAACGAAACTGGCCTACCGGATCTATCGCAATCCTTTAGTCTTATTCGGTATAGGGCCGCTGTTGCTATTCTTGCTGTTCCAGCGATTTTCCAAGAAAGGCGGTGGCAAGAGAGAGCGGAAAAGCGTGCTTGTCACGAACTCGGCGCTTTTGCTCGTTGTCGGAACGGCGAGCTGGACCATCGGTTTTCAGACATATGTATTAATTCAGTTGCCCGTCATTCTAATTAGCGGCAGCCTTGGGCTGTGGCTGTTCTATATCCAGCATCAATTTGAGAACGCATACTGGGTACGTCACGAAGCTTGGGATCCGATGAAAGTAGCTTTGGAAGGTAGCTCGTATTTCAAGCTGCCGAAAATCCTCCAGTGGTTCACGGGTAACATCGGTTTACACCACATTCACCACGTTCGACCGAGTATACCCAATTACAACCTGCAACGGTGCTACGATGAAATTCCGGCCTTTCAGGCGGTCAAAGCCATCACGCTGCGGACAAGTTTTAGGTCGCTGCGACTAGGACTGTACGATGCAAAAAAGAAAACAATAGTCAGTTTCCGCTCGTTGACGGTTCACAACTCGAAAAATAAAGCTGCCGCGATCTAATATTCTCCGCCCTGTGTCGCAGTTCAAGCCACGGGAGCGTGAACTAGGAGATCGAGATCGGTTTGGTCATCGCAGACAGCTTCAACCATCGGGACCACAGTTCCAGTAACACCGTTAACAGGGGCCTAATTCGGTACCTCGTTTTCGAATGTTTCTGCGGCGCAGACTAGATGGATGAAAAGCGTCTTTGACAGTATTTGATATCAACATAGTTGACCTTGCTATCATCACTTGGATCACCTAGTCTGACTATAGCCACTCAAGGCGCAGGGTTTCCTTCCGCGGTTACCTGAAATTCTTCACGTAAGCCTTCTGCATCAGCCCTCCAAGCAAACGGCCGTCAGCTCCGGCCAAAAGGGGAAATAGATTGAGTGCTTTATTCGTTATTGCCATCCTATGGCTTTGATTGTCATCGGTATCGCATTGAGAATTTCGAATTAAGCGACTCTGAACTGCAACTTTTTAATTGGCATGTGCCGTTTGTGATCGCGAATCAACCGTTACAGCCGACTCGTGTCGTGCAAACACGCAACGCGGATAAAATCCCTGCCGCGCGAATACAGCGAATGCAACATGATTGTTATCGCGGATGAAGCAAAGGAGGGGTAAATGAAAAGTAGCATTTCATACAAGAACTGTCTCATTCGCAGTGAATCGTTTCAGCTAGCGCAAAGTAGCAGCTGGATTCCCCGATATGCTTTGACGCGTCAAGACGCCAATAGTGAGCGAAACCGTACTCCATCGCGTCACGATCGACTCGACATAGTTTTTTGGACGGAATACGAAGCTGACGAGTTTGCGCTGCAGGACGCAATGCGGTGGATCGATAGGAACTGACGGTTCGACGGCTACAAAGATAACCAGGAGGTTTTTACGTCATTAATTAACCAGTTGCCCGAAACCGTGTTTACGACAAAGGTAGACGAGCTGCTGAATTGGGGGCGAGCCTCATCACAATGGTACATGCTGTTCGGCCTGGCCTGTTGCGCGATCGAATTGATGCAGACCGGAGGTCCCCGGGCCGATATCGATCGATTTGGCGCTGTCCCGCGCGCAACGCCTCGGCAGTCAGATCTGATGATCGTGGCCGGCACGTTGACTTACAAAATGGCCAAGCGGACCAAGCTCCTCTACGATCAGATGCCTGATCCGAAGTACGTCATCTCGATGGGGAGCTGTGCCAACTGCGGCGGGCTTTTTCAGCTCGCCTACTCGGTTTGTAAAGGCGTCGACAAGATCATTCCGGTCGACGTTTACGTTCCCGGTTGTCCGCCCCGGCCCGAGGCCCTGACAGAGGGGCTGCTGCGAATCCAGGACAAAATCATGCAGGAGAAGTGGCTGGTAAAAAGCAAGCCGGTCACAGACCGGGAGTTGGCAGTCTAGGCAAGGATCTCATTCGATATGGTTGGAGAAATTACTATCACCGATCGCGCCGCGGAAAAGATCCGGGCGCTTCTCGCAGGAGCAAAAAAGGGACATGGGCTGCGGGTCAAAGTTGTCGAGGGCGGCTGCTCCGGCTTTGAGTACAAAATGGCTATTGATTCCGCCGAGGCGGAAGACCAGGTCTTTGAGAAAAACGGCGCCCGCATCATGCTCGACTCGAAGAGCATCCTTCATCTGAACGGGACGGAGCTCGATTACAAAAACGAGTTGATGCAATCGGGGTTCGTGTTTAACAATCCTAACGTCAAAGGGACATGCGGCTGCGGCACTTCTTTTAGCGCCTGAGTTGGCCGACGCCTCGGAGGCCGCTTACATGTTTACGACATAGGGAGAATTATGCCAGAGCCGACGGCACAACCTGAGGAGAAGAAGAAGCGCAAAGGCACCGCGCTCCTTGCGGTGATGGACGAAAATTGCAGTAGCTGTGCAGGCTCGCCTCTGTGTGAAGTGCATTGTCCAGTCGAGAACTGCATCAATCTACTCTACGAAGAAACCCCCGCCGGCGGACTAAAGCCCTATCGAGTCTGGGTCGATAACGACAAGTGCATCGGCTGCCAGATGTGTTTCAGCGACGATTTAACCAAGATCCATCGGCACAAGGAAACCGGCGAAATCTTCCGCGAGTATGCCGGGAGATATTACGACGGCTCCAAAAAGCTGGTCGAAGAGAACAAGCTGCCGAAGAAATTTCAGCTTGAGCTGATCGGCACAGAATCCGACGATCGGCTCGATAAGAAAATCTGTCCGTGGGACGCCATCAAAATGTACGAATTCGACGAAGGCGCAGAGCTTTCCAAATATTTCTATGAACCGGAAAAAATCGATGCGGTGAACGGCGTGTACGTTATGGACGCTGCCGAGAAACGACGGCTGGAAGAAAAGCAAATTGAACTCTACATGGGCGGCGGATGAACTTCGATATCCGGGAACTACGACAACCACTGCCGAAAGTATTCTTGCCGCATCAGCACTCGCTTCATCCCATGAAAGACGCCGATGAAAAGAATTGACCACATGTCTCTTTGGGAGAGGGCTTACGTACCCGAGATCCTGCGGGGCCTTTCAGTCACGGGTTATCACTTCTGGCGTAATCTCAGCATCCACATTCTGCATGCCTTCGGTTTAGCGAAAGCCCGTCAAGCCGCCGTCACGGTCCAATATCCGGAGGAAAGAACTCCTTACCCGGACACCTTTCGCGGCCGTCACCGCCTAACTCTCGGCGAGGATGACACCGCCAACTGCACGGCTTGCTTTCTTTGCGCGACCGCGTGCCCGGCCGATTGTATCTACATCGAGGCCGGTGAGGATCCGGAGAATCCCATCGAGAAGTACGCGGTGCGCTATGAAATAGACACGTTACGCTGCATCTATTGCGGTCTGTGCGTCGAAGCCTGTCCTTGCGACGCGATTCGTATGGATACCGGTACCCATCCCGGCAATCTGGGATTTTCCAGGAAAGACTTTGTCGAAGACAAAAAGATTCTGACGGACCGCTCACGCGATTTAAAGGCCAAAGGCAAAGAAGGTCTCTATGAAGAGTACGTCAACCGTTACCGAAGAGTCTAACCGTAGCGGTTTGCACTGGCATCGTCACACTTCGAAGAAACCACCGACATCCGCAGATTAGTCAGTCTCGTACCGTAACCGGAGCCACACTCCTCCGATTAGAAAGCTCACTTAGCCATGAAAATACCGATTGGCAGCTCTGAAAATTGGCCGGCTTCGCGCTTATCGAGGCTGCGCATCGCCCAAATGGCGCCGAAAGCCGGTCTGCGCGAGTCGGTAAGGAAATTCTTTTCCGACCTGCGGACCAATTACCAGGCGAGAAAGAAAAACAAGCTGCCCATGGAAAAGAAACAGCGCCGGTTTTCCATCGGGTACTTAATCTTGGCGTTCGTCTCCATTCTGGTGATCCAGAACTACATCGGCCGTTCCCACGTCGAGATCATCGGTTACAGCCAATTCAAGTCTCTACTCAATAAGGGCCTTATCAACGATCTGGCGATTGGCGAGACGGCCATCCAAGGCAATATGAAGGGAACAGCATTTAAGGAAATTTTCACGCCGGAGAAAGTAAAACAGATTTCCCCGGAAATCGTTGAGGGCAAAAACTTTTTTCCCTTTGAAACGGTGCGAGTGGAGGATCCGGGTCTCACGGCCGAGCTTGAGGCAGCAAAAATACCGTTTAAGGGACAGATAACCAGCGATTGGCTGCCGACCATTTTATCCTGGGTGGTTCCCGTCGCCCTGTTTTTCCTGCTGTGGAGCTATTTTGCCAAGAAGATGGGAGCAGGAAGCGGCGGTTTAATGCAGATCGGCAAGAGTAAAGCGAAAGTCTACATCGAGAAAAAAACCGGAGTTACCTTCGCCGATGTTGCGGGCATCGATGAGGCCGAAGAAGAAGTCGCTGAAGTTGTCGGGTTTCTGAAAGATCCGGATAAGTATCAAAGATTGGGCGGGCGTATTCCCAAGGGTGTTTTGATCGTGGGGCCGCCGGGGACGGGGAAAACCCTGCTCGCGCGCGCAGTCGCGGGCGAGGCCGGCGTTCCTTTCTTCAGCCTGTCCGGTTCCGACTTTGTCGAAATGTTTGTCGGAGTCGGCGCGGCGCGGGTAAGAGACCTGTTTATGCAAGCAGTCAAGCATGCTCCCAGCATCATCTTCATCGATGAGCTCGATGCTATAGGAAAGGCGCGGGGAGTGAACATGCTGTCGAGCAACGATGAGCGCGAGCAAACACTCAATCAGCTCCTAGCCGAGATGGACGGCTTCGATCCGAACCAAGGGGTGATCATCATGGCCGCCACCAACCGGCCGGAAATCCTCGACGCCGCGCTGCTCCGTCCCGGCCGATTCGATCGGCAGATCCTGGTGGATCGTCCCGATATCAAGGGACGCACGAAAATCCTCCAATTGCATGCGAAGAAGGTGAAACTCTCGGCTGATCTCGACCTCGTCGTAGTGGCAGCCAAAACGCCGGGCTTTGTCGGCGCCGATCTCGCCAACATCGTCAACGAGGCTGCTTTGCTGGCGGCGCGTCAGGATAAAGAATCGATAGAGATGGTGGAATTTGACGAGGCGATCGAAAGAGTAGTCGCGGGATTACAAAAGAAGAGCCACGTCATCAATCCCAAGGAGAAAAAGATCGTCGCCTACCATGAGTCAGGTCACGCGCTGGTGGCGGAGCTCGTGCCTGGCGCCGATCCCGTTTCCAAGATCTCCATTATCCCGAGGGGCATCGCCGCCCTGGGTTATACGACGCAGCTGCCGACTGAAGACCGCTATCTCATGACACGTTCCGAACTGCTCGCGCGCATCGATGTTCTTTTGGGCGGGAGAGTCGCGGAGGAGATCGTCTTCGGCGATATATCGACCGGCGCGCAGAACGATCTGCAGCGAGCCACCGAGATTGCGAGAACTATGATCACCCAATTCGGCATGAGTGAAAAGCTCGGCCTCACCTCTCTCGAAGGACCGCGGCATGCCACGTTCCTGATGGTGCCCACTCAGAGTCCCAAAGAGTACAGCGAGGAAACCGCCCGGCTCATTGATAGCGAGCTAAAGCAAATATTGTCGGAGGCGCACACTAAAGCGCGGGATATCCTGGTCGCGCACCGCCCGGCGCTGGAGGAATTGGCCAAGTTGCTGCTGGAAAAGGAAGTTGTCGACAGGCCAGCCTTGCAGGCGATCCTAAAAGTGCGAAGCATCGATAGCTTGAAAGAAAAAAAGCGCTCTGCGAACCCATCCGGTAAAGAAAGCAATCAGACCAACGCTGAGCGGGAATAGCCATTGGTCGGCAGATGAATCGGGCGTTGAGCTGTAGTGATTCAATAAAATCAGGAGAGCGAAATATGAAGAGCGAAACGCAGCGGCCCGGAGATAAACCGCAGTTTGACGAGCGCGCCAATGAGGATAGCTATTTTGCTGTGAAAGAATATGAGCTGGTTAGTGATATGAAAACCGAGCATCGGAAGGGCGAAGCAGCTCGGCGGGAGGCGCAGATGGCGAGTTGTCCGAAGTGTTCAGGAAAATTTGCCCAGTACCGGTTTATGGGATTCGATTTAGAACGCTGTGAAAAGTGTGAGGGGATCTGGCTCAATAAAGGCGAGCTCGCGGGGATATTGCGACAGCAGGCGCGCGGTCCGATTGGCGCATTCCTCGATCGGTGCTTTGCCAAAGATGAAACGGGAAAGAGGAGTGAGACCTCGCCTCACCAGTTAACGAAAAGGACGTGGAGATAATCATGAAGGTCGATTTTCTGGAAAAGCAATTGCTCCCAATTGGACTCTTGGCGCAAGATTCCTTCAGCGGGGTTGCAGCGCTGGTGAAAGAGGTTTTCACGCGTACTCGTGTTTCTGGAGACGAAGAGGGCAAGCTCAGCTACTGGCAGCTCATATTCTCCCAGAGTAAGACAAATGGCTGCTGTTATCGTGGCGAGGATCTCCCTCATGTGAAGTGGCGATGGCCGAGGGATACATGGTTTCAGGAACATCTGGGTGACCATCTCAAGGCTCTCGAATGTGCTGCGCCCCAAGCGAGCAACTGAAGGCGTCTGCGATGAGCGCTCGCGGCCGGTAAAATCTTCTTGGTTTACCGCAACTTGGATTAGTCAAATTCGGTCAGCCGGAGCGCCTACGCCCGTGTGCCGGCCAGCCTTAAGTATTTTAAAAATTGTCCGATATTAGACAGAAGGGCGCCTGAAAGAGCGTACCATACAATGTGAAAGCCTGTCTTTAAAAAGCTTGAGAACAAAGCTCATCGGCAACTCCGGTAGCATTACGAGAATGGTCGATGATCGGAGTTTCTCAATATCGGTCGACATATGAATAAAACGCCGCGCACAAAAACTACTCATCGAGTTAGTTTCCTCTCGTTAAGCAGCGTAGCGGCGAGGAAGGGACCCTGCAATGGACGTTCAGACCGAAGGCATTAGGAGCAACGGGGAGCAAGAGAGTTTGAGGGCTTCCGAAGTTCGCTACCGGCGACTCTTCGAGACGGCCAAGGATGGCATACTTCTCCTGGATGCGGATGCGGGACGGATCACCGACGTCAATCCATACCTGCAAGACATGCTGGGATATTCTCTCAGCGAGTTGATCGGCAAGGCGCTCTGGGAGATCGGTCCGGTCAAAGATATTACCGCGAGCCAGGACGCCATGCGCCACTTGCAGGAAAAGGAATACGTCCGTTACGAGAATCTGCCGTTGGAAACCAAAAGCGGACAACACATCCAGGTCGAGTTCGTCAGCAATGTCTACCTCGTCGATGGCTTGCGCGTGATCCAATGCAACGTCCGCGATATCACCAGCCGCAAACGGGCCGAGGATGGTATGCGGACGGCCAACGACGAGTTGATGGCTTCGGTGGCTGAACTGCAAAAGCGTGACGAGGAAATGAAGTCGCTCATCGGCCTAAACGAACTGCTTCAATCCTGCACAAGCCAGGCCGAGGCCTATCAGGTGATTGCTCACATGGCCGTCGAACTATTCGCGGGGCAGATGGGTTGTTTAGCCATTTTGTCTGCCCCGGATCAACATTTGGAGACGGTCGTATGTTGGGGCGATCAGACAGCACTAAAGTCCAGTTTTTCATTGGACGATTGCTGGGCGTTACGGCGAGGTAAATTGCATGAAGTTAGCGATCCCCAGAAGGATGTGCTGTGTCGACACTTTGACCGTGAAACACAGGTAGGCGATCTGTGCGTGCCTTTGATAGTCCAGAGCGGAGCAATCGGACTGTTGTGTCTCACCGGCGCGGCGCGAAAGGATATGGGTTCGATCACGAGGCAACAACTGGCCGTGGCTGTGGGCGAAACGATCAAGCTGTCTTTGTATAATTTGAAACTAAGAGAGGAGCTGCGCCAACAGGCTACTCATGATCCGCTAACCGGGCTGTGCAATCGGCGCTATTTGGAAGAGAATCTAGGGCGCGAGCTGCATCGAGCGCGGCGCGCCAATTCGCCGCTTTGCATCGTGATGCTCGACCTCGATAACTTTAAGCCATTCAATGATAGCTTCGGTCACGATGCCGGCGATTCGCTGTTACGCCAGCTGGGGCAGATGCTGCGCGAGAAGCTGCGCAAGAGCGATATCTCGTGCCGTTATGGCGGGGATGAGTTTGTCCTCGTGCTGCCCGATTCATCGCTGGCGGACACCCAGCAACGCGTGGAACAAATCCGCGTTCTGGTCAAAGAACTGCAGATTCGGCACGGCGGCCCACAGCTAGACACGATAACAATATCGGCCGGTATTGCGCCCGCGTCTGAACACAATTCCACGGCTGCTGAATTACTCCAAGCGGCTGACAATGCCATGTACACCGCCAAGCAGGCCGGCGGGAACCGCGTTGTTGTCTACCAGGTGAAGGAGTCATAGCTCGAAAACAGCCGGAAGGGGCTTGCTTAACATTCCTATGGTTTACCGCCATCTACGTTAACCAGCTCTTGTTCAATTTCGACCTACGCCGATGTCTACACTGATTAGTAGCTCAGATCGTCGAGACCGGCGCTGTGCGTGTGTCAGCCTCACAATCCTTTTTTCAAACGATTCAATTTTAGACTGAAATTACATCAGAGTCAGCGAAAGTTTTCACACAAAAAAGGCCGGCTCCAACCTCATCATCACGATGGGTAACGCTTGGTTCGGAGGAGAGCTGTTGATGTCAAGGTAGATACTGATTGTCGAAGATTATTGTGATCTGCGCGAGATGCTCGGAACGGTTCTCACTGCATGCGGATGGAACCCAATCCTTGCCGAAAGTGGCCGCAAAGCGCTGGACAAATTCGAGCGCGAAACACCGGGAATCACTCTCATGGACATGCGAATGCCGGATATGAACGGCTTCGAGCTCGCGACGATTCTAAAAAGCACGGTGTCTACAGGAGCATACCCATTCTTGGGACGACCGCGTATCCCGGTCGCGTAGCCCGGCAGCGGTGTCTTTCGGCAGGCCGCGATGATTTCATTTCCAAGCCTTTCGCGATTGCCGCGCTCCTAACGAGTCTTACAAATCTAGTGTCTGGAGAAAGACCAAATGCAATAGCGGCAACGGCCCTATGACTCCGGCATCTAGTCCGCGGGAACGAAGTTCGAGGGATGCCGGCCGTCGGAGAAAAGGTTAGTTATCCGTGATAGTGCCCGGGTCTCAAAAACAACATCATATCGTTGCTGTTCTCTGAAGTGAAAGGAAGCAGCATGAAATTAGGTCATAACGGAAACAGAATCGATACCACCTTAGGAGAGCTCATAGCGACCATCAGCGACGTCCGCTTTGAAAATTCCGATGACGCAAAAGAGGCCTATGATCTTACGCGTCTGGTTTTGGTGGAGATTTTAAAAAACGCATCTCTCAGAGGTGAAATCTTTAACCAGCCTTTTTTCTGGAATTAAGTAAGGTTCGAAAGAATATCGGGGTATCTGATCGGGTGTTTCGCGCCGAGCTCGCTCGTTCCTTCTGGTCCTCGCCGTTACCACGACCTGGAACCCGGTCGTACTCTTTTTTTGCCGGCTTTTGTTTTTTCCGAAGCAAACTTGAGCTACACCTTGGAGCGGGGCCGGCGTGAACAGTGCTGCACGCCATCATCGCCTTCTCGTTCGGCGACGATGGCTATCTTTTTTTCAATCATCGCATTCATTTCACTATGTTTTTACCGTTCCCCTTGAATCTCGCTTCAACCTCGCCTTCACTCCGACCGAGTTCGGCTTGCGCAATAGCATTCTCGCTGCTTGAATTTCCGACATTCGATTCGAGGCAAGCATTTTCGACCAGGTACTTCTAAAGGACTTCTCGCGATGAGTTCTGTCGTATATAGTCGTTCCGAGGTCTTGGCGTGAAGATCGCTCAGATTACAAGCGTTTACATCTCCGTTCCGCCAAAGACGCATGGAGGAACGGAACGCATCGTCTATTATCTTTGCCAGCAGCTCAGCCGGCGCGGACATCAGGTGGAACTTTTTGCTTCGGGGGACTCGAAGGTTGACTGCACCCTCCAGTCTGTTTTGCCGATCGCCTGCCAGGATGATCCCCTTTCGACCTTTTATCTGGAAAAGGAGTTTGAGACACGACACGCCTACAACCTTTATCGCCAGGCCGAACGTTTCGACCTAATTCATGCTCACTGGCCTACTCTGGCTCCCTATTTCTCCACTTTTACCACAACGCCTACGTTGGTCACTTACGGTTATATAGAGAAAGAACTCCACGAATATTATCGAACACACTTCCCGCAGTGCCTTCCGGTATGTGTAAGCCAGGCTCAAAGGAAAATGTTAGGAGACGATTCGATCCCAGTTGTTTATAACGGTATCGATATGAACGAGATACTTTTTAACGATAAGCCGGAAGATTTCCTCATCATCGTCGGCCGCATGACGCCCGGAAAGGGCATTGCCGAGGCGATCCGCATTGTTAAGAAGGCTGGAGCGAGGCTGCTCATTGTCGGTCATGTCACCACTCACCTGCCGTGGAGCGAGGAGTACTTTCTCAAGGAGGTTAAGCCCCATATTGACGGAGATAAGATCCGCTACATCGAGCGGCTGCCCTATCACGAGATCGTGCAACTGATGAGCAAGGCTAAAGGGTTCCTTTTCCCACTGCAGTGGGATGAGCCGTTCGGCATGGTCGTAATCGAAGCCATGGCTGCGGGAACTCCGGTGGTGGCCTACCCGCGTGGCTCCATGCCTGAGTTGATCAAGCACGGTGAGACCGGCTATCTGCTCGACAATGAGGATGAGATGGTTGAGATGATCGATAGAATCGAGACGCTGGATCGCGCGCGCTGCAGGAAGTGGGTCGAGGAACGTTTCTCTGTGGAGCGGATGGTCGATGGGTATGAGGGGCTCTATAAAATGGCCGCGAGCGGGCGTTGGACCGGCACCTGAGGTCAACGGCAAGCAATGGCGAGTAAAAGGTGGAACCTTGAAAGACTTCGAAGCGAAAGCAGCTATTGGCGCTCGTGCATCCTTATCACCGCGGCCCATCTCGATTTGTTCGGTTGGATTGGCAAGCTGGAAAAAAGTCCCAGAGCGGTGGCTGCTCATTTTGGCGGCCATGCAGTGGGGTGGGAGATTTTTCTCAACGCACTCTGCGGCATGGGCTTGCTGAGGAAACGCGGAGAAAAATTTGCCAATGTCCCGTTTTCTTCGCGTTATCTTAGTGGGGCCGGAGCAACTTTTCTTCTGCCCAATTATGACGCTTGGGACATTTGGGGTGGGCTCGCTTCCATCCTCATAACCGGAAAGAGACCAAGGACCCAGAAACCTTTCATCTCGGATCGCGGGAAGGCAAAGCGCTTACTCGGCGGTCTGCATCTCCATGCGCAGCAGATCGCGCCTTATCTGATCGAAAAATTACCCTTGACCGGCTGCCGGACCCTGCTAGACGTCGGCGGCGGGCTTGGAACTTTTGCCGCCGCTTTTTGTCGTCGTTATCCACGCCTTCGGGCAACTCTTGTTGAGCATCCTAATATTCTTCCTCTGGCGCGTCGGGCTGTCGGAGACTCGGGTATGGCGAAAAGAGTGCGGGTCATCGGACTGGATTTTTCACGGGATGCTCTGCCACGGGGATTCGATGCCGTATTCGCTTCCAATGTCCTACACGCGCATGGGGCCGCTGAAAACCGCTCTCTACTTACGAAACTCTATCGCTGTCTGAACCCTCGGGGGCATTTGATTCTGCGCGATGTTTTCATGAGTCGGGAGAGGACCGCTCCCGAGTGGGGGACGCTCTTTTCCGTTTCGCTTCTTTTGCACACGCCCCAAGGACGTTGTTACGCTCTGGACGAGATTCTCGGATGGCTGCGCCAAGCCGGGTTCTCACGTATAAGAGGCCCCTTCCGCAGCAGCCCGCTTCCTTTTGATCCCGATTCGATTTTAATAGCGAAGAAGAGCTAGCGATCAAACAGTGGACAACATTTAAACGCCGATGACGGATTGGGTGGAGATTTTGAAAGGCGCATCTCTCAGAAGTGAAATCGTTGACCGGCACTTTCCCACGAGTAAATACCTGCATTAATCTGTTTTATCTCTGCGGGTTTCATTCCCCGCAGCTTGCTGCGTTAAGTAAATTGCCTATCCGAAGTCCGTCATTCCCGCATGCTTTTAGCGGTGGTTCGACTGGGCTCACCACAGGCAGGTTCGGAACTCGTGGACCCCCGATTAAAACATTCGGGGGTGACGCCTTTGAGACAAATCTCATCGCCGAGTTCTGATACCCCGCAGCTTGCTGCGGGGTTATTCACCGCACCGTTCCCTCATACGACCGTTTAGTCGAAAGTCTCGACGCTTTCGACGAGCTTTCTCTGATTACTTATCCTGAGGGGTAAGAAATCTATCCGAATACTTAGCCTTTCCCTCAATTCAATTTATGGCACAAGGCTTGCGCATGCTCAGCTTCGATCGTCCTTACAGAGGAGCGATATGCTCGCAACCATTTTGATCGTCGTCATGATCTTGCTGCAGACGGGTGCATTGTCACTTGGCCTCATGGTCGGTCGTCGGTTTATTACCGCGGCGGCGAGCCTGAACCGCAAATCGGCTCACTAACAATACATAACCGGGAACGGCCCTAAAGGCGCCGGTCTTGGAAATAGGGAGGTGCTTTATGCCTTTAGTTCAACTCGTAGTGATCTTGATCGTAGTTGGTGTTCTCCTCGGGCTGGTTAAT
>Ga0184634_10000114_pt1 | contig 17259 bp, 18 predicted proteins | sample PLM31_200_b1_FD_133016 | JGI IMG/M metagenome (GOLD analysis project Ga0184634, IMG submission 133016) | Groundwater sediment microbial communities from an aquifer in East River, Colorado, USA - PLM3-1_200_b1 | ecosystem: Environmental > Terrestrial > Soil > Riparian zone | place: USA: East... | reverse complement strand
TCGGCGCCGCCGAGGTAGGCCCGCGCCATGGCGGCGATGACCGAGGGCACGACGAGGGGATCGATCGCGGCGTTCGCCGCGTAGGAAGGCAGGCTGCAGGTGAGGTCCACCCACGGCGAGATGCAGACGCCGGCCGCAGGAAGCGCAACCCCGCGCTCGCGCAAGGCGAGCATCGTCGCGATTGCGAGGCCGCCGCCTGCGGAGTCTCCGGCCACCACGATGGCCTGCGGCGCGATCCCCTCCGACCCGATCAGCCACCGATAGGTGGCGAGCGCGTCCTCGAGCGCCGCCGGAAACGGGTGCTCGGGCGCGCGCCGGTAATCGAGCAGCAGCGCCGAAGCTCCGGCCGCGCCGGCGATCGCCGCCGCGAGATGCCGGTGCGAGCGGGGAGACCCGATCACATAGCCGCCGCCGTGAAGGTACAGCACCACCGCTTCGCGGGCCTGCGGCGGGCGCAGCCACTCGGCATGCGCGACCGGGGCGTGCACCGCTTTCACTTCGAAGTCAACCGGGATCGGAAACACGCGCTCCGCGCGGTCGTACTGCTCGCGCAGCTCCTCGAACGTGAGGCCGGCCTGCGGCGGGAGTTTCGCCAGGTGCGCGCGCACCCTCTGAATGCCGCCCCCGGCGTGCATGCTCAGGACAGCCAGCGTTTGCGCCGCTTGTAGCGCTTGGCGTCGCGGTACGACTTGCGCGATCCGAGCTCGTTCAGCCCGAGGTAGAACTCGCGCACGTCGGAGTTCTCGCGCAGCGCCGTCGCCGAGCCTTCGAGCACGATGCGCCCGTTCTCCATCACGTAGCCGTGCTCGGCGACATCGAGCGCCATCACCGCGTTCTGCTCGACCAGCAGCACCGAGAGCTTCTCCTGCCGCGCGAGGCGCTGCACGATCTGGAAGATCTCCTCGACCAGCATCGGCGCGAGCCCGAGCGAGGGTTCGTCGAGCAGCATCAGCTTGGGCCGGCTCATCAGCGCGCGTCCGATCGCGAGCATCTGCTGCTCGCCTCCGCTCAGGTAGCCGGAGGTCTGCGAGCGCCGCTCGTGCAGGCGCGGAAAGTAGTTGTACACGAGCTCCAGGCCGCGGCGCACATCGGCGAGGTTCGGCAGGAGATGGCCGCCGGCGACGAGGTTCTCCTCGGCGCTCAGGTGCTGGAACACGCGCCGCCCCTCGAACACCTGCGCGATGCCGAGCCTCGCCACCTCCGAGGCGCGCATGCCGTCGATGCGCCGGCCCTGGAAGCCGACCGAGCCCTTGGTCACCTCGCCGCGCTCCGAGCGCAGCACGCCGGAGACCGCCTTCAAGGTGGTGGTCTTGCCGGCGCCGTTCGCGCCCAGCAGCGCCGTGATCTTGCCCTCGGCCGCCCCGAGCGAAACGCCCTTCAGGACGAGGATGACGTTGTCGTAGACGACCTCGACATTGTTGAGCGAAAGCATGCCGTGCCGCAGCTCATTTCTTCGCGTCGGCGGCGATGTGCTTCTTGATCACCTCGGGATAGGCGCGGAACCAGTCGGTGCTCTTCGTCAGCTTGCCGCCCTTGACCGTGAACACCTGGATCCAGCCGCCGCCCTCGTGATCCTCGGGCGTGATCTGGAGCGGCGGCATCAGCCCGCCGAGCGTCACGCCCTTGACGTGCTCGAAGCCTTTTTTCACGTCCTCGCCGCTCGGCTTGGCGCCGCCCTTCGCCTTGATGGCGTTGCGGATCGCCTCGACGTGCACCGCGGCGTGGAAGATGCCGCGGTTGTAGTACACGCTCGAGGCCATCTCCTTGGGGGCGGGCTTGCCCTGCTTCTGGTACATCGCGACGATGTCCTTGTGGACCGGGTAGTCGCCGCCCACGCCGGCGAACTGGATGGTGTTGTAGCCCTCGGCCGCCGCGCCGCCGCCGGCCGCATCGATATCGGCTTCGGCCGCGCCCCACACGAAGCTGATCACCTTGGATAGCGGGTAGCCGATGCGCTTGAGCTCCTTGATCGACACCGAGGGCGAGCGGCCGAACAGGTGCGTGATCACGAAATCGGCGCGGTAGCGCTGCGCGATGTCGAGCGCCTGGGCGCCCATCTCGACCCCGGGCGGCGGCACGGCGAAGGCTTTCAGCTCGAAGCCTTCCAGCTTGGCGAGGTCCTCGAGCACCGGCAGCGGCTCGCGTCCGGCCGGGTTGTCGAAGTACAGGTAAGCGATCTTCCTGCCCTTGAGGTTGCCGCCGAGGCTGTCTTTCGCGAACTTCACCGCGCCCGTCGCCTGCGACCAGTAGCTCGCCGCCACCGGGAAAATGTACGGATAGCGCTTGCCGTCGGCCGCCGCGGCAGTCCCGAACCCCGGCGAAGTGCCGGGAATCTTGTCTTCGGTGAGCCTGGAGGTGAGCGCCTGCGTGTGCGGGGTGCCGTAGAGCATGATGCTCACCGCCCCTTCCTTCTTGTGGCGCTCGTAGGACTCCATTCCCTGCGGCACCTTGTACTCGTGGTCGATCTCGAGCGCCCGGATGGTGTAGCCCCCGACCCCCCCGCGCGAATTGACGAGCGCGATATAGTCGTGCACCCCGGGGCAGAAGAACACGCCGATGGTCTGGGTCGCGCCGGTGCGGTCGCACTGCATTCCGATCACGATCTCCTTCTGCGCGAGCGCCGGCGCCGCGGCGAGCCCCGCGGCCAGGGTGGCCGCGCCTATCAGGATGCGATGTCGTTTCATGGTTCCCTCCTTGGGTTGGCGGGCTGCATCAGTACGAGAACGGCCAGACGCGGAAGTAGCTCCGGACGTTGCGCCACAGCCGGTTCAGCCCTTCCGGCTCGACGACGAGAAACACGATGATCAGCGCGCCGAACATGAACAGCCTCAGGTTCGGCACCAGATTGCGCAGCTCGCTCTCGCTGAACGCGAGGCCGCCGAAAGCCTCCATGACCAACCGCAGCACGATCGGCAGCAGCGTGACGAAGATCGCGCCGAAGATCGAGCCGAGCACCGAGCCCAGCCCGCCGATGATGACCATCGCCAGATAGTCGATCGAGGTCGTGATCTGGAAAATCTCGTAGTTGGCGATGCCGAGGTAGTAGGTGTAGAGCACCCCGGTCACGCCGGCGTAGAAGGACGATACGGCGAACGCGAGCAGCTTGTAGCGGAAGATGTCGATGCCGATGATCTCGGCGGCGATGTCCTGATCGCGGATCGCGACGAACGCGCGGCCGATGCGGCTGCGCACGAGATTCAGGGTGGCGACGACGGCGAGCGCGGCGAAGAACAGCAGGAAAAAGTAGAGCTGCCCCTGGGTCTTGAGCGGCGTGCCGAACAACGCCGGCCGCGGAACCTCGATCGAGGCCTGCACGCCGCCGGAAATCCACGGCACGTGGTTGATGGTCCACTCGATGATGAGCTGCGCCGCGAGCGTCGCGATCGCGAGATACAGCCCCTTGATGCGCAGGCTCGGGATGCCCACCACGACGCCGACCAGCGCAGCCATCAGCCCGCCCGCCGGCAGGGTGATCCAGAACGGCAGCCCGAAGCGCACCGCCAGGTTCGCCGCCATATACGCCCCGACCGACATGAAGGCGGCGTGCCCGATGGAGATCTGGCCGGTGTAGCCCACCAGGATGTTGAGCCCCAGCGCGCCGACGATCGCGATGAACACCAGGTTGAAGATCGAAAGGTAGTACTCGTGGAGCGCGAGGGGCGCCGCGACCAGCAGCAGGGCGGCGATCGCCGCGACCGTCCAGCGCGCCACCGGCAGCGGATAGAGCGCCATGTCCGCCGCGTAGCTGGTCTTGTAGACGCCGCATTCGCGATGGATCATCCCGGCCGCCGCGCTCAGATCCGCTCGATCTTGGGTTCGCCGAACATGCCGTAGGGCCGGATCATCAGCACGACGATCATCACCAGGTACGGCACGAAATCCTTGGTGCCCCCGCCGACCAGCGGATCGAAATAGCCCGCGGCGAGGTTCTCGATCACGCCGATGAGGATCCCGCCCAGGATCGCGCCCGCGATCGAGTCCAGGCCGCCGAGGATCACCACCGGAAACACCTTCAGCCCGATGAGGGCGAGGTGCACGTCCACCCCCAGCATCGCGCCCCAGACCACGCCGGCGAGCGCCGACACGATCCCGGCCATCGCCCAGGCGAGGGCGAAGTAGCGCTCGACGTTGATCCCCATGGCCATCGCCACTTGCTGGTCGTCGGCGACCGCGCGCATCGCCACGCCCATCCGGCTCTTGAGGAAGAACCAGGTGAAGGCGCCCAGGAACCCGAGCGAAACCAGCGCCCCCGTCAGGTGCACCGGCTGCAGCATGAGGGGCCCCAGGTGAATGGGGCTGTCGCCGACCGGCAGCGCGATCGCGCGCGTCTCCGCGCCGAAGAGCATCGGCCCGAGGCCGCGCAGCACGGCGGCAAGCCCGATCGTCGCCATGATCACCGCGACCAGCGGGCGGCCGAGCAGCGGGCGCAGCACGACGCGCTCCAGAGCGAAGCCGAAGGCGACCATGCCGCCGACGGCGGCGACCACGCCCACCCAGAACGGCGCCCCGGCGAGCACGATGGCGCCCGCGGCCGCAAAACCGGCGAGCATGACGAACTCGCCCTGGGCGAAGTTGATCGCGCCGGTCGCCTTGTACACCAGCACGAAGCCAAGCGCGATCAGCGAGTACATCAGGCCGATCAGGACGCCGTTGCCGATCAGCTGGAGCGTGAAGTCGAGCTCCATCGCGCCTGCCTACGCCGCCCGGCCCGCGGCTTCGGGCTCGCGCAGCTCGTGGATCGTCATCGCCGTTTCCATCGTCGTCTTGCGGCCGTCCTCGTAGGTGATCTCCATCGACAAGGTCACCGCGTCGCGCCCGCCGTAGAGCGCCTCGATCACCGGCGCATACTTCTGCGCGACGAAGCGGCGCCGCACTTTCCTGGTGCGCGTCATCTCGGCGTCGTCGGCTTCGAGCTCCTTGGCGAGCAGCAGGAAGCGGCGCACGCGCAGCGGCGCGGGCAGGGTGGCGTTGCACTTTACCACCTCGCCGTAGATCAGCTCGGCCGCCTCGCTCTTGCGCGAGAGGTCCATGAAGCTCGTGTACGCGAGGCCGCGCCGCTCCGCCCAGCTGCCGACGGTTTCCAGGTCGATCGAGATCATCGCGGCGACGAAGAGGCGCTGGTCGCCGAAAGCGACCGCCTCGCGGATGTAGGGGCTGTACTTGAGCTTGTTCTCGACGAACTGCGGCGCGAACGGCGCGCCGCCGGCGAGCTTGCCCACGTCCTTGGCGCGATCGATGATCGCCAGGTGCCCGCGCGGGTCGATGAGCCCGGCGTCGCCGGTGCGCAGCCAGCCCTCCGCGGTAAGCGCCTCGCGCGTCGCCTCCTCCTGCTTGTAGTAGCCGCGAAACACGCCGGGGCCGCGCACCAGCACCTCGCCGCGCTCGTCCAGCCGCACCTCGGCGCCCGGGAGCGTGCGGCCGACCGTGTTCGGGTCGGCTTCGCCGTCGCGCTGCAGCGCGACCAGCGCCGAGGACTCGGTGGCGCCGTAGATCTGCTTCAGGTTGACGCCGAAGGACCTGAAAAAACGAAACGTGTCGGCGCCCAGCGGCGCGCCTCCGGAGTAGCACCAGCGCGCATTGCGCAGCCCGAGCTGGTCGCGCACCGGACGGTACACCAGCTGCTCGCCGAGCCGGTACGCGAGCGCGAGCGCGAGCGGCACCGGTTTGCCTTCGCTCGCCAGCAGCTCGCGGCGCGCGGCGAGCGCGCGGAAGCCTTCGAAAACGAGGCGCTTGAGCGGCGTGGCGTCGGCCGCTTTCACCTCGAGCCCGCTCAGCATGCTCTCCCAGATCCGCGGCGGCGCGAGCAGCGCGTCCGGGCCCAGCTCGCGCAGGTCGCGGCGCACCGTCTCCGGTCCCTCGGGGCAGCTCGCCACCAGTCCCGCCACCAGCCCCAGGCCGAGCGTGTAGGCGGCGTCGCCGACCCAGGCCATCGGCAGGTAGCACAGCCAGTCGTCGCCCGAGCGGACGTCCTCGACCTCGGCGAGCGCTTGCATCGTGGCGATCAGGTTGCGATGGCTGAGCATCGCGCCCTTGGGGACGCCGGTGGTGCCCGAGGTATACGCGATCATCGCGATATCGTCGCCGCCGCCTTGCGCGAGCTCGCGATCGTAGCGGCCCGGATGGTTCGCATCGAAGGCGCGTCCCTCGGACTGCGTCTCGGCGTACGAGCGCAGGATGTCCGATTGATAACCGCCCATGCCGCGCGGGTCGTCGTAGATCAGCTCGCGCAGCGCCGGAAGCTCGCCGCGCAGCGACAGGATCTTGTCCGCCTGCTCCTGGTCCTCGGCGACCACGACCGCCACGTCGGCGTGCTTGAGCACATAGGCGAGCTCGGCCGCGATCGAATCCTGGTAGACGGGCACGGCCACGCCGCCGAGCGCCTGCGCGGCGAGCTGCGCCCAGTAGAGGCGCACCCGGTTGTCGCCGATCACCGAGAGCTTGTCGCCGCGCCGGAATCCCAGCGCGGCAAGCCCGAGCGCGAGCTCGCGCACCTGGGCTTCGCACTCGCGCCAGGTGTACGTGCGCCAGATGCCGCGGTCCTTCTCGCGCATGCCCGGCCGCTCGCCCCAGATCCTGGCGTTGCGCGCGAGCAGCTTCGGAAAAGTGCAGGTGTCGGCCTGGCCGGCGAGGCTCATTCGCGCCCCTCGCTCTTGCGCGCGCCGAGATACGCCTCGATCACGGCCGCGACGTTCTGCACCTGCGCCGGGGTGCCCTCGGCGATGGTGCGGCCGCGATCGAGCACCGTCACGCGGTCCGAGATGTCCATCACCACGCCCATGTCGTGCTCGATCAGGACGATGGTCACCCCCCGCTCGTGGTTCGCGTCGAGAATGTAGCGCGCCATGTCCTCCTTCTCGTCCTGGTTCATCCCGCCCATCGGCTCGTCGAGCAGCAGCAGCTTGGGCTCCAGCGCGAGCGCGCGGCCGAGCTCGACGCGCTTGCGCAGGCCGTAGGGCAGCGCCGCCGTGGGCTGCTTGCGCAAGTCCTCGAGCTTGAGGAATTCGATGATCTCCTCGACCGTTTCGCGGTGCGCGATCTCCTCCTTCTGCGCCATTCCCCAGTAGACCAGGCTGCCGAAGATGCCCGCCTTCATGCGCACGTGCCGGCCGAGCATCAGGTTGTCGAGCACGGTGAGCCCGGAGAACAGCGCGATGTTCTGGAAGGTACGCGCCACGCCGAGCGCGGCGATCGCGCTCGGCGAGCGGCGCGTCAGGTCCGCCCCCTCGAAGACGACGCGCCCCGCGTCCGGCCGGTAGAAGCCGGAGATCACGTTGAGGAGCGAGGTCTTGCCGGCGCCGTTGGGCCCGATGATCGACACGATCGAGCCGCGCGGCACCTCGATCGACACGCCGTCCAGGGCGGTGACGCCGCCGAAACGCTTGGCGACGCCGCTCACCACGAGCTGCTCCGCCGCCTCCGCGTCGGATCGCAACGCGCCGTGCGCGCCGGAAGCGCTCATGTCCCTCCTCCCTGACCGGTCATGCTGCCGCAGCCCACCCGGCGTGTCAACATATCCGGTGACGCGGATCGAGTCCCGGCCCACCGGCTTGCCGTGTCGGCGTACGCCGGCGAACCCGAGGATCGCGCGCGCTCCAGGACGCGATTGCGCTGTCCGCGTTCGCGCATCGCGGCGCTCGCGCTTGCAGCACCGGCTCCGAATATATCTTGCGATTTCGCTAGATATTGATCAAAATCTTCGCATGCCCGGGTTGGTGTCATCGGCCGATTTCGCTCGCGCACACAAGCTCTCCGAGCAGCGCGTGCGGCAGCTGCTCGCCGCCGGAAAGGTCACCGGGGCGTTTCGCGTCGGCGCGCGCTGGGTCATCCCGGCCGACGCCGCGATCCGGCGCACGCCTGCGGGCCGTCCTCCGCGCAGGCGCTCGAGCGTTCTCAGGCGGGCGGCGCGCGCCTGCGAGAGCGCGCTCGCCCGTGCAGGGGTGCGCGCGCTCGTCGTCGGCTCCGTCGCTTATGGAGGCGTGCGGCCGGAGTCGGACCTCGATCTGCTGATCGTCTCCTATCCGGGGAAGAAGTGGAGCGAGGTGAGCTCGCTTGCGGCCGATGCGGCGCGGCCTTACGGGGTTCCGGTCGACGTGATTTTCGCCGACACCCTTCCGCCGGCGGTGAAGCAGGCGATGCTGAAGGACGCGCGGCGTGCCGGCCTCCTTTGAGGACCAGCTCGCGATCGCCGCAGAGCTGCTGCGCGAAGTCGAGCGGATGGAGGCAGGCGAGAGGCGCTGGTCGAAAGCGCGCCCGCCCGCAGGCTACGAGCGCGAGCTGCGGCTCGCCGGCCTGGCACAGCGCGTTGCGCAGGCCTACACGATTCAATCGAGGGGGTGCTCGCCTTCGTCGCCCGGCGCATCGACCGCGCTCCGGTCACGGTAGAGGACTGGCACCAGAAGCTCATCGCGCGATGCGCGCAACCCTTTGCCGAAGCGAAGCGGCCGGCGCTCCTCTCGAACGCGCTCGCCGAGGATCTCCTCGAGCTGCGCGAATTCAGGCACGTGGTGCGAAACATCTACCCGACGCGTCTCCACGAGTCCAGGGTGCGCGAGAACCTGGAGCGACTCATCCGCGCCGCGCGGGCCTTCGGCGCGCAGTGCGAAGCGTTTGCCGCCGGCTTTTCTCGAGCGCGCAGGCCGAAGCGCAAGCGGCAGATTCGCGGCCCGGCCTAGAGGAAATCCGTGCCGCCGTCCAGCATGATCGTCTGGCCGGTGATGAAGCGGCTCTCGCTGGAGCCGGCAACGGGCGAATTGATTTGCCAATCACTCAGCCCGACGATCCCGATTTCCCCTTGTCCTCCGTCTCCCGGGCCTTCTATAATCGCCGCCGAGGGAGGAGATCCCCATGAAGCGCTTACTCGTACTGGCCGGCGCCGCGCTGTTCGCGGCCTCGACGTTGGCGCAATTTCCTTCGAAGCCGGTCCGCGTGGTCGTGCCGTTCGGCGCCGGCTCGTCCACCGACATCGTGATGCGCATCATTGCGCGGCCGCTCGGCCAGGCGCTCGGCCAGCCGGTGGTGGTCGACAACAAGCCCGGCGCCGACGGCATCATCGCCGCGGTGGAGGTGCAGAAGGCGGCGCCCGACGGGCACACCATCATGATCGCCACCAACAGCCCGCTCTCGGCCGCGCCGCACCTGAGAAAGAGCCTGCCCTACCACCCGATCAACGACTTCACGCCGATCAGCTTCATCGGCAACTACACCTTCTTCATCGTGGTGCACCCGGGCGTGCCGGCGAAGACGCTCGGGGAGCTGATCAACCATGCGCGCAGCAACCCGGGCAAGCTCAACTACGCAACCGGCAACACGACCTCGATCGTCTCGACCGCGATGTTCGCGACGCTTGCGAAAATCAACATGCAGCACATTCCCTACAAGACCGAGCCGCCGGCGATCACCGACCTGCTCTCGGGGCGGATCCATCTCATGTTCAGCTCCTATTCCACGGTCGCGCCGCACGTGCGCGAAGGCAAGCTGCGCGCGCTCGTCACCACGCTTCCTGGCCGCAGCCCGCTCATTCCGGAGGTGCCCTCGATCGTCGAAGCGGGCTTTCCGAAATTCCCGATCGTGCCTTGGGCGGGCATGGTGGCTCCCGCCAAGACGCCGAAGGCGGTGGTGGAACGCCTCAACCGCGAGTTGAACCTGGTCCTGAAGCGCGCGGAGGTGCGCGATCATCTCGGCAAACAGGCGTTCGAGGCCAGGGGCTCGTCGGCGGAGGAACTCGGCGTCTACGTGAAGGAGCAGCTCGAGGTGTGGGGCAAAGCGATCCGCGACGCCGGCATCCAGCCAGAGTGACCATGAGAAAGCCGCTCACCGACTTCACCCCCGTTTCGCTGGTCGGGACCTTCGGCTTTTTCCTCTTCACTCCCCCCAGCGTGCCGGCGAAATCGGTCGCCGAGCTGCTTGCCTACGTGCGCGCCAATCCGGGTCAGCCGAGCACATTGCCCTTCTCGCCCCCCCTTTTCCAGGCACGCGTTGTCGTTTCCAGCGCAACGAACCCATACCGCTCCAGGGTATGCAGCGTGCGGGTCAGTGAACGGCACGTCGATCTCGCGCGCAAGCCGCTGCGGGCTCGCGTAGCGCTCGGTCGGTTGCCGCCAGACGCCTTCGGCGAGATCGGTGGTGCCGGCGTCGAGATGCGCGAATATCCTGCGCGCGAGCGCGATTTGGAGATCCCGGTTCAATAGAGCAGGATCGGGTTGATGATCGCCTGCACCGCGCCGGTGATGCGCGAGGGCCCGAGCGTGAACAGGCCTTCATACACCTTGTCCTTCACCGCCTCCTCGGCGTTCACGTTCTCGAGGATCATGATGCCGTTCTGCGGGATCAGGATCTGGTGCACGTAGAAGATCTTCTTCGGATCCTCGAACGGCAGCACTTCCAACCCCCAGGTGTCGGCCCCAACCATGGCGACGTCGAGCGATGCGAGGTAGTTTGCGCCCTCGATGCCCAGGCCCGGCTCGACCGAGCCGTAGCGCTTGTCGTCCTTGCCGATCAGCTTGGTCCAGCCGGTGTAGAAGATCACCACGTCGCCTTTGTTGATCTTCATGTTGCCCTGGCGCTTGAGCGCGGCCTCGATCTCCCTGCGGTTGAACGCCGTGCCCTCGGGGACCGGGTCCTTGCCGGTGAGCCCGACCATGTCGAGGATCACGGCCCGGGTGGCGATCGCCGGCACGCTCTCGATGCCGTATTTCTTCAGGCCCGCCGCCGAGACGAATTCGCGCCCCTTGGCGCAGTTGTAGTACACCCCGTCGATGCCGATATGGCCGAGGCCGTCGATCTGCGAGCCGATCCCGACCCAGCCCATGATGATGTCGTCGTTGTAGTTGGTCTTGGTCTCGCCGATCGAGCCGCCGTATTCCTGCCCCGGCGTGAGGACGGTCACGGAGAAGGTGCGCGGCGGGAAGGCGGGCGTCTTGCTGTTGGTCTCGATGCCCATGCGGACCGCCTTGCCGCGCTTCACCAGCTTCGCCGCCGCCTGCACGTTTGCGGCGGTGATGTTGTTGAGCGCGCCGATCTGGTCGTTCGGGCCCCACTTGGATCGGTAGCAGGTCTCGAGCGCGCCGGACTCGGCTCCGTACCCCATGGCGAGCGCCGACGCGAACACTAGGCAAACCGTTTTGTATCTCATGGCTATGCTCCTTTCTAGTGAGAAAACGATCGCAGACGCGGCAACACTTTCTGCGCGAACAGGCGCACGTTGCGCTCGGCCACGTCGGACGGCATGCCGCCGTAGCTGAACACGCCGATCACGCCCGCGGCATCGACGTAGCGCGCGTACTGCACGAGCTTGTCGTAGACCTCCTCCGGCGTGCCCCAGACCTGGAGCTGGGCGAGGAAGTCCACGAACTTCTCGGTGCCGTGCTTTTCGATGTTCTTCGCGAGCGCCCCATAGTACTCGTAGCCCTTGATATCGGCGAGGCCCGCGTTGTGGAACTCGTAGTGCTCGAGCGCCGAGCGGCTGTAGCGGCGGAGGTAGCGCTCGTACATGCCCTCGGCGGCCTGCGCGCTCTCGTCGCAGGCGATCCAGGTCGCGAGCATCGGCTTTGGCGCCTCGACGCCGTTGATCTCCCGGTAGATGCCGCGGTAGGCCTCGAGCTCGGCGATGGTCTTGTCCCAGGGCTTCTGCGCGATGATCAGCAGCCCCACGCAGAGCTGCGCCATGATGCGCGCCGACTCGGGTGATACCGCCGCGGCGTACACGCGGCCCTTGAAGCTCTTGAAAGGCGCGGGACGAATCTGCACGCGCGGCTGGCGGTACGCGGGCTCGTCGCTTTCCAGACAGCCGGTCTCGATCGAGCGCAGGATGGCTCCCGCGTAGGCGACGAAGCGCTCGCGCGACGCGCTCATCGGCGCCCTGAAGCCCTCGAACTCGATGCGTCCCAGCCCGCGCCCCAATCCGAGGATGACCCGGCCGCCGGAAAGGTGATCGAGCACCGAAATCTCCTCGGCGACGCGGATCGGATCGTGCCAAGGCAGCACCACCACCATCGAGCCGAGCTGCACCCGCGTGGTGCGGCCGGCCACGTAGGTCAGGAACTGGGTGACGTTCGGGCACATCGTGTAGCCGTCGAAGTGGTGCTCGGCCGACCACACCGAGTCGAAGCCGAGCGGCTCGGCGAGATCGGCCATCGCCAGCTCGTGGCGATAGACCTCGGCGTCGCTGCGCCCGCCGTCGAGGTTCTGGAAGAACACGCTCATCCCTACGTGCATGCCGGCAGCTCCTTTGGCAGCCGCCCGGCTCAGCGCCGGTAGAGGCCGATGAGGCTCGCCCTCTCCAGGGTGTTGAAGTGGAGGTGGAAGCCGACGATCGCCGCAGAGGTATCGCTGCTCACCGGAAGCTGCGGCAGCTTCATCGTGTACCCGTTCTCATCTGCCCTCCAATCTCGGCTTCCTTTTCTCGTTGAACGCCTTCACGCCCTCGCGCCGCGCGGCTCGAGGCGTAAGGTTTCGTAGCCGGGCAGTTTCATCCGACCCTGAGCGGCAGCTTCTTCATACCCCGCAACACCATCGAGTTCAGCCACTCGATGCGCTCCTCCGGCACAGCGAGCCGGATGTCGTTCCAGCGGCGCAGTACCGCCGGGAGGGCGATTTGGCCCTCGAGGCGGGCGAGCGGGAAACCCAGGCACAGGTGGAGGCCGAAGCCGAACGTGAGGTGCGCGGGGCCGCGGCGCTCAAGCCACAACCGGTCAGGCTGCTCGTAGGCCTCGGGGTCGCGGTTCGCGGCGTTCAGCATCAGAAAGACGCGGTCGCCCGGCTTCAGGCGCTTGCCGCGCATCTCCTGCTCGACCTTCACGACGCGCACCTGCGCGCCGCTCGGCCCGTCGTAGCGCAGCAGTTCCTCCACCGCGCGCGGCGCGAGCCCCGGGTCCGCGCGAAGAGCGTCAAGCTGGTCGGGAAAGCGAAGCAGCGCGAGCAGGCCGTTGGCGATGTGGTTGGTCGTGGTTTCGTGGCCGGCGAAGAGCAGCAGGATGCAGGTGGCGACCAGCTCGTCCTCCGTCAATCTGTCGCCCTCGTCGTCCTCCAGGGTCGCGAGCTGCGAGAGGAGGTCGTTGCGCGGCGCCCCCCTCCGATCCTCGATCAGCTCGCGGAAGAATCCCGCCATTTCCTTCGTCGCGCGCTCCGCGATTTCGTATTTTTCCGGCGACATGCGCGAGCTTCCGATGAATAGCGCCATGTCGTCGGACATACGCTTCACTCTCGCGAGCCCGTCGCGCGGGACTCCCAGCATCGCCATGATGACGAGCGTGGGCAGCGGTCCCGCGAAGCCGTCGATGAAGTCGATCTCCGTGCGATCCCCGATCCGATCGAACAGCCACTGGACCAGGTCTTCGACCGTCGGCCGCATCGCGCTCATGGACTGCAAGTTGAACACCTTGCTCGAGAGTCGCCGCAGGCGCGTGTGCTCGGGCGGGTCGCGGAACACCATCCAGTGCGTGAGGTAGCGGATGATGTCGGTGAGGCGCGCCGCTTCCCTGCCCGGCAGCGTGGCGAAGAACGGGCGCAGGCGGTCCGAGGAGACGTCCCTGTCCAGAAGCACGGCCTTCACATCGTCGTAGCGCGTGAGAATCCACGATTTCAGGCCGGGGCTCCGGTGGACTGGGTCCTCGTCCCGCATGCGGCGCAAAAGCGGAAACGGATCGCGCAGAAATTCCGGCGCATCGGGGCGGAAATCGAGGGTCGGGGTATCCTTCCGGGGCACAAGGTTCATCGGTCCTGCCTCAGAGACCTTGGGGGTGGCCGTCGGGCGGGGCCTTCGCGCCAAGCCGCGCGATCACGTCGGTCGGGCTGGAAGGGCACGACCCAACGAATCGGCTTCGCCGGGTAGCCTTGCGCGAGCACAGGACCTGCTGCCGCGCAAAGCAGGACTGAAATCACCTTGCCCTTCATCGCGTCCTCCTCCTCCTCGGCATACGCTCGGGCGCTTGCTATTCAAACATACGTTAGGTAGATTGCCTAGTCGTCTCAAGCCGTCCCGAGGATTGCCATGAGCCAGAATCCTGTCGTCGCCGGCGTCGGCCTGGTGCCTTTCACCAAGCCGGGAGCCTCGGATCCCTACTTCGTCATGGGTGCCGAGGCCGCGCGCCGCGCGCTCGCCGATGCCGGCATCGACTACCGGCGCATCGAGCAGGCTTACGTCGGCTATGTCTACGGCGATTCGACCTGCGGGCAGCGCGCGCTCTATCCGGTCGGCATGAGCGGAATCCCGATCGTCAACGTCAACAACAACTGCTCCACCGGCTCGACGGCCCTCTTCCTCGCCCGCCAGGCCGTGGCGTCGGGCGCTGCCGACTGCGTGATGGCGCTCGGCTTTGAGCAGATGAAGCCCGGCGCCATCGGCTCGTACTACAACGACCGCCCGACGCCGTTCGAGCTTTTCGACCGGGTGTGCGACGAGCTGGTGGGCCAGCCCGAAGTGCCGCTCGCCATCCGCTACTTCGGCGGCGCCGGCATGGCGCACATGGAAAAGTACGGCACCAAGGCCGAGACGTTCGCCAAGATCCGCGCCAAGGCAAGCCGCCATGCGGCCAGGAACCCGGCGGCCCTCTTTCGCAAGGAAGTCAGCGTCGAGGAAGTCATGGCTTCGCCGGTGTTGATCGGCCCGCTCACCCGCCTCATGTCCTGTCCGCCCACCTGCGGCGCGGCGGCGGCGATCGTCTGCTCGGAGGAGTTCGCCGAGGCGAACGGGCTCGATTCGCGGGTCAGGATCGTGGCCCAGGCCATGACCACGGACACGCCCAGCACCTTCGAGGCAAGGAACATGATGCAGCTCGTGGGCAGCGACATGGCGCGCGCCGCTGCCGACCGAGTCTACGAAGCCGCGGGGGTCGGCCCGGAGGACGTCGAAGTGGTGGAACTGCACGACTGCTTCGCCACCAACGAACTGTTGACCTACGAAGCCCTGCGCCTGGCGCCCGAGGGCGGCGGCGAGAGGATGGTCGAAGACGGCGACAACACCTACGGCGGGCGCGTCGTCACCAATCCCTCGGGCGGGCTGCTGTCCAAGGGCCACCCGCTCGGCGCGACGGGCCTCGCGCAATGCGCCGAGCTCGTCCAGCAGCTCCGTGGCGCGGCCGAGGCGCGCCAAGTCCCCGGCGCGCGCGTCGCCCTCCAGCACAACCTCGGTTTGGGCGGGGCCTGCGTCGTGACGATGTATCAGGCCTGACGGCAACGCCCCGGTCTTGCGCGCCCGCTCTTATGCCGGCGCGAACATCGGCACCGGCGGACCGCCGTCGCTCGGGACGAAAGTCACCTTGACGCGTTGTCCGATGCGCACCGCGTCGGGGTCGCAGTCGACGATGTTCGTCATCATGGTCACGCCCTCGTCGAGGGTCACGTAGGCGATGACGTAGGGCACTTCGGCCCGGCGCATCACGCTGTAGCTGTAGATCGTGCCGCTGCCCGACGCTTCGCGCCATTCGGTGCGCTCGCTCGCGCAGAACGGGCAGATCGAGCGCGGGTAGTGATGGTGCTCGCCGCAGGCCGCGCAGCGCTTGACGAGCAGCTTGCCGTGCACCGCCGCGTCCCAGAAGGCCTGCGTTTCGGGATACACTGCCGGCGCCGGGATTTTTCTTTCCTTCGCGCTCACGCTCCTCTCCCAAGGATCAAGGTCGCCGAGCAGTGGCGCGTGCCGAGCGAGCCGCCGGTCCCGTGCGCGAGCGCGAGATCGCAGTTCTTCACCTGCACGGCCGGATGCGCCTCGCCGCGCAACTGGCGCACCGCCTCGACCACTTTGGTGAGGCCGCCGCGGTTGGCGGGATGGTTGTTGCACAGGCCGCCGCCGTCGGTGTTGAACGGCAACTTGCCGACGCCCGAGATGAGATTGCCCTCGGCGACAAAGCGCCCGCCCTCGCCTTTGGCGCAGAAGCCCAGGTCCTCGAGCGCGAGCAGCACCGTGATGGTGAAGCTGTCGTAGATGGAAACGTACCTGATGTCCGCGGGCGTCACGCCGGCTTCCTCGAAGGCGCGCGGACCGGACCACGCGGCCGCGGTGTAGGTGAGGTTGATCTTGCCGCCGTTCTGGCCCTTGGGCGCCTCGCCCGCGCCGAGCACCTCGACCACGGGGCGCTTCAAGCTCTTCGCGATCTCGGGACGCGTCACCACGATCGCGCCGCCGCCGTCGCTGATCACGCAGCAGTCGAGCCGGTGCAGCGGATCGGCGATCAGCGGCGATTCGACCACGTCCTCCACCGTGACGACCTCGCGCGCCACCGCGTTCGGGTTGTGCTGCGCGTGGTGCGAAGCCGCGACGCGGATCCAGGCGAGCTGCTCGCTCGTCGTGCCGAACTCGTGCATGTGGCGCATCGCCGCCATGGCGTAGAGGTTGACGGTCACCGGCCCGAACGGAAACTCGAACGGCACGTCCGGCGTCGCGCCCCAGACCCGCGGCGCGGTGCCGGTCGCCATGCCGTCGGCGCGCGGGCGGCCCGCCAGCGTGATCAGCGCGACCTTGCATTTGCCGGCTGCGATCGCCTGCGCCGCATGCGACACATGGATGAGGTACGACGAGCCGCCGGTCTCGGTCGAATCCACGTGCCGCACCTTCAAACCGAGATAGTCGACCATGTTGATGGGCCCCAGGCCCGGCGCGTCGCCGGCGCAGAAGTAGCCGTCCACGTCCTGGATCGAGAGGCCCGCGTCCTCGAGCGCGCCTTTCGCCACCTCGGCGTGGAGCTGGAACACCGACTTGTCCGCCGCCTTGCGCGTCGGGTGCTCGTAGACGCCTGCGATACAGGCCTTGCCCTTGAGGCTCATCAGTAGGACTTCGGCAGGCCGAGCACCTTCTCGGCGATGAAGCACTTGACGAGCTGCGGGGTGACCGGCGCAATGCGAAACAGCATCGACTCGCGGAACAGCCGCTCGACGTGGTATTCCTTGGCGTAGCCGTAGCCGCCGTGCGTGAGCACGGCCGTCTCGCAGGCCTTGAAGCCGGCTTCGGCGGCGAGATGCTTCGCGGCGTTCGCTTCCGCGCCGCAGGGCTTGCCTTGGTCGTAGAGCGTCGCCGCCTTGAGCGTCATGAGGTTCGCCGCCTCGAGCGCCATCCAGGCCTCGGCGAGCGGGTGCTGCACGCCCTGATTCATGCCGATCGGGCGGTCGAAGACGATGCGCTCCTTGGCGTACTGCGTGGCGCGGCGCAGCGCCGCGCGGCCGACGCCGATCGCCTCGGCCGCGATCAGGATGCGCTCGGGATTCATGCCGTGCAGGATGGACTCGAAGCCGCGGCCTTCCTCGCCGATGCGGTCCTCGAGCGGGATGCGC
>Ga0184634_10000113_pt1 | contig 17267 bp, 17 predicted proteins | sample PLM31_200_b1_FD_133016 | JGI IMG/M metagenome (GOLD analysis project Ga0184634, IMG submission 133016) | Groundwater sediment microbial communities from an aquifer in East River, Colorado, USA - PLM3-1_200_b1 | ecosystem: Environmental > Terrestrial > Soil > Riparian zone | place: USA: East... | reverse complement strand
GGATATTTCAGTTCGCAGGTAGAACAATAATTAAAAAAGTTGTAATCAATTCTGCTGGGAATTGGTTTTAATTGATCTTCTTTTATGATGGAGTTTACTAAATTTGGTGATATTGAAGATTCATGATCTAACCAAGCTCCGAATCTAGTATCATAATTGCCAACTTCCATAGGTTTAGAGCTGGATTCTCCAACCTTCAGGGATACTTGGTTATTATTATTATTATTATTAATTACCATTTAAAAATACCATTATAATTAATAAAAAATAAAAAATGGATTTAGTTGATTAGTAGAGCTAGTCAACTTTTATTTCTTTGGCTTTTGACTTTAGAGACTTTTTGAGTTGTATCTTTAATTCCAATATTCCGTTTATGTAGCTGGCCTTTGTAGAATCAGCGTCTAATTCTTTATCTACTGGGAGCTCTGTATGATATTTTTTATTACCCTTTTCAGCATGTATCGTTACCACTCCTTCTTCCATTGATACCTTTACATCTTCTTTAGTTATGCCGGGCATCTCTGCTGTAATTACCATTATATTCTCCTTTTCATTGAATGCGGTATCTACAAGTGGTTGGCGGACAGTACTTTGTTCTGCGAGTCCTTTTGAAGAAGGTCTTACGTTACCAAATTCTTTTATGTGAGGTTTTCCCTCTGGTCCTACAGTAATTTGGTATCCATAGAAGTACGGAAATGTCTGTGATGTAGTAGCGCCAGATTCTCTAACTGTTCTAAACATCCTGTTCAACATGTCTTCAGCCTCCGAAAATTCCTTATCTATCTGTTCGAAAAATCTATCTCTAAATCCCCATGGATCACTCGTCAATTTTGCATATCACCTGACATTATGTAATGTCTATTACAATATATATATTTTGCTCCTAAAATAAAATTTTTATGACTTTATCTAGGGCACATATTGACTCGCAAAGAAATTTGGGCATCATAAACGATCAAGTTTTCAAATTGTGTCCGCGCTTAGATGAGGCTATAATGGTCAGAATGGTCATAATGAAATAAACAGGAAATATCACTATTGTTGTATTATTTGATAGAAGAGCATTGCAAAACTTTTTTATAATCTCCAAACAATTCGAAATCGGAAGAAATTTGGTGCTTATCGCGTGTAGAAATATAGTAATTATTACTGGTTTTATAGCAGTATTTTTCGTTTTTTCATCAAGTGTAATCACGAGTAGTGAACATCTTGTTCTAGGGAAACCCGATAAAAAGGACATCTCTAAGATTCTGAAAAAACTTAGAGAAAAGATCAGGGATAACCTCAGGGATAACAATGATGACGACAATAAAAAAGAGAGAGACAATGATGACAAAGACGATGATGATGAAAAGCAAGCAAACGTTAATTATAACTACAAATTTGCAGACGAAGGTGATAACAAACGTAAAAACTTTAATTTTGTTGCATCAGGTGATTTTGGATGTTCAAAAAATGCCAAAAATACTATCAGCAATATGCAAGATAAGAAACCTGAACTAGTGTTACCTCTGGGAGATCTCTCATATGATAAGACTGCCACTTGTTGGCTTGATCTTATTTCTCCATTCAATGATAAATTAAAAGTTACTCTGGGACATCATGATGTAAATGATGGAGGATCAAAATTAAATCAGTATAAGGAAACTTTTGAATTGGATGATAAACTATATGGTTCTTTTGATTACAGACATGTACATTTTATTACCATGGCTACAGAATCTAACTTCGATAAAGCTTCTGACCAGTACAAGTTTATACAGGAAGATTTGAAAAAGGCTTCTGAAAACAAAGATATTGATTGGATAATAGTAACCAGCTATGGACCATTTTATACATCACCATCCGCACATAGAGCTGAAAAAGAACTAAGAGATCTTTATCATCCACTCTTCGAAAAATACGGTGTTGACATGGTATTACAGGCACATAACCATAACTACCAGAGAACATATCCACTAACATTTAATCCTAATGAGAGTTCAAAACCAACTGTAACAAATGGCTTTACTACAGGATATAACAGTCATACTGATGGAACCGTTTTTGCAATAGTTGGAACAGGTGGAGAAAGTTTCTATACTCTGGAAGGACGAGAACCCTACATGGCCACACAGTTTGGTGGCAAGTTTGGATTTCTCAATATAGAAATTAGTAATGGTAATCCCCATACTAAACTGACGGGAACTTTCTATGATAACAAGGGTAGCGACGTAACGGACCACTTTACAATTGAAAAGGAAATAAAAAATAATAATGGTGAAGAATAAGGTATTTCAATAGATAAAGAAAAACGATTCTTGCTTGCATTTTTTCACAATCACAATGGTATGTCTTATGGACTATTCCTTATCAGGGAAATAGAAGCTACCTACTTTAAACAAAAATATAGAATTCTCCTGATCAGATCCTATTAAAGCAGCTATTGTACACCGTATAATTTTTTTATCATTAAATGATCTACATTGGATTTTTTATTATCAAAGAGGTCCTGTCGCCGTCGGAAATAAAACGCCAATAATAGATGTGATAATCCATATACCTGCTGCTATTATCAAGGCTTTTAGCCATCCCATGTGATAGATAGTTTTTAGAGCTAAAAGCCAAGCTATCCCACCTAGGACTGCGGAAAGAAAACCATTTCCTAACAAAAGATAGACAATTCCATATATACTATTGAACCTATAATCGCCGTAAATAAGGCCAATTTTATGCTTCTTCTATGCCTCGTAATGGAAGTAACCAGGTAAATCACTAAGGTAGAAATTAATAGTCCGATAAGAAAAATAATGATTGAACTAGTAGAAGCTGCTCCACCGCCATTGGTTGATGTTATGCATAATTATTTAAATACATAAAAGATTGGATGGCACCAACCGATTTATACTTTGTAATCCCATTATTTACATGAGCAAGTCAAAGTCAAAAACAATGAGTGTTTTCAATAGAATAGATACAGGAATCTCGCGTGAGAATTTGCAAAAGATTACGAACATTCTAAATGACAATTTATCTGATGAATATGTATTATTAACAAAGACAAGAAACTATCACTGGAATGTTGAGATCCAAGATTTAATGATCTCCACAAGTTTTTTGAAGAACAATATGAACTGATATCTGTTGCAATCGATGAAATCGCAGAAAGAGTTAGGGCTGTTGGCGGCAAGTCGAGGGCTACGTTAAAAGAATTTATGAATTCTACTCAAATAAAAGAAGATGTAGGCTCGTATCCTGATGCAGATACTATGTTACAGAACCTTTTATCCGACCATGAGACTATAATCAAGACACTCAGGAAGAATATTAGTGAATGTCAAGACCTAGATGACGAAGGAACGGCTAACTTTCTTACAGATAAAATGGAAGAACACGAAAAGATGGCTTGGATGTTGAGATCCTTCATTATAACCTAATCTATTTTTTTGCTACTCTGAAAATATTTATCAGTTACCAGTGTCTAGAAATGTATATTCACGGTTTTTGTCCCACTATACATATGGCCTCATTAACGAATTTCACATGTCCGGTATCATGATCAGCATACTGTAGTTTAGCTTGATCAGTAACAGCTCTCCATATCTCTTCTTTCCTCTGTTCGGTCTCATTAGCTAACATTACATGAATTGGCGCAACAATATCCTGATTGAATTTCGTATAATCTTCAGCTGAATCAAATTCGAACGTTACTGTAATGCTTTCACTCTGTATGTCTATAAATCCTGCTTTGAGTAAAGATTTCTTAAGTGCATCTACATCAGCTAAACTAAATGGACCGGGGATAGCCTGACCAATTGATGGAGCCTGAAGCTGGTCTCTAACAGTACTCATAGACATATTTAGCAATGGAACCTTGGATGGTTCAGACCAAACAGCAGCTGCCAATTTTCCCCTAGAAATTAATGAGAGTAGTATATTGCTCAAAGCAAGTTGAAGGTTGGGCAGAAACATCAATCCCCATCGACAAAGGATTACATCAAAAGCTTGGTTTGTTCCTGAATCAAGATTTTCAGCATCAAGTTCTCTAAATTCCATTATATCATGCAATCCTAGAGATCTGGCTCTCTCCTCTGCAATTGCTAACATCTGCGCAGATATATCTGTAGCAGTAACATGTCCATTACTACCGACAATTTTTGCGGCAGTAATCGCTGGTTCTCCAATACCTGTTGCTAAATCTAATACTCTTTGTCCTGATTTAATCTCTGCCAGTTCAACTAATCTATCGCTAACCCTCTGTGCTCCGATTTCAAAAGTTTTCCACCACTTTTGCCATCCTTTGGCTACACTATCCCAGCTTTGACGTTGACTTAGCTTATACTTATCAGGATCAAATTCAGAGTTGCTCATAATATTCATACTTTGTATAGAACCCTAATTAAAATTATGATTGATGAAAAACCTTTGATATTAGAATTTTATACACTATAAGAATTCGATTTAACATATATTAAATATAACGGAAGACTCTATTTAGTTATAAACGAGTCTGTTCAATTACTTTTTTCTTTTATCGGTGATTAATTCAGAGAAGCAAATGGATCCCTTTCATTGGTATTAATTGTTCCTTCTGTGTCAGGGTTGAGAATCTCATCATGATCAACATCTTTGTCATTATTATCTAATGGTCCATGCAGTCCACCGACATTAGATTTGTCCTCAGTTTCACCATTTTGATAAGATGTCGATTTATCTTCGTCAGACATGGCTGGTTTATCTTCGTCTGATAGTGCCTTTGGTTTATCATCTGTAACTATATTATCTTCGTCTGATAGTGCCTTTGGTTTATCATCTGTAACTATATCTTCGCCAAGTTCTTTTGATACAGCTGGTTTATCTTCATCTGATGGTGGCTTTGGTTTATCATCTGCAACTTTATTATCTTCTTCCGATAATAGCTTTGGCTTATCATCTGTAACTATATCATCGCCAAGTTCGTTGGATACAGCTGGTTTATCTTCGGCAAATACAGCTGGTTTATCATCTGTAACTTTATTATCTTCTTCCGATAATAGGCTTGGTTTATCATCTGTAACTATATCATCGCCAAGTTCTTTTGATACAGCTGGTTTATCTTGGTCTGATAGTGGCTTTGGTTTACCATCAGTGAGTATAACTTTGTCTGATAATGGGTTTGATTTACCGTCTTCTTTGTGTAATAGAGACTTTAGTTTATCAACTGTAACTGTATCATCGCTAAGTTCGTTGGATACAGCTGCTTTATCTTGGTCTGATAGTGGCTTTGGTTTACCATCAGTAACCGTATTATCTACCACGTCTGATAGCGGCTTTGGTTTACCATCAGCGAATACATCATCGCTAAGTTCTTTGGAAACAGCTGGTTTATCTTCTTTGTCTGATACGGGCATGGCTTTATCATCAGTGACAACATTATCACTAATCCGTTCTATTATTTTCTTCTTTATCGTTTTGGATATACTAAAATGATCCAGTGTCGCCCCATCATTGGTAACGAATTTAGCATCTAACTTATTATCAGAAAAATGCATATCCAAAATGCCAAATTTTGAATCCTCTTGATTTGCCATGAATGAAGAAGACCCTGACAAACCATGTAAGTTTACTCCTCCAGTTCCTACTATCGCGAATATTACACCATTCGGATTGTTATATTCCGCCTTGTTAGTACTTGTTACTAATGGCTTTGACGAGGACTCTTGATTAAATTTTAGAGGAAAGCTTCTCTGATAGTTATGGACATGGCCTTGTAGAACCAGATCCACCCCATATTTATCAAATAGTGGATGAAATAGTTCTCTGGATTCGGCGTTTCCGGCGCAATCTGATTCTTTACATGTGTTAGGAGAAGAGTAAAAAGGATAATGCATGGTAACTATTATCCATTTGATGTCTGGATTATTTGCAGCCTTCCTGAGATCGTTTACTACAAAATTATATTGATCCGAGTTTGGTTCGAATTTTTCTTCTGTTGCCATGGTCAATACATGTACATTGTTAATATCAAAAGAATAGTATTGTTTTGAAAGTCCAAAATGACTAAGGTAGGCATTAAGGAGGCTTTCGCTATCATCCTCATGATTTCCAATATTTATTTTTGTAATAGAATTTATTGGTTTTATGACATTAAGCCAACAAGTTGAAGTTTTCTCATAAGAGTAATCTCCGAGAGCCAATAATAATTGAGGGTTCATGCTGTTTGCACTCTTCACTGTTTTTTCAGTATTACTGGAACATCCCCAATCTCCTGCCGCAACAATGTGTGTATCTGACTGGGCAAATGCTTTATGTAAAAATGGTTCAGTATAGGTTACTATGGCAAGTAACAATAATGAAATAATGGAGAAGAATAGTTTTACCTGAATATTCTGAAGAATTTGAATCAATACCTAATCGAAATAATTTAATTAAATATCATTTTAAGTCGTTCCTTACAATATTAGTATGAAAATTTCAAAAATTCTTTTCTATACAATATTCTGGTTATATTTATTTTTTGATGATAGCATTTAAATTTTATACATAAATTTACAAGTTTATGTTCTACAAAATTGTTACTGTATTTATTTTAGAACAATTTGTATTTTATAATATTCTCAAATGCACTAAATGATACCGGCAACATCATGAATTCTAGTTCACTCTTAAGTAATGAATCTAATCTGACATCAAGCCAGGTCATCATATCTAAGAATAAAGTTTTGTCTACTACCAGCAGTAACAGTAGTGGTGGTGATAATTCCATAATTAAAAATGAAGTTAGAACTATCAACGGAGTGTGCAGTTCCGATAAAGTTGGAGGAAATGGTAATGATACTTTGGCCTCCTCTGGTAAATGTAATGATGAGCTGACAGGTGGGTTGGGTGCTGACAAATTTACTTGTGGAGAAGGTAATGATATAATCAAGGATTATGATTCAGAAGAAGGAGACGTTATTTTAGACCGCCAGAATTGTGAGAAAATACTCTGACATTGAAGTAATAGAATCTGATTTTTTATCTTAAATTAATTTAGTAATTTTACTCGATTGCTTTTCGAAATTAGTTTATTGAACTCATCAGAATTGTGCTAGCTCACGTTGCTAAATCAATATTTGTAAAATTGGGTTATACCTGTCTAATAATAAGTACTGAGCACAAATATTTATGATCCGAATGGATGAGAGCAATCCAACTTTATTTTAATTTCATAAATTCGTTAGATTCAAAAGTGACAAGAAAATCTTTCGATTCTGTATGCTAAAATTTTGAATTATTAGCGACTGGATTTAACCTCTTTTCTGAAACTACCCGCATAGGATATTTCGGATCTGCTGATAAAATTTGGATGATCAGAAAATCTCGGCACAATACAAGAATATGATATTCTCTGTGCTGAAGCACATCTGCAAAGTCAATGATGTTTTATTAAACTGGAAAAAGATTAAGAAATTTGTCAATAATGATAAAACAGTTTAACTCAATGAATAAGTATCGAATGAATTCGTTGATTGTAAATTTAACAAAGGGTACTAAAAACGTTACCTTATTTTAAATCTAATATTTTAGTAAACACAATGCTAGAGTTCACAATTTTTCCAAAAATTTTTAGGTCTTTAATCATCTGTAAGTCTCTTACGACTACTAGGAATGAATGAGATTGGGTATAATCTGCCTGCATGAAAGCCATTTGAAATCAACATCTCCCCGATACCACTTGTAAACCATACGAGGTCCTCCCCAGGCTCCGACCTCATAATCTTTGCCTTCACAAATAGCCTTTGGTCCCCATTTATAGGATCTACTATCAATAACTTCATTTACTTTGATCCAAGTCTTGCCATCGCCATTGAAATTCATCCATTGTTCCAACTTGACTTTTGGATCATTGATATCATGAGATAGAATTATGTGAATATACTTGATACCAAACCACCCATGACCCGCTAAAGTGATATGAGGAGTTATCGTTCTAATTCCTGCAGGATCGTCATAATACTCATTTGGACTTTGTTTTGCGTGTTTTACTTTAGAAGGTTCGTGTAGACTATTGCAATCTGTTTCACAGTCATAGCTGAATTCCTCACAGCAAAGATGGTTACTTTCATCGTGATGATTAGCCGGACCTCGAAGGTAGATGCCGTCGTGTTCTGTAGGCTTATGGACATTAAAGAAACCTGTCAACTCAACGTTATCAAGATCGCTTTTATCGTATGTGTAGCCACGAGCAATCGAATCTTTGAAACTCATATTACAACCGCCTATAGCGTCCTTATATTTAGGGTCTACATTCAAGTTAAATTTGACTCTCTGATTGTCGTCGGCCGTCCATGAACCGTCTTTATTTCTTACTAGTTTATCGTAAGTAGAACCGCCACCCCTTTCAAAATGGGAATCGAATGGATGTTCCGGATTCATGTACCAAACAAAACCCCTTGGCTTAGTAGGATATAAAAAAGCCACCCCATCGGGCCCGACTTTGTTAACTCTCTTGACCACAAGAGGTTTACTAGTCGCAGTGGCATTGGCACCCAATGCCTTTCCAAAAGGTACCAAAGGAAGTAACATAAATGCTGCACCGGCAGTCCCGACTAATTTTAAGAAGTCAAGACGCGATACTAAGTGTACATTAGGCATTTCATATGACAATTAGTCTTTAGAATATATAAAATGTATGGAGATATACACAATAATATTAAAAAACTTGATTTAAATGAAATATAAATTAATTTGAATTCAGATTTTTAAACGTTGCATATATGCATTTCACTATTTGTTAAATAAGATGAAATCTCATTAGATATATGATTGAGCACAAGAAAGTTGCAATTGTAACAGGCAGCTCAAGAGGGATAGGATATGAAACTTCGATTACCCTAGCAAGAAACGGCTTTCTTACATATGCAACTATGAGGGATCTTCAGAAAGAAAAAAACATTAGATTAATTTCAGGAAAGGAAAACATACCATTAAAGACATTGCAGCTTGATGTGACTGATTCTACCTCAGTTAATAATGCGGTAAAGTCCATAATGAATGAAACAGGACGCATAGATGTACTAGTTAACAATGCGGGATATGGACTGGTTGGACCATTTGAGGAGCTAAGTATAGATGAAATCAAACAACAATTTGAAACCAACTTTTTTGGAGTTATAAGAGTAACTCAGGCCGTTCTCCCTATAATGAGGGAACAAAAATCTGGAATAATTGTGAATATAAGTTCAGGGGCTGGAAGATTTGGTTATCCTAATGGTTCAGCATATGTTAGCACTAAATTTGCGTTAGAAGGTCTTAGCGAATCTATGGCATATGAAATTGAACCATTTGGTGTAAGGGTTGTCTTGGTGGAACCTGGATTTGTTAGAACAAACTTTTCAAATGTAGTGGCAAAGAAATCACAAAGTCCTACTTCGCAATACTCAAAGATGACAGAAAAAATGGCAGAAAGCTTTGATCAGATGAAGCTAAATAGTTCTTCTCCAGAACTTGTCGCAAATGTAGTCCTAGAAGCAGTAACAAGTAAAGATCCTAACCTGAGGTATCTGGCCGGAAAAGATGTAGAACAATGGATGGAACAGAAAAAGAATATGACCGAAAAAGAATTTTTTAATATGATTAAACAATCCCTAGGATAAGCTAAAATTTACTTGGCATCACCTACCGCGTGTCCTTATAAATTCCCTTAAAGCACTCGCTTCCTCATTGTAAGCTCTGATTTTATGAATTTGCCCGTCAGGACATCTTACCTCAACTGTTACTATCTTTGTTTCTGCATCTGAACCAAAAACACTGGGATAGGTTTTTTCGATCTTACAGTCACGGTCTAGGAGACTTTGTAGCTTTGCTATAGATTCTCTCAATGTTTATTGTTGATATTATTCTCTTATTTATAAAAATTGAATTACCGCACTGAATGAACAATATCATTTGAATAAGCAACCTACTTTGTTATTCTTTTTAATTGAAGATTGTAGAAACGACGTGTAACGTGCATGTATTCTGCAACTATCACACGTCATCTCAGACTCCATAAATAAAATATGTTCATTATAACTTAAATCTGTTGCATGTCAGAAATCATCTTATTTTTTAAACTTATTAATTTCTAATCGACTTTTATACTTCAGTAGACTTTTGTACATTTTTAAAAAATTTAATTTTTTCGGCCCTTTAATAAAATAACAGGGTAGAATCAATATTTTAGTAACTAATTCATTTTTAAGAGTGAATTTGTAAAATTGGATTCCTATTGAATGAAGACCTATAGTCTATTAGGTTAGGCTAGATGTGTAGTGTTCCGAGTCGGTGATCAGATATCAGGAATATTCTTTGTGTTCATAGCACCAACTCCACTCTTTGTTAGGTAGAGCCACCATTACAGGGTGCTTCGTTTGCTTAAAGTGATTTGTAGCATGAAGGCCAACTGAAGAATCGCAACAACCTACGTGAGCACAAACTAGGCACATTCTGAGTGCGACCCAATCAGTTCCCTCTTTTTGACACTCTTCACATCCTACTGTTTTTGGGGTTTGATTTTCATTTATCCCAACATAGTGTTCACATTTATTTTCAGTGTTATTCATGAAGTAACATAATATCAATACGCTATAAATGTGTCAAATCCTGACGCATACGATTACAGTGTTAAAGTGACAATTATATAGTAAAGTAAGAGAAAGCTACAAAGAAAACAAAATCCTTTAGAATGTGCCTACAAATTTGCACAACAGTTCCTAAACTCTTACAACTTTCTACGCAAGCGGTTTTATAGTTTGTTGAACAGAAAATTATTAACTTATGGGCAACTGGTGGATTTTTGATTGTTTCTTGTTCATTCAATCAAATCAACTCCACCCATCAGTTGTTATCTATTAAGGTCATTAGAAGCTTCAGATGGGAAATTTTATCTGTATTTAGAGTGTATATTCGTACTTGCAACTTGGAAACGGTTATAGTCATCTCATATTGAATGCATTCATCAGTCAATGTTTGTATGTCTATAATTCATTTATACTTTGGTGCAGTATCAATAATATGAAAACATTATCATGTAGAGAAGCTGGATTTGATTGTGATTATACTGTAGAAGGCCAGACGGAAGAAGAGATATTCAGAAATGGTGAACAACACGCACTTAATAGTCATGGAATGAAAAAGGAAGACTTTACCCCGCAATTCAATGAAAAACTTCGAGGGCTAATTAAAGATAGATAATATTGTTTTTCTGCTGCCTGTTCATCCTTTCATGGCTGGTAAGATCTTAGTCAATAATTATGGGTATTCTCTTTACCTTGCTTAAGATTAACTGAGCATTTGTTTTATCGTTGTTCATATAATTCAAAACCATTCAATCTGATAACGTATTATTCAACATGTGCTTAAAACGAAGCTTTGGACAGATTTGATTGATTATAGAATTTTAGACTTCTAATTAAGGTTATTAATTATCTTATATTGTAGACTGTTCCTTCATGCCCAAACAGAACTCAGCTGGGCAAATAAATTGAAGATGCATATTTTACAAAATACTCGTGCTCTAACGTTACTGGCATAATAAATATGGCACTAAATAGGAACCTAAGCAGGACCACAATTACGATTATCACGATTATGACTAGTGCGATATAGACAACTGTGTTTAAGACCATAATAGTCTAAGGGCATAAAAATATAAATAGTTGTCATATCGAGGAAATAGATCCTCTTTTAGAGGTCAACTAAATTAAGCAATGTTGTGCAATACAGCCAAAATAGGTTACAATAAAAAGAAGGAGACCTATGAAAAAAAGACAGATGAATTTAGTACGTAATCGAAAAGAAAAGGTAAAAGAAGAAATAGAAGACCACTAAATTTTTATGTCAAATTAATTTTAAAACATTATTAGAACTTTTATAATTTGTTAAATACATATTTGTATCGCTCCGTAAATATTCTTTTGTTACCTTTTTATGACATTCTTTGCAAAGAGTTCGTAAATTATCATGACTATGAAGAAATTCTGTTATTGTCTTAATCTTATTGTCAAGTGAATCAAATCTGTATCCCAATTTTTTGTAAAGCGACCTAGGAGTTATGTGATCGCATTCCAGTCTCTGTGATCTTGCAAATTTTTTTCTATATGTGTAAGGATATTTTTTTCTACAGATTTGACACGTGTAGTTATCGCGTTTAAATATGTCAGAACGCACCCTATCCCAGTAAAAATTGTGGTAATACCATTTCTCAAACTGTTTATTGCATTCTTTTGAACAATATTTCCTAAATGGATATTTAATCAAATTTTGACATCCAGTATTTCTACATACGGTATTTCCCATACTGTCAAATTTATCAAATTCTCTTATGTATATAATATTCCTAGATGACATACTGGGAATTAATCGAATTAGTTTATTTTTTTATTGAAGAAAAAAAATTTACATAGAGATAAATTTCATGCTTGTTAGAGCACTAGAATTTGAGACTCAAATTGAGAATAGATTATTTATAGCGCACATAATATTGTATTAACTATATACATTACTAGAGAGGTAAGTTCATAAAAATGGATATATTTCCACCTCCAGACCAACAATTAAACCCTTTTCCATTCTATGCTCAAATGAGAAAATTTCATCCCATTGTATATGATGACAAAAATAAGCTATGGGGAATTTTTCGTTATAATGATATTCAAAGCATCCTAACAGATTACAGACATTTTTCTTCAGATGTTCAAAAATTAGTTAATATTCAACAGGGGCTACTGGAACAACAAGGGCAACAACAACAGCAACATGAGCCAGGAAGAGAAAGTGGATCCATAAGACGTAGTCTTCTTACTTCCGATCCGCCCTACCATAATCAGCTGAGAAGTGTGATATCCTCGGCTTTTACTTCAAACACAATATTGAAATTAAGACCACGGATTGAAGAGATATGTCATGATTTGATAGACAAGGTTATTGAGCAAGGTCATTTGGATCTCATAAATGATTTGGCCTATCCTTTACCTGTAACTGTAATTGCAGAGCTACTAGGTATTCCACCTGATGATCAAGATACTTTTAGGAGATGGGCTGATGAATTAATTGGTTCTACTACAGGGAGTAGCAATAACGTTCCTATTGATAGGAATTCAGAACAGATATTCAAGAAAGTTCAAGACGAAATGGACTCTTATTTTATTAATATAATTGAAAAGAGAAGAGGGAAAAAAGTATCAAATAATGATCTGATAAGTAATTTACTTAAAGCAGAAATAGATGGGAATAAGCTCAATGAACAAGAAATACTTGTGTTTTGTTCTCTTTTACTTTTAGCTGGGCACGTGACAACTGTAAATTTAATAGGTAATATGTTACGTTCCTTACTTGAGTATCCTCAACAACTACGACAACTATTATTATTATCGAACAATCACAATAGCTATCAACACACCCCCAATAATCATCCTTCCATTTCATCTGCAATAGAAGAAACATTACGATATAGATCTCCTGTTCAAGCGTTGTTTCGTTTTGCTGTGGAAGATGTAGCTATTGGAGAACATAAAATACAACAGGGACAAAGAATGATCATTTGGATTGGGTCTGCTAATCATGATGAATCGGTTTTTTTTGATGCCGAGAGGTTTGATATAACCCGTAACTTTAGTAACAATTCCCATTTAGCCTTTGGTTACGGAGCTCATTTCTGTTTAGGTTCAACCTTAGCTAATTTGGAAGCCCAAGTGGTTCTAAAAATAATCTTAGATAGATTAAAGGACGTGAGATTTGCTGATGATTACAACGAACAAAGATTAAAACCACTTCATGGAATATTCTTTCATGGTGTCAGTCACCTGCCGTTATCTTTTAAACCTGCTAATTCTGGAGGTGCGTCTTAGGTGAAGACAATAATACTGAGTTTCAATATGATAAGTAGAATTATTGCACTTTATAAGTGCAAACCTTTCCATCTTTGGAAGGTCTGAAATATAGAGTGTATATAGGATTGAGTTTTACAAGATGGAGGAGATAGTTAACATACTTTATTCGATAATTAGTGAAAGGGGTAAGGAAAAAATTCAAAGTGATATTACTTCGGATATAGAGCTATCAAGACAACACATCCAAATGATATTGGCTCAGTGTGATAAGCGTATACAGGTTGCAAGTGATAAAACTATTGGTTCTATTTGTGAGGCTTTACTACATTTCATGTTAACAGCATGTACTTTACCTTCTGATAGAAAGGTTAGCATTGATGATATCGATTTAGACATAGTAATCCCTAATCTTCATACACTGAAAAAATATCCTGACAAAGCAATTGTTATACAGATATCAAAGAACACTGGCAATATAATGAACAAACAGCTAAAGGACGTCATAAAAATTCAACCACATGTCAAGAATTTGTGGGTAGTATCTAAAAAGCCGCTATTAGCAGAGCATATAAATTACGTAGTTGAACCAGGCAAAAATGCAAAACCATCAATACAAAAACGGAACTTTCATGATATTATTGTAGATATGGATATGTTTTTGAAAAAGACGAAGGATAGGAGCTTTAGGTTTTTCCGCTAATTAAATCCGACTAACATTTGTGGAATAAAATAGTGGTTATTCTTTTTTCATAGTAGTTCTTTAAAGACATCTTTTGTACCTAATATAATCAAACAGTAAAAAATTACCTAAGTCTTCTGTTCCCTAAAATAGACTCTAATGCATAAGAATTTTAAAGTACTTATTGGATTCATAGGTTGTATGAATGAGCAAACTGCTACCTCAAAAATAGTAGTGATATTTCCAACGAAAAATGAAGAAGATACTATTGAACATGTCATAAGAACTGCAAAAAAAAGCCGTCACGATCCAGAAGTAATAGTAGTTGATGCTTATTCATCAGATGGAACAGCTAGAATAGCTCGTGATATTGGTGCAAGAGTGATTCAACAAGAAGATAGACTGTTCCCTGCAAAGGGAATTGCAATGAAAAAAGGACTTAAAGAAGCTATCAATACTAAGGCAAACATTGTTCTATTCCTTGATGCAGATATAAAAAATCTAACTCCAGAGTGGATAGATAAACTTGTCGATGGGTGTATTAATTGTGACATGGTGAGGGGTTACTACCAAAGACATGGTCGGGACGCTCCGGTAACAAAGCTCATAGCAAAACCCATGATCCGTGTCTTTTTCCCTGAGCTATCACATTTTGAACAACCATTAAGCGGTGAAGTATGCGCAAGAATTGAGGTGTGGAAAAGTCTATTGGATCAAAATCCTCCTGATGGATGGGGGATAGACGTATGGTTTTTGATCGAAACTGCTATGTCAGGTTACCAGATTAAAGAAATATTTCTTGGTCATAAGGAACATACATCTTTTGAAGACTATCGCGAAGACGTAGGGAAATTGGCCAAAATGGCCGAACAAGTAGAATTCACAATAATAAAAGAAGCTTTTAAGCATGAGAGAATTGATCTACATAAAGATGTCAAAACTTGATGGAAAATAAACTTATCATCAGAGATATTAATTTCATTTATCAGGTAAAATTTTCAATCCTTTGCAGGATTAGAAAATGACCCACAGTATCTTGCTAGCTTATCCAATGCCTCAGCCCAACCCTGAATGTGGCTTTCAAGTGAAAAGTTTCCCTTCTCTTTCCCTGTAAACCCTATATGGGCTAGCTTCACTCTTGTTTTGTTAGGTTCAACCTGCTCTAACTCCCAAGTCACGTAGGTTTCAGGAAAGTCAGGCGTATCATCAAATTTCCAACTATACGATAGTCTCTTATTAGGAATAAATTCGTTAATAGTACCGTCCATATAGTAATCTCTATCCAAATTCCATTCAGGATGAATCTCTTTAAGTGTAGCTAGTCTAATCTTTCCTCCAACCCTTGAGTCTAAAACTGCTTGATCTTGGAACCATTGAGTTATCTTTTCTGGTTCAATTAAAGCATTGAATACCACTTCCGGCCCTGCCTGAATAATTTTTTCTTTTCTAATTCCAGTCTCTTGTTTTTCATTCATCCTAAATTGATAATGATCAATCCAGGTTAATATATTTAAACATCAGAGACGGACAAAATAACCCTTCAATCGTATATTTTAATTTGAATTTTGATTAATGATGATAAATAGATTATGTATACTGATTTAGTAACAAGTTTCAATTAGATAAATTTGTACATAATATTTGCACTTTTTATTTTATAAAGTAAATTTCATATCAGGTTTGGTAAGATAAAATATGACAGATTCAAGATTTAGCAATCGTTAGAGCTAGCTGGTCTGAAAGCCGTATGACAACATAGATCTGTTCTAGAATGATATGATACTTAACTGAAATTCATCGAAACTCAACAAGTGGTTTCCAAATCAGTTTATAAACAAGATTCACTTTATTAGAGAATTGGCTTGGGATAGATGTCGAAAATGTAATCACACCAGAAGGGCCCATCAGCATATGTTAGATGGATCGAATGATGAGCATCGTTGTTTGATGTGTGATTGTCAGAAATTTGAAGAATGATATCTAAAAAATATGATCGTGCGAAGCATATGTGTGTTCGTGGTACAGTTTGTTTGTGTATGCTATCGAACGAATCTTTCTCCTAAATTCCATAAATACATATTAGTAATCAAGTCCTACCAATTGTATGGCATACCGTAGTCGAGAAGAGATTTTCGCATCAATTCTTAGTACTGCTGGCTCTGGGGCAGGAATTACGCGTAGTAAAATAATGTTTGGATCATATCTTACCTATGCTCAGGTTGTAGAATATTCAAAGACGTTAATCCAACGTGGATTGTTAGAATATGACCTTATCGATAAGACATTCAAGACAACTCCGAGAGGATTTACTTTTATACAATTGCATAATGAAATGAATCGAATAATAAAGATTTGAAATCTAGTCAACCGAAAGTGTGCTAATCAGTAGTTTTGTAATCTCATTGTTGGTAATGAGATATAGATTTTGCTACCAATAGCCTGTTATCCAAATATAGTCGCTTATTACTGGCATATTGAATTAATTTAAAACTAAAAACAATTAAAGTGACGATGTAAAATTCCGCTTGTTGGTATACATCTAACAAGTCATAAATAACAAGAAATGAATTAATTCCCATGTCATCTGCAGAAAATGGCAATATCAAACTCGTGAGACAAGCTATCAATGCTCTTAATACAGGAGACACAACCAAAGTCTCAGAATTTATCAGTCCTACATACTTTAATCACGAGTCACAGATGGACCCAGTTAGATCAAAAATGAGAGGGCCACAGGAGTTTATAGATACTGTCATAAATATTCGGAAAGCCTTTTC
>Ga0184634_10000112_pt1 | contig 17288 bp, 20 predicted proteins | sample PLM31_200_b1_FD_133016 | JGI IMG/M metagenome (GOLD analysis project Ga0184634, IMG submission 133016) | Groundwater sediment microbial communities from an aquifer in East River, Colorado, USA - PLM3-1_200_b1 | ecosystem: Environmental > Terrestrial > Soil > Riparian zone | place: USA: East... | reverse complement strand
TTTGTCCTCGAAAAAGTTGGCGGCGTGCGCGAGTTGAATCTGCCCGACGGTATCCATCCGACCGCTAAAGGCCATGAAATCGTCGCCAACAATGTCTGGAAGGTTTTGGAACCTGTCTTACAATCTCTCGCCGGTTGACATCGAGATTCAAGCCATAGACAAAGGGAAGCATCGTGGCACAGATCAAACATTCAGCATGATTTTTAGCCTGCCTGGCCGTGGCCCTGCAAAGTTGCACCCTGGGGCAGAGTCCGTATATGGGCTCGTGCGGTAAGACACCCAAGCTCGAACTGATGTCGTTAGCGATGTTTCCCGACCCCGTCCCCGAAGCGCGAAAAATCGATCAATGGCGCGCCATTATCCGCTCGGATAGTTCGGAGATCTGCCAGACTACGCTCAGCATCTTCGAGGCGGGCAGCAAGGAATTGATTACGCATGAAGTGAAAACCGATTTGACCCTGGGCGCCAACGAAGTGCTCTTGTATTCCCTTGATGATTACCGCTTAAGCAGCAATGAAGTCTGTTTCGAGGTCAATGCCTACATCGCCGGAACTAAAGTCGCCCTCGAATCGCCGCGCCGCTTCTGCGCCCGCACCATCGACAGCGGCTGGTGGTCGATGCGGTAACTACATCGCGCGCGACCGATCAGTTCCGTACAATCTACGCGGTTCAATCTGATCCCCTCGCCCACGAAGTGGGAGAGGACAAGGGTGAGGGTCCGAGTCTTCGCAGTAGGTTGCAAACGGCTCTCAGGCGAGATCTAACGAATCAAGATCCTGGGCGTCATTCCGGCCCACGAGCCGGAATCCAAGTTCGAAACTGTTTCTCTTCAGCGCTGTCGAGGGCGTCGCCTGCCCCGATCTCCTTGACACAATGCTCGAAACTGAACGATAGTTCTTGAAGTTTTATTCACAACAACCGCCGCTTCACAGCGCCGAGAGGAGATAATATGTCAGTGCGACTCATCGTAACGATCACCGCCGCACCCGGCAAAGGTTCAGAGCTAGCGCAGTTGTACAAGGGCCGCTGCGCAGACGTGATGAAAGAGCCCGGCTGCGAACAGTTCGAAGTTTTCCAAAGCGTCGTCAACCCTGACAAATTGACGCTCCTCGAACGCTGGAAAGATCAAGCTGCACTGGACGCCCACGCCAAAGTGAACGCCACGCGTCCGCCGTTGCCAGCCGAGCTGCGCGTCGGGACAACCGAGCGCGAAGATTATGAATACAATCGGACACGGTAAGGGCATTTCATTTCCGCGTGGTTGACTGGTTCTGGCTATGATATTCAGGCGACGAGGAAAAGCTCATGAAGGTAAAGGTGACAGAAGAAGGCGAACTTATCCCAAAGGAACTCCTTGAGGGAATCGAGGAGGTTGATATACGGAAGGCAGACAACCTGCTCGTGATCGTGCCTACGATAAAGAGCGATCCAATCCTCGTTCTCGGCGAACATCCTGTAAAGTGTGGCATCCCTGACGCGTCTGAACGCCACGATCAATACCTATACGGAACTGACTCTTGATTTCCGTGTTTCTCGACACGGGTTATGTCATCGCCCTAGAAGCCGCGGATGATCAGCACCATGACGTTGCGGTACGGCATTGGAGAGCCAGAAAACTCGAGCAGCTCGCCGCCGCGGCCCGTGACGGTTCTAACCTGTTTCTAGTCGATTTTTTGAGTGAGCAACTTTTCTGTCGTCACCGGCGCTCCGACCACCAGCGCGCCCGTTTGCGCACCCACTGATGCCGCATCCGACATGTGATCCACATGGCCGTGGCCGATCAAAATCAAATTGGCGCGCTTCACATCGGCGGCTCGAAAGCCGAGCGGCGGAAACATGCTACCGCGGTTGAAATAAGCATCGAGCAGAATGATCTAGCCGTTGAACTACCCCGCGGCAAGCTGCGGGGTATCAAAAGACATTCATGAGAATATTTTTGAAAGTTGTCACCCCCCGAAAGTTTTAATCGGGGGTCCAGTCAGAATTTCGCCTGGATTCCCGCTTAAAACATGCGGGAATGACGTACGTTCTTACAGGATTAGTTCTGCACAGCAAGCTGTGGGGAATCAGACCCGCAGAGATTGAAAGCGAGCTCGAAATTCGAAAAGCCGGTCCATCTGATGGCCAGAGTCTTCGGATCCTTCGGAAAGGCTCCCCCCGTCGACACCAGAGTCGCTGCTGCGCATCCAGGGTCTGTCGCATCGGTGGCCGGTTGCTGCGCGATGCGCGGATCGGCGACACGTCCCGCCATCGGAACTGAGCAAGCGAGAACGATCGCCGCGATCGATGCCGCGAGCCAAGCGAAATTTCTTCCCATGTGCGCATCCTCCCGGAATGAATTCGGTGAGCGTACCCTCTACCACAATGGAGAAATTCCGTCACCTCTGTTCGCTGCTCAAGGCGCATTAATGAAGGCCCGCACTTTTGCCTTGACAGAACCTTCGTCGCCGCACTACGCTCCGCATAACGTAAAACGAAGAAGGAGGTTCACCTCATGGCTGAATCATTGGAGAGCTTTAAAAGTTTTATCGGTAAAAGCGAGACTGCGTTCGACGTCGTCACTGGGTCAGTGATGTTGAAATTCGCCGCGACTCTGGGGTTGGAAAAAGCGCCGGTGGATAAGGGCGAGGTGGTTCCGCCGGGCTGGCACGGCGGATTTTTCCCGCCGTCGCATCGACCCTCGCAGATGCGCGAGGACGGGCAGGCGTCCGGCGGCGGTTTCATGCCTGCCATTCCCTTACCGCGCCGGCGTATCGGCGGCACGCGCATGACCTTTCACGAACCGCTCCGAGTCGGCGACGAAATCAAGAAGGTGACCGAGATCGCCGACATGCAGATCGATGACGGACCGAGCGGCGCCATGGTCACCATCATCGAAAAAAGTAGCATCTCGAGCAGCCGCGGTCTCGGTGTGGTCGAGGAGCGCGACATGATGATGCTCAGCGAAGCGAGAGCCGACGCGGCACCGAAAGCAGCGCCTGCGGTTCCGGCTGAGGCTAAATGGAAGCGAGTGTTCGAACCCAAAGCACCGCTGCTTTTTCGTTTCTCCGCGATTAGGTTCAACAGCCACCGCATTCATTATGATCGCGACTATGTCACCAAGGTGGAGAAACTTCCGGGCCTAGTGGTGCAGACCTCGCTGATCTGCCAGTTGATGATCGAGATGTGCCGCAGTGAAGTGCCGAACCGGCCGCTGGGTTATTTCGGTTTTCAGACTGCGCGCCAGACTTACGATACCGGCAACTTCACCATCGCGGGAACACCGAGCGCCGACGGGCGCGAAGCCACGCTTTGGTCAATCGACGGCAACGGCAACGTTACCATGACCGCCACAGCGAAGTTCGCGTAGAAGAAAGCAAAGAGTATAGCGCATGGCGCAAGGGCTGCGTGGGAAGATCAACAAAGAAAAGAAATCTAACTACAAAGCGCACAAAGGCCACAAAAAATCGAAAGGGCGGGTCTCAGACCCGCCCTTTCTTTTTTCATTCCTCGCGTTTCTTGTGACAAAACGCTTTTCATGCGGGCGTGGCTTGGTGCGCCTCTCCATAAAATCTATGTGATCTTTGCGTCCTTTGTGGTTAAAATTTCTTTCCGATTTAATTCTATTTCGAGCCGATCGGATGACGCGCGAGAAAATCTTGAAGCGCGTTCAGCGCGCCGCTACCATCCCAAAAAGTCATGTGTCTCACGCCGGGAACAAGCATTAACTCGGCGCCGGCCACCGCCTCCCCTAAACGCTTCGCCGTGGTTGCCGGCGTGCTGCCGCGCCGGTCGATACCGTCATCTGCGCCGCAAAGAATCAGTGTCGGCACCTTCACGTTGCGAGCTTCGGCTAACGTGTCCCAAGTGAGACGCGCCGCCTCATGCAGGCGAAACAGTTCCACCGTACTTTGCCCCGACCAGAGGGCGTCGGCGAGAGCCGCAGCGAGGTCGCGGTGTTGACGATAGAAGTCAGGATTGTACGCCATGCCGTCGTTGTCGATGTGACTCCGAATGTATCTCTCAAAACCCATCTCGTGTATTTCACGCATCGTCTCAGGCGACAAATCCCGGCGCCCGCCATCGAGCCTTTTCGATCCCGGCCCGGCAGCGGCCATGGTCAACGTGGCCACGAGATCAGGCCTTTCGATAGCCATCGCCTGCACGATCAAGCTGCCCAACGCGAACCCCACCGCGTGACAGCGCGTGACGCCGCGGTGCTTCAAAAGCGCCATCGCATCCTCGGCAAATTGCTTGACCGTGTAACCGTCTTTGGCCTTACTGCTTCGCCCAGTGCCGCGGCAATCGAAAATGATCGTCCGGTAGCGCCGCGAAAGAATTGGCACGACGCCGACATTCCACGTAGCGCCCGGCCACCACGACGCAGGAACCAGCAGGACCGCTTCACCGTGTCCCTGCTCTTCGAAATAAAGCTCGATTCCGTTGACACTCGCTATCGGCATAGAGGACTCCTGTTTCGCATGCGGCATCTCGTTTCCCATAGTCGGAAATGTTTTCGAACCGAAGGGCGACCGCCGGTCGCCCCTACATCTTTTTGCGTACTTTGCGTTCTTTGCGGTTCAATCTCCGTCGTCTACCCCGGAGTGAGACTGAACGTTTGCTGAAAGAGCTTGATCGATTCCGCCATGCTTTCGTTCTCGATATCCTGAACCAACTTCTTAAAACCCTTGATGAGCCGGGGCGGATCGGATTCGACATCGCCGCGCGATGGAATGCGGCTCATTTCACGAAGCTTTACTTGGCCGGCTTTCGAGAGCAGAAAATCGATGAGCAGGCGCGCTGCCGCCGGGTGCGGCGCTCTCTGCGCGAGGCTCACAGTGTTGACGATGACCACCACGGGTTCCAACGGCACCCATTCGATAGGTGCGCCCTGATTGACGTAGCTCTGCGCGTGGGGTCCGTAACCGATGGTTAATGGCGCTTCGCCCGCCGCGACCAGTTGAATGCGCCCGCGCGCGCCGCGCTGAAAGATCTGGTCCTGATGCGCCAAGCGGCGAAAATATGCCATGCCTTTGTCGCGGCCCCAAAATTTGAGCAAACCGTCGAACCATTCGAAATTATCCGTATCGTTGATGATCTGCCTACCTTTCCACATGGGCTTCAGCAAGTCCTCGTAGGTTTTCGGCACATCGTCAGGCTTCACGTTGCGTTTGTTATAAGCCAGCACAAAAGTATTTTGAAAAGTAGACGACCAGTAACCTTCCTTGTCCTTGAGCTCGGCGGAATAGAATTTACGCTCCGGCGATTCGTAGCGGCCGATGATATTTCTCTGCTTGAGTACGGTGAACCCGCCACGGCTCGACATACCGTGCAAAACGTCGGCGGCATAGTTCCTCGCCGCGTACTCGCTGACAATGCGATTGACCAGAGGGCCGGAGCCAGAACGAAGCAAATCGACTTTAATAAAAGGATACTGCTTCTCAAACATGTCCATGAACTGTTTACTCTCAGGTATCGAGACGGTTGTGTACCAGGTGACCCGTCCTTCTTTTTTTGCTTGGGCGATGAGGTCGGGATTTGCAGTCTGTGCCTGCGTCACGTGTAAGTGACAGAGGACTAACACCATGGCCAACAGAAGTGATCGTTGATTCATCTTTCCACTTCCGTTTTAGGTAATTTTTCCTACTTCATGAGCTGCCGCGACGACGCTTTCCAACGACGGCAAAAACGGTTTCTCATCATAAAATGGCAGATACTGATCGGCGCCGGCGAGAATGCGCGGCGCGACGGCAAGCTTTCCAGCCGGTAATTCGTCGAGCAAGCAACGCACATACGGCGCATATCCCGACCACACCGGCTCATCCTGCACGACTATCACACGTCCCGTTTTGCTTGCGGCCTTTATCACCGTCTCATGATCCAGGGGTTTGATAAATCCTAGGCTAACCACCTCAACCGCTTCCCGTTGTCCCAGTTTCGCCAATTCATCGGCGGCGTCTTCGGCCAACGCCGCAGTCCGGCCTGCAGCGATAATCGTCAGCTTATCGCCGGATCGAGTGATTTGCGCGCTGCCGCCGGAATTGTTCGCGGCGATTTCACCCGCGCGCGAGTGAATCGAGCGATCTTCGAAGAATAATGTCGGCGTCGGTCGCTGCAGCGCTTCGCGAAAATTCCAGTACGCCTCGCTCGCCGATCCCGGCATGACGATGTTGAGATCGGGAACGTTGTAAAACCACGACGCGGCAACTTCGTTGCCTTCAGGCCCATGGCCACGAAAACGCGCGATCGGTAGCCGAATCAAGACAGGACAATTCAATCGCCCGTTCGTGAGATAATGCAATTTCGCCGCGCTCTGCACGATCGCCATGTGGCAAATCGACGCGATGTCAGCGTAGGCGATCATGACCACGACCTTCATTCCCTTCATTGCCGCGCCCACAGCCATACCGACCATGGCGCTCTCGCTGATCGAACTATCGCGCACGCGCTCCGTGCCATAAGTTTCAGTGAGCTGCTTGAGCGCATGCCCGGTAAGGTTCTGGCCGATGATAATCAGGCGTGGCTCATCGCGCATCGAATCTTGCAGCGCCTTTGCGACGGCGTTGCGGTAAGTTAGTGTAGACATCTAGTATGATCCTTCTGGAACGTCCTCTGGTTTCGTGTTCTTCGTAGGGGCGACCGGCCGGTCGCCCGTCACATCACGCCTGAACGCCCACCTTTACTACTTCACCTCAGCTAAGACCTGAACAAGCGTTTTTTCTAGAATTGCCTCTTCTTCTCGCCGCAACCGTTCGAGATCTTCAGCCGACGCCACACCGTGTTCGATCAGCCAATCCGCCATTCTTTTCAACGGATCGCGCTTTTCCCATTCCTGCAGATCCTCTTCGATGCCCTGGCGCACTTCGCCGAAGTGCGAACTATAAAGCCCGACGCGAAACGTGAAACAATCGAGGAATACCGGTTGTCCGCCGAGCGCCGTCGCGCGTGCCCAGCGCGCCGATTGATAAACATCCAAAGCGTCATTGCCATCGACATTGCGTGTCGCGAAGCCGAATGGCTCGGCGTAGGGAATCAACGAGCGCGATTTGCGCACCTTCGGCCACGGCGTCGACATTTCCCAGCCGTTGTTTTCGCAAACAAGAATCAACGGCAGCCCCCACATGCCGGCGATGTGCATGGTCTCGTGCAGGTCGCCGGAGCCCAGCGTGCCGTCGCCAAAAAAGGCCAGACTCACCGCGCCCTGTTTTTCAGATTGCATCGCCAGCGCCAGCCCCGCGGCCATCGCCAGATGACCGCCGATCATGGTCGAGCCCGGCATCACGCCGCGATCCGGCCAAGAACTGTGATGCGGCGCATCGCGAGAATCTCCCGCCGCCAACGGACTGTGCACGAATTCACGCAACTGCTCCGCAATCAACACGCCCATCGCGATCATCGCGCCGCGCGTGCGAAACGAAGGAATCACCGTGTCGCCTTTTTCCAGCGCCAGACAACAGCCGATCGCGATCGCTTCCTGCCCCGTGCTGGGAAAAGTTTGTGCAGAAATCTTGCCTTCATGCTCCCAGCGGATGAGAGCTTGTTCGAACAAGCGAGTGACGAGCATGTTGTGGTAAAGACGCCATTCGAGGCTGCGCGAGTGGTCGAGATTGGATTTGGATTGATTCGATTCCATTTAGCTATCCTCACGTCGTCGAGTCTTATATCAACCATCGTCTCGCAGGCGCACTGGTAGTTCCTGCCAACTCGCTTGAATCCTCTTTCCTCCCCCGTTTCGGAGGATTGAGATGAGGGTGGTGCTTGTCATCGAGCACCCTCCCAAAATGGGAGAGGGTATCCACTCGATCCCAGAAGCGAATCAAAAACCGTACGCATCTCTCAGCGGGCATCGACTATTTCTGTAGTTTCAATTCCCAATCCAAATAGCGCTGCATGTCCTCTTTGTTGCCGCGCACCGACGGCGACAGAACGACATCGTTTGGCTCGACCAGGCACGCCTCCAGTCCGTTTTGCGTCGGCAAACCTGCCGCCGACCATGCTCGCACGCCGCCGTCCAATACTGAAACATCCGCATAGTCGATCTCCGTCAACGTTCGCGCGGCGAATGTAGACTGTCGACCGTCGGAACAGGTAACGACGATCGGTTGATCGCGATCGGAAATATGCGGTGGAATTCTAATCTCAAGCCAGCCGCGAGAAATCCACTTGGCACCCGGCACATGCGCTGCCTCGCAATCGAGGCTCGTCCCGACATCGAGGACCAGCACAGAGGAATCAGTAATTCTCCGATTGAGCGCCTCCGAATCGATGTAGCGGACCGTTTCATTCGCGGCTTGGATTCCCAAAGGTTCATTGACTGGAGCACCACCGATCAGCTTTGCGCCGCTTTCCGTCCACGCATCGAGTCCGCCCTGCAAGACATACACATTTGGAAATCCCATCTGCCGATACCAATACGCCGCGATCACGGCGCGCGACGACTGGTTGCTGATAAAAATGATCCGCGCATTGCGCACGGCGACAAAATCATCCGCGCGCTGTACCGCTTGGCCGCCCGGCACGTTTATCGAACCTGCCATATGCCCGGCTTCGTACTCGTGCTCCGAGCGCACATCGATGAAATAGGTCACGCCTGCGTTTGAATCTGCCATCACGTTCAAAACTTGCCGAGGCGAAATCGTTGGAATGTCTTCTTCTTCCGCAATTCGTAGAGCGAGCGCCATCGCCGCTTCTCTGCCCGCCGGCGGCGCCGCCGGCGTCTGCCGGCCCGGCTTAGTTTCCAATTCGAATCCCGCCAGCACCCAACCCATCGTACCGTTTCTCAGCGCCCGGACATTCGTCAAGCCGAGCCGTCGGAGTGCGGCGGTGCCGATTATGCTGCGTGTTCGTCCCGCGCAGTTTACGATGACCGTTGGCTTCTGACGCAGCTCTTCAGCCCATAGAATCAAATCTCCGCCGGGGATGTTCGAGCCGCCGGGAATACAGAATCGTCCGTATTCTTCCGGCGTGCGCACATCGACAATGATGGGCTTGATAGAGCCATCCAGTAAATCTTTGAGTTCTTCCGGCGAAATGTCGGGAACGTCGCTCTCGTGGTGCACCTTCTCGCCAAACGCCTTGATCGGAACATTGACGCCGCTGACAATCGCGCGCCCTTCCCTGCGCCACTCAGTGAGCCCGCCGGTTAGAACTGAAACACTCTCGTAGCCCAGCCTGACCAAAGTATCCGCCGCCAGTCGCGCTCGTTCACCGCCTTCGTCGTACAGGGCGATCGGCACCTCGCGGTTCGGCACCAACTCGGCGATGCGAAACTCGATCTGGCTTCGCGGCAATGAAGTGACATTAGGAATCTGGCCCTGATTAAACTCACCACGCTCACGCACGTCGAACACGGCGAACAAAGAGTCCGACGTCATCAATGCGGTCAAATCATCACAGGACATGTGCGTGATCATGGGACGAGTCCCTCTCTTCTTGCGCCTATTATCAACACCAGCTTGACCCGGCTTCGGATTCTGTTCTACTTATGCCAACGGTAAATTCAAGCGCGATATTCATGAGCGGAGGAAACATGGCATCCATCCACGAACGTTTCAACGGTCTATTTATTCCCTACGTCACCCCGTTTAACCAAGACGGCTCCCTCGATATTGAGAGTCTGACGCGCTTGACCAAATATTTTTCCGCCATCGGCAGCGTCGCCGGCCTGGTTTCCTGCGCGCGCATCGGCGAAGGGCCGGTTCTGAGCATCGACGAAAAACGTCGCGTCTATGAGGTCGCGGGCAAGGCCGCACGGGAAGCAGGCAAAGTTCATATCGCCACCATCGCGCCCCAGTCAACCGACGAAGCGGTCGCCTTGATGCGCGATCTGGAAAATATTCCAGTGGACGGCGTGATGATATTCCCGCTGCTGCTCTTTTCGTGGGGCAAAGTCGATCCCAATCTCAAAGTTCGCTTTTTCGAAGATCTGGCCCGAGAGACGAAATTGCCCATCGTGCTATTCCAGGTACCGGTCAAAAGCTATTACTATGATCCCGAGACCGTCTGTCGCATCGCGCGTCTGGAAAACGTCGTGGCCTTTAAAGAAGCGTCATTCGACATCGGTTTATTTACGGATACCGTGCAGCAACTTAAGCGCGACAAAGCCGACCTGCGAGTATTAACCGGCAACGACCGCTTCGTCGCCGAGAGTTATCGCATCGGCGCCCACGGCGCGCTGATCGGCGTCGCCAACGTCGCCACCGAGAAATGGGGCGCGTTGGATATCGCCGGCCGCGCCGGCAAATTCGACGACGCCGCCGCGATCCAGCGTGAACTCGCATCCGTAAAAGAACTGGTATTCAGCGAACCGATCGTCGAAGCCGTCGCCCGCATAAAGGCCGTCCTGCATTACGAAGGCCTGATTAAAACAGCAACCGTGCGCCGGCCGCAGCTGGGAATTTCCGAATCGGAACGGAACCGATTATTGGACAGTTACCGCGCGCTGAAGATTAACGAATTCCGCCCAGCGGAAGATGCCTCTGAAGCCAAGCGCCGTCAAGCGATTGGCTAACAAGTAAATACTCGCCACGATTAGAGCATTTGAAATTGTTTCGAATTTCAGATTTGGGATTTGCAGCTTCTTATTTGCGTTCTTTGCGGTCAATTTCCGAAATTTCTAGCCGGAACTTTCTTCAACTCCCCGCCCCGGAATGACAAATGCAAACAGCGCGATCGTGACTGCGAGTAGGATCATCGCACTTAAAGCCAAAGACCAGTGAATTCCGATCAACCCGCCGACCACGCCGACGGTGACGCCGCTAAATGCCTTGAGCCCGTTGTTCGACGTGTTGAACAAGCCGATCAAGCGTCCGCGCAATCGGCTCGGCGCTTGGAGCTGAACCAGAGTTTGCGCCATGGACATGAAAGCGAGATTGACAAAACCTGCGCAGAAGAGCAGCGCCACCGACAGATAGTAACTTTGCGAAGCGGCGAAGCCGATGATCGCCACACACCAAAGAATCGAGCAAATCGCCGCGTTGCGCGGGTTCGCCTGAAGCAGACCTGTGCCTTCTAATAAGAGGCCACCGATGGCAGCGCCGCCGGCACCGGCGCCGAGCAATATGCTATAGGCCCAACCTTGGTTGTCGTGACCGAAGTCGTGGGCAAATTCCGGCATCTGCGCTTGAAACGCGTTGCCGACCAGGAGCGAAGTCGCCCCGCCCAAAAGAATCATCGAGAGAATGGTCGGGCTCGCCGCCGTTTCACGCAATAAATCAATCGCGCCCCGCAGGCTCGCCCGCGGCGGTCTTGCGCTTCCCGCTTCGTCCCGCCCATGGCCCGTATACGGCATGATGAACATGTAAACGATCGCCGGCACATACATCAAAACATTGATGAACAGTCCAGCGGGCGGTCCAAACAACAACATCGTCGCGCCGCCGACGGCCGGTCCGATGAGTATAGCGATGTTACGGCCGGTGGAATTGAGCCTGACCGCGCTCTGCAGATGCTCGCGACCTACAATGTCGTGGATGATCAATTGACTTCCAGGATTGCCTAACACGCCCGCCAAACCGTGAATCACCAGCAAAACGCAGGCGTGCCAAACTTGTATCGTGTCGGTAAGAAACAAAATTCCCCACGCCAGCGAAACGCCGGCAAACATCAGTTGGGCGGTCTGAATCACGCGACGGCAATCGTGCCGGTCCGCCAGCGCGCCGAAATAGACGGCGAAAAGTAAGAACGGCGTCCAGTGACTGATCACCGCGAAGCCGCCGAGTACCGGAGAATGAAACTTTTGAAAGAGCAGCCAGTAGCTGATGACATGCTCGATGTTGTCACCCATCTGCGCCGCCATCATGACGAAAAAATATTTGCGGTAATCCGGATGGTGCAGCGCCGCGAAGGCGACTTGGCGCCCGGGTTTTGCTGACGTGTCGAGATTTGCAGAATTTGGGTTTACAGCCATCACTGAAGGATGAGGCACGAGGAACATTACGACGTATCGAGATTGGTAGTAAATTGCGCGGGAGATTTCTCCTTCTTTGACCTTTTACCGTGCGGTCTTTAATCTTAGCGCTTTGCCCTTAACCAATCTCCTCTTGCCGCCGGCTCGGGATCGCAAAAGCAAACAGCGCCACTGTCACGGTTAACAATACCATCGCGCTCGCCGCCAGCGACCAGTGTATGCCGATGAGTCCGCCCAATACGCCGACAGTCAAGCCGCTAAAAGCTTTCAACCCCATGCTGGCCATGGCGAACAATCCGATCAGGCGGCCGCGGAGGTGCGGCGGCGATAGCACTTGGACGATCGTCTGACCCATGGAAGAAAAGGTCAGATTCAACACTCCGGCCATGAAGAGAAGCACCAAGGACAGATAATAACTGGAAGAGAGCGCGAAACAGGTGATCACCACACACCAGAGAATCGCGCTGATCATCGCGGTTTGCACACGCGGTGGCAGCCAGCCACGCCCCTCGAGCATGAATCCTCCGATCACCGCACCGGCGGCATTGGCGCCCAAGAGCGCGCTGTAGGCGAAGTCGGCTTTTTCAGTGCCGAGATCGTGGGCGAACTCCGGCATCGTCGCCTGGAACGCCGTGCCGACAAAAAACGACACGCAACCGGCGAGCACGACCATAGTGATGATGGGCCGATTGGTGGAGATCTCGCGCACGACTTCGAAGGCGTCGCGCCAACCGAGAGCGCGTCGCGCCGGCGCGACGCCTTCACGGCTGTGGCCAGTATAGGGCACGGTCAGCAGCCAAACGGTCAGCGGCAAATAAATAAGCGTATTAACCACCAGGCCCATCGACGGGCTCAACAAAAGCATCATCCCGCCGCCAACCGCGGGACCGAAAAGAACACCCAGTTGTCGACTCGTGGAGTTTAGCCGCACGGCGCTTTGCAAATGCTCCGTGCCGACGATGTCGTGGATCAGCAGCTGGCTCCCCGGCCCCCAGAGCACTCCCGCCATGCCGTGAATCACCAGCAAGACGCAGGCATGCCAGACCTCGATCGTATCCGTGTAGAAAAGATACGCCCACGCCGCCGACACTCCCATGTACATGATTTGCGCGACCTGGATAACTTTGCGACAGTCGAAACGATCGGCGAGCGCGCCGAAGTAAACCGCGAACAACAAAAACGGCGTCCAGTGGCTAAGCACCGCGAAGCCGGCAAGCACGGGCGATTTGAATTTCTGATAAAGCAACCAGTAACTGATCACGTGCTCGATATTGTCCGCCATCATCGCCAGCGCGGTGCCGACGAAATAATAGCGAAAATCTTTGTTATGCAGCGCGGCGAATGCGACTCTTTTACTCGAACCCGCCGACGCTGGGTTGGCTTTATCACTGATTGACGCCACTGTTGTCTCCAAATCAGGTGGGATTAACCCGTGACACTAACGGATAACCCACGGCTAGGCAAACCGCGCGGAATACGCAGAGACTTGCAACCGAAAAAAGGCCGAAGATTTTTTCGTTCAGTGCAGCTCTTCCGCCCTGGAACCCAGTGAAGCGAACGCGAAGAGCGCCACGGTGACCGTCAGCAGCGCCAGCGAACTCAAGGCGAGCGACCAATGAACGCCGATCAGACCGCCGATCACGCCGACGGTTACGCCGCTGATTGCACGCAGTCCGTACGCCGATGTCGTGAACAGACCGATCAGGCGACCGCGTAGCGCCACGGGCGACTCGAGTTGCACGATCGTTTGCGCGATCGAATAGAAGGACAGATTCAAACCGCCGGCGATGAACAAGAGAACGAGGGATAACGGATAACTGTTCGAAAAGGCAAAGGCGGTCATCGTCACGCACCAGAGAATCGCGCACGCGATCGCCGATTTCACCGTCGGTGGCAACCATGCCTTGCCGTCGAGCACGAAACCGCCGAACACCGAGCCCGCGGCATTGGCGGCGAGCAGCGCACTGTATGCAAAATCGGCCTTCTCGGTGCCGAGATCGTGGGCGAATTCCGGCATGTTGGCTTGATATGCATTGCCGACGAATAACGACGCCGCGCCGCCGAGCAGAATCATCGTGACGATCGAACGGTGCTGCGCGATTTCGCGCATTACGCCGATGGCATCGCGCCAACGAAGCGAGCGCCGCAGCGCCACGCCATCGCGGAGATGGCCGGTGTAAGGGACGACCACCAACCAAATAGTCAGCGGCAAATAGACCAGCGCGTTGATGAATAACCCTGTCGGCGCGCCAAACCACAACATCATGCCGCCGCCCACGGCCGGTCCGAATAGAATCCCCAATTGCCGGCTGGTCGCGTTCAGCCGCACGGCGCTGGGAAGATCATCGGCGCCGACAATATCGTGAATGAGAAGTATCTCTGCCGGCGTCCAGAAAACACCGGCGATGCCGTGAATGACGAGCAAAACACAAGCATGCCAAACTTCGATCGTGTCGGTAAAGAAAAGAATCGCCCACGCCGCCGACACGGCCATGTACATCACCTGCGCGATCTGAATGAGCTTGCGGCAATCGTAGCGATCGGCCAGGCCGCCGAAGTAAACCGAAAGCAGCAAAAACGGCGTCCAATGACTGATGACTGCAAAGCCGGCGAGCACCGGTGACTGAAATTTTTGAAACAGCATCCAATAACTGATCACATGCTCGATATTGTCCGCCATCATCGCGAACATGGTCGTGACGAAGAACCATTGGAAGTCGCGATGTTTGAGCGCTGCGAAGGCGACTTTCTGACTGACAACGACTGAAGCAGGCGGGTGAGTCGTGTTGTTGATGGAACTCAAGATTGTGTCCGGAAATTTTAGGCCTAGATTTCCAAAGTAGCGGATATTAAATAGCGGCGCAAATGTACTGACTGTAAATCCAAGCTGCTCGCGAACAGAAACTTCACTGGCAAGCGCCACCAAAGCAAACGAGAGCTGGATTTTTCGCTTGATTGGTTGTAGAGGTTGCTCAAATTCGCCGGCAAACCCCGCATCTGAACAGCGCATGGACAATTCAGTTAGTTATATTTTTTCACTGAAGGTTCCTGACACCACCGTTGAAACGATGGAGGAGGAATGCCATGAAACATTTACTGTTGTCGGCCGTCGTTATCATCGCCGTGTGGAATTGTGACGCTGTGCGCGCGGCCGAGGTTACTCTTATTGCACCCGGCGGCATCAGAGCCGCCGTGCAGCAGATGATCCCGAACTTCGAACGGGCGACCGGGCACAAGGTCAAGGCGACATTCGGCTCCGGCGGTGGAACGAAACAGCGAGTCATCCAGGGCGAGCCCTTCGATGTGCCGATCGTGCAACTACCATTGGAGCCTGTGATCGCGTCGGGTCACGTTCTTGCCGCGAGCGAAACGCCGCTCGCGACCGTCGCCGTCGGCGTCGCCGTTCGAACCGGCGCGCCGAAGCCCGACATCTCCACCGCCGATGCGGTCAAGCGTCTCCTCCTCGGCTCCAAAGCCATCGCCTATCCAAATGCGGCGACTGGCGCGGCCGCAGGCCTGAGCTTCAACGAAACACTGCAAAAGCTCGGCATCGCCGATGCAATGAAACCGAAGATCAAAATCGCTCAGGGCGGCAGAGGCGCCATGGAACTGCTCGCTAAGGGCGAGGTCGATATCGGCTTGACCTTCATCAGTGAAATCATCACCGAGTCCGGCGTCGAAGTCGTCGGCCCGCTGCCCCGGGACATTTCGACTCCGACGGCTCTCGTGGGCTTCCTGTCCGCGCACTCGAAGGAACCCGACGCCGCCAAGGCGCTGCTGCGCTATCTGTCCTCACCCGAGGCTGCACCGGTCTACAAGGAGCGCGGCATGCAGCCGGGCCGCTGAGCGCGCTGCCGTCGCATTCCGCTTGCCATTGAGCCATATCAGCTAAACGAGCAACAATTTTGGATCAGCGCAGCGAAGAATGTGGCGCGCAAGATGTGATCCGACGAGAATGTGCTCGGTTGAGATATCAAGATTTTCTAACCCGAACGACGGCTTATTGCGGCGCGAGGTTCCGCTGACATTGTCACAACCGATCGATGCGGTTTCGATTTGTCTGACGACGATGTGTATTTGCAAGACCTTGATAATTTTGTTCTCACTCGTCTTGGATACCAGTTTCAAGTAACCTCCAGGGCAACTGGAACCGATGATCGCTTGAGAATCAACTCTCTCTTTATACTCGCTTGCGTAGTGGCAAGCTTTTGGGCCTGGCAACTGAACCCGAAGTTTGTCGAGCGAAATCTGATTTTCAGTCTCAACAATCTCATCGAGGGAAGGCTTTGGACTCTTCCGGCCGCCCTCTTTATTCACGGAAGCTTGTTTCACCTGATCGGGAACATGATTTTTCTATTCGTCTTTGGTGGCACACTGCAGAACAGCATTGGCTCGGGCAGGTATCTACTGGTCTTTCTGACAGGCGGATTAGCGGCGTTCGCGCTCAGCCTCCTTTTCATGGCCCCACGCACGGGGATGCTGGGGGCGTCGGCCGCGATCTTCACGGTGGCGGCTTGTGTCATGCTGGTGAGACCGCTCAAGTTCTCCTGGCTTTTCCTTGCACCTCAGGGATTGGTCGCGATCGTCTATTTTCTTTACAACGTCGTGGTGGTTTATGACCACCGATTGATCCCTGGCTATGATCCGCAGGTAGGTTACATTCAGCACATCATCGGGTTCGTGTCCGGTCTCCCCTTCGGCATCGCGTGGAGTGACAATTGGAAAAGAAATTTTCTTACTACGATAGTTGTACTCGGAATCTATGTAGCTCTCCTAGCGATCGCGGCAAGCTACCTCGGACAATAACTCCCGAACTCCCCGGCCACATTTATTCACTCATACGAACCTGACTTCTAAACCTTGCTGCCTAGTGGAACTGCAAATTGGCGGTAAGATTAGACAGCGCGATCCCGATCACGGACCCTTAGCTCTTACTCGGTTGCTTCGCGACTATCTGATTCTTGACCTTGTCGAAAGTTTCTTGCGGAAGGATCTTCTTCGTAACCAGTTCGTTTCTTCTTTTGTAAGGACGACCGTCAATAATTTTTTTTGCGTTGGCGTCGCCAATTCCCCGAATCGCTTTCAGTTCGTCAATCGACGCAGTGTTAATGTCCAGCGGCTCGGTCTTTGCGGGAGCCTTTTGAGTTTCGGCTGCGGGTTTTTTCGTTGTTTCGGCCGACTCAACCCAGACCTGAGACATTCCGAAAAGAGCGCTGGTAACGAGTGACGCGACAAATATCGCCGTTAGCTTCATTCAATACCTCCTGTTCCATTCTGCTTGAGGTTACCACAATTCGAGAATTAACCAAATGAACGTGACCCGCTTTCGCGGTTTAATTCAAATACTCGTGGCGTTCTCTGCGGCGAAATTGTTTTTTCCAATCTCACTCTTTTTTTGATT
>Ga0184634_10000111_pt1 | contig 17335 bp, 12 predicted proteins | sample PLM31_200_b1_FD_133016 | JGI IMG/M metagenome (GOLD analysis project Ga0184634, IMG submission 133016) | Groundwater sediment microbial communities from an aquifer in East River, Colorado, USA - PLM3-1_200_b1 | ecosystem: Environmental > Terrestrial > Soil > Riparian zone | place: USA: East... | reverse complement strand
CCCCGCCAACTAAAATTGGGGGACCCAAATGGTCTCCCGACCCGAGATCGTGGCTTATAAGTCAAATGCGGCGGTCGTTTTTCTTGTAAATTCGTCACTTTTATTTTTTCTACAGGCTCAACGTGCTGTTCTGCGGCGGGCCATGAGCATGCTCGAATAGCTAAAGTGCTTGCGGCCCGTCCGCAGCAACAGAGGGTTGGACGGCAATGTTACGGAAGCATGGAAAGCCATAATTGCCTTACTTCCTGCGCCAAGTAGCTCAGGTGATGCTTCGTGTTGTCATCCAACTCCACCACGATTGATGGGCCGCCGCCGTATGGTCCTGTGCCATAGCCTGCTTGTCCGTAACCGGTGGACCCGACCGCTGTTTGCTTCGATTCCGTGAGGACGCGAGTTTGGCGGCCTAGCTTCATGTGCTTGTGTGCTTCCGCAACGTCGCGTAGGACAGCAAAGCGATGGTTTCGATTGGCCAGCTCGGCACGAAACAAGCCTGAGTTCGCTGTTGAAAAGATACGGTTCGGATCAGTTGTGGCGTAGGCGTGCCAGAAGTGATCTGCCATATGGTACAGAGACAGGACTCCGTTCATTGCCAAGCGAATATCGGTCGGCTGAGCCAGCCATGCCTCGTGATTTGGCACGACGTGCATTTCAAAGAAGTCGTGAGCTGGCGTGCGCGGGCTAGGCATGTTCTCGTCTTGCCGTCCAACTACTGAGTATACTGACCAGTGTATTACGGTAATTAAACGTCACAGTGCCGTAAACTTTACTCGTATTAACAGCAACTTGTCAAACCCAATGCTTCGAATCCACCACAATACGCTGACCAGTGTATTACCAATACACCTGCTACGGATTAAGACCCGCCAATCCATCTGCCGGACTGCGAACCCCTTTTCCGCCACGACTTAAGACGTGAGTATAGATCATCGTGGTGCTAACATCCCCTATGCCCCAATAGTTCCTGAACGGTCCTGATATCATATCCGTCTTCCAGCAGATGGGTAGCAAAGGAATGGCGGAGGGTATGGCAACCGGCAGGTTTAAAGATACCCGCCTGATGATGCCTGCGCTTTTCTCCAGTTACGGCATCGGTGTAATGGCTGGTTGCCGGGAACACCCACTGCCAGCCCCACTCCTTCCCTGCGTTTGGTTATTTGCGCTCAAGTGCATTGGGCAGAGCAACTCGTCCAAGTTCTTGCTTGAGGTCTTCGTCGTGTTGACGCTTCACAGATTGCAAATGTCTAAAGAGAGGTTCCTTTATTGCTGCTCATCGTCGGGGACGCCGTACTTCTCGTGGAGCGTCTCGCGCCAGAACTGCATGTTGTAGCCGACAAAACCCTCGAGCATCCAGCGGACCGCGGTCTGCGCGGGACTTTGAGAGCGGTAGAGGAGGGCGGTGTTAAAGCGCGCCTCGATCTCCGGAATGGGCTTGGCGTGGAGCAGCTCTTCCTCCTGAAGACCCAGGTAGCGCGCATACTTGAGGTACGTTCGCCCGTGCCCGCCCGGGCCGGGGTTGCACAGCTCGCTTCCCATCTTCGCGGCCACGATGTTGTAGAGCTCGGGGTGCCGGCGCCAGAGGTCGATGTAGTTGACGAGCGCCCAGGTGACGTTTGCGTTCGTCATCTGGATAAAGATGTAGAATTGCCTGGCGTATTCCTTGAGAAAATCCTACAGATCGAACTCGAGTTGACATAACCGATTAGACCCTACCTGTCTTCGCTCCCCTTGACTTTCCCTTGCTAGGGGCATATACCAAATCAGTGCCTTTTAACCCGGTCCGGTGAGACTGGGAAGGCTTCCATGAAAAGAGTAAAAGAAATCATCGTGCATGTAGGTGGACCTCCGCGGTAGCACCGCGGGGGTCTTTTTTTGCCTCGAAGATGGAAAAGAGAGTACTGTTTCAGGCCGAAGAGGTCCAGCGGACCATCAGCCGGATGGCCCATGAGATCTTGGAAAAAAACGGCGGGATGGAGGGTCTTGCCCTGATCGGAATCCGCTCGCGCGGAGCCCACCTGGTTCAAAGGATGGGTCAAAAGATCGAGGCCTTGACCGGAACCCCCCCACCCGTGGACGTCATCGACGTTACCCCCTATCGCGATGATCTCAAGCGGAGAGAAGCGCCGGTTGCGAAGGCCGCAGTTTCTGTGGACGATAAGACCGTGGTTCTGATTGACGACGTGATCTATACCGGGCGCACGATACGCGCGGCCCTGGACATGATCGGCCACCTGGGCAAGCCCAAGAGGATCCTGGTCGCCGTCCTGGTGGACCGCGGGGAACGGGAGCTGCCCATCAGGGCCGATATCATCGGCAAGAACGTTCAGGTGGCCTCTTCGGAACGGGTCAATGTCCTGCTTCAGGAATCGGATGGCATGGATCAGGTCATGGTGACGAGGAATCAGCCTTAGGGCTCACGCCTTGAGAGAGATATAAGCTTTGAAGAAAAGAGATCTGATAACTATAGCGGACCTCAGCAATGAGGAGGTCGAGGAGATCTTCCGCCTGGCGGACGCCATGATGGCCCTGGATCGCTCCAGCCCGCAAGGAAAGATCTGCAGCGGCAGGATCATGGCCACCCTCTTTTATGAGCCGAGCACCAGGACCCGCCTCTCCTTCGAGGCCGCGATGCAGCGGCTGGGAGGCTCGGTGATCAGTTGTCCTGATATGAGATCCTCCTCCGCGGCCAAAGGGGAGAGCCTTGCCGATACGGCCAAGGTCGTCTCCAGCTACGCGGATGTCCTGGTCGTACGCCATCATTGGGAAGGGGCGGTCCAGGTGGCGGCGGAAAACGCCGATGTCCCGGTGATCAACGCGGGCGATGGCAGCCACGAGCATCCGACCCAGGCCCTCTGCGACCTCTACACCCTGAAAAAAGAGAAGGGGCAGCTCAAAGGGCTGACGGTGGTGCTCTGCGGCGATCTCAAGCACGGCAGGACGGTTCAGTCTTTGATCTACGCCCTCGCGTCCTTCGGCGCCCACGTGGTCACCCTCGCCGCCAAAGGGATGGAGCTGCCTCAATACATAATTGAAAAGCTCGAGACCGAATACCATTACAGCTTGACCCCGGTTGCCTCGGATGATCTTCAGGCCGTGGTCACTGAGACCGACGCCATCTATCTGACGCCCAATCAACCCCATCAGTTGGCCTTTTTTACCCAGCCGGACGGGGAGATTCAGAACCAATTGAAGAGGATGGTCGCCGGGATCAAATTCGACGCCTTCTACGTCACCCGGAAGCAAAAGGAGAGACTGACGGAGGCAAGCAGCGTAAGCGACGGAGACTACCCTAAAATCGGCGAGAGTTTTCTCAAGGAAAAACGCTTCAGAGATACCCTGGTGATGCATCCGCTCCCGCGCGTGGACGAGCTTTCTCAAGAGGTCGATAAAGACCGTAGAGGAGTTTACTTCAAACAGGCCGCCTACGGGCTCCCCATCCGGATGGCCCTATTGAAGTTCCTGTTCGATGCCCTGGAGACCGGAAAATCCCCCACGGTCCAGAAGCGTCTTCTCCTGTATGAGAGTCCAGAACCGATCCTACAGTGTTCCAATCCCAATTGCGTGACCCGTACCGAGATCCGCTCCACCCGACCCAGATACGAAGTGCTTTTTACCGGCCCGGGAGGCGGACTGATCCTCGGGTGTTCTTACTGCGATCACCAGCTCAAGGTCCAATACATAGGTCACACGAAGTCCAAAAGGTATTGCCCGTACGACATCACGCTGGCGGAGACGGTGCGCGAGTGGTTGAGGCGCGATGAGTTGGTGGTCTTCGGCTCGATCAAACAGGCCGAGGAGTTGAGATACGAACCCTACAGGAGCGGCCCGCAGCGCAGCATCATGGACGGACAGGAGATTCAGGAGGCGATCCAGCAGATGAGCCAGCAGATCCTCAAAGAGACGGAGGATCCGGAGCGCCTGCTTATCCTCGGTATCCGCACCAAGGGTGCGCTCCTCGCCGGGCGCATGGCCGAGCTGATCGAAGACCAGCTCGGTCGGAAGATCGAGGTGGGAGAGATCGAGGTCTTTGGCGCCGAGGATCATATCCAGAGGCTTGCGCCATCGGACTCCGAACCCTCCTCCCTGAACATCAAAGACCGCCCTGTGATCCTGGTAGACGATGTCATCCATACGGGCAGGACAGTCAAGAGCGCCCTGAGCATTATCTTTAAGTCTGGCCGGCCCCGCTCGGTCCGTCTGGCGGTCCTGGTGGACCGGGGACATCGAGAGCTGCCCATCAAGCCCAACTATGTGGGAAAGCATATCCCCAGCTCGGAAAAAGAACGGGTCCGGGTCAAGCTGCGCGAGGCGGAGCAGAATGAGCGGGATAAAGTGGTTATCTATTCGATCGTGAGCCCGGAAACCAGCCATCAGCCGTCTCCGCCGGAGGCGGATCAGCCTCCGGCTGAAGCTATCACACGGAAGGCTGATCGCTGAGAGCTGATTTATGAAAGCTATATTAGCCTTGGCCGATGGCCAATCTTATGTGGGGCGCTCTTTCGGAGCCCAAGGTGAGGCGGTTGGTGAGGTGCTCTTCAACACCAGCATGACCGGCTATCAGGAGATCCTGACCGATCCCTCCTACGAGGGACAGATCGTCGCCATGACCTATCCTGAGATCGGCAATGTAGGCGTCAACCCCGAGGACGCGGAGTCGCGCAAGCCGTATGTGAAGGGGTTCATCGTCAAGGAATATTCTCCCATGCCCAGCAGTTGGCGCGCCACCCAATCCCTGCATGACTACATGAAAGGGCACGGCATCGTCGGCATCGAGGGCATCGACACCCGCTCTCTGGTGCGCCACATCCGCGACCAGGGCGCCCAGGAAGGGTTGATCTCAACTCTAACCGATAGCCCCGAAGAGTTGGTAGCCAAGGCCAAGGCGTCGCCCGGCCTGGTCGGAAGGGATCTGGTCAAGGAGGTCACCTGCCAGGAGCCCTACGATTGGGATGAGGGGAAGTGGGAGTTGGGTAGAGGTTATAAAAAGAGGAGCGCGGGGGATCAGGGCGTGAAAAAGAGGAGGTCCAAGGCCCCCAGCTTCGACTCCCCGCGTTTTTTTGTCGTGGCCTATGATTACGGCATCAAGTTCAATATCCTGCGCAACCTCGCCGAGTCCGGCTGTAAAGTGAAGGTGGTCCCGGCAGGGACTGCTGCAGAAGAAGTTTTGGCGATGAATCCCAATGGAATTTTTCTATCTAACGGCCCCGGGGACCCCGATGCGGTACCTTACGCGAAAGAGATCGTCCAAAGACTCATCGGCAAAAAACCGATCTTTGGCATCTGCCTCGGCCATCAGATCCTGGGACTGGCTTTGGGTGGTAGAACCTATAAGCTCAAGTTCGGCCACCACGGCGGGAATCAACCGGTGATGGACCTTACGACGCGGAAAGTGGAGATCACAACGCAGAACCACGGCTTTGCCGTAGACGCAGATTCTCTCCAGGGAGCGGTAGAGGTGACCCACGTCAATCTGAATGATCGTACGGTGGAGGGGCTGGCCCACCGCGAGCTGCCCATCTTCTCGGTCCAGTACCATCCGGAGTCCTCCCCCGGCCCGCACGACGCGAGCTACCTGTTTCGTAGATTTACGGAGATGATGGGGAAGGAGCGGAGATGAAAGGAAAAACAACCAATGCCACCTTTTCCGAGACAATTTTATTTCTGCTATCAAAAGGCCCGCTCCGTACAACCGAGCTACATCCATTAAGACAACGCCTCCATCCTGATATCTGCGACGATTAAACAAATGAAGATTTCTGAAGCGGCAAGAGCAGAGATTGACAAGATTGTGAGGCAAGTTGTTGACGCATACCGCCCGGAGAAAATTATTCTCTTTGGCTCCTATGCCTATGGAGAACCAGATGTCGATAGCGACCTTGACCTTTTAATTATTAAGGAAACATCGCAACCGTTTATCGACAGGCTGGCACAAGTTAGAAAAATCTTGACGGATCCAAATAGATCAATCCCCTTGGGACCTATTGTCCTGACACCCGAAGAACTGAATGCGCGCCTGAACATCGGCGATCAGTTCATCGAAGAGATTGTAACAAGAGGGGAAGTTCTTTATGCCGCCTAAGGACTCCCTCTACCCAAAATAACCATGCCCAAACGGACTGACATCAAATCGATTCTTCTGATCGGCTCCGGTCCCATCGTGATCGGCCAGGCGTGCGAGTTCGACTATTCGGGCACGCAGGCGCTGAAGGCCCTGAAAGAGGAGGGCTTCCGCGTCATCCTGGTCAACTCCAATCCGGCCACGATCATGACCGATCCTGATTTCGCCGACCGCACCTACATCGAGCCCATCACCGTGGAGACTCTGGAAAAGATCATCGAGAGGGAGCGACCGGACGCCTTGCTTCCGACCCTGGGCGGGCAGACCGCCCTGAATATCTCGATCGATCTGGCTGAGCAGGGGATTTTAGAGCGCTACGGGGTGGAGATGATCGGGGCGAAGCTCGAGGCGATCAAAAAGGCCGAGGACCGCGATCTTTTCAAAGAGGCGATGGGGCGGGCCGGGCTGAACCTACCCCGCAGCGGTTATGCCCGGAACTGGCGTGAGGCGCAAAAGATTCAACGGAAACTCAATTTCCCTGTGGTCATCCGCCCGTCGCGAACCTTAGGTGGGACTGGAGGAAACATTGCCTACGGCCCGGAGGAATTCAGCGAGGTCGCACAGTGGGGCCTGAAGATCTCCCCGGTCCACGAGGTCCTGATCGAGGAGTCGGTCCTGGGTTGGAAAGAGTTCGAACTGGAGGTCATGCGCGACCACAAAGACAATGTGGTCATCGTCTGCCCGATCGAGAACTTCGACCCCATGGGGGTGCACACCGGCGACTCGATCACCGTGGCCCCGGCCCAGACCCTCACGGACAAGGAGTATCAGATCATGCGCGATGCCGCCCTGAGGATCATCCGCGAAGTCGGGGTGGACACAGGCGGGGCCAATATCCAGTTTGCCATCAACCCCAAGGACGGTCGGATGGTCGTGATCGAGATGAACCCCAGGGTCTCCAGGAGCTCGGCCCTGGCCAGTAAGGCGACCGGCTTTCCCATAGCCAAGATCGCCGCCAAGCTGGCGGTCGGCTATACCCTGGATGAGATCCCCAATGACATCACCAGGGAGACCCCGGCCTGCTTTGAGCCGACGATCGATTACGTCGTGGTGAAGATCCCCCGCTTCACCTTTGAAAAATTCCCTCAGGCCAAAGATATCCTCACCACGCAGATGAAATCTGTGGGCGAGGTGATGGCGATTGGACGCACCTTCAAAGAGGCGCTGCAGAAGGCGATCCGCTCCTTGGAGATTGGCTCTCATGGCTTTGAGGAGAAGGTGGTGGTGGGGGAGAATAACCGAGAGGAGATCCTGAGGCTCGTGAGGGAGAAGCTCGCGACCCCCAATGCCCAGCGCCTGTGGTACCTCGCGGACGCATTTCGGCTGGGCCTGTCGATGGACGAGGTCTACGGCCTGTCCCAGATCGACCCCTGGTTCTTGGCTCAGATCCGTGAGATCGTCGCCGCCGAGGAAGGGATCCGAGGGCTGCGCGGAGGAGCCGAGGGCCTGACGCCGGAGTTTCTCCTCTCTGTCAAGCAGATGGGCTTTTCCGATCGGCGTCTGGCTGCCCTCCTGGGCCGGACCGAGGAGGAGGTGCGCTCCCTGCGCCTTGAGGCCGGGGTGCGCGCGGTCTTCCGGGCGGTAGATACCTGCGGGGCGGAGTTCACCGCCCATACCCCTTACCTCTATTCCACTTACGAAGGGGAGGACGAGTCCCGACCTTCGGAGCGGAAAAAGATCATGATCCTGGGCGGTGGCCCCAACCGCATCGGCCAGGGAATCGAATTCGACTACTGCTGCGTCCACGCCGCCTTCGCCCTCAAAGAAGAAGGCTGCGAGACCATCATGGTGAACTGCAACCCTGAGACCGTCAGCACCGACTATGACACGTCAGACAAGCTCTACTTCGAGCCCCTCACGCTGGAGGATGTGCTCAACATCGCTGAGCGGGAAAGGCCCGACGGGGTCATCGTTCAGTTTGGCGGTCAGACCCCTCTGAAGCTCGCCCTGGCCCTGGAGCGGGCAGGGGTCAAGATCATCGGCACCTCTCCGGACAGCATCGACCTGGCGGAGGATCGAGAACGCTTCCGCCAGCTCCTCGATCGCCTCGGGCTCAAGCAGCCGCAGAGCGGCACCGCCCGCTCTTACGCGGAGGCCGTGGAGATAGCGGAGCGGCTGGGCTATCCGGTCCTGGTGCGCCCCTCCTATGTCTTGGGCGGCCGGGCGATGGAGATCGTCTACGACCGGGAAAAGCTCCGGCACTACGTCACCCGCGCGGTGGCCGCCTCTCCCGGGCACCCGGTCCTGATCGACAGGTTCCTGGACGACGCCATCGAGCTCGATGTCGATGCCCTGTCCGACGGCGAAACGGTAATCATCGGAGGCGTCATGGAGCACATCGAGAGGGCAGGGATCCATTCCGGCGATAGCGCGTGCACCCTGCCGCCGAAGTCGATCGATCCGGAGATTCAAGAGGAGATTCGCCGCCAGACCGTGGCGCTCGCCCTCGCCCTCGATGTCCGCGGTCTCATGAACGCGCAAATGGCGGTTAAGGATCGGGAGATCTATATCCTGGAGGTCAACCCAAGGGCTTCGCGGACGGTTCCGTTCGTGAGCAAGGCCACGGGCATTCCTCTGGCTAAACTGGCGGCTAGGGTCATGGTGGGAAGAAAGCTCGCCGATCTCGGCCTGACCTCAGAGGTCCGGCCCCGGCATATCTCGGTCAAGGAGGCGGTCTTCCCCTTTAACAAATTTCCCGGCGTCGATACCCTCTTGGGTCCGGAGATGAAGTCGACCGGAGAGGTGATGGGAATCGACATGAGCTTCGGCCTGGCCTTTGCCAAGGCGCAGTTGGGCGGCGGGATGCGCCTGCCGCGCGCGGGAAGGGTCTTCATCAGTGTCCGCGACGAAGACAAGAGGGGGGTCGTCCTCATCGCCCAAAGACTCCACCGCCTGGGGTTTCAACTCGTGGCCACCCGCGGGACGGCAGCCTACCTGAAGGACCGGGAAATTCCAGTGGAAGTGGTCAACAAGGTCCGGGAGGGAAGCCCGCACATCGCCGACGCGATCCAGAATGGCGAGATCGCGATCGTCATCAATACCCCCACCGGCGCCAACTCTCAGGCAGATTCCTACTACATCCGCCGCAGCGCCCTGGACTATCAAGTTCCCTACTTCACGACCATCGCGGGCGCGGACGCGGCCGTGGAGGGGATCGAGCTTCTGAAGGAGCACGAGCTGGAGGTCCAGTCGCTTCAGGAATATCAGAAGACAGGCTTGGAGATCCCTGCCCCCTAGATAGGAAATTACCGAAGTGAGATGAACTTCCTCGACCCATCGGCCACTGGAGAATCCCCCTATGAGCCCACCGGCGCGGCCCCGCAGGATTGCTGCCGTGCGCTTTCGACCCCGCTCCGCTTCCTCAAAGGCATCGGGCCCAAGCGGGCGGCCCAGTTAGAAGGCCTGGGGCTAAAAACCGTAGAGGACCTGCTGTACCATTTGCCCTTCCGTTATGAAGATCGCCGGCAGATCAAGAAGATCTACCAGGCTGCGGTCGGGAGAGAGGAGGGCTTTTTAGGCCGATTGATCAGGCTGGAGAAAAAGTACCTCCCGAAACGGAGGCACCTGATCCTGGTAGGGACTTTGACCGATGGAACCGGAGGCCTGGAGCTGGTCTGGTATCATCCCACGCCTTATATCCTCAAGAGCCTCCGCCAGGGCGCCGAGCTCCTGGTCTACGGCAGAGTGGAGCGGGGGATGGGGATGCAAAAGAGGATCATCCATCCCGATTTCGATCCCATAGATCCGATAGACTCTGAAGAGAGAGAGAAGATCCTCCCGATCTATCTGAGGCCAGCCGGCATCCCTCTGAGATCCATCCAGAGATGGGTGGCTCAGGCATTAGAAGAGTATGGTCGCTTCATCCCCAGCTTTCTGCCCGAGGCGATAGCTCAGCGACAGGGATTGATGGACCTGCGCAGGGCGATGGAGCGGCTCCACCGGCCGGAAAAGGGCACGAACCTTTTCCCCCTCAACCAATCCGCCTCCCCGGCGCACCGAGCGATCGTCTTCGACGAGTTTTTCTACCTGCAGCTCGGCCTGGGCTTGAGAAAGAAGCAGCGCACCTGCCTCGAAGGAATCTCTTTCCCTGCCGGCACGCAAGGACTGACGCGGCGGATGCTGACCCTGCTCCCTTTCACTTTGACTCGGGCACAGGAGCGGGTATGCGCAGAGATCTACCGAGACATGGAGTCTCCCCGTCCGATGCAGCGCTTGATCCAGGGCGACGTCGGCTCCGGCAAGACCATCGTCGCCTGGTTGGCTTCTCTTCGGGCGATAGAAAATGGCTTTCAGGCGGTATGGATCGTCCCGACCGAGCTGCTCGCCGAGCAACACTTCCAGAGCCTTAAAGGCTTTGCCGACCGGTTGGGTCTCCGCTCCGCTCTGCTGACGGGTTCGCTCCCGGCGAAAACCAAGAAGGAGATCGCTCAGCGAATAGAGCGGGGAGAGATCGCCTTTACCGTGGGGACCCACGCGCTGATCCAGGAGGGGGTTTGCGTCTCGCGCATGGGGCTGGGGGTGATCGATGAGCAGCACCGGTTTGGAGTGCTCCAGAGGATGGCGCTCCAGCGCCTGGTAGGCTGGAGGAGCGCGTCCAGCTCAGCGCTGCCACAACCCGATATCTTGCTCATGAGCGCAACTCCCATTCCCAGAAGCCTGGCCATGGTCCTTTACGGCGATCTCGAGCTTTCTTCCCTGAATGAGATGCCGCCGGGCCGGACTCCGGTGCGCACCAGGCTCTTCCGCGAAAGGGAGCGGGGATGGGTCTATGAGCAAGTGCGGGAGGAGACGCGCAAAGGGCGCCAGGCCTACATCGTCTATCCGCTGGTGGAGACCTCGGAGAGTCTGCATCTTCGCGACGCGACTCGGATGGCGGAGGAGCTCTCTCAAGGGGTCTTCAAGGAGTTTCGGCTGGGGCTCATCCACGGAAGAATGAAGGCAGCGGAGCGCGAGCAGGTCATGCGCCGCTTCAAGGAAAGGGAGCTACAGATCCTGGTGGCGACGACGGTAATCGAAGTGGGGATCGATGTCCCCAATGCCACGGTGATGGTGGTCGAGCATGCAGAGCGCTTCGGTCTCTCCCAACTGCACCAGCTTCGGGGCCGGGTCGGAAGAGGGAAGGATCCCTCCCAGTGTCTCCTGGTGCACTACGGCACCAGCGGTCTGGATGCCATAAGGCGCCTCCAGGTCATGGAGAAGGAACACGATGGCTTCAGGATCGCTGAGGCGGATCTGGCCCTGCGCGGCCCCGGAGAGCTGTTGGGCACCCGCCAGTCGGGCCTGGCGGATTTTCGCCTGGCCAATCTGGCCCGCGATGCGCAGCTCCTCCTTCAAGCGCGCCAGGAGGCCTTGGATTGGCTGGCGCGAGATCCCTCTCTGACTCAGACCGAGTCAGAGCCTTTGAGAAAGCTTCTCAAGCACCGCTGGGGGGGCAAGCTGGAGCTCGGGGGCATCGGTTGAGAAGTCTCCAGGGATGGCTTATAAAAGAGGGCATTAGCAAATGAGCAGTCAGCAATGAACCGTCAGCGGTCAGCAGGAGATCGCTGCTGAAGGCTGAAGCGAACATGTGAGGTAGGAGAGTGGAATTTTACCGCATCAAGAGACTTCCGCCTTATGTCTTCAACATCATTAATGACTTGAAGTATCAGGCCAGGAGGAAGGGTGAGGATATTGTCGATTTCGGTTTGGGAAATCCCGATCAACCTACCCCTACTCATGTGGTGAATAAGCTCATCGAGGCGGTGAAGAAGCCCCACAACCATCGCTACTCCGCTTCCAAGGGCATCTATAAGCTCAGACTTGCCATCGCGGGATGGTATAAAAGGCGCTTCAATGTGGAGGTCGATCCGGACACCGAGGTGGTGGTGACGATCGGCTCCAAGGAAGGTCTAGGGCACCTGGTCTTGGCCATTCTGGAGCCGGGGGATGTGGTTTTCTGCCCCAACCCTACCTATCCGATTCACCAGTATTCTGTGATCATTGCGGGAGGGGACCTCCGCAGTGTCCCGATGCACTCCAGCGCGGGTCTTCTCTCCCATCTGCACGAGGCCATCAAACAGACCTGGCCTAAGCCCAAACTCCTGATCCTCAACTTTCCCCACAATCCTACGACTGAGGTCGTGGATCTCGACTTCTTCCAGCGCATCGTGAGCTTTGCCCGGGAACATGAGCTCCTGGTCATCCATGACCTGGCGTACGCGGATATTGCCTTTGATGGCTACGAGCCTCCGAGCTTCCTCCAGGTCGCCGGGGCGAAAGAGATCGGGGTGGAGTTTTTCACCCTTTCCAAAAGCTACAACATGCCCGGCTGGAGAGTGGGATTTGCCGTAGGGAACAGGGAGATGATTAACGCCCTGGCCAGAATCAAGAGCTACTTCGACTACGGCATCTTTCAGCCCGTGCAGATCGCCGCCATCCATGCCCTCAACGGTTCGCAGGAGTGCGTGGAAGAGATCCGCGAGACCTACCGCAAGCGCCGCGACGTGTTGGTGGATGGCCTTGCGCGGGTGGGCTGGAATGTCCCAAGGCCAAGGGCCACCATGTTTGTCTGGGCCGAGATCCCTGAGCCTTATAAAAAGATGGGCTCTGTCGAGTTCTCCAAGTTGCTGCTTCAAGAGGCCAGGGTCGCTGTCTCTCCGGGCATCGGCTTCGGCGAGTACGGCGACTCCTTTGTCCGCTTCGCCCTGGTAGAGAACGAGCACCGCACCCGGCAGGCGGTGCGGACCATCCGCAAGGCACTGAGGAAACTGGCAGACTGAATAGGCCAAACTATTTCCATAGTTATAGTTAGAATTTAGAATGAGCTTGATATCTATGGCTCCCTCAAGGGATAGTCACAAAGTGAAGCTGGGGCTTCTGGGCTCGGGGGTCGTAGGCGAGGCGATCCAGGAGTTTATTTTCAATGGATATCTGCCAGGGAAGCTGGCTGTGGATCTCGAGATCGTCAAGATCTACACGCCCCATCCCGCGCAGAAGAGCCGGTACTCGACCCACCGCGCGCTCTTCACCACGGACCCTGAAGAGGTCACGGATCATCCGGAGATCGACATCGTCGTCGAGGTGCTGGGGTCCCAGGACGAAAGCCATCTGGCGCTGTTTCGAGACTACATCATCCGCGCCTTGCAGAAGGGCAAGGCGGTCGTGACCTCAGATAAGGCGGTCCTGGCGAGATTCGGGAGGGAGATCCGGGAAGCCGCGCGCCAGTACCATCAGGAGCTCAGGTTCGAGGCCTGCGTGGGAGGGGGCATCCCCATCATCAGGGCGCTCACCGAGGGCTTCGCCGCGGAGGAGCCGGAGGCGATCTATGGGATCGTCAACGGGACCTGCAATTACATCCTCTCGGAGATGGAAAAAGGCGGCAGCTCTTATGAGCAGGCATTGAAAGAGGCCCAGGATCGAGGATACGCGGAGACCAACCCAAAGGCGGACACGAGCGGGATGGATGCCGAGGCCAAGCTCATCCTCCTCGCCGCAGTGACCTTCGGTCTCCACGTGAAGCCGGGGGTCATCTGGCGCAAGGGCATCGAAGAGATCTCTCCGATAGATTTCCTCTATGCCGGGCGCAAAGGGGCGTGCACGATCAAGCAATTGGCTGTCGCCAGGAAGGCCGACGACGCCATCGAGGCCCTGGTCGCCCCCGTGCTTGTGCCCCGCGACCATTTTCTTGCAACGATCAACGGCCCCACCAATGCCATCTTTTTTAAGGGAAGGCGCAGCCAGGAGACCTTCGTGAGCCTCAGTCGAACGAGGGCGCTTAAGGGGAAGGTAGGGAGCCAGGGAAGCTTGCCTGAAGGCCGGGATTGGAACTATGTCTTTGTCGGCCCCGGGGCCGGAGGAGGACCGACGGCAGTGGCCATCTTAGGTGATGTGTGCGAGCTGGCGCAGGGCCGCGGCCGGCGGCTGCCCGGCCCTCCCAGCCTGGTCGCGCCCGGGGGCCTCGCTGTCCAGTCTCAAGATAAGATCTGTTCCCGCTTCTACCTGCGCTTCATCGTCGAAGACCAGCCCGGGATTGTCGGTGACATCTGCCAGATCCTGGGCGGCCGCGGGATCAATGTATCTGAGATCTGGCAACTGCATCACAGTCAGGACGAGCTGAAAGGCCTGGCGCAGAGGTATCGCCTTACGGAAAAGGCCGGACAGATCCTGCCCTTTGCGATCACCCTCGAAAAATCCTCTGTGGGACAGGTCCAAGAGGCTTTGGCAACCATTCACCAGCGCGACTTCGTTGTAGCGCATCCGATCTGGCTTCCGATCTGGGGTCTCGAGTGAAGACCAGGGGTCGAAAAACGGCTCAACCGGCAAAGGTTGCTGAGAAAAAGGGCTATTTCATCTGGCCCGGGGTCATCCGCTATTACTGGGACCTCCTGCCGATCCGAAGGGAAGAGTGCATCGTCACCCTGCATGAGGGCAATACCCCACTCCTGCGTTGTCGAAACTTGGGGCGCCTCGTCAACCCGGAGATCGATCTCTATCTCAAGCTCGAAGGGCTCAACCCGACCTGCTCCTTCAAAGATCGGGGCATGACTGTGGCCATGAGCAAAGCCGTGGAAGAGGGGAGCCGGGCTGTCATCTGCGCCTCGACGGGAAACACGGCGGCCTCCGCCGCTGCCTATGCGGCCCGGGCCGGACTCAAGGCATATGTCCTGATCCCTGAGGGCAATATCTCGCTGGGCAAGCTGAGCCAGGCCATGATCCATGGGGCCAAGGTTGTGGAGATCGCGGGAAACTTCGATGTGGCCCTCCGCCTGGTGCGCGAGATCTCGCGCCATCTTCCCTTCACCCTGGTGAACTCATTGAACCCCTACCGGATCGAGGGACAGAAGACCGCGGCCTTTGAGGTCTGCGATCGCCTGGGACAGGCGCCGGACTATCACTTTCTGCCTGTGGGAAACGCTGGAAATATCACGGCTTACTGGAAGGGATATAAAGAATACTCTGAGATCGGACGGATCTCTTCCTTGCCCCGGATGATGGGGTTCCAGGCAGCCGGCGCCGCGCCCATCGTCTTGGGGAGGGTGGTCGAGCAGCCTGAGACGGTCGCCAGCGCGATAAGAATCGGCAACCCGGCCAGTTGGCAGGGGGCCTTGGCGGCGCGCGATGAGTCCCAGGGGGCCATCGAGGCGATCACCGATGAGGAGATCATCGCCGCTTACAAGCTATTGGCTCATGCGGAAGGACTTCTCGTCGAGCCGGCTTCGGCGATCTCCATGGCAGGGGTGATCAAGAAACAAAAAGAGGGGCTCTTCCGCAAAGGGGCTATCGTCGTCTGCACCCTGACCGGTCATGGACTCAAAGATCCGGACGCGGCGATCCGCTACTCCTCGGCGCAGCGGATCCGGATGGCGCCGGATCTGGAAGCGCTCGCGGCCTATCTCCAAGGAGAAGGGGAGAAATGAAGTACATTATCCTCCAAGGGGATGGGATGGCGGACTATCCGGTTGCGGCCCTGGGCGGGAAGAGCCCCCTGGAGGCGGCCCTTACCCCCAATATGGATTGGCTGGCGGCGCGCGGACTGTTCGGCCTGGCCCACACCATTCCTGAGGGCTTTCCACCAGGGAGCGATGTGGGGAACATGAGCATCCTCGGCTATGATCCCAGCCTCTATTACACCGGCCGGTCGCCTCTCGAGGCCGCGAGCATAGGCGTGGCCCTGGGCCCAGAGGACATCGCCTTTCGCTGCAACCTCGTCACCCTGAGCGGAGAGGGGAGAGACCCGGTTATGGAGGACTTTACCGCCGGCCACATCTCCAGCGCCGAGGCGGCTGAGATCATCCGGGACATCGAACATGAGCTGGGAGGAGATGGTGTGGAGTTCCATCCAGGGGTGAGCTACCGTCATCTCATGGTCTGGCGTAGGGGCATAGAGGCGATGAAGACCACCCCGCCGCATGATATCACGGACCAGGAGATCGAACCTTACCTCCCGCGAGGAGAGGGGGCCGAGCGGCTCAATCATCTCATGGAGAGGTCGCGGGCTCTCCTCGCGCGCCATCGAGTCAATCATCAGCGAGAGAAGAGGGGAGAGAGAAGGGCAACCTCGATCTGGCTCTGGGGACAGGGCCGGGCGCCCAAGATGCCGTCGCTGAGGGAGCGATTCGCCATCGAAGGAGGCGTCATCTCCGCCGTGGACCTCATCCAGGGCCTGGGGGTCTACGCCGGGCTGGAGCGGATCCCAGTGCCCGGGATCACCGGCTTCATCGACACCAACTATCGGGGAAAGGCCGACTACGGGCTCCGGTGCCTGGAGCAAAAGGATCTCATTTTTATCCATGTGGAGGCCCCCGATGAGGCTGGCCATATGGGAGATGTAGGAAAGAAGGTCAAGGCCATAGAGGACTTTGACGAGAAGGTCGTTGGGACCATGCTGAAGGGCATGGAGCGCTGGCAGGACTGGAGACTCCTCCTCCTTCCGGATCATCCGACACCTATCGCTTTGAAGACCCATGTCTCTGACCCGGTCCCTTTCGTTCTCTTCTCTTCGACGGAGAGGGAAACGCCCAAGGATCTTGGTTTCAACGAGACCGATGCGAAAAAGAGCGGGGTTGTGGTGCGCAGGGCCTTTACCCTGATCGAGGGGCTGATAAAGGGAACCAGACCTTGGTGATACGCCGCATCGGCTGAGGTCATGAGAAAAAAAACGAAAAGGTGGCTGGCCTTTCTCGCGCTCTCCCTCCTCGGCATCTTTCTCCTCTGGTTCTTCTGGAAAGACCTTGAGAGGACTGCCACCCCAGCCAAGAAAAAAGTCAGCGCCCAAAAACCCTCGCGGTCGCCACAAGAGCGGATCTCGGAAGAGGATCAAGAAAAGCTTGAGCAGATTCTCAAGCGGCGCTAGGACGGGAAGTTACTTGACAAGAGGCTCGACCCTATCCCTGATGGGCATACTCTTCCTGTGGACGCAGCCCGGCGCCCATGCCGGGACCATCAGCGGGGAGGCCAGGTTCAACGGCGCCCTGCCAGATCAGCCCGTGATTCAGCTCTCTAAAGATCAGGATTACTGTGGCCGGACGCTCCCCAATGAAAGCTACCTCATCGGTCCGAATCGCGGGCTGAAAAATGTCGTGATCTACATCGACAGGCCTCCGGGCCAGCCGGTGGCGGCGCGCAAAGAGAATATTCTCGACAATCAGGGGTGTCGCTTCGCCCCACGCGTGCTGGCCATGGCATGGGGCGAGAGGTTGATCGTCAAAAATAGCGACCCCAAGTTGCACATCGTCCACGCCT
>Ga0184634_10000109_pt1 | contig 17478 bp, 12 predicted proteins | sample PLM31_200_b1_FD_133016 | JGI IMG/M metagenome (GOLD analysis project Ga0184634, IMG submission 133016) | Groundwater sediment microbial communities from an aquifer in East River, Colorado, USA - PLM3-1_200_b1 | ecosystem: Environmental > Terrestrial > Soil > Riparian zone | place: USA: East... | reverse complement strand
GTCACCTGGGCGGTCCGGCGCCAGGGGATTCCCTGGCTCAAGGCTGCTGATATCTCCGCCCCGGCCTTGGCCCTCGCCTACGGGATAGGTCGGATCGGCTGCCATGTGGCGGGTGATGGAGACTGGGGGACTGTCTCCGATCTGCCCTGGGCAGTTGCGTACACCAACGCGATCATCGGTTGGGTCCATCCCTACACGGGTCTGCCCTATCCACCAGGGGTGAGGGTCCATCCGACATCGGTCTACGAGGCGATCCAGGCCGCGATCATCTTTGCCATCCTTTGGCCGCTCAGGAAAAAGGGCTATCCTGACGGGACGATCTTCTGGCTCTATCTGATCCTGGCGGGATTGGCCCGATTCACCGTGGAGTTTTGGCGCATCAATCCAGTCGTAGGATTGAGTATCACCGAGGCCCAGTGGTTCAGTTTGATCTTGGTGCTCTTGGGGCTCTGGCGGCTGCTCCAGCCGCGCCCGCAGACCTCTTGAAAGAGAGGGAGAGAGACGTTACACTAATTTTTCTCTATGAAACGCGGCAGTATTATCTTTCTCTGTTTTCTTCTTCTCTATGCTGGCGTTGCCTGGGCAGTGGAGAGGTGCCTGCGCAGCAGCGACCGTGCGGGGCACCAGGAGAGGAGATCTATGGTTGTCGCTTACGCCGCAGCCCCTCAGCCGGCTGCCAACTCTCCGCGCCGTCCGGTTGAGAGCCTTCATTGCCTGGATGCTGATTATCAGGTCGGCCCTGTCCCACAGCCTTCAGCTATATTCCGGTTAGCCTCCGATCCCAGCAGGTCTCCCGTCGAGGCGCTTCCTGCGCTGTCATTGATGGCTGTGGGTAAAATCCATGGTCTCTGGTCAAGAGCCCCTAGGGAGGGGCCCTTTCCCTTTTCTTTCCTGAGCGGTTTATCACCCCATCTCTTTCTCTCCGTTCTTAGAATCTAAATCCAACCTTTATCTCTCCCGAGCATTTCGGCCCGGGAGCTAATCTCCTTTTTTCCGGTTGGCCTTTTTAGACGAGCCGCGCCGAAATTTTTACGGCGAATTGAGGTTGAATCATGGCTGTCTCACGGTTCATGAAAACATTTTTTATCGGGCCAGGCCTGCTTCTCATTTTCTCTTCGGCGCTGGCTGCCGAAGGGATAAAGCCGGATTTGGAGACGGCTGTCAAGTTGGCTCTGGAGCAGAATCTGGAGCTCAAAGCTAAAAGAGAAGAGCTGGGAATAGCCGAAGGAAGGTTAATCCGGGCCAATCTATTTTTGCAGAGTAATCCCGAGCTTGAAAGTGAAGTGGGAAATTTCAGAGTTACACAGGGCGAGCCGGAGTTTGGCAAGAGCCAAACCAACTATGGTTTTAGTCTTAGCCAAGAATTCGAGATCGGCGGTCAACCGACCTATCGGCGCCAGGCAGCGCAAAGGAATATCGAGAAGGCGAAACTTGGGATCGGCGATCTTGAGCGGATCCTACGCTTTCGGATAACAGAGATCTTTTTAAAGCTCTTGAACCTCCAAGCAAAAGTCAGACAGGCCGAACAGGTTGTGAGCCTGAGAAGCCGTCTTTATGAGGCATCGAAAACCAGGCTTGCTTTGGGCGATATCCCTGAAGTCCAGCTTATCCTTTCGGAGTTTGAGCTTAACAAGGCGAAGAGTGATCTCATATCTTTTCAAAGAGAATATGAGGAACTTCTTTCCCGTCTGAAAAGTGAGCTGGCCCTGGAAAAGGATCAGGGCTTAGAACTGATTGGGGAACCGAGTCGTCCACCCCTTCGTGCTTCTTTGGACGAGCTCCTCAAAACCGCCCTAGAAGAGAGGCCAGATTTAGCCGCCTTTGACCAGGAGAGGAAAATCGCAGAGGCGGAAGGACTACTTACCAGGGCAGACAGGGTCCCTAATATTAAGCTAGGAGCTTTCTACAACCGCGAAAAGCAAGAGGGCGGATTCATCGCTGGAGGGCGCCTCTCCATTGCCCTTCCCTTCTTCGACCGAAAGCAGGCCGAGCTTCGGGAAGCCCTGGCCCGCAAGAGGATTGCTCATATCCACTACCTCGATGCACACCAATCCATCGAGAAGGCAGTCCGGGGGGCCTATGAGAAATTCCGGCTGAGCGAAAGGGACCTTTCGCTCTATCCTGAAGGAGCCATGAAGAGGTTTGATGAAAGCATGGAGCTTTACCAGAGGGCCTACCAGGAAAGGCAGATCGATCTTTCTGAGGCCATCCTGTTCCTGAACCAAGTTATCGAGGCCCGGCTCAAATTTATCGATACGCTCACGAACTACAGCCTCTCTCTGGCTGAGTTAAAGCTGCAGGCGGGAATCGAATAAGGAGGCAATTATGGCCAGTAAAAAGATCATCCTTCCTCTTGCTTCAATTTTCGTCCTTCTCATTGCCTTTTGGGTGGGGAGGGTAACCGGACGCGGGAGCAGGGCAATTGATAGGTCATCTCACGGGGACGCTCCAGCGAGCGCTATGAAGACCACCCCTAAGACAGTTCCCCGTGTGCACGAAGAAGGTAAGGCCGACGTGCACACAGAGGGAAAGCAAGAGGCGCAGGGCTTAAGGCTCAGCCCTGAGGAGATGCGCAACATCGGCTTGAAAACAGCGATCGCCGATTTGCGGCCCCTAGAGACAGTCGTTCGGACGGCCGGCATCATAAGGCCTCACCCTGATAAAGAGGCTCAGGTCAGTAGCCGCGTCGCAGGGAAGATAGTCGGACTTTTCGCCAACGTAGGAGATGCGGTCCAAAAGGGTCAGCCGCTAGCAGAGATCCAGAGCGCTGAGATTCAAAAGCTCCAGGTCGAGCTCATCCAGGCTGAGAATAAACTCGCTCTGGCCAAGGCAGAGATGGAGAGGATTCAAAGTCTGGTGGAGATGAAGATTGCTGCCAGGAAAGAGCTCATCGCCGCTCAAAGCCAGCATCAGGCCATCCTCAACGAGATTGAAGGGCTGAGGCAACAGCTAATCCTTCTAAATCTTCCAGAGAGTGCCATGGAAAAGGCTCAAGCGGAAAAGACGATTTCGACCTTTCCCGTTCTTTCTCCCCTCAGCGGTGTTGTGGCTGAAAGGAGTGTGGTTCTTGGCGAGACGGTCGAGCCCAGCAAGGTCATCTTCAAGATCTTGGATGCCTCGGTTGTCTTTGTCGAAGGCAGCGCCTTTGAGGAGGCGCTGCCTCAGTTGAAGATTGGGCAACGCGTTCGCATCCGTCTTGCTTCCTATCCCGGAAAGGTTTTTACCGGGAAAATATCCCGTCTCAGTCCCACCATCGATCCTCAAAAACGCACGCTCCTCCTCTGGGCGGAAGTCCCTAATCGAGCGGGAAAGCTGAAGCCGAATCTCTCTGCCGATATGGATGTTGTCGTAGGAGGAGGGCAGGAAGTGCTAGCCATTCCTTTAGAGGCGCTCACAACTACTGAAGGGGAGAGCTTTGTTTTTGTGGAAGAAAAGGGCTCGTTCCGCCGTGCCGACGTGATCCTCGGAGCGAGAGATGACCGTTACGTGGAGGTGAAAAAGGGACTGCTCCCTGGAGACCGCGTAGTCACTGATGGAAAGCAGCAAATTTACACCAAATCTCTCATGGCACGGCAAGGTGGGGCAGCCCTGGGCGGCCACGGTCACTAACTTACAGGAGCTGAAGATGTTCGACTGGATTACCAAATGGTCCCTTGGCAACCGTTTACTCACGGTGGTAGCGTTTGTCATCGTTCTCCTGGTGGGAGTCTTCGCGGTTTGGCGGATAACCCTGGATGTCCTACCCGAGTTCGCCCCGCCTCAGGTAGTGATTCAAACACAGGCTCCCGGTCTCTCACCGGAGGATGTGGAGACGCTCATCACCTTTCGCATCGAGGCGGTAGTAAATGGCACACCGGGAGTGGATGTAGTTCGCTCCAAATCCTCGGCAGGGCTATCCACCGTCATTATAGTCTTCGAATGGGGAACCGATATCTACACGGCCCGTCAGTTGGTCGGCGAGCGCCTTCAAGAGGCGCGCGAGCAGTTCCCTCCGGGAACCGAGGCGCCGGTCATGCTTCCCATCACTTCGGCAGTGAGCTGGCTGGTTAAGTTCGCTCTTCAGGGCGACAAAGTCTCCCTGCTGGATATCAGAACGCTTTGCGATTGGGATATCCGCAACCGCCTCTTGGCCATCCCTGGTGTAGCCTCCGTGGTTTGTATGGGGCCAGGGCCGAAACAGTACCAGGTGCTTCTCTCCTCACCGAAGCTGCTTCATTACAACGTTACCGTGAAGGATGTAGTTGAGGCGCTTCGCGAGACAAACAAAAATGTGCCCGGGGGCTTCAGCGTCGTCCCCGGACAGGAGTACGTGGTCACTGGGGTAGGAAGGATCGCTTCCCTTGAAGATCTAAAAAAGACCGTGGTTGCAGACCGGGAAGGAATTCCTATCCCGTTGGAACGAGTGGCTGAGGTGCGGTTTGGGCCGGAGTTTCCCAGGGGTGACAGCGCCTATATGGGAAAACCAGCCATTATTGGCACGGTCTCTAAGCTCTTCGGTGCCGACACTCTCACTGTCACCCGAAAGGTGGAACAGGCGCTGGAAGAGATTCAGAAGACCTTGCCGCAGGGTGTCCAGATGCATCCGCAGGTCTTCCGTCAGGCCAACTTCATTGAATCCTCTATCACGAACCTCCGGCGCGCTTTGCTAGAGGGAGCTGTTGTCGTCACCATTGTAGTGGTCTTTTTTCTTTTCAATGTTCGGGCCTCACTCATCACCCTCACTGCCATGCCCTTGAGCCTGCTGCTGGGCATTCTTATCCTCAAGGCGTTCGGCGTAGGCATCAATGCCATGACACTGGGGGGGCTCGCAGTCGCCATAGGCGCGGTGGTGGATGACGCCATTATCTACGTGGAGAATATCTTCCGCCGGTTGCGGGAAAACCGGCAAAGAGAGAATCCTCTCCCGCCCATACAGGTAGTCTTTCAAGCCTCTCGCGAGATCCGGGATTCGGTGGTCTACGCGACTTGGATTATCTTGGTGGTCTTTGGTCCGATCTTTCTGCTCACGGGCGTTGAGGGACGAATCTTTACCCCTTTAGGTCTTGCCTTTACAGCGTCCCTATTTGCCTCGCTCATCGTGGCCGTGACTTTAACGCCGGTGCTCTGCTCTCTCTTCCTGGTTAGAGCGAGAGCCAAAGGCAGAGAACACTCTGAACAAGAGAGCTTCACGATTCGCGGCCTTAAGGCCTACTATGAACGCTTGCTAAGACCTGCTTTGATCCGTCCAGGATTGGTGATTTTTGTCTCTGTGATCCTGCTCGCCATCAGTATCGCTGCGTTTCCCTTTCTTGGTCGTTCTTTCCTGCCGGAGTTCCACGAGGGGAATTTTATCTTAGCGGTGACCAGTCTTCCCGGTACTTCGCTGCCGGAGTCGATGCGTCTGGGGTACCGGATTACTGAAATGCTTAGAAAGTATCCCGAGGTTGTCTCCGTTTCCCAGCGGGTCGGGCGGGCGGAATTGGATGAAGACGCTATGCCGCCGAATTTTATCGAGTTCGATATCTTGCTGCGATACGGGAAGCGAGACCCAGAGGAGTTGATCCACGCCATCAGGGAGGATCTGGAGAAGATCCCCGGAGTAGCAACAAATCTGGGGCAGTTCATCGCCCATCGTTTGGATGAGGTCCTTTCCGGTATTCGCGCCCAAATCGCTATTAAGATCTACGGCCCGGACCTCGACCGCCTTTTGGAGAAGGGCCAGCAGGTAGAGCAAATCATGGCGGGGATTCAGGCAGTTACCGACCTTCAGTTGGAACAGCAGATCCGGGTTCCTGAAGTCCGCATCAAAGTGAATCGAGAGCGGGCCGCTCGCCTCGGTCTCAATGCAGGAGATGTGTTGGAAACCGCCCAAATCGCCTTTAATGGCGAACACATTTCCCAGGTCATCGAAGGGCAGAAGAGTTTTGATCTTTTTGTTTGGTTTGACGAAGAATCACGCCGTGACACTCAAGCGATGCGTGGGGTGCTCATCGATGGCCATAACGGAGTGAAGGTGCCGCTCAGCCAGGTGGCCGAGGTGGCCTTAGAAAACCGCCCATATTTTATTAACCGCGAGCGGGTGCAGCGGCGGATTGCAGTCCAGGCCAATGTCGCTGGTCGTGATCTCGGGAGCGTTATCGCCGAGGCGCAGGAGAAAATTGCCAAGCAGGTGAGTCTGCCGCCAGGCTACTTCGTCGAGTATGGCGGGCAGTTTGAAAGCCAGCAAGAGGCGACACGGGTTCTCTTGACCTACGGTGGGATCGCCATCGTAGCTATTTTTGTCCTCCTCTTTAAGGCCTTCAATTCCACTCGGGCCTCTCTCCTGGTAATGGCTAACCTTCCTCTTGCCTTGATCGGTGGTGTCGCCGCTATCTTTTTTACCGGAAAGGTCCTCAGCGTCCCCTCCCTTATCGGTTTTATCGGCGTCTTCGGTATTGCCGCTAGAAACGGCATTATCTTGGTGAGCCGCTACCGCCAGCTTCGGGCTGAGGGGAAATCGAGAGAGGAAGTAGTGGTAGAAGGATCGAAAGAGAGATTGGCCCCTGTTCTCATGACCGCGGCCGCAGCAGCCCTGGGCCTTCTGCCGCTCCTCTTCGGTGACATCGCGGGTAAAGAGCTGGAGCGCCCCATGGCCCATGTGATTCTCGGGGGACTTTTTACCTCGACGTTTCTCAACATGATCGTCGTGCCGGTCCTTTACCTGAAATACGGCTGGGAGAGTGAGGAGGTCTTCGTGCGGCAGCTCGCCGTCGAACGCGGGGAGCTATTGGGTGTGACCGAGGAGTAAAAAATGAAGATGATGAAAGGAGGCATTCATTTTATGTTCTCAAAAGCACTCTTTGGCTTAATTTTTGCCTTTTCTATCGCGTTTTCCAGTTGGGCCTTTGCCGATCCGGTCTCAAAGGGCCATAAGACACCCCACGGTGGAATTCTTCAGGAGGCTGAAGGGATGCATGCAGAATTCCTGATCGACAAAAACGGCCAGCCGAAACTTTACTTATACGATAAGGCAATGAAACCTTTAGGGCGCGGGGACTTGTTAGTCAAACTGACGGTCAAGGGTCATGAAGCTGTCCAGCACGAGCGAGATCTAAAAATATCGGGCAATCCCAGGGAATGCACGCTCTTCAAAGGGGAGCCTGTCAAAGGGCTGGCCGACTGGGACCAGGCAGCCGTGAGCCTTAAGATTAAAGACCGTTGGACCCACATCCGGTTTTCTCACCATTGACGGGACAGGGGCACTTGCATCATGCTTAGTGGAACGTAGGAGGTGCGGTTGAAGGGCATAGGGCCGGAGCTGTCCCAGATGGCGGGCATGCATCCGGTTGAGTTTCTGGCCGAGTCGATCATCAATCCCAATGCGGTGATCGACCCGGAGGATAAAGAGAAGGGCTATGTCGGGGAGGATGGCAGGTCCAAGATGCCGGACTACAGCGATGTGCTCACTGTCAGGCAGGTCGCCGACCTGGCCGCTTATCTCGATTCCCTCAAAGAAAAAGGACACGCCGGCCGCTGAAGACGTTTTCTACCAGGCCTCGTGCATGACCTTTGAAAGGAGCTGATAGGTCTCCTGGTTGTGGATACCGATTTTTCTAAGGTAGCCACTGCAAAGGCAGCGGAAGAAGGCCTCTGCGGCTTGAGCTACGATCATCCCCTGGCCGTTGAGGGTCCTGTGTCCGCTCAGCCGGCCGTGGCGCAGGAAGACGGTTTCGGCCGGGAAATAGATCATGTCGTAGAAGCCTACGTGGAGCGGGATGGTAAGAGCGAGGCTCCATGAAGCGCGGTTATTGGCCTCGATGTCCGCAAGCGAGGCGCTCAACCAGTTACGATAAAATTCGGGCTTGCCATACTCGGATGCAGGGAGAGTGGCCGGGCTGGCGGGGGCCAGGGCCGAGTAAGGCTCAAGGCCGGTAACCCTGCCATCGGCACTCTTCCGCATACCCCCCTGGCCTTTAGTTGAGCCGTTGATGATCAGATTCACCCGAGGCGCCCAGTTGCGAACCTCGTCCTCTTTGAGGGCCCTGGCGTGGCCCCCGGCCTTCTCGATTTCTTCGGCTAAGGAGCGGGCCGGCCCTGGCGTCCGGTTGCAGATGAGGAGCTTCCCGTTTGCCAGGGCTGGGGCGAGGGTGAAGGCGACTGCCCGGGCGGCGCCGCCGGCGCCGATGAGCAGCACATCCATGCCCTTGAGGGATTTTGCCAGAGGCCTCTCCTCTCCTGGTTGAGGCCGGGTGATGCTTTCGAGGCAACCCTTCCCATCGGTATTATAGCCGACCAACCGGCCGTCCTCCGTGCGGGCTATGGTGTTAACCGCTCCGATCTTTTTTGCCTCTTCGTCCAGGCTATCCAGGTACGCCATAATTTTGACCTTGTAGGGAATGGTCACATTGACCCCAATCACCCGGTCGGATCTCTTCAGCGCCTGAATCAGCTCGGGCAACCGGGACTCCTCTACGTCCAGGGGCAGATAGATGGCATTCACGTCGAGAACGCGAAAGGCTGCGTTCCAGAGGGCAGGGCTCTTGGAGTAGCGGGAAGGGCTGTCGCCGATGATCCCGGCAAGCCGTCTTTTTCCTATGGGCTCTCGATCCAGGGCGTTGCGGATGCAGGCCTGGATGGCTTCCATGTCGTCTGTCGGGGCCACGAAAAGAGATTGTGATCGGTGGGCAGTCAACAGTCAACAGCCGATAGCCCTCGATTCACTGCTTACCGTTCACGGCTCACTGATTAATGGAGAGGTTTGATCACCATCTTGTCGCCGGAAAAGCCGAGGAGGGATCGCTTCTCGTTGACTACGGTCTCCAGGACCACCTCCCGCTCCCAGAGCTGGTGCAGGTACTTTAAGGTCTTCTCAGCGTATTCCAATTGAAGGTCCCTCCCGTCGTGGGAGTGTTTTAAGAGGAGGGCGCGGTTGTGGTGATAATCCGCGTCCTCGATCTTGATCACCGGAACCGTCCCCATCCCCACGTTGTGGATCAGGGTCTCCTTGATCTCGCGCCAGTTCTCCTTGTCGGCGACCCGGCTGATCACCCTTTCGTTGCCCCGGGCCTGGTGCTCGAAGAGATTGAGCTCGCGCATCAGCTCCTCGGTGAGGTAGCGGCGGAGAAAAGAGGTGTCGCGCTCGACTTCACGCACTTCAAAGATCTTCTCCCTCCCTCCTTTTTTCCTTGGGCCGTACTCTTTCTCCTCTTCTTGTGTGGGGTGGTCCCAGCGCCTTTCGATATCCTCCCAGATCTTGTTTCCCAGGTGGTAGGGATTGATCGTCCCAGGGGCGGGGCTCAGGACCTGGCTGTGCCGGACCATGAACTCCACCCTCATGCCTTGGGGCAGATCCAGGGCCTCCACAATGCGCTTGTGCCACAGGCTGGCCCAGCCCTCGTTCATGAGCTTGGTCTCCATCTGGGGGATAAAATACTGCGCGGCCTCGTGCACTATGGTGAGGAGGTCCTTTTCCCAATCGCTGAGATGCGGGTTGTGGTCGCGGATGAAGATCAGGATATCTTCTTCCGGATAGAGGGGGACTTTGGTCAGGTCCGGCGCGGCATACTCGCGGCGCCGATGGATGGACTGGAAGGGATCGGCCGACGGCTGGGATTCTTCCAGGCGGCGCTCCTGTTCTTCCGCCGGAGTCTGTTTCCGGATCGCCAGATTGCGCCGGCACTGGACCGCGAGGGCGTGGGCAGCGTCTAAGAGACGCTCCACCTTTTCCAGGCCGATGCTGGGATCCTCCACGTATCTTCGCACCCGATCGGCGTGGGTCTTGAAGGTCTCCAGAGTGAGATCAGGACGAGTGGACTGGAAGGTGAAGTTGTTTTTGAAAAAGTCATTGTGCCCGTAGACGTGCGCGATCGTGAGCGCCTGGAGGAGAAGCGTGTTGTCACGCATCAGGTAGGCGATGCACGGGTTGGAGTTGATGACCATTTCATAGGGCAGTCCGCCGACGCCGTAGTCGTAGAGGGTTTTGAGCTTCTCATAGCCCTTGCCGTAGGACCAGTGGGGATAATGGGAGGGCATGCCGGAGTAGGCCATGTACCCGAGCATCTGCTCATGGTCGCAGATCTCAAATTCCTGAGGATAGGTGTCGAGGCCGTGTTGCCGCGCCAGCGTGAGGATGCGTTCGCTCCAGCCCTCCAGCTCCCTGATCGTGTATGAGGCAGACATGGCTCTGTAGGGTCAGGCCACTTCCTCCCGGGCGCGATCCTTGGAGAGAAGGGCCTTGAAAGAGGGCCAGATATCCTCCTTGCGCTGGATCTGGACGGTGTGGAAATTGTCCGCATGGAGCTGGGAGAAGAACTGGATCATGCTGTTGCCGTAATAGCCGGAGCCCAGGGGCTTGATCTCTCCATAACCCAACAGGTTAGCCACTTCGGCGATCTGCCTGGCGGCCTGGAGGGCGGCGGCGTTGTCGGATTCGAAGTTGTCCCCATCCGAGCAGTGAAAGACATAGATGTTCCACAGGGAGGGGTGGTAGCGCTGGTGGAGGATATCGAGGGCCTTGTGGTACCCCGAAGAGATCAAAGTCCCGCCGGACTCTCCTTTGTGGAAGAACTCTTCTTCGCTGACCTCGCGGGCCTCGGTGTGGTGCGCGATGAAGACGATCTCTACATTCTGGTATTTGGTGCAGAGGAAGCTATGGAGGAGGAAAAAGAAGCTCCGCGCCAGATATTTTTTCATGGTGTCCATAGAGCCGGAGGTGTCCATGATGCAGAGGACGACGGCGTTGGACTCGCGCCGGATATCCGTCACCTGGTGGCGGTAGGTGAGGTCGTCTTTGTGGAAGGGAAAGCGGCGCGGCTCAAAGGAGATGATCTCCCCGCGCAGGGTAGCCTTCTTGCGCTTGACCCGGGAGCGGACCGTGCGTTTCTTGTCGAGTCGAATGCGCACCCCTTTTTTGCGGTATCCCCGGCGTCGGTAGTGCCGCTCCAGCTCGATCTCCCGGAGCTGCTTCCTGGCGAGGTCCGGCAGCTCCAGATCTTCGAACATGATGTGGATGAGCTCTTCCAGGGTGATGTCGGTTTCGTAGTAGTCGATGCCGGGCTGGTTCCCGGCCTGCTGCTGACCCTGTCCCGGCCCCTTTCCCTTGCCGATCACCTGCCCGGGTTGCACCTCTTCTCCGGCCCCCTGGCCGACCCCGGGTACGTTTTCCCCATAGACGAAGCGGTACTCTTTGACCCCGCGGATGGGGACCTTGACGATGCGGTCGCGATCTTTGCCGATAATGGACTCTTCGGCGACGATCTCGGCGATGTTCTCCCGGATGGCCTCGCGCACCTTCTGGCGGTGGCGCAGGCGGTCGCCAGCGCTGCGGTCGCTGCGCTCGGCTGAAGAGGAATGATAGGGACGGAAGATCGCCTCCATAATCAGTGAATAGCAAATAGTAAATAGCGAATAGTCAGGAAGGCCGGGTTGGGACCATTCACCATTCGCTATTCACTTTTCACTCATCAGTCTTTCCACAGGTTGTTGGCAGCATACTTCAAAATGACATCGACACAGTTCGGGCAGTAGCCGTTGTCCAGGAGGTTTTTCACCATCGCGTTGTATTTCTCGCTCTGCTCCTCGTCCCGGGTCCTGGCCTTGGTGATGATGCGGCTCAGGTCGCGCACCGAGGTCATGAGTTTTTTCTCAATCGCCTCTTTCATGGGCTCATAGCTGCGATAGTCGATCTTTTCTCCTCTCCGGTTCGCCGCCCAGAGGTAGGCGATGACCTCCTGGCGGAAGCCATCGGCCGCTGAACCGATGATGGCGATCTGCTCTTCTATAGATTTCATGAAGCCTTCGTCAGGCGCGAGCTCTTCCTTGGTGTTGTGGTCTTTGACCTTGCCCTTGTTCACGTAGGCCTCGGCATGATCCAGATAATTCTGGAATAGGGCCTCGGCCTGCTCCTGATAGGAATAGACAAAGGCCCGGGTGATCTCTTTTTCCAGGTTCTCGAGGTATTCCTTGTGCAGGGTGTCCTGGAGAAATTCGAGGTGTTGCTTGCGGGTGTCATCGGGGAAATCGGCCTCCTTGACCATGTTGATCAAGGCCTCCCGGACATTGATGGGGTTGATGCATTTTCCCGCCGCGTTGTCCGACAGCGCATTGTCCAGCGCCTTCATGATAAAGCGGGTGGAGATCCCGGTCATCCCCTCGCGCTTGACCGCCTCGCGCAGCTCCTGGACATCGACCTTCTTGGTCCGCCCCTTCTCTACCACCTCTTCTCCGTTGTAGAGCTTGAGCTTGGTCATCAGATCGCATTTGTTGGTGGGCTCCAGCCGGGAGAGAATGGCAAACATGCATGCGATCTCCAGGGTATGGGGGGCCACATGGGCGTGAAAGTCGGAATGGCGGATGATCTTCTGGTAGATCTTTACCTCTTCCGAGAGCCTGAGGTTGTAGGGGACCTTGACCACGACGATCCGGTCCAGGATCGCCTCGTTGGTATGGTCGGCCTTGAACTTCTGCCACTCTGCTTCGTTGGAATGGGCCATGATGACCGTATCCACATAGACCAGGCCATGCCGCCCCGGGGCCGGGATCACCTTCTCCTGGGTGGCGGTGATGATGCAGTGGAGATATTCGATCTCGTTCTTGAAGACCTCGATGAACTCTACCATCCCCCGGTTGCCGATATTGAGGGCGCCGTTGAGCTCCAGGACCCGCGGATCGCCCTCCGAGTAGAGGTCGAGCTTGGAGATATCCTCGCTCCCGATGAGGACCGAGGTATCCTGATTGTTGGGGTCCACCGGAGGGACGACCCCGATCCCGACCCGGGCGCGTTTTGAGAACTCCCTGGTGTAGACCGGGACCTCCTCGTAGCGGCCGTTGAACTCCTGCTTGAGGCGGTAGCGGCAGACCGAGCACAGCTCACCTTCGATTTGCACCCCGAGCATCTTTTCAAATTCCTTGCGCAGGTGGCGCGGGATGAGATGGAGGGGCTCTTCAAACATAGGGCAGCCCTCGATCGCGTAAATCGGATCGCTCTCTTCCAGCCCGCGATGGATCTTCTCGAGGAGGGAGCTTTTTCCGGAACCCACCGGGCCCATGAGGTACAGGACCTGGCGGCTCTCTTCTCCCTTCAAGGAGGCGGCGTGGAAGTAGCGGACGATCTGGGCGATGGCCTTCTCGATGCCGAAGAATTCGTCGGCAAAGAAATCGTAAACCTTGATCGATTCGTCTTTGTAGAGTTTCTTGATGTGCGGGTCATCCGTATCCTGGATGCCCTTGACCCCAACTTTCAAGATGAGGTCGTAAATGCGGGCGTGCGCCAGCTTGGCGATCGAGGGGTCCTCCTTGACCTTTTCCAGATAGTCCAGGAGGGTTCCGTGCCACTCCTTTACAGGACGGGAATCCCGGTCCTTGCGGATGATCTTTTCAAATTCTTTATTGTGCTCCATTCCAATGGCTCCTCCTTTGGGAGTTGATGCTGCCTGTTGGAAACTGAGGATGGATTTTTGAGTAAGGATGGATTCCGCTGCGCCAGGGGGGCGACCTTTGCTTTACCCATGAGAGGTCTGAGATACACCTTATTGGGCCCTCTTGGTCTCCTTTAGGTCATTGGGGTCATCCAGGTACCTACCATTGAACCGCTATTTCGATCTAAAGTCAAGAAAATTTATTTGTTTTCCTGGCCTGGTCGCTGCCTGGACCCGGCGCGCCGCTGTTTTTGGGGGATAGGGGTCGGACCTTTATTGTTTAATTGGGGTGTTGGCGCCTCCCCCAGAGGAGGTGGGGGGGATGGGGGCCTGAGGGTGGAGGGCTGGGGCTGACAGGCGGGGCGGGTCGCGGGCCTATTTTAGGCAGCGCTGCATCAGTTGGTCCAGGAGGTCAACAGCCAGGGTGAGCTCCTCCCTGGTGGTCTCGAAGGAAGGGGATAGGGTGAAGACATTTTTGTGGTATCCCCCAACGTTGAGAATCAACCCGTAGTTTTTTCCGTTTTTCTTCAGGTCCCCTTTCAACGCCTCCTGGAAGATCCGCTGGGCCAGCTCCGGGTTGGGCGTGAAGCCATCCTCCTGGCACAGCTCGATTCGGAGGGCCAGGCCGAGTCCGTCCACGTCTCCCATAATCTTGGGGTACTTTTTCTGCAGATCCTTGAGTTGGGCCAGGAAGTATTGGCCTTTTTCGGTGACCTTTCTCTCGTAGTCCTTCTCCTCCAGGAGCTTGAGCACTTCCAGGGCCAGGGCTGTTCCCTGCGGATTCGCCGCGTACGTAGAGTGGGTCGAGCCCGGAGGGAAGGTCTTGGGGTTGATGATTTCTTCCGTGGCCCAGACCCCGGATAGAGGGTTCAGGCCGTTGGTCAGGGCCTTGCCAAAGATAACGATATCCGGGACGATGTCGAGGTGCTCGATGGCCCAGAACTTCCCCGTGCGGAAGAAACCCATCTGGACCTCGTCATCCACGAGCAGGATCTTGCGCTCCTCAAGGATCTTTTTCAGTCCTACGAAATACTCCTTGGGAGGGATCACGTAGCCTCCGGTCCCCTGGACCGGCTCCATGTACAGGGCGCCAAACTCGCACTCCCCGGCCTTAGAGTCCCAAACCGAGTAGTATTCCGTATCAAAGAGCTTCTCGAATTGCTTGAGGCAATAAAGGCCGCAGCTCTCCCGCTTCATCCCGTAGAAGCAGCGGAAACAGTAGGGGTAGGGGACAAAATGGGCCCGGTCGCCGAAGTGGCCATAGCGCCGGCGGTAGCGATAGCTGGAGGTAATCGCGGTCGCCCCGAGGGTCCGGCCGTGGTAGCCCCCCATGAAGGCAAAGCCGGAGTTCTTACCGGTGGAGTTGCGCACCAGCTTGATAGCATCCTCTACAGCTCCAGAGCCGCCAATATTGAGGTGAATCCGTCCTTTTTTGTGAAAGATCTTCTCGCACAGTTGGGCGAGGCGGGCCGAGAGCTCGACTCTTTCTGAATGGAGATAATGGCTGCCGAGCTGGGGGAGCCGATCTAGCTGTTCTTTGAGGGTTTGGTTGAGTCGCTGGTTGCGGTAACCGAAGCCCGCTGTGGCCGAGGCCATCTGGAGATCGAGGTAAGGAGTGCCCGAGGGGTCGTAGAGAAAGCAACCCTCACAGCTCTCAAAGATCTTGGGTGTCGCGCCCGAGTGCACCGCGTCGCCCCAAGAACAGTAGTCTGCCTCCAGTTGCAAGAGCTCCCTTTCAGTCATCGTCTTCCTCCCGGAATCTTGATCGAAAGGCGTCAAGGATCTGAATCACATCACGAAAATCATCGAAGGCCTGGCAGCTCATGCCTTCTCTCTGACAGAATTGCCTGAGCGCGCCCTTGGCCAGCACCAGATCTGCGCTCTGGGCGAGGAGGAAATCGGATACCCCATCTCCGATGACGATGCTCTTGTCGGCGCTGGCCTTTAACTGCTCAAAAAGCCCGGGCTTGCAGGTAGCACAGCCATGAGCGCATCCCTGCGGGAAGTAGGGGAAAGAGATGACCGCCTCCTCCCCTCTCAAGGTCAGGCTGCAGGCGAAGACCGGGATCTCTTTCGGCACGCCGTTCCACGCAGCCAGGGAACGCTTCAAGATCCTCTCGATCCAGTAGTCAAACCCATCGCTTAAGATATAGAGAGAGTCGCCCTTCTCCGTGCACTGCGATGCAAAGTCGGCGAAGGAGGCATCGACCTCAATCGTGTCGATGAAGTCATCCAGATCCCTTTGCCGCACGGTTATGAGCGGCATCTGCTTTTCCAACACCGCGCGCGCGCTCAGCCCTCCTGCGAGCCATTCTTCCTGGATCTCACGCCATGAGGGGTGGGCGAATCTCTCCAGCACAGTGTCAGTGATATTCACCCGGGTGATGGTTTCATCGAAGTCGCAGAAGAGGCCAAGTTTCATGGTTAAATTTTCATTGCTCATATCAGGATATTGCTCCGGTGTAAAGACGCGAGCAGCCTCCCACCAGGCGAATCCTTTTTTATACTGGGCTGTATCTTAAAAGATATACCCCTTCTTTCTTGCCGGCCTCTGCATGAAGTCGTTCGCCATAGATTCTCCCGGTATTTTAGATTGTTACTCGATATGAAGAGGTTTCCCCCGTAATGGCATAGCATTTGCTGCCCGGTAAGCAATGACTGGAGGGGTAGAAATCGGGATAGGGCACCTCGGGTGCCGGGGTCGGACCTTTAATTTTTCCCTTGACACCTGTCCGGCAGTTGCGCTATAAAGCCCCTTTTGGTGAGTCGAGGAGAGATTTTATGGCCCGGCCGCTGAGACTTCAGTTCGACGGTGCCCTCTATCACCTGACGGTTAGCGGCATCAACCGGCAGCCCCTCTTTAGGGACAACCAGGACAGGCGGCGCTATCTGGAGCTCCTGAGTCGCTATCGGGATCGGTATGAATTCAGACTCTATGCCTACGTTCTGATGAACCATGATGCCCATCTCCTGCTCGAGACCCCCAGAGGCAATATCGGCAAGATGATGCAATGCCTGGGGACGAGTTATACGTCGTACTTCAATCGCCGGCACAAAAGGAGAGGGGCTGTCTTCGGGGGACGATATAAGAGCTATCTGGTTGATAAGGAGAGTTGTCTTCCAGAGGTCACCCGTTATATTCATAGGGGGCACCTCAAGTCTGGTTTAAAGAGAGACTATCCCTGGAGCAGTTACCGTATTTATCTCGGAAGGAAAGTATCGGGCCTGATAGAGACCGAACCGGTTTTGAGCCGCTTTAGTCGTTCGGTTAGGGGGCAGCGCAGACGTTATCAGGAGTTTGTGGAAAAGAATAATAATGTCAGGGAAGACGCTTATCCCCCTAAGGCGAATTCGCAACAGCTGGCAGGCTTTCGACCTCAAAGTTCAAAGGAGGAAGAGGCGCCTTTGAGAAAAGCGGAGCGGATTCTGCACGAGGTCAGCCTCTCCTTAGCTCCTAATGAAGATAAAGATTTGCGCCAGAGAAGACGAGGGGCTCTGGCCAGGCATGTGGCCATGTACCTTATTCGGAGGCAGACATCTCTCCCCTTGCGTTCTATTGGAGAGCTACTCGGGGTTAAGGCGCCGGCGGTGGCCCTGGCCATAGAGAAGATAGAGCAGTTGTTGAAACAGCAGGATTTTTCTGACGAACTAAAGGGCCTGTTGACAAGCGACCATCTCCCTCCTTCCAACAAGGTAGGGGAGTATGCCTCTCCTCAGACGGAATGAGCCATGGGCGAAGAGCTACTGGAAGCGAGAGCTGGACTTCGCTGGTATCCCCTTCAGACGAAGCCAAGGAAGGAGACCTATGTCGAGAAGAGACTCCAGGCTCTGAAGCTGGAAGTCTTTCTTCCCTGGCTGCGCTCACGGCGCCGGATAGGGAGTCGGCATCAGTGGGCATTGATGCCGCTTTTTCCGGGCTATATCTTCTGTCGCCTCGATCTCGCCCTTTCGGGGAAGAGCGCCCGGTATGCTCCAGGAGTAAGGGACTTCGTCAAGTTTGGCAGTCGGATCGCTCAGGTCGAGGAGGAGGTTGTTCAGACCTTACGCGACCGTTGCCCTGATGGAGTGGCTCAGATCCAGGCGCGGACTTATAGAATTGGAGAGT
>Ga0184634_10000107_pt1 | contig 17572 bp, 15 predicted proteins | sample PLM31_200_b1_FD_133016 | JGI IMG/M metagenome (GOLD analysis project Ga0184634, IMG submission 133016) | Groundwater sediment microbial communities from an aquifer in East River, Colorado, USA - PLM3-1_200_b1 | ecosystem: Environmental > Terrestrial > Soil > Riparian zone | place: USA: East... | reverse complement strand
TTTCAGACGGCTGAAAAACTCCGCTTCTCGAAGCGATGGAGGGAGAGTTGCATCCAAAAACAGTCCCAACCTCAGCACATCATCCTCTGACGCCCGACCGGAGCCGTTTTTCGATGCAAAGACATTTCAGTGAGTGATTACGAACCGTCAAGGAGTTGTCAGTGAACTGCCCGCGAGTACTTTCGTTCGCTTATCGCTTATTTCAGGGCTAGGTCAAATCCCGCAACACGGCACGGCAGGGAGCGCCATCCGCTCCGCTGAGTCGAATAGGGAAGCACATCAGTTCATAGAGACCGGGCTTGATCTCGGAGAGATCAATGCCTTCCAGGAGGACGACGCCGTGATCCAGAAAGGCCCTATGGACTGGGATTTGCTCCTCCCCTGCGTGGGCTACCGAGAGGTAGTCCAGGCCCACAAGCTTCACGCCTAAGGCCGCAAGGGCCTCGGCCGCTTCCACCGAGAAGGCGACAAATTCAGGCTCATAGGATCCCTTATGCAGCAGGTGGGAGTTGCGCGTCTTGAATAGAACCCGGGTTATTCCATCCAGCCGCAAATGCGCCACGTGCTCGGCCGTTATGTAGCGATCCGCCTCAACGGCGTGCACTAGAGCCGGGCCGATGAAGAGTTCCAGGGACAGTGCATCGATAGTCTCCCCGCCTGGCACGAAATGGAAAGGCGCGTCTACGTGCGTGCCGGAATGGAGGCTCATCGTTACTGCAGAGGAATTGTTATGATCTCCCCGGCTCATGCGCCGGCGCTCGTGCAGCTCAAAAGGCGGAGAGGTGATCCAGGAGACGGTGTCGGCTGACAAATTGAGGGAGATATCGTAATATTTCATCTGGTTCACTCCCTAGGAAATGACATTGAAGTCGCTTTTCGGGTTTAGCCAACGAGAACCGTTATGTCAATCTTAGGCTGGCCGGCACACAGAGATGGACATTCCGTTAGCCTTGGGGTAGTAAGTGGGAGGGAGCTCATTGATGCCCATAGATCCAGTATGCCACATGACGGTAGCGGAAGAGACTGCCGCTGCATCAACCGAGCATCAGGGAAAGACCTACTACTTCTGCGCGCTGAGTTGCCGGGACAGGTTTGTCCTGACGCCAGAGAAGTTTTTGAACGGGGCAGCAGGCGGCGCCGAGAACCTTGCGGCCATGCCTGCCCCGCGGAGGGTCCAAGTCGCTGCCGGAGAGAAGCCCGCGCAGGTCACGATCCCGGTGCGCGGGATGAGCTGCTCGTCTTGTGTGGTCAAGATTGAAAACCAGCTCCACAACCTTCCCGGTGTCATCGAGGCAGCGGTCAATTTCGGCACGGAAAAAGCAACGGTAAGCTATCAGCCTTCAGTTCATTCCCTCGCAGATCTCAAGAAGGCGATCCGTGATATCGGTTACGAGCCTCTGGATGTAGTCGATGAGAGGGGAATGGCCGACTACGAGAAAGAGGCGCGAGAAAAAGAGATACGCGAGCTGGGGATAAAGACCCTGGTCGGCGTCATCCTCAGCCTCCCGATCCTTATCGGCAGCTTCCCGGACCTCTTTCCCTGGGCCCCGCCGATCCTTCAGTCTCCGTGGACTCTCCTCGTCCTGACCACGCCGGTCCAGTTCTGGGTGGGATGGCATTTTCACCGCGGCTTTTGGGCCGCGCTCAAGCACAAAACTTCGGATATGAACACCCTGGTCTCGGTGGGGACCAACGCCGCCTATCTTTACAGCGCCGCCCTCACCCTTTTTCCTATCCAACTCACCCCCACGGGTTTCATGACCATGCATTATTACGACACCGCCGCCATCCTCATGACGTTGATCCTCATGGGGAGGTGGCTGGAGGCCAAGGCGCGCGGCAAGACCTCAGAGGCGATCAAAAAGCTCATGGGGCTTCAGGCCAGGACCGCCCGCGTCATTCGCGACGGCGAGGAGAGAGACATCCCGGTGGAAGAGGTAAGGGTCGGTGATCTCGTGGTGGTGCGGCCGGGAGAGAAGATCCCGGCGGACGGCGCGGTCCAGGAGGGCTTCTCTGCCGTGGATGAGTCGATGCTTACCGGCGAGAGCCTGCCGGTGGAGAAGAGGCCCGGAGATGAGGTGATCGGGGCGACGTTAAATAAGAGCGGCAGCCTCAAATTTAAAGCCACCAAGGTGGGGCGGGAGACCGCTCTGGCTCAGATCGTCAAGCTCGTCGAAGAGGCCCAGGGGTCCAAGGCGCCCATTCAACGTCTGGCAGACAGGATATCCGGAGTATTCGTCCCCATCGTTCTGGTCATCGCCCTTGGAACTTTTGCCCTCTGGTACGTCTGGGGTCCTGAACCGGCCTTTGTATCCGCCCTGACCACTTTCGTCGCCGTGTTGGTCATCGCCTGTCCCTGCGCCCTGGGCCTCGCCACGCCCACGGCGATCATGGTGGGGACGGGGAGGGGAGCGGAGAGCGGGATTCTCATCAAGAGCGGCGCAAGCCTGGAGCGGGCGCACGAGGTCACGACCATCGTCTTCGATAAGACCGGGACCCTGACCCAGGGAAAGCCGACGGTTACGGATATTCTCGTCTTTGAACCCTCGGTCCTCGATCAGGGACATGTCCAAGACAAGCCCAGGGCAGAATGGAGCGAACTATTGCGCCTGGCGGCATCGGCAGAAAAAGTGTCTGAGCATCCGCTCGGGGAGGCGATGGTCAGAAAGGCTAAGGAGGAAGGCCTTGCCCTCAACGACCCCAAGGATTTTCAGGCGGTCCCGGGCCACGGGGCGCGGGCTCTCGTGGATGGGAAGAGGATCCTCTTAGGCAATGCCAAGCTGATGGAGGAGGAAGAGGTCGGCCTCGACGGTGCGCTGCTCCAGGCAGAGAGGATGTGCGCCGAGGGAAAGACGCCGATCTTCGTCGCCGTGGAGGGAAAACTCGTCGGCCTGATCGGCCTGGCCGATACGCTCAAGCCCCACGCCCAAGAGGTAGTCACCCAGTTGCACCGCCTGGGGATTGAAGTGATCATGCTCACCGGCGATAGCCGGCGCACGGCCGAGGCCATGGCGCGTCAGGCGGGGATCGACCGCGTCCTGGCCGAGATCTTGCCCCCGGAGAAGGCGAATGAAGTGAAGCGGCTCCAGGGCCGGGGCAGGGTTGTGGCGATGGTCGGGGACGGCATCAACGACGCGCCGGCCCTGGCCGCGGCCGATGTGGGGATCGCCATCGGCACCGGCACGGATGTGGCCATGGAGGCCGCGGAGATCACCCTGATCCAGGGAGACTTGAGGGCTGTGGTCGCGGCCATCCAGCTCAGCAAGCGCACCATGCGCACCATTCGCCAGAACCTCTTCTGGGCCTTTTTCTACAACGTCGCCCTGATTCCGGTCGCTGCCGGCGCTCTCTATCTCGTCTTTGGTCATGGCGGAGTGCCCTATTTTCTCCAGCCTGTCCTCGGTCAAGATGGCCTGCTCAGCCCGGTGCTCGCCGGCCTGGCCATGGCCCTAAGCTCAGTCACCGTGGTGAGCAACTCACTGCGCCTGAGGCGCTTCAGGCTGTCCTTATAATAGCCAATCAAACACAGACTTATCAGGAGGATTTACGGAGGGCCAAGAGCCGCCTCACCTTTGCCGCCACGTCTTCCACCCCTATGAGGTCGCTGATCATGGCGGCGGCGGCGCCGGCCTCCCAGACCTGGGTGATGTTTTTTTCCGTAATGCCGCCGATGGCGACGATGGGCAGGCGGACGGCCTTGCGGATCCCGCGCAGCAGCGCCAGGCCGCGGGGGGAGTAGCCGGTCCCTTTGGTGGTGGTCTCGAAGATCGGCCCAAAGCCGATGTAGTCTGCCGCGCCGCGTTCCGCCTCTTCAGCCTGCGCCTGGTCATGGGTGGAGATGCCGATGATCTTTTCTCCCATGAGCTTCCTGGCGATAGCTAGCGGCAGGTCCTCCTGTCCCAGATGGACCCCGTCGGCCTGAGCGGCCAGGGCGATATCCACCCGGTCATTGACGATCAGGAGACAGCCTGCGGCACGGGTAAGCCGGCGTGTCTCTCGAGCCAGGTGGAAGAGCTCGTTGGCGTTCATTTCCTTGGCCCTGAGCTGGATCAGCCGCACACCTCCGTGGAGCAGCTCCTGAAGGATAGAGATGCAGGCACGTCCCTTACTCTGCGTTGGATCGAGGATGGCATAGAGGGGCGAAGGGAGGGGGTGTGGTCTACTACTCATCGTCTTTCTTGACGTTGATGCGGAGCTGGGTGATCTTTTTGCGCAGGGTGTTGCGGTTGATGCCCAGGATCTGGGCGGCCCGAATCTGGTTTCCGCGCGTCTTTTTCAGCGTCAGCTCGATCAGGGGTCGTTCTACCCTTTCCATCACCAGAGAGTAGAGGTTGTCTAGAGCCACGCCCTGAGTTCTCTGGAAATAGTCCTCGAGCTTGTGGCGGATGATCTCTTCCAAAGAGAGGCTGTCGAGGTCTGGCACGCCGTTACCCTGCCGGTTCTGGAGTTGGAAATCTTTGGGGAAGAGGATTGGCCCGCGCGCCAGGACCGCGGCGCGGATCAACGCATTCTCCAGCTCGCGGACATTCCCCGGCCAGGAATGCTCCTCCAGGAGCTTTAATGCCTCCGGGGAGATGCCGGAGATCTGAGTTCCCGATTCTCGATTGGCCTTGTCGATGAAGTAGTGGACCAGGAGCGGGATATCCCCTTTGCGCTCCCTCAGCGGCGGCAGGAAGACTGGGATGACCTTCAGGCGAAAGTAGAGGTCCTCGCGAAACCGCTTCTCCCGGATGGCCTTTTCCAGATCCTGGTTGGTGGCGGCCAGGATGCGGATGTTGGCCTTGAGCGTCTCTCTTCCGCCCACGCGGCTAAATTCTCGCTCCTGGAGTATCCTCAAGAGCTTGGTCTGGATCTCCAGCGGGATATCTCCCACCTCGTCCAGGAAGAGGGTCCCCTCTTCGGCGAGCTCGAACTTGCCGATCCTCCGTTCCAGGGCGCCGGTGAAGGAGCCCTTCTCATGGCCAAAGAGCTCGCTCTCCAGGAGATCTCTGGGGATGGCCGCGCAATGGACCGCGAGGAAGGGTTTGTTCCAGCGCGGAGAGTTGTAATGGATGGTCTTCGCCACCAGCTCTTTTCCCGTGCCGCTCTCCCCTTGGATCAGGATGGTGGCATCGGTGTTGGCGACCTGTCCGATGGTCTTGTAGACCTTCTGCATCGCCTGGCTCTGGCCGATCATGTTGCCTGGCTCAAAACTCTTCTTCAGCTCCTTTTTGAGCTCGCGGAATTCCTGGATCAGCCTGCGGCTCTCCAGGGCGCGCTGGACCACGACCAGGATCTCCTCCAATTCAAAGGGCTTGGTGACGTAGTCAAAGGCCCCGAGCTTCATCGCCTCGATGGCGTTTCTCATGGTGTTTTGGGCGGTCATGAGAATCATGGTGGTGTCGGTGCCGGCCTCTTTCAGCTCTTTGAGGAGGGTCAACCCATCGGTGTCCGGCAGTTTGATATCCATCAGGGAGACGTCAAAGCGGTGCTCGCTCAGCGCCTTGCGCGCCAAATCGCCGTTGGCCGTTGTCTGGACCCAGTACCCCTCATCTTCGAGGGCCTTTCTCAGGACCCAGCGCAGCGACTCCTCGTCTTCCACTACCAGGATCTTTCCCTGTTCCATGAACGCGTATCAGAGTTTTAGACTCTTCAGGGGGGATCGCGCAAGGGGCTAGGTCCCCTTGCGCTCACTCCACCACGAGCAGCGAGACCTTGAACGTCGCTCCTTTCCCAGGACGGCTCTCTACTCGGATCACCCCGCCGTGCTCTTTAACAATCCGATGGCAGATCGCCAGACCCAATCCGGTGCCGCTCGCCTTGGTGGTGAAGAAAGGGGAAAAGATATGGGGCTGGTCCTCTTCCGTTATTCCCGGCCCGGTGTCTTCGATGTCCACCCAGATAAATTTCCCTCGCCCCCTCCCCTGCCCCCGGATATGGAAGTCGGTCTCTATCCTGGTCGTGATGGTGAGGTGGCCCCGGCCGTTCATGGCCTGGAGGGCGTTTTTGACCAGGTTGAGAAAAACCTGGGTGAGCTGCGCTTGATCCCCGTGGATCGGCGGCAGGCTGGGATCGAAGTTCTTTTTCACCACTACGCTCCCCTGCGCCACTGTCTGCGTCTCTAAGAGAAGGACTTCGTCCAGGAGCCGATGGATATTCAGGGTTTTCAGATGTAGCCTGGTCGGACGGGAGAGGTCGAGGAGCTGCTCGATGAGGCCGTTGACCCGATTCACTTCCCGAATCATGATATCCGTGTATTCCGCGAGCGCGGGATCGCGTGCCAGCTTGCGCCTGAGGAGCTGGGCTGCACCCTTGATTCCACCCAGGGGATTTTTGATCTCGTGAGCCAGACCGGCCGCGAGGGTCCCCAAAAGGGCCAGGCGATCCGACCGCTTTAAATCTTCCTCGAGCTCCCTCCGGTGGGTCAGGTCGCGCAGGAGGAGGATGCTTCCCAGGCAGCTCCCGTATCGGTCCTGGAGCGGTGAGACCGTTAAGTTGACCGGGACCTGGCGTCCCCGGTGAGTGACGAACTCCCCTTCCCATCGGCTGCCGGCCTGCTGGGGTGGCTGGCTCTTTTTGACCATGTCGAGGAGCCAGGGATTGTCGGGGAACAGGCGGGGATACGGTTCTCCCAGGATCGGATGGGCAGAGAGGTCGGTGAGGATCTCGGCTGCCTGATTCACGAAGGAGATCCTTCCCTGCGGATCGATGATGATGAGGCCGTCTTCCAGGCTCTCCAGGATGTACTCCCAGGAGATGGGCGAGGGAGGAAGGCCTTTTTCCTTTCGGGGCTTCATGTCGGAGAATGCTAAAATCTTAACCAGCCAACTCTAGCAAAAAAGGCTCCAGGGAGGTAGTCTTGCATTTCTTTCCTCCCCCTGGTAAAAAATAATTACACTTTTGGCGTCAGTACTAAAAGTGGGCTTTGCCCGCTTTTTTATTTTGGGGATATCATGAGTGGCGATCCAGCCGTCCAGCGCGTGTGGGACTTGGCGGCCCCGTTGGTGGCGGAGGAAGGGATGGAGATCATTGACATTGAATTGCGGCCTGAGGAGAGAGGGGGAGGCAGGGTGCTGAGACTCTACCTGGATAAAGAGAGAGGTCCCAACCTAGAGGATCTTGCCCGCGTCAGTCGTCAGTTGAGCGACCTCCTCGATGTCCACGGGGCAGTGGCGGGGCCCTACACACTGGAGGTCTCCTCTCCCGGCGTCAACCGCCTGCTCAAGAGGCCGGGCCACTTTGTCCCTTTTATCGGCAAGAGGATTCGGGTGCGTACCCAGGAGAGGCTGGAAGGCCGCAGGGCCTTTTTAGGCCTTCTCAAAGAGGTGGGCGAGGGCGCCATTGTGCTGGTGCAGGAGAAGGATGAGTTTCACATACCCTTTTCTCTGATTGAGAAGGCCAATTATGAACACGATTGGGGTGCAGGACCATGCAGCAGGATTTGAACCGGGTCATTGAACAGGTGAGCAAAGAGAAGGGCATTGATAAGTCCATCATTGTCAGCGCCCTGGAAAACGCCATGATCTCTGCCGCTAAGAAGACTTTTGGCCTCCAGCGCAAGATCGAGGCCCAGTACAATCCGGAGATCGGCGAGGTCGAGCTTTTTGAGGCCAAGGTGGTGGTGGAGGAGGTCAAGGATCCCGCAGTTGAGATCGGCCTCAAGGAGGCGCGTGAGACTCTCGATCCGGATGCGGAGATCGGCGATGAGCTCCTGAGCAAATTGGACACCAGCTCCTTCGGTCGCATTGCCGCCCAGGCAGCCAAGCAGAACATTGTTCAAAGGGTGAGGGATGCGGAGCGCGAGATCATCTACAATGAGTTTAAGGGCCGCGCGGGGGAGCTGGTCCACGGGATCGTGCAGCGTTTTGAAAAGAAGAACATCATCGTGAACCTGGGCCGGACCGATGCGATCCTGCCGGAACAGGAGCAGGTGCCGCGGGAGCGCTACCGCCAGAACGACCGCATCCGCGCCTGCATCCTCAGCGTGGAGATGAGCAGTCGGGGTCCTCAGATTGTCCTTTCCCGGACCCATCCGGGAATGCTGATCAAACTCTTCGAGCAGGAAGTCCCGGAGATCTACGAGGGGATCGTTGAGATCAAGGGGGTGATGCGTGAGCCCGGGGGCCGGGCAAAGATTGCTGTCTGTTCCAATGATCCGGACGTCGATCCGGTGGGTGCCTGCGTGGGCATGAAGGGGACGCGGGTGCAGGCAGTGGTGCAGGAGCTGAGAGGGGAGAAGATCGACATTGTCCATTGGACCCCGGATACGGCAGAGTATGTCTGCCGCGCCCTGGCCCCGGCCAAGGTGACCAAGATCATCATCGATGAAGACGAGCACAGCATGGAGGTGATCGTCCCTGATGAGCAGCTCTCCCTTGCGATTGGCAGGAAGGGGCAGAATGTGCGGCTGGCCGCCCGCCTGACTGGTTGGAAGATCGATGTCCGCGGCGAGTCGGAAGCGGAGGATGAGGCGCGCCGCGCCCGGAGTTCGCTCGGGGCCGTTCCTGGGATTAACGATATGGTTGCGGAACTCCTGTATCAGGCTGGATTCAAATCCGCGGAGGAGGTCGCTGAGGCAGACCTGGAGACGATTCTCGAAGTCGAAGGGATTGGGCAGGAGAAGGCCGAGGCCATCTATCAATCGAGCCGCGAGTGTGTGGCCGAGAAAAAGAGGAAGGAGGAGATGGCCCATCTCCAGGCGCAGGGGGAAGCCCCACAAGGGGATCGGCCGGATGGCGCGGCTGAGGTCGGGGAGCCCCAAGAGGGTAGCGGAAAAGAGTGAGGGTGCCCCAGGGGGTCAGGGAGTGAGGCGACACCACCGGCCTGAACGGACCTGCCTCGGTTGTGGTGCGAGGGCTGACCAGGCAATGCTCCTGCGTTTTACTGTTCAGGACAATGGTGAATTGCGGCTCGATAGACATGGCAGGGGGCGAGGGGGTTATCTGCATAGGGCAGAGAAATGCTGGCAGGCTTTTGCGCGTAAAAAGAGTCTCTATCGTGCCTTCCATGTGGAGGTCAGACGGGAGGCGCAAGAGAGATTGATTCTCACCTTGCGTGACCAGGAGTGAAGATGGGGAAGGTAAGGGTCCACCAACTGGCCAAGGATTTGGGGCTAGAGACCAAGGACCTCATCGCCCAATTGGAGAAGCTGGGCATACGGGGGAAAAAGCCCCAGACCTCTCTTGAGGACGAAGAGGTAGCGCGGCTCCGGGCTGCCCTGCCCCACAAGGCCCAGGTTGTCGTTGGGGAAGAGAAGGTCGTGGTTGAAAGGATGGTCACGGCCGAGGATGCCACCTTGGGGGCGATCCAGGCGCGTGAAAAGGTAGTGGAGCGCCGGGTGCAGGCCAATGTGATCCGCCGCCGCACCAGTCGAGTCGAGGTTGTTTCCCCGACACCTCCACCCAAGGCAGAGCCCGCCGCGGCTCCGCCTGTAGCAATGGATGGTTCAGAGACTGCCGTGGCGGCCTCACCTCCTTCTCAGGTGCTCGCTGAGCCAACTCCCGCCCGGGAAGCGCCAACTGTCGAAGCCAAGGCCGCTGAGCCTGTACCCGCCCCGGTCACCACCCAGACACTAACTGCACCCGTGGAAGAAAAGCGCCAGCTGCGCCCGGTTGAAGGGCCCAAAGGCGCCAGGGTCCTGGGCCGCGTCGACCTGAAGCAGGTGGCACGGATCGAGCCCAAGCCCAGCCTGCCCCTCCGGCCTCAAGTCAAGATCGAGCCGGAAAGCCTGGTGGCCGAGCTGAAGGTCGAGGAAGGGGCGGCTGGGGGTGAGGCGGAGAAGCCGGCCAAGGGAGTTAAGCATAAGAAGCGGGTCGTCAAGAAGCAGGAGATTTTGGAGCTCCGGGAGCGGGAATTCCGCTCCGGTCGTGTCCCCAGGAAGAAAAGGGCCCTGCCGGGAAGAGAACAAAAGAAGCCGGAGATCACTGTCCCGAAGGCCAGCAAGCGCGTGGTCAAGATAACCGAGGTGATCAGCGTTGCCGATCTGGCCCGGATGATGGGAATCAAGGCCGGAGAGGTGATTAAAAAGCTCATGGGATTGGGGATGATGACGACGATCAACCAGATCCTCGATGCCGACGCCGCTACCCTGGTGGCCTCGGAGTTCGGTCACCAGATCGAGAACGTCGCCTTCGATGCCGACAGCGCCCTGGAGGTGGAGCATCACGTAGAGGAGTCTGACTCGGCCCTGGAGTCCAGACCTCCCGTGGTCACGGTCATGGGGCATGTGGACCATGGCAAGACCTCTCTTCTCGATGCCATCCGCAGCACGAACGTGACTGCCCAGGAGGCCGGCGGCATCACCCAACACATCGGGGCCTATCATGTACAGGTCAATGGCCGGGGGGTGACCTTCCTCGATACCCCCGGGCATGAGGCCTTCACCGCCATGCGGGCAAGAGGGGCTAAAGTGACCGACATCGTGGTCCTGGTTGTGGCCGCCGATGATGGGGTGATGCCGCAGACCGTTGAGGCTATCAACCACGCCCGCGCTGCGGAAGTCCCGATCATCGTAGCTGTCAACAAGATCGATAAGCCTGGGGTCAACGTCGAAAGGACCAAGAGGGCGCTGGTCGAATATGGCCTGGCACCAGAGGAATGGGGCGGAAGCACGATCTTTGTGCCGGTATCGGCTAAGACCAAAGAGGGCATCCCACAACTACTGGAGATGCTCTTGCTTCAGGCCGATGTCCTGGAGCTCAAGGCCAACCCGAATAAGCTCGCCCGCGGGACCATCGTTGAGGCCAAGCTCGATCGCGGCCGGGGTCCAGTGGCGACGATCCTGGTTCAGGAGGGGACCCTGCGGGTGGGGGATCCCTTTGTCTGTGGTCTTTTTCACGGCCGGGTGCGGGCGATGATCGATGACCTGAGTCGCAAGATCGAGGAGGCCGCCCCCGCCATGCCGGTGGAGATCCTTGGCCTGCAGGGAGTTCCCCGGGCAGGGGATTCCTTTGTCGCCGTGGCCGATGAGGCCAAGGCCAGGCAGGTCGCAGAGTACCGGCGCACCAAGCAGCGGGAGTTGGAGTTGGTCAAGACCAGCAAGGTCTCTCTGGAGGAGCTCTACAAGCAGATCAAGGCCGGGGATGTGAAGGAGCTGAGGGTGGTCCTGAAGGCCGATGTGCAAGGCTCGGTGGAGCCCCTGACCGAGGCGCTGAGCCGCCTCTCTACCGATGAGGTGAAGCTGAAGGTGATCCACGGTTCGGTAGGGGGAATTACCGAGAGCGATATCCTTTTGGCCTCTGCCTCGAATGCGGTTGTGCTCGGCTTCAATGTCCGGCCTGAAGTCAAGGGGGCGAACCTGGCAGCACAGGAAAGTGTCGACGTCCGTTTGTACACCGTGATCTATGAGGCTATCGCGGATATCAAGGCGGCTATGGAAGGGTTGTTGGAGCCCACTTACAAGGAGCGAATTCTCGGCCGGGCCCAGGTGCGCGAGGTCTTCAATATCCGTGGCGTCGGGGTCGTGGCTGGCTGTTCTGTCAGCGATGGGAAGATAGAGCGCTCCAGTCTCATACGGCTTTTGCGGGATCAGGTGGTGGTCCACCAGGGCCGGTTGTCGAGTCTCAAGCGATTTAAGGACGATGTGCGTGAGGTCGCCGCCGGCTATGAGTGCGGTCTTGGGCTCGAGGGGTTTCAGGATATCCAGAAGGGGGATGTGGCGGAGGCCTATGAGCGCGTGCCGGTCCCCCGGCAGATTGGCCCGACGGCGAAGGGACGCGAGGCCTCTCAGGCCTCGGCGGGGGATAAGCGATAGGCACAAGGCATGCCCAGTCAGTCTCTACCCCTCTGGTCGTGGGGGTTCTGAAGCTGAGCCTCATCCTTCCTGAGAACCACTCGCTTAAGGGGAAAAGAGGGGTGCTCAGGAGGATCCAGGCGCGGGTAGCTCACCAATTCAATATCTCTGTCGCCGAGTGCGGCGCTCAGGACCTGTGGCAGAGTGCGGTCTTGGGCTTTGGGGTGGTCGGCAGCAGTCAGCCGGTAGTTCAGAGCACACTCCAGAGGGTCGTCGACTTCGTGGACCATCTGGGCCTGGCCCAAATAGGCGCGGCGGAAATAGAGTTTTTCTATTACTGAGATCCGGCCGCGCCTCCGACCCTATAAAATCCTTGGATTATGGACTCCAGACGCTCCGATCGGCTAGGAGATCTCCTCCTGGAACTGCTCTCCCAGCTCCTGAGCAAAGAGGTCAACGATCCCCGCATCGGCGCCGTGACGCTTACAAGAGCAGAGCTGAGCCGAGACCTCAGGCATGCGCGGATCTACTTCAACCTCTTGACCGAGGAGAAGGACAGGAAAGAAGTCTCAGCGGGTTTGAAGAGCGCCACGGGCTTTATCCGCGCCCGGGTGGCCAAAGGGCTGAGGCTCAGGTTCGTCCCGACCATCGAGTTTGTTTATGACGAGGCCCCAGATCAGGCCCAGCGCATCGAGGACCTTTTAAGGCAGGTTAAGAAAGATCGGTGAAATCCAAGGCCTATCATTGATGGTTGGGGGAATTCTTGAGTTCTCGGGGCTGCACCTCAAAACAAGTTCCTATCATTCGCGCTCTATCGCGCTGAGACGAGCCAGGTCTTTGATTCGGTTCAGCAAGGTCCTCTAAAAAGGTCGCTACAGAAAAACTCCCAGCTTCCTTCATTTTTCTAATGCTTGGCCCTGCAGCCTTGGCTCATGGTCGCGCGACGCGAGGTGCTGTGCTAACAATGGCCGTAGTGATCCCCGCAGACGATTAAAATCTTCTTGCTTAAGGTACGGGAGCTGCGATAAAATCGCCGTTAACATATGCCAAATTGCATCGAGTCTACTGCCATCATTAAGGGACCCCAAAATACAAGTTTACAGCCTAGGCGGAAAACAAGTGCATATCGATTGGTAGTAGGCAAAGACCGTATATGATATAGGATCACTAGTGTCGAGTTTTTGAACTATGTCAAACAGCGGCCAGATGAGTAAGCCTAGTGTTCGGGATGTGTTTGTAGACCCCGATAGGGTAAGTACAGCTAGAGAGCCAATCGAAATTAATACACGTGTCTGTCAGCGCATCGCTTCGTTACTAAGATCCCGCTTTATTCCAGTAGACAGAGAAGATAGTGATCTAAGCGGTTTTTCTCGTGAGCAAGTTGGCAATTTTTATCTTTTTTTGGTTTCTATATGTCATCAGACCTCGCCGCACGGGAAACCTGCTCTTGAGGGGTTGGTAGAGGGCGTCTATAAGCGTGGCTGGGACTACCTTTCTGCAAAGCTAGAAGCCACAGCCCGCTCCAGTCCCGAACTTCTCACTCCTATCAGATGGTCGGGAGTGACCGATACGGAACTCTCGTGCCTTTTTAGAGATCCCCAATTAGGGGATCGGCTGACAGACCCAACGAATCGGGCTGGGCTCGTGCGCAACCTCGGTCAGGTTATGTTAAGTAAAAGGTGGAGGTCGGCAGAAGATATTTATCGTCTGAGCGAGGGTCGCGTAGTGGATCTAACTAATTTATCGGCGCAGTTCAAAGCATACCGTGATCCTGTAAAGAAGAAGTCCTATTTTTTCCTGTCGCTAATGCGGAACACTGGGTTATGGCATTATGTCGATGAAGACCATCTTGGTCCCCCAGTAGACTATCATGAAGTCCGAGGGCATCTCCGGCTGGGAACAGTTACTGTGAATGATGAGTCTCTTCGCCAGAAACTATTCAAAAATCTGCCCGTAACTTCAGATGAAGACATAGCCATTCGACAGTCGGTGCATGACGCTATTATGTTGATCTCGGAACTGACAGAATTACGGAATCCAAGTCAACTCCATTACTTGTTCTGGAACGTATTCCGCTCCTGCTGTAGTCGAGACTCACAACATTGTCAAGGCTGCCCTCCAGATTGTACTCTACCAGAGCGGTATGTACATTTAGCGATTCATCCGGACGGACAACGGAGATGTCCATTTTCAGAGATATGTGCAAGTACATGCGGTACTGCTCATCAAAAATATTATGAGCATGTATTCGAGACAGATTACTATTGAGTCTTGCTCGCCGTTGAGCAGTAAATGCTATCTTTAACTTCTTTGGAGGTAATCAGCTATGTCCACAGACATGGATGTTACTCCGCGAGGTCTTCGCTTCGTCTTTGTCCAGATGCTATTTGCGCTAACAGTGGGTGAGATTGCCAGGCAAATTGCCTCACTCGTCGATCAAATAGGAATAAAGGAAGCAGCTTCATCGTACACGCACCTACTTTTAGCTTTGATTCTTGTAGCGACCAGTTGGGTTGGATGGACTCGCTCTGTAGCTCCAGGTAATCGATTGCCCGTTAATTTGGTGTTTAGCTTACCGTTTCTCATACTCCTGGTCGATGTGGCGCTTGTCGTCTTCTATTTCATCATCGTCAAGGGCGTGGAAGTGCCAGGCGCTGGCGCTCGTATGGTGACACCATCGTCCGAAAATGAGACATTTTGGGTCTTGGTAGTGTTTGCCGGGTATTTTTTGTGGGACTTTCTCACTAAGGCTGTGGCATCGGTCACTGCGGAATTTGGTAATGGCCCAACGTCACAGCCAGGTTTTTGGAAGCGGCTCTCCGGAAAGGAATTTTGGAGCCGTGGCTGGGTCTCCTTGCTATGTGTGGTTATAGCTCTGGGCACTTGGTGGAAGCTTGGCGGTATTTCCGGTCAATGGGGCGTAGTCTGGACAGATATTGCACTAATCTCGCTTGTTTTTCTCTTCCGAGCCCTCAAACAAAGCATGTGCACATGGACATGCATTTGTATCGTCGGTCTCGTTATTGCGTTTTATCTAGCGCTTGCTTATTAAGGCAGGTTAAGAAAGATCGGTGAAATCCAAGGCCTGTCATTAGATTAAAGGCCAAAAAATCGCTCGCCGTATCGGAGGAGGGTAGAGCCATGATTATCGAAATGCGGACTTATCTGCTCAGGCCGGGAACTGGCGCGGCATTTGAGGAGCGCTTTGCCGAGGGGCTTGCGGCGCGTCTGCAATTTTCTCGGCTGGGTGGTCTGTGGCATTCGGAGGTGGGGACATTGAACCAGGTCGTCCATGTCTGGCCTTATGAGAGCTTTGAAGATCGGGAGCGTATCGGCCAGGAGGCGAGAAAGACCGGGAAGTGGCCGCCCAAGACCCAAGAGTTTATCATTTTCCAGGAGAGTAAGATCCTCCAGCCCGCGCCTTTTTCTCCCCCGCTCGAAGAAAGAAGACTCGGGAATCTTTATGAGATCCGGACCTATACCTATCGGCCGGGCGCTATGCCGACGGTGCTGGAGCGCTTTGGAAAAGCGATTCCCGCGCGCGTCAGACTCTCGCCACTGGCCGGAGCTTGGCACAGTGCCATCGGATCGCTCAACCAGTTCATCCACGTGTGGGCCTATCGCGATGCGGCGGAGCGCGATCGTATCCGGGCCGAGGCTCGGAAGATTGAGGGGTGGCCGCCCGATACCAGAGAGTTTATGCTCAAGCAGGAAAGTATGTTTGCTGTCCCCGCGGCGTGTTCGCCCTTGCACTGAGAGAAGCGACCCCCAGGGCTATTCCAATTTTTTTAAATTTCTGTAGACGTGGTACAATCTTGGCCACATGCCCCGGCACTTTTTGAAATCCCCATCATAGAAAATCCCTAGCGATAACAAATAGATTTCCTCCAGCAACAGGCCGGCTTATCTCGTGGCATAACCCTTGCTGTTACCTTCTCCACAATTCGTCAACCAGGGAGGAGGGTGCGTCGTGACCAAGATTGATGGAAGGTCTCTGATTGCGCTGATCCTGCTGGGAACGGTGGTGTTGACGGCGGGTGAGGCGAGTTCAAAGCAGGCTTACACGGAAAGGGATTTCCTCGCACTGGCGCGAAAGATCGAAGGCTCCATGAGGCGGGGAGACGCCTCTGTCTTAGACAGCGCGATTGACCTCGACGCCATGCTGGATAAAGCCATGTCGGGTTACAGCGTGGACCAAAAGCTCAAGGATGGCTTCCGCAAGGGCGCGAAAGAGGGGATGCATAAAAATTCCTTCGGCAGGCAGATCCTCGCCTCGATGCAAAAGTCGGGGAGTTACAAATTCCTCAGACTCTATCGGGCTCAAGACGGGCATCGTCTCCTCTTCCGCTTGCTCGGGTCGGACGGCGGTTTAAACTATCACAGCATGCTGCTGGGGACTGCCAGACCGGACGGGATCAGGATCAGCGACCTCTACGTTTATCTGACCGGAGAATTGTTCAGCGATACGCTCCGTCGGGGCTTCCTGCCGCTGGCATACGATTCCCAGAGAGGATTCTTTGAGAAAATCCTCGGGTGGGAGAGCGACTTCGTCAAGAATCTGCCGAAGGTACGGAAGATGCAGTCTCTCGGCAAAGAAGGAAAGCCCAAGGAGGCCTTGCAGATCTATTTCGAATTGCCTCAGACGCTCCAGCAAGACAAGACGTTTCTCCTGCTGCGGACGATCTATGCATCGCAGGCCGGCAATAATAAAGAATACGAGGACGCCATGAAGGAATATCAGAAAAACTTTCCCAACGATCCGTCAGTCGACCTGGTCGTACTCGATGCCTACGTGCTTAGTAAAAAATACGGCGCGGCGATACAATCCATAAACCGGATCAACAAGAGCATCGGCGGCGATCCCTACCTGGGCGCGTTGCGTGCGAACGTCCATGTCATGGACGGGAAATTGGGACCCGCCAAGGAATCCGCGCAAAAAGCAATTGCCGACGAGCCGGGCCTGGTTGAGGGGTATTGGTCGTTGGTGTCGGTCTCTCTCACAGAAAAAAATTACCAGGAGACGGCGCGGCTTCTCCGACATATCGAAAAGAAGCTCGGGATCGAGCTCAACGATCTCAAAAACGCCTCGGAGTATGCCGGCTTTGTCCAGTCACCGGAATACCGGGAGTGGACGAAATCGCGCACCCAACGATAGCAGGCAGGCCCCGTTTACCCTAAGCTGGAGTCGATGTCCCCCCTGCCCAGAGATCGATCTAAGATGCATAAGGCCAGAAACATCTTGCACTCCCTGGACAAGTGGGGAGCATGCAAATCGGTTACTTTGGCTCCCGCATCCGGGGCCAGCCCGATTCTTCCGGCAGCCGTTTCTTGCTTGACAGCAGAACGGTCGGTGGTATATTTCTTGCGTTATTTTGGTATACTCTTCTTGCCCGTTCAGGAGGCAATAATCATGGGCAAATACACCACAGTGAAAATTCCCAAGGATGAAGCGAGGGAGGCCGTCTCTTTAACAGGAGCGGAAAACAAAACCCAGGCTATCCGGCTACTTCTGGATGAAAAGAGACGCCTTGAGAAGCGGCGTAGGCTCCTTGCCAGGGCAGGACAGATTGCCATTGAATATGTTCGACCTTACGATCGCGGCCGGCGCTAAAGGCTGCCTTGTTGATACCTCCATCTGGGTAGAGGTCCTTCGGAGCAGGAACCGACAAATAGAGCACCCAGCGATCCCCATTATCAAAGAGCTTACCGAGGCCGATTTTATTTATGCCTGTAAGCTTATTCTAGTGTTGTGAGTCATAAGTCCCTTTACTTTGATTGTCATTCTGAGCGAAGCGAAGAATCTCGTCTTTCCAAATACATGAGACCCTTCACTTCGTTCAGGGTGACATTGCTTAAGTAAAG
>Ga0184634_10000106_pt1 | contig 17588 bp, 30 predicted proteins | sample PLM31_200_b1_FD_133016 | JGI IMG/M metagenome (GOLD analysis project Ga0184634, IMG submission 133016) | Groundwater sediment microbial communities from an aquifer in East River, Colorado, USA - PLM3-1_200_b1 | ecosystem: Environmental > Terrestrial > Soil > Riparian zone | place: USA: East... | reverse complement strand
GACGGTAAATGGGGAGATGTATTTCACGATTCTCAAAGCTCAAGGTTTCGAGCCGACGACTGAGGAAATGCAGGAAGCCCTTGAAGTCATTAAAGAAGGCGGCTTTACAAATGAAGCCTAACGCCCAAGCTCACCGGCCCGCTGAAAGCGGGTCCGGTGCAGCGCAAAGTTAGATGGCAGCCGTGCGCCTGACGCAGATTGATGGCGCGTTGCCGAATTTGGCGCTGATGAAGCTCGCACATTGGCACCGGACGCGAGGGGATGCAGTGACGCTGACACGGCAGATAGAAAGGGATTTATTTGAACCGTCTTACGACAAGGTATATGGCTCGGCGATCTTCAAATTCTCTCAGGTTCGGCTGATGCGGTTTCAACGCCAATGGCCCGAGGCCCTCGTCGGCGGGACTGGGACCCCCCTCCAGAACACTGTGGAGGGCGTGATCGGCGGAGAGTACGAGCACTATGACTACTCGGGATATCCCGACTTCGCGGAGTCGATCGGCTTCACGCAACGCGGTTGTAGGCTGAAGTGCAAATTCTGCGTGGTGCCGCAGAAGGAGGGCAAGCCGCGCTCGGTCAACACGATTGCCGATATCTGGCGCGGCGCACAACATCCAAAGAAGTTGCACATCCTCGACAACGATTTCTTCGGACAGCCGCGCGAGGAATGGCAGGCCCGCATCAGCGAGATCCGCGAAGGCGGTTTCAGGGTGTGTCTCTCGCAGGGCATCAATGTCCGCTTGATCGACGAAGAATCGGCGACGGCGCTCGCCAGCATCCAATATCGGAACACGGGTTTCGATGAGCGCAAGCTCTACACCGCTTGGGACAACCTTGGCGATGAGCGCATTTTCTTCAAGGGCGTGGATACGCTGGAGCGCGCCGGCATACCGCCGAAGCACCTGATGGCCTACATGCTGATCGGCTACGACCCCAAGGAAACATGGGCCGCGATCTGGCACCGTTTCAAGCTGATGGTGGCGCGCGGGATCGAGCCGTATCCGATGGTGTTCAACCGAGCGCGCAAAGACCTGGTGTGCTTCCAGCGATGGGTTATTACCGGACTTTATCGCGTGGTGCCGTGGGACGAGTACCGGAGAGAAACGAAGTCGCCGGAAAGCACGGCGGCATGGGTGGTGGCAAATGCTGACATCTAACGCAGAGCTAACGCGCGCCGCGCGAGGTGATGAACCAGGGTGCGATGCTTCACGGCGTCGCGGTTGAGCGCCGGGTTAGAGCGCAAACTGATACCCCAGAGGCGATGATGGTAGAGGAAATGCGGAACTGCAAAGGACGCTTGGCGCTGGGCGCTTGCGCGGTCCGCATGGATACTACCGGAGCCCCCCAACGACAGCGCCTAGCACGCCGAAATGCGAAAACTCGGACGGACGTTGCGAGAGTGTCCGGATCTGCCCCGCAGCATGGTGATGGCAGACGAAATCTCGAAGTGGATCACGGTGGGCTGCGGCGCCGTGGTTTGCGCTCTAACGTCGCCGCTGACCGGCCCGCTTCAGCGGGTCCGGGTCCAGCGGTCGGTTAGGGCGCGGGAGACAAAAGATGAAGATTACAAGCGCAAATGCGATGCCGATGGCTACGTGCCCACATTGCGAGTCTGTAGTTCAGTTTGACGATTGGTACGATTTTAGGGGCGGCGAATCGAGGGAATGCCCGAACTGCGAAAAGACTATTCATGTGCTCGACGTGGAGAGGGTGATGTATGTTCGACTAGGGACGGAACCAGAGCGCCCTAACGTGCCAATGAGCGGCGGGCCGCTTGCGGACCGTCCGGCTCGATTGGATGGTTCGGCGGCACACGGAGGGATTGATGAGCAAGGCTGAATATGTACGACGCCAAGGACAGACGCGGAACCATACCTGCCACTGGACTGGGTGCGAAAGACAGGTGCCGCCGGCAATGTGGGGTTGCAAAGAACACTGGTTCAAACTCCCGAAGCCGCTACGTGACGCAATCTGGCAAGCCTATGTGCCGGGACAAGAAATCACAGGTACGCCAAGCACGAAATATATAGCCACCGCGCTCCTGGTGCGGGAATGGATCGCCGGGAAGATCGAGATTCGCCACGATGGCTCGGTGCATGCAGTGATGCCGAACGCAGAGCTAAGCGGCGGCGGCTTGCCGCCGTCCGCTTGAGCGCCGGGTTATGTCTCTCTCTCTCCAACCGATCACACTGCGCGAAGCAAACGCCTATGTTGCAGCTCGTCACCGACACCACGGCGCGGCGCGCGGCTGCATTGTGTGCGTAGCCGTGAGCGAAGGCAACGAGGTGAGAGGCGTAGCGATTGTGGGCCGACCAGTAGCGCGGATGCTGGCCGACGGCTGGACAGCCGAAGTGCTGCGATGCTGCACCGATGGCAGCCGCAATGCGTGCTCGATGCTATACGGCGCAGCGTGGCGCGCGGTGCGGGCGTTGGGCTATCGCAAGCTGGTGACATACACGCTACCAGAAGAAGGCGGCGCGAGTCTGCGGGGCGCTGGATTTCGCTGCATTGGTGAGGCTGGCGGCGGGAGTTGGAGCCGCACCGGACGCCCGCGAGTGGACACGCACCCGACGCAAGGCAAGCTGCGTTGGGAGAGACATAACAAGAAGTAGGCGTCATTTTTGACGCCTAAACCAGGAAGGGTACTGAGATGGAAATGACCAAGACGCTGACATTGACGACCGGAGCAGCACATCGCCTACCTCGAAGCGATGGTGGATGCTCTCACGAAAGAGCTCACAGCCTGGCGCGCCCGGGCGGGAAATCTGCTTTAGCCGGGGCAAGTTGACAAGTAGTTCCAGGAGGCTTTATGATTCGGTCTGCGCTACCTGCCGTAGCTGAGGATCAAGAAGCCCTTTTCAATGGGCTTGACGTTGGGGCGAAAGCTCTAGTCAGGTTTCCTCCCTGGCGGCAGGCGTCGAGTCCAGAGAAAAGGGCTTTTTTTCGTCTGGACTCCGGGCGCGGAAGAGGGAAAGGCCGTGCGCCTTTTCTCGGGCTCAGCGCCTTTCTCTTTTCCCTTTCTTCGGCCTTCTGCCTTGAGGCATTTGCCAACATGGGGCAGCTCACCCAATAAGGGGGAGGGGGGATTCGTGGCTTCGGTTCCGCTTTTCTTCTTTCATTTCACAGCTTATGGGTGAGGCAGTGAAAATAGATAGGAACTTCGTCCTTGAACATCGGACCAGTAATGGTGGTTGGAACTCTTCGCAACTCGCTGCCCTCGGTGTTGAGTGGCCGCCACAACGTGGCTGGATCAATCGACTAGTTGAAAGAGAATTGTCTCAAGAGCAAATCAAGACGTTCATCCGCCTTGGTCTGGATCACCGATCTAAAAAAGCGGAACGTCGTGCTTCCGCGAAAAAAGAGCGGTCCAATAGGAAAGCAGCAAGGAAAGCAACTGTCACACGAGAAATTCCCGACGCCTTTCTGCAAAGCTACGAGTGGCGCCGTGTTCGCATGGTCGTGCTAAAACGTGATGGCGCAAAGTGCCGATGCTGTGGAGCGACGCCGATTGATGGTCGAGTCATGAACGTTGACCATATTAAGCCTCGCAAACATTTCCCGCAGCTTGCGCTTGACCTCAACAATCTCCAAGTGCTCTGTGATGTTTGTAATCATGGTAAGGGAAATTGGGACGAGACCGATTGGCGCCAGGAATTCTCCGAGAAAAGCATCAGTACGAAGTTGCGAGTAATAGCTGCCCGTTGCCGGCGGACAAATCAATGAGCGCTCGTCTCGTCGAGTTGATCCAGAAGCATTCCCCGCAACTCTCGGGGTTCGATCTGTTCTGGGAGGCATACCCGAAGAAGCGGAAGAAAATCGACGCGCAGCAAGCGTGGCTCCAGATGGCGAAGCTCCGGCCGGCGATTGAGAAAATCCTTGCCGCTATCGAGACCCAAAAACGGAGCTTGCAATGGATGAAGGATCAGGGGGAATATATCCCGTTGCCGGCCTCGTGGTTACGCGCAGGACAGTGGGATGATGAGTCATGATCGAAGTGCTGCTCGTATTTCACCCCGACAACCGGCTGTATTTCTGCAGCACGGAACCGGAAGCGATTGCCGATGCGCAGTTGTGGCTTGAACGTGGCAAGCGAGTTGTGATCCTGCCGATTGACGAAGAAGTGTTTCCATTGTTCCGCGGACAGCGCGTGGCGTTGGGGTCCCTGTGAAAGCCCCGACTCGCCCGGTACTGAGATATCACGGAGGAAAAAATAAGGGATTTAGGGCGAGGATCATCGTTGCCCGCATCGCGCGGGCGGCGTTTTTTTGGGCATTCCGCCGCTTCAGTCTGCGGCGGAATCTCCGCATGCTGGCGATCGAGCACGCGGAGAGGTACTACCGTGTGTTCTACATGCGCGCCGTGTTCGGGCGGCGCGTGTGGGATGAAGCTGTCGCGCGCCATGAGGCGGACATAACCGCCTATCGCGCGGGGCGGGACCGCGCATGAGACTCTACATTCGTGCATGAAAAAACAATCCAAACCCAAGCGTGGCCGTCCGCCACTCCAGGCGGGAGAGAAATTTAAGCGCGTGCTCATCACGCTCGACCCTAAGTCATGGGCACGCTCGCGCAAACTCGGCAATCTCTCGGCTTGGATCTGCGAGCAGTTGAGCAAGTCATCTATATAAATTCCAAAAATAATGTGGCTGGCCCCATCCTCAATACACTCTCGCTATTCAGCGGGAGCGGAATGCTCGATCTCGGGTTCCAGCACGGATGCGAAGCCCTTGGAATCCGAACCCGCGTTCAGGCTTACGTTGAGTGGGAAGCCTACGCTGCGACCACGCTCCTCGCCCGTATGGAAGACAAGAGCCTGGAGCCGGTTCCTGTTTTCTTCGGTGATCTCGCGGACTTCCCAACCGCTGAGTTTCACGGATTGGTGGACATTGTTTGCGCAGGATTCCCCTGTCCGCCTGTTTCAGCAGCAGGACAAAGACGCGGAGTTGAAGACGAGCGGTGGCTCTGGCCGCAGCTTGAGCGAGTCATTCGCGAAGTGGGAGTCGGATGGGTTTTTCTCGAAAACGTCAGGGGGCTTTTGTCAGCTAACTCTGGACGGGAATTTGGAGAAGTTCTCGCAGGCTTGGCCCGCCTCGGGATGCATGTCGAATGGCTTAGTCTGCGAGCGTCCGACGTGGGTGCCGGCCACGAACGCGAACGGGTCTTCATCCTCGCTTGGCGGTTGGGCGACTCCCGATGCGAATCATTCTTCGAGAGCTCGGGAAGGTTCACACGGCCCGAACATTCGGGAGAAATCGGAAATGTGGCAATCGCCGAGCGCAGCGGACCACAAACGAGCGGGGAACTACAGTCGGGGTCCTGGCAATCCGACCTTGCCGGAACAAAGCAAGATTTGGGCGACGCCGAGCGGAACGATGCGCGGCGCGGCCGGCGTAGGTCCGAACGGCGACAGTCGGGAAAGGGATCTGCCGCGCGAAGCGATGAGTTGGCCGACGCCGGATGCCTACGGGCACACGGGCACGAATCGGTCTCCGGGCGGGCCCCCGAGACCGTCGCTCCCGAAGATGACCTCGAGCTGGCCGACACCGATGGTCTCGGACGACGGGGACAAGGTGACGCCAGCGGCGCACCAGAAGAGTTTGACGATGGCCGCGCGGTCGTGGCCGACCCCGACCAGCCGGGGCCACAAGGGCGCGGACATCCCGGGCCGGCAGGGTGGCCGCTCTTTGCCCCAGGTCCTGCAGATCCCGCGTGGCCCGGAATCCTCGCCGAGCGTCCGTGGTTCGCGCCGGCGGTTGAACCCGGCTTTTGTGTGCTGGTTGATGGGAAACCCATTCTGGTGGACGCGAGCCGAGCCGATCAGCTTCGCCTCTCGGGAAATGGCGTTGTGGCACTCCAGGCTTCGGTCGCGTTTGTCCTCCTTGTTGAAAGGGCACTGTCATGAAATTCATCGAGCACATCTCCCCGGCGCAGCGCCAGGCGGCCGTCGGGAAGCTGATGGCGGCCGGCATCCCGATCCACAAAGCAGCGGGTCTGGAGAAGATCGCCAAGGCGGTGAGCCGCGTGGTGGGGACGGTGTGCCCCAAGAGCATCGCCGATCAGCAGTCCATGGTCCTTGCGTACATCAACAGGCCTTGGGAGCCCCTAGCGGGCCGGGAGCGTATTTGGCGCCCGCTCGAGCTGAGCCCGGAGATGCGGCGCGCGATTCACCGGGCGCTGAACCCGTATGAGAGCTTCGCCGGCGATGGCCGAGCTTAAGTGTCTGTGCCCGCGATGCCGCGGACCAAATGCTCCCCATGCCGAGCGCGGGACGCCCGAGTTCCTGTATTCGGATCTGCACCGGCGCGAGTGCGAGGCGCGGGGGATGTTGAGACTGGACAAGGAAGCCCGTCAGCATTATTACCAGATGGTGCTGGCAGCTCGAGGACGACAGGCGGCGAAGCTCCTCATCCACGATGTCGAGGCTGAGAATGCAAAACGTGGCATGCGAGAAGTGCCGAACCCGGGCGCATCCGGAGGCCTGCACGCGCCTGAACTGCCCGCAGCAAACCATGGCTGAACAGTGGATCGTGGAGCAGCGGTGGGAGCGGACCTTGGTTCGCGCGCGAACCCTGCGTTCGCCGCAGTCAGTGGCCACGCTCGGGACGATGCGCGAGTGGTTCGAGTGGAAAGGATAGCGGATCCGTGCTTGAGCTCGTGCCGATCACTTTACGGGAGGCAAATTCCTTCATCGAAGTACATCACCGACACCATGGGCCTTCGCGCGGGTGCATTGTGTGTGTTGCTGTTGCGGAACCCGGACCAATCAAGGAAAAACGTCCAGGCGAATTCTCGCGGATCTGTGGCGTAGCGATTGTGGGCCGGCCTGTAGCGCGCGGTCTTGATGATGGGTGGACCGCCGAGGTCACGCGCTGCTGCACCGATATATACCAGAAAGAGCTTGTATTCCTAGGATAATCGTATATACTCTATTCATGGAATTACCCGGAATTGCGGCCGGGCCAGTCCGCAATCACAGGAGATTGACATGAAAACCCGGCTTTCGTGGTCCACCCTTCCCGCTGATCCGCAGCGGGAAGATTCGTTGTTGGTCCTCACCGGCCCGTACCGGGGCTGGTGGGGCGTCCGAGTTAACAACTACCCGTCCCGGTGGACGGGGAGTTATGAGGGTTCGCCCCAGTGGGTGAACCTCTATCCTCTCGCCATTCGGGGGAGGATCGTACTCGCCCGAATCGCGCGGGCGGCGTTCTTCTGGGCGTTCCATCGCTTTGGGATGCGGCGGAACCTGAAGTGGCTGGCCATTGAGCACGCGGAGATGTACTACCGCGTGTTCTACATGCGCGCCGTATTCGGGAGGGGCGTGTGGGATGAAGCTGTCGCGCGTCACGAGGCGGACATCACCGCCTATCGCGCGGCACGGCGCGCCTGATCGCCGACGCGCTCGGCCTCGCGGTCGAGCGGGTCAGCTGCCCTCCTGCGCGAACTCAGGGAGGGATCGTGAAAAAACCCAAGCGCGGCCGTCCTCCGCTCCCGACCGGAGAGAAATTCAAGCGCGTGCTCATCACGCTCGACCCTGAGTCATGGGCACGCTCGCGCAAAATCGGCAATCTCTCGGCTTGGATCTGCGAGCAGTTGCGCAAGTCATCTTCCTGATAGGTTCAGGGTGGCATAAAGGCTATGTCAGAAATACTTTTGGTAAAGACCGTGACCGGCGTCCGCGGCTGGTCAGAAGAGGACGAGCGCCACTGGCAGAAATTCAAGACGTGGCTCAAGACGCTCGAGCCCGGCGAGTTCGCGTCGTTCTCGTGGACCCGGCCGCGCAACTACAAATTCCTGCAAAAGTTCTTCGTCATGGTCAAGGTCGGATTCGACGCCTGGGAGCCGCGCCGCAAGACCTGGAGGCGGCTGCCTGTGCAGAAGAACTTCGAGCGCTTCAGGAAGGACGTCACGATCGCCGCGGGCTTCTACGACATCGTTGCCACGCAAGCGGGTGGGGTGAAGTTCGAGGCGCACAGCATCGCCTTCGCCAGCATGGAGGAGGAGGATTTCGAGAAGGTCTACAATGCGGTAGCCGATGTGTTGTTGCAGCGGGTGCTGCACAACTACAAGCGGGCGGATCTGGACAGAGTAGTTGAGCAGCTCATGAGATTTACGGAATGAAAAAACGCCGCTCCTACCGGACTTGCTCAGTATGAGGATCAGCACTTCATTCGCGGCTTTGGAAAATCCAATTTCTAGGATTTGTGTTGAATGTGGCACATCATTTTTTCAACCCACGATTAAACTGAAAAGATTTTGTTCAAAAGCTTGTGGGCGAAAAGCATATTATCAGGCCACCTACATTCGGAGAGGACGACGGAAAGGTAAGTTTCTTCCTTGTGTGTCTTGCGGGATTGATGTTTGGCGAAGACCGAGTGCGTTGAAGAAAAGAAAGTTGGTTTTTTGCTCAAAAGAACATGCCATTCGATGGCAAAAAGACAATGCGTTCAGTTTTCCATGTGTTATCTGCGGGAAACGAGTATTTACGCAGCCATCCCAAATGCGCTTGCGAAAGCGCAAGACATGTTCGCGAGAATGCAATAGTAAGATGGTGACTCAATTGGCAGAGCTCAGGAGAATAACCAATCCTCCGACCGAGGCGGCTTTAAGAAGGCGAATACGATACTCAAAAAAAATGAGGAAATGGCGTAAGGCGGTTTTTGAGAGGGACGATTATACTTGTCAGAACTGCGGCGCTAGAAACGGTAATGGTAAAGCAATCGTTCTTAACGCAGATCACATCAAGTCATTTGCTCTTTTTCCAGAGCTTCGATTTGATGTTGACAATGGCAGGACGCTTTGCGTTGATTGCCACCGAAAAACCGATACTCATGGCAGGAGGCCAATTTATTTTGAAGCGCAAAAGTTACGCAATACTCAAGCGAAAATTGGATAGCGTTTTTTCAGAGTGGATCAGGCGAAGGTGGGCTGACCCTATGGGGTATGTACAGTGTGTTTGTTGTGGAGCCACGAAACGATGGAATGACGGAATGCACGCCGGCCATTTTGTTTCTCGTGTCCACTTGGCGGCGCGGTTTGAACCGAAGAATGTTGCTCCGACTTGTTCAACATGCAACGTTCTTCGCCGCGGCAACCCGGCTGAATATGCCCTGTGGCTGACGCGAAAGTATGGCCCGAAGATCATCGAGGATCTGGTGGCGTTGAAGCACAAGACCGTCAAGTACACCCGCTCCGATCTGGAGCGGATGATCGAGCATTATCGGATGTGCCCGCCCGATGCTTGATGGCGCCGACATCCTGATAACTGGAGGAACGGGGTTCCTGGGGCACGGCCTAGTCGAGCGGTTGCTCAAGGAAGACCATCATCGGCGCATTTGCATTTACTCCAGAGGGGAGCACACCCAGGCCGCGATGCGCGTAAAATTTTTAGATGACGAGCGGCTGCGCTGGTTCATTGGCGACGTGCGCGATGCAGGAAGACTCGAGCGCGCCATGGAATCTGTGCACGAAGTGATCCACGCGGCTGCGCTGAAGCGAATCGAGGCTGGTGCCTATAACCCTGACGAGTTCGTAAAAACGAACGTGATGGGTTCGATGAACGTTATCGAGTCCGCGCGCCGCGCTGGCGTAAAAAGGGTTTTGCTCGTCTCCTCGGACAAGGCTTTCGAGCCGGTGAGTCCATACGGGCAGACCAAGGCACTCGCGGAAAGCCTTTTTCTGATTGCGAACGATACGGCGCCGCGAGGGCCGCGCTACGCCGTCGTGAGGTATGGCAACGTGTGGAATTCGACCGGGTCGGTGCTGCAGATTTGGCGTGAGGCGCTCAAGGTCAGGCGGAAGCTCGAGATATCAGATCCAGACGCGACGCGCTTTTTTATGTGGCGCCGCGAGGCGGTCGACCTCGTGCTCAACACGCTACGCGACATGAAGGGTGGCGAGATGGTGATTCCTGATCTCCCGGCCTACCGTATCGGCGATCTCGCCAGAGCGCTTGAGGCAACCGCAGAAATCATAGGGATGAAGCCCCACGAGAAAAAACACGAAAGCATGGATTACGGGCGTTGCAGTGCAGATGCCCGCCGCATGTCCGTCGAAGAATTGCAGAAGGCGCTGCTTGCCGAGGTGCCGGCATGAATCCGTTTGATGTCGTTCGGCAATTTGAACGGGAACTGGCGGTATACACTGGCGCGCCCTACGCGGTCACGACTACGAGCTGCACGATGGCGCTGCTGCTTGCGGTGGCGTGGTGTCTAAAGGACGATCGACGCAAGGCGGATGAAACATTACCAGAAATGGAGAAAAGGTGGGGCGGTAAGATTCTCGGCGACCCGAACCAATGGCGTATGCCAATCGAAATCCCGAAACGCACCTACGTTTCGGTGCCCATGAGTATTATCCACGCAGGCGGCCGGCCAACCTTCCGCGATGAGGACTGGCGCGGCGCCTACCAGCTGAAGCCCCTGCCGGTGTGGGATTCGGCCAGGTGGTTCACGAGCGGCATGTATAACCACGGATCGCTGTGGCCGACCGACGAGGCACCGGCATTTCATCACGGGATGGTGTGTCTATCGTTTCACTGGTGCAAAACTTTGGGCATTCAGCAAGGCGGCGCGATCCTGCACGACAACCCGGAGGCTGACGCTTGGCTGCGCCGGGCGCGCTTCGATGGCCGCACCGAAGGCGTTGCCCCCAAGGACGACATCTTCACCTTTGCCGGCTGGCACGCTTATATGAGCCCGGAGACTGCCGCTGCTGGTCTTGTCCGCTTGGCAAATCTGCCACGACACAACGAGCCGCTGCCGAACGACGATTATCCCGATCTGTCGGCGCTAGAGATTTTTCGATGAAAATTCCAGACGCTGGGAGGAAACCATGACACCATTCGAGATCGTAGGAACGCTCGTCATCATGCTTCTGGGAGCTCTGCTCGGAGCATATTGGGGTCGCTCGCACGATATCGGCGCACGACGAGCTTTGGAAGCCATCTGTGAAGCGGAAACGCTCGCCGAGGCGAAGCAGATCGCGCGTCGATTTTTGGAACGGACTCGCCTATGAACCGCGCTCAACGGCACGCATCGAGGAGAAATGATCACATGGCCCAACAAGTAAGCAGCGCCCCGATCCAGATCAAATACGGGCACGATGAGGAGTGCGTGCTGATGGTCTTCTCTTCGGAGATCACCAACAACCGCATGACGATTGTCCAGGCCGAGGCGATGGTCAAGTGCCTCCAGGATGCGATCGAAAAACTGAAGGCGCACCGCGCCATGGGGCTGAGCTAAAGCCATGGACGCCGAAGACCTCTACGATCCGCGCGCCCTGCAGGGCGACGAGGGCATGACCGAGATGGTGCTCTTCGCCCATACCGGAAAGGTGATCCAGCGCTTCGCGCGCCCGATGCTCTTCGTCGCCTTCGACCCGGGCAACGCCGTCCAAGTCGGCAAGAAGATGATCGACTGCGCGGTCGAGTGCGGAGCGCAAGTCGAGATCAAGGTTCCGCGGCGCGAGATCAGCAACGAGAAGCGCAAGGCCCTGATCGCCCGGTGTCAGCACATCATGCGCAGCATGCAGGAGCGCGGGAAGAGCCCGCAGAGCGTCGCGAGAAACGTCGTGGATTCGATTTTAGCGGCGATTGATTGAAGTTGATCGGCGCAAATGAACATCGTAACCAAAGGAGAACAAGCATGGCACATGTGCTAACAAATATGAAAGTTTTTCCGCAAACACAGAACCGCGAAGCAGTCGAATTGGCGCGCGAGTTGGGGCTCGAAGTGCAAGCTGCGCGTTATGCAAAGCCGCTGGCCGGGAATGCATTCGAGCCGTTGAGCGACGACGAAATCACACTTTGGCGGCACCATTGCCCGACGCGCTACACTCCTGGCGGCAGTGCCAACAGTCGCGTACTGGAGAAGTACGCCTTTGATACTGTACCGGTCGAAGTGCTACGGCATTGGAAAGCGGTTAAGGATGCCTGCGCGTTCGACAGTTACGAAATCTGGACGGTCCAGGCGGCCCAGGCTGACCCAATACTGATCGGCGTATTGGGGGAGCGCCTGTTCATGCTCGCGCGCTGGGGACTTGAATCACCAGAACAACTACCGCTACGAGAGATCGCGCAGAGAGTTTATGACAGAACGCACGCACGAGCTATGGAATACTTTCCTGACTCTCCGTTCCAATCCCAAAAGAAAAGGATGGAAATGATGGAAAGGTATCTTTACCTGTTCCATTTAGGGGAGTTCGACGCGGCAAAACGAATCCTTGGAATGTGAACGTCGCCATCATCCCCGCCCGCGGCGGCTCGCGCCGCATCCCGCGGAAAAACATTCGCGACTTCCACGGCAAGCCGATCATCGCGTACTCGATCGAGGCGGCGAGGGCGAGCGGGTTGTTCGCGGATATTTTCGTAAGTACTGAGGATACTGAGATTGCTGGCGTCGCGCTTAACTATGGCGCACGGTTGCTCTTGCGTGATCCAGGAATGTCAAAGGACAGCGTTGGTACGCAGGACGTGATGGCAGATGCGCTACGTGGGTTGCTTCACAACGCCATGAAAATAGAGCCGTGGGCGTTCGCGTACACTGAAATAGAATACGTCTGCTGCATCTACCCGTGTGCGCCGATGCTCCTGCCGGAGGACCTGCGTATCGGCTACGCTGTACTTGGGAAACGACCGGCATTTCCTTACGCCTACGTGCCCGGTATCTTCTACTGGGGGCAGGCGGACGCCTTCCTATGCGGCGTGCCGCTGTCGTCAGGATTCGAAATACCTTTCTCTGCTGTCCGCTACATCGACATCAACACCGAGGAGGATTGGTTGAGAGCCGAGCGGATGTATGCCGAGTTGTATACGGCGGACCCATACTGTGGAGGTTATTGATGAACCCTCAAGAGCAATTCTGGGCGGGCGAATTCGGCGACGAGTACGCGAAGCGTTCGCTCGGCAGCGTTTCGGCCAACATCGCGCTATTCGGCCGCATCCTGGCGAGAACCGAGGACGTGCGCTCGGTGATCGAGTTTGGCGCCGGAGTTGGGAGCAACCTGCAAGCGTTCATGCAATTGCTTCCGGGCGCCGCCCTGACCGGGATCGAGATCAACGAAAAAGCGTTTGATCGATTGGGCCAGTTCCTCGCGGAGGTGCCGCATTCTCCAATTCACGCATCCATGCTTGATCCGGCTACACCATGGGGCGAGTACGGCTTGGCCTTCACCAAGGGCGTCCTGATCCACATCGCCCCCGAGGACCTTCCGCGCGCCTACGAAGTTCTCCACCGCGCGTCTTCGCGCTACATCCTCGTCGCCGAGTACTACAGCCCGAAGCCCATCGAGATCGAGTACCGCGGACATTCGGCGCGTCTATGGAGGCGCGACTTCGCGGGCGAGATGCTCGATCGCTTCAACGACTTGCGGCTGATCGACTATGGCTTCGTGTACCACCGCGATCCCTACCCACAGGACGATCTCACGTGGTGGTTACTTTCCAAGGGGCCTCTATGATCCGCTGCCGCTTTTGCGTGCTGCCAAATACTCGGCCCGACACGGCCTTTGTCGATGGCGTGTGCTCAGCGTGCATCGCCTACCAGAACCGCCCCAGGATCGATTGGCAGGCGCGAGCTGAGCAGTTGAAAGCGCTCGTCTCCCGAGCTTGCCGGGCGGCGCGCGAACGTGGCATGTACTACGATTGCATCGTGCCGAGCTCGGGCGGCAAGGACAGTCACGCGCAGGTGCTCACGCTCCTGAAGCTCGGCGCGCGGCCCCTGGTCGTCACCGCCCACACCTGCCATCTCACGCCGATCGGGCGCCTGAATATCGACAATCTCGCGCGCTATGCGACCACCGTCGAGGTGATCCCGAATCAGGCCGTGCGCGCGAAACTGAACCGGCTGGGGCTTACCATGGTGGGCGATATCAGCTGGCCCGAGCACGTCTCGATCTTCACGATACCCTTCATCGTCGCGCGGCGCACCGGCATCCCGTTCATCTTTTACGGCGAGAACCCGCAGAACCAATACGGCGGGCCGATCGAGGCGCAGGACGCGCAGCAGATGACGCGACGCTGGGTGAGCGAATTCGGCGGGTTCCTGGGCTTGCGCCCGCGGGACTTGGTCGGCGTTCACGGGCTCACCGAGGCCGATATGTCCGATTACGTGCTGCCAGAGGGCGCGGAGGTCGGCATCGAAGCGCATTTTCTCGGGCAATATCTCCCCTGGGATTCGCACCGCAACGCCGAGGTGGCCAGGAAGGCTGGGATGCGTCAGGAAATGCCATCGCCTGCGAATTTTTGGAGTGCGGAAAATTTAGATAATGGGCAGTGCGGATTGCATTGCCATGGGATGTATCGAAAATATGGACTCGGTCGCGGTGCCGCACAGATCAGTGTAGATGTACGTGCCGGTCGTATTACGCGCGATGATGCACTGGAGTGGGTGCGCGAGAATGATGGTCTGTTCCCGTTTGAGTACGCGGGCGCGTCTTTCGCTGAAGTATGCGATCACATTAAGATGACACAAGAGCAAGTGCTAAGAGCATTCGATAAATTTACGAACTGGTCACTATTTTCCAGAGTCGAAAACAATAGACCAATTCTGCGGGAGTTTTCCTGATGACCGGCCCGGCAATGGACTGCAGGTGGGCGGCGCAACTCGCAGGTGCACAAAAGGCTGGCAGGAAATCGAGATGGGCCTCGCGCACCGCATAATTCCCACGATCCTGGTCCGCGGGCGCCAGGCGTTCAAGGGCGTGGGCTTCAATAGTTGGCGACCGATCGGCCTCGCCCTGGAGAAGGTGCGCGTTCACGCGATGCGCGGGGTGGATGAAGTAGTGCTCCTCGATATCGGCGCCACCGCCGAGGGGCGCGGTCCCGATCTGGCGCTCGTGGAGGAGTTGAGCGAGATGCTTTTCACGCCGCTCGCCGTGGGCGGCGGGGTGCGCAGCGTGGAGGACATGAAGGCGCTGCTTCGCGCGGGCGCGGACAAGGTGATCATCGGCTCGGCATGCTGCGAGGTTCCGGACATCGTGTACCAGTGCGCCGATATCGCTGGATCGCAAGCGATCGTCGTGTCGGTCGACGTCGGCTACGGCAACACCGCGATGATCCATTGCGGCCGCACCGGCTACTCTCACGATCCCGTTTATTGCGCCAAGTGGGCCGAGCGCGCTGGCGCCGGCGAGATCCTGCTGCAATCGATCGATCGCGACGGGACGATGCGCGGCTACGACCTGGATTTGATCCGCGCGGTCACGCAGGATGTGGGTATCCCGGTGATCGCCTCGGGCGGCGCGGGCACCTACGAGCACATGCGCGAGGCGATCGAGGCGGGCGCGAGCGCGGTCGCTGCGGGCGCGATGTTTCAGTTCGGAGACTTTACACCTGCGGGTGCAGCTCGATATTTAATGGAGAATGGCATTGAGGCGAGGATCCAGGTATGAAGCTCGTTCCTATCAGCGAGGTCACCACCGCCCCCGCGATCCTCTACCGCCTGCTGGGTGAGCGCACCCAAGAACAGGCGATATCGCACAAGGAAATGCCGAGCTACGGCGATCATCTCACCTTCGTGCGCGGCTCGACCTATCTCGCGTGGTACTTGATCCAAGCTGAGGACGAGGCCTATGTGGGCTCGATCTACCTCACGCGGCGTCGTGAAATAGGGGTGTCGATCTTTCGCGACTATCAACGCAGCGGCTACGGTGCGGAAGCCGCGCGCGAGTTGATGCGGTTGCATCCAGGATCGTTTCTCGCGAATATCAACCCGGAGAACCTGCGCTCGATGGCATTTTTCAAAGAGCTTGGATTCCGACCGCTACAGGTGACGTACCGATTTTACGAGGAAGGCATTCCATGACGATCGCAGCGAAGAAAGCCACGAAACTCGACCCGCTTGACGCTCTCGCACAGGGCGATCCGCTGCGGGTAATCGCTCTCATGCTGTGGCGCGAGCGCATGCGGCAGCCCGACCTTTACGTGCAAATCGAGGAGAAGGACATCGTCGGTTTCGAGGACTGCATGCGCTACCTGAAGGCGAAGCCCACCGTAAGGATATTCAGGCCTGAAGGACTGGAGGCTCAAGGCGCGATCCCGGCCCAGGGCAATCGCCGGGCGGTGCCGTCGCGCGCGGCCACGCCCCCGAAGCCCTACGTGATCGTGGCGCTCGTGGACCAGAAGGGCGACACCATCCGGCCGGTTGAGAACAACGAAGAGGACTTCGACGCCGCGCAAGCCGCGCGCGATTTGAGAAAGGCGCGGGACCAAGCCCCCGACCTCGCCCAGCGCATCGTGCAGCAAGCGCGAAACGGGGAGTATTCGCTCTCCGACATTCAGGACGCGGCGAATGCGCTGATTACGCTGGCGAGGGCGGTATGATGGATCCGCTCGAGTACCTGTTCTGGGCGCAGCGTGAGGCCGATCGCCAAGCCGCTGAGGTGCGGCGCAGATTGATCGCGCAGGCGCAGTTCAGCGCCGCCATCTCTGAGGCCGCGCAACTGCACGCCATGCTCTACGGCCAGGCGATAGTGCGGTGGATGTTCCGGCCATGACCTGCCGAATCGTCGCCGAGCTCTCGGCCAACCACCTCGGGCACCTCGATCGCGCGCTCGAGATCATCGAGGCGGCCGCTGCCGCTGGAGCATCGGCGGTGAAGTTCCAAACCTTCACACCCGAGCAGATGGCCGAGCCGGGTGTGGTCATCCAGTCCGGTCCCTGGGCTGGGCGTGAGGCGCTCGATCTCTATCGCGAGGCGCATACTCCGCGGGAGTGGCACGGCCCGCTCTTCGCCCGCGCTCGTGAACTCGGCATCGTCGCTTTCTCCTCGGTCTTCCACCCCGACGACGTGGATTTCCTCGAAACGCTGGGCTGCCCGATGTACAAGATCGCCAGTTTCGAGATCAACGACTTGCCGCTGATCAGGCGCGCAGCGCGCACCGGCAAGCCAGTGATCATCAGCACCGGCATGGCGTCGTTGGAGGAGATTGAACTGGCCGCAGCGGTGGTCGAATGCGCCTATAGCCCGCGCGGGCATCTCACGCTGCTCAAGTGCACGAGCGCCTATCCAGCGCGCCCCAACGACGCGCACCTCGCTACCATGATGGATATGCGCAACCGCATTGGTTGCGAGGTGGGCCTCTCTGACCACACCCTCGGCATCGGCGTGGCCGTGGCCGCAGCGGCCCTGGGCGCAACTATGATCGAGAAGCACCTCACGCTCGCCCGCTCAGACGGCGGACCCGACGCAGCCTTTTCCATGGAGCCCGACGAGTTCGTCCAGATGGTGACAGAATGCCGGCGGGCAGCCGAAGCGGTGGGCGAGGTATGCTACGGCCCGAGCGCGGCCGAAGCTCCTTATCTCGGCCTGCGCCGTCCCCCAGGAGGCAAAAGGGCAGCATGACCGAGCGCGCGAAGCGGGAGAGCACGAAGGAGCGCAATGCGCGCTTCGTCGAGTCCTATTTCGCCCACCGCGAGAACGCCACCGAGGCATATCTGGCGGTCAAGCCGAATGTGGCCCGCAATACTGCTGGGGCGGAGGGCCATAAGCTCCTGAAAATACCTGAGATTCACAAAGCCATCGAGCGGCGCCGCGGCGAGATTCGGGCGCAGTTCGCACTGACCGCCGAGCGCGTGTTCCAGGAATTGGGGCG
>Ga0184634_10000105_pt1 | contig 17603 bp, 13 predicted proteins | sample PLM31_200_b1_FD_133016 | JGI IMG/M metagenome (GOLD analysis project Ga0184634, IMG submission 133016) | Groundwater sediment microbial communities from an aquifer in East River, Colorado, USA - PLM3-1_200_b1 | ecosystem: Environmental > Terrestrial > Soil > Riparian zone | place: USA: East... | reverse complement strand
TATTGGATGCTGGACCGGTGCTGGTCCAAGGTCCTTTCTAGCTTCGCGGTATTCTTCCTCGCATTTGCCGCCGTCTTATCACCCTGGGTAATACGTAATTACTTCGTCTTTAATGCGTTCATTCCTGGTAGCAGCCATAGCGGAGATTCGTTATACCAGAGTAACTTTGCCTTGGATCAGCCGGACTATCTTCACTATCGGACGACTAAAAAGAGCGAACCGTCTCTGCGGCAGGCCTTGGAAGCTCGTTTTGGTCCGGCGCCAGGCCATCTCAGTTTGAACAGTTATGCCAGAGCCAAAGGACTGAATGAGTACGAAGTAGACCGCATTGCATTCGAGGAGGCTATCAAGGCTATCAGGGAGTTCCCGGGTCGATACGCCGTCGCGTCGCTGGTGCGGTTCGCTCGCTTCTGGTTCGGCAGTCGCTTTGTTGGCCTGTTCCAGGAAAGGGGATCGCGATTGGGGTATCTGGTGGCCGCAGCCAACGGGGTTTTGCTGGCTCTCGCCGCGGTAGCGCTTGTGTGCTTTCGAGGGGCTTGGTTGCGATCAGCCGTTCCCCTCATCGTTCTGATCGCATATACCTCTGCGGTCTATGCGGCAACGTTAGCGCTAGCGCGGTTTAGCGTCCCACTTATGCCCTACGTCATGGCGTTTGCTGCCTACACTCTCGTTCGCTTACTTCCACAATGGGGCAAAAGTCCGGGCGTGTTACCTTCAGCCTGTGGAGTGAACCGATGATCCCGAGTCAGAAGCTGGTTAAAGATCGCAGTACGTTGTGGAGCCTATCTCTTATCGCGATTCTGGTTGTGCTCGTTCGAGGGGCGGTTTTCGTCGCAGATCCTACTTTGGGTGGTGAGAATTTTGCGGTGGACCGTTGGTTAGAAACTGCGCGCAATGTGGTTAGTGGCAAGGGCTACAGCTTATCGGCCTATGGCTTCGCCGACGAGCCCAGGCCTACAGCCGTACGCGGACCGACAGTGGTGTACTTCTTTGCGGCAGTCCTGTGGCTCTTTGGCGATCATATGTGGTCCATCGTTTTTGCCCAATGGGTGGTTGACGTTGCCACATGTGTGGTTCTGTTCTTTATTTCCATGGAGATTTTTCAGGATAGGCGAGTCGCTTTTATCGCGTGTTTGCTCTTCGCTTTCTATTTACCAGGGCTTATTTTTACATTTTTAGGCTGGAGCGAACCACTGTTTACGCTGGTTCTCGCCGGTTTCACCCTGAGTCTACTACGCGCCTTGCGGCAGCCGTCGATTTGGGCCTATGCGCTTTCCGGCGCCCTATTGGGCCTCGCCGTGCTAGCTCGGCCAATTATGCAGTTCTATCCTCTGGTGATCTTACCATTGCTATTGTGGGCTATGAATCGGTCCCGCAATCGAGCGCTTTCCAGCTTCGCGGTATTTTTCCTGGCTTTTGCAGCCGTTTTGTCGCCTTGGGTGATACGTAATTACTTCGTCTTTGATGCGTTCATCCCAGGGAGCGTTTACAGCGGCAGACCGCTTTATGAAGGCAATTTTATTTTGGATCGGGCGGATTATCTGCGTCATAGAGGGTCGAAAGAGGGCAGTATGGCACTACGGAAAGTCTTGGAAGCTCGTTTCGGACCGGCACCCAATAGCCCTGATCTCGGGAGTTATACTAGGGCCAAAGGTATCAACGATGTTGTGTTAAACCGTATTGCTTCCGAGGAAGTCGAGAAGCTGGTGAGAGAGCATCCTGGCCGTTACGCTGTTCTGTCGATCGTGCGTCTCTTTCGCGTCTGGTTCCATCATCGATTCGTTACCTTTGTTGTCATGGGTGGGAAATTGCCGAAGGCCTGGATGATAGCCGCGGCCAACGGCGTCTTGCTGGGGCTAGCAGCGGCAGCATTTGTGTGGTTTCGAGGTCCATGGTTGCGACCAGCAGTATTTCTAATAGTCCTGGTCGCATACAGCACAGCTGTCTATGCAGCAACCAATGCTGTAGGACGTTACAGCGTTCCAATGATGCCATATGTCATGGTGTTTGCTGCCTACACTATTGTTCACCTAGTTTCAAGATGGCACAGAACATGCTCTGTGCTGACTTGAGTACAAAACCTACTCCTGAACCTTGGGTCAGTCAGTTAGGACCACTCACAGATAGAGCAGTATGTCTTAAATGGATCGAGTCGAAGCGACAATTAGAATTTTGAACTATACGTTATTTTAATTTAGAAAACCGCATGGTTCTACTCTACATAGCCGCAGTTTGGATACATATCATTACCGTGACACTCTGGATCGGCGCGATGTTTTTTGGCGATCCGCAAAGCGAGCGATTTTTTTCACGGCTCTTTGAGCGCAAACTAAACGGTATCGGCTGGTACGCTCAAGCCGTCTTGTGGATCACCGGCCTGTTCATGCTCTACTACCGCGGGATTACGCTAGACCGACTTTTCTCTACGGAGTTCGTCTCCACACACTGGGGACAGTTGGTGTGGATCAAGATAGCGCTGGTACTTGCGCTGGCGGTATTGCAGGTCACGGTGGGACATAGACCCTCGAAGCTTGTTTATGGATATATTCTAGTTGCTTTCGCCGCCGTGGGTGTCGGAGTACTGTTAGTCAGACCGATTATTTTTTAGCGTTCACCACAGAGACGCAGAGAACGCAGTAGGATCTCTTAACTGGCGTCAGCGGACAGCATGGGCAGCGAAATCAAACTAGATCGCCGATCGTTCTTAGCAGGGCTGGGAGGCATGATCGCGGCACTTTCTATTCCTGGTTTCACCTCGAGTAGTCAGGCTGCTGATCAGGTCCCTAACCCAAAGCGTCCAACGGGTCGTTTTGGAGATATCGATGAGAAAACGATCTTTGACGTGTGCATTATAGGCTCAGGCTTTGCCGGCGCAGTCCTAGGAAACTCGCTTGTAAAACACGGTATCAAGACGGTGATCCTCGAGTCAGGGCCTGACCCCCGCGGGAAGTCGATTGATCCCCGCTTCCGAGAGCTCGAGGTCTTTCGGAGTAGCGGCCCCATCGAGTACCCCGTGGTGAGCAGCCGTTTTCGCGGCGTGGGAGGAACCTCATGGCTTTGGGGTGGATTTTGCACCAGGCTATATCCCATAGACTTTGAAAAGAACTCGTATACTCCAGCAGGAGCCTCATGGCCGATCACGTATACCGATCTAGAGCCCTATTACGAACAGGCGGAAAAGACACTACGCGTGCGCGGCGGAAAACAATCGGAGCACGACCCGCCAAGAAAAATTGACTTTCCACTCCCAGCCGATCGCGACCTTTCACCTTTAGAATCGCTGTTAAAAAAAGCGGGAATAATACTTTCCGATGTACCTTTTTCGACTCCCCTAGATAATGACTCTTCGTTCTTGAGTGGCCGGTATGGACCGTTTATGCGAATGACCGAAAGTCATCTGCCCAGTTTCCAAGCGTCCCCGTCCGGCGCTTTAATTTCTGAAGTTACGGTTAGTCGGCTGCTCGTAGATGAGCGTGGGCGGGTGTTAGGGGCCGAGGTAAGGAACCTGGATCGTAATGTAAAAATCCTCCGCGCGCGTATTTATGTAGTTGCTTGTGGCGGACTGGAGTCGCCGCGTTTATTGCTTCTGTCCCGCTCTCCCACTTTTCCTGAGGGACTCGGTAATAATTACGGTTGGGTGGGCCGGTGTTTTATGGAACATCGGAAAACACTTTACACGGGTCAAGTTGACGTCGGTTGGAGGAGCTTCAACCTGTTTCAACTTACCGGGTTTTCGTACCAGTTCTACAAGACCTTCAAACAGCAAGGTCTCGGAGGAATCAGAGTTCGCTTCCATTTGCATGGGCCGATGCGTTGGAAGGAAGTTTATGATGGAGAACTCGGAAGGATCCTCGATCGAATACGAACCCGCCGATTGGTAATCACCTTCGGAGCGGAAATGAAACCATCGCCCGAAAATCGGGTGACGCTTGACAAAGAGGTCAAAGACTATTTTGGCAACCCGGTAAGTAATCTTTTTCTTAAGGAATCCGAGGACGATGTAAAGACTAGAGAGCGCGGAAAAGAAATTGTGCGGAATATTTACCGTAGGCTAGGAGCGCAAAGGGTACAAGAATCACCAGAGAATTTGTGGGGCCATCATCACATGGGGACGTGCAGAATGGGAGACAACTCACGAACCAGCGTCGTCGATCGGAATCTCCGGGTGCATGGGACAAGGAATCTTTTCGTCGCCGGGAGCGCGGCGTTCGTGACAAGTGGGAGTGCAAACCCTACGCTCAGTTTAACCGCTTTATCGCTTCGGCTTTCGGATTATCTTTGGTCACAACTCCGGGACGGTGCTCTTCCAGCTTCCTATGGAAATAAAAATGAGTATCGGGTTCGAGGGGCGAGCTAAGTGTGATGTTTTGTCTGGCGCGTACAGTTGCCGTTTCTTTTCGCGTCCGGCGAAAAAAAAGAATGCAAGGCATCGGTAATCTTTTGATACATCAAGAAAGGTAGAACAATGAGCATCAAAATCATCCACGTCGGGGTTGGTGGCCGGGGACGTCATTGGCTCGACTTTGTCGCTCAACACCCTGACTTCGCGGCGGTCGCTTGTGTAGACGTCTACGAGAAGGCCTTGGAGTCAGCACGCAAGGCGCCGGGGCAGGAACACGGGAAGTTCTTTAAGAGCCTCGAGGATGCCTTGTCGCAGACGCAGGCCGACGCGGCGCTGATCACCAGCCCCTCGTTTTTTCACGCGGAGCACGCACTCCAGGCGCTCGACGCGGGGCTCGCTGTAATGGTGGAGAAGCCTTTCGGCTGCAATCTGCAGGAAGCACTAGCCGTTGTCGAGCGGGCCCGGGCTGTCGGGCGACCGGTACTGGTGGCCGAAAACTATCGTTTTTTCCAGGCCGAGCGCACTCTGCGGCACATGCTGGACAACGGTATGGCGGGACGCATTGCCGCCGCGGTGTGTATCGATCGCCGCGATCAGCCCAGCCGCACCCAAGGGTCCTGGGTGAAAAGTATGGCGCACCCTTTTCTAAGCGAAATCGCCGTCCATCACTTCGACAGCTTCCGCTATCTCTTCAACCGTCAACCGGTGTCGATTTTCGCCACCTCTTATAACCCTGCCGGCAGCGATTACGATAACGGCGCAGCAGTTAACGCGCTGATCGAATTCGAAGGCGGCTTGCCGGTCCAGTACAGCGGCACCATGGTCGCCAACCGTTACGAGTATAGCCTCTGGGTGGAAGGGGATAAGGGAGACATCTGGACCGATCGCAGGCGGATCTGGTGGCGCCCAAAGGGAAAGCGTTTCTTTAAGCCTGTGAAGCTAGTGCCCGTGGCCAAGGGCGATGAGGAGCGGTACCCTAAGGCCGGCACCGTATCGCTCCTGAACCAATTTCGCGACGCCGTGTTAGAGGGTAAAGTTCCTGATACCAGCGGGGAGGACAATTTGTGGACGCTGGCCTTGGTTGAGGCGGGGATCCTTTCAACACGTGAAGGGCGCAAAGTAGAGATCGGCGAAGTCTTTACACCAGTCCTGCAACGTCAAACAGGTATTCACAATGGAAACGGAAACACCTTGGTAACCGAGTCCAATGGGGTACGGGGCAACCAACGTCTTCTTTTTATCGGGCTCGATGCGGGAGACACGGATTTGATCGAAAGGTGGTGTCAGGAGGGCGTTCTTCCCAACATCTCACGGATGCGGTCGCAGGGAACGTGGGCGCGCATGCAAACCACCGCCGAAGTCGTCCATGTCTCCGCGTGGCCCTCGATTTTCACCGGTGCTCCGCCCGACCAGCACGGGCTTTATCATGCGTACGTCATGCAGCCCGGCCAGCAGAGTCCGGTACGACCGCGCCCTGACCAGAGTCCTGTCCCATTCCTTTGGAAACTGTTAAGCGACCGCGGTAAACGGTGCATTATCATGGATGCATTCATGACCTGCCCGCTGCAGAACTTCAACGGAACGCAAATCGTCGAGTGGGGCACCTGGTCTTGGTTTTCCGAGCCATCAATCAGCCCCGAATCGGTAAAAAAAGAGATACAGAAAAAGTTCGGATCTTATCCGGCTGAGGATCATAGCAAAGTAGGCATGACGCCGCCGCCGGATCCGCAAGGATTTCACCAGCGCCTGCTTGCGGCGGTAGCAAAGAAAACTCAGGTAGTGAAATGGCTGATGGACAAGGAAGATTGGGATTTCTTTTTGGTGGTATTTGGCGAGTCACACCCGGCCGGTCATTATTTCTGGCATTACCATGACGAATCGTACATCGCGCACTCCAAGGAGCAACCAGGCCAGTCCGCGCTCCGCGACGTTTATATCGCCCTCGATAAGGCCATCGGGGACATATTAAAAGGCGTGGATGACGCCACGACCGTCTTTCTTGTTTCCGGCGATGGCATGGGTCCCAACTATAGCGGTTCGCATATTCTCAACGATTTGCTAACGCGGATGAAGCTTTTCAATAACATCCCGAGCACTGCGAACGATGCAGCGGGTAAGGAAGCTGGAAAACCCCGCGCGGCGAAGGCCGATCTCGTGAGTACCGTGAGGAACATGATTCCGAAGTCGCTTCGGGTGGCGGTCTCCAGAGCGCTGTTGCCGCGCAGCGTTAATGAGAAGTTGAGTTTGCGCTGGAAGACAGCGGGCATTTCCTGGGGACACACACGTGCCTTTCTGATCGAGAACGCAAACGAAGGTTATATCCGCATCAACTTAAAAGGACGCGAACCTCAGGGGGTCGTGGAGCCCGGCAAAGAGTATGAAGACCTCTGTGAGGATCTCTACCAGACCGTTAAGAGCGCGACCAATCCCGCCAACGGCGCGTGCGCCGCGCACACGGTCTACAAGACCGACGATATCTATGACGGTCCTTGCCGTAGCCACATGCCCGATATCATCATCAACTGGAACGACGATGCCAAAGTCACCACCGAGCTGCTGACCGAAAAGTATGGGCTTGCGCGCAGCGCCGAGCCCGGATACGCGCTCGCGCCCTATTATACGGGGAACCACCGGCCAAATGCTTTCGCGGTGGCGTTAGGCCCCGAAATCCCACGTGGAATCATCCTCGAGGGTACGAGCATCCTCGATCTTGCCCCCACGATCCTCACCTATTTCGGCATAACGCCCCCTGATTACCTGGATGGTAAGGTCTTGACTACATTGTCCGACAGCACTCCAGTGCTCAACGGTCGTTCTGGCCAGAGAGCCGGATCTCATAAGGAGGACAAGCCGGATGCTGACAAGGAATACTGATAAAGATTGGGAGTGCTTCGCCACAAGCGATCCATATTACGCGGTCGCGACACATGAAAAATTTCATCGAGATAATCTGAACGAGGATGTGCGCAGAGAGTTTTTTGAAGTCGGCCAACGTCATGTCGAACAGATTTTCAAGATAATCCACACGTATTTCGCCTCCGGCTTTCGACCTTCGCGAGCTCTCGATTTCGGCTGTGGTGTTGGGCGGTTGGTCGTGCCTTTGGCTGAACTGTGCAGGTCCGTCGTTGGCGTCGATGTATCGGAATCGATGTTGCTGGAAGCAAAAATAAACTGCGATAGGCGAGGAATCTCAAACGTAGATTTCATCAGAGGAGACGACGAACTACACGTGTCCTAGGCTCTTTTGATTTCATTAATTCCCATGTCGTGTTTGAACACATTCCCACGAGGCGAGGGGAAAAGCTAGTAAAGGGATTAATCAACCGGTTGCAAGACGGTGGCGTTGGGTGCTGCATTTTGCATACTCCGCGGAGGGCTCTTGGATCAGAAGAGCTGTTCGGTGGATGAGGAAATCAATTCCAGGCGTTCATGGTGTTTTGAATTTACTAGACGGAACGGCTTTTGACTATCCTCAGATGCAAGGCAATCGGTACAACCTGAACACGATATTCCGAATGTTGCAGGCGAATGGTTGTGCTGATCTGTACGTACGTTTTACCAATTACCCAGGCAACTATGGGGTGATCCTTTTTTTCCGAAAGGGCATTGGTCTCCCCATCGGCGCTTCTCGAAGCGGTTAACCGACATCGCGCTGATCGTCTCACACCGAATGCTGAATAATTTCTACTATGGACAGTTTATAGACAGGGGTCCCTGGCGGGACCTTCCTGTGTCTTGATTGTTTGGACGCCAGGTGCTCGGCGAATTTGCTCGGTACGCCGTGAAGCGAACATTATTAGCGACTCATTTATCGAAACAGATATCGAGGCTCGTTTAACATGTGTGCAATAGCCGGATTGATTTGTTTGAAGCGGCAATGCCGCGAAGAAGATCATGTGCGCATTGTCAGGAAGATGTGCGATCTTCAAACCCATCGCGGTCCCGACGATGAGGGCGTGATTTCCCTCGGCCATGTCTGTCTCGGCTCTAACCGGCTGAGCATCATAGACCTTTCGCAGGCCGGCCACATGCCCATGGCTGATAGCGAGGAAAACTTGTGGATCGTTTACAATGGAGAAACCTACAATTTTCAGACGTTGCGCGAGGAGCTGATTCGTTGCGGGCACGAGTTTCGGTCAAAGACCGACACCGAAGTTGTATTGCATGCTTTCAAGGAGTGGGGAGAACAATGCTTCGAGCGGTTCGCGGGAATGTTCGCCTTCGGTATTTATGACCGGCGGAGCGATACGGTCACTCTCGCCCGTGATCGATTCGGGAAAAAGCCGTTGTACTATACGTATGATGATAAGCATGTGCTCTTTGCGTCGGAGCTGAAGGTCCTGATGCAGGTCAGTGACAATCTAAAACTCAACCGGCAACGACTCTTGGAATGGTCCCTGTATCGCAACGTAGATTTTGGATCGCCCAATACGCTCATTGAAAACATATTCTCCCTTCCCGCGGCCCACTTCATGACGATTCGCGGTGATAAGGTCGGTTCTCCGCGGCGCTATTACTCGGTGGAGGCGGAAGTCGATCCCGCCATGTACGATCGGCTCAATCGCGAATCCCGTAAGGATCTGGTTGCGGAGATCGAATCCTTGGTTCTAACGGGTGTTAAGGAACGCCTCGTCAGCGATGTTCCAGTAGGAGTTTTGTGCAGCGGCGGAGTCGATTCAAGCTTGATCACCGCGCTTTGCGCGCGCTACCGAAAAGATGTGGCGGCTTTCCACGTCTCGGTTGCGGGGTACCCGGAGATGGATGAGAGCCGGTACGCAAAGCAAGTTACGGAACTGTTGGGAATCGAGCTCTTCACTTGTCAATTGGGAAGAGACAATTTCTGCCGTAACCTTCCGCGCGCTATTTATCATAGCGATGTCCCTCTCACGCACCCAAATTCAGTGGCGTACCTTTTGGTGTCCGAGCTGGCTCGCAAGCATGGGACCATCGTTTTAATGTCAGGAGAAGCAGCGGACGAGCTATTCGGCGGCTATATGCACCGCTATCGTCGCTATCGCCAGTTGCTGCGGGCCAGGCGTCTGCTTGGGTATCTACCAGCAAAACTGCGTCAAATCATCAACCTGGCCGGCCACGCCTGCAATGGCGTCGTGGCTACGGAATTGCCCGGATATGGCAGTGGTTTGGCTCAAACCATCGCTATGCTCGACGGCTTTACCCGAGACGAGCTACGTTCCCGCTGTGCAGATGCGTACAGGTTTGTTTCGAATGATGGTGAGCGGGCGGTGCTGGGCGCCATGTTGGCGGACCTGACAAATTTTCTTTCTCCCCTGTTGCGCCGCCTCGACCGTATGAGCATGGCGGCATCCGTGGAGTGCCGGGTGCCGTTTTTGGACCATAGGCTCGTGAAGAAAGTCATTAACCTTCCCCTTTCTTACCGTCTCCGTGGATCGACGGACAAATGGATACTCAAGGAGATCGCCGGGCACTACCTGCCGAGGGATCTCCTCCATCGTAAAAAAGTGGGCTTCCCGCTACCTCTCCAGGATTTTCTTGCGCCGCTGGCCCGGGAAGAATTCTTCCGCGGAGGTTTTTGCCTGGAGTTTTTACAGCTTCAACGCAAAGGACTTAACGAGGCCATTGCAACATGGAAGCACGATGTCGAGGGTTTTTTCACGCTATTGACCTTGGAAATCTAGGGACGACTTTTCTTTTTGCGCCAGCCTTTAGAGGAAGTAACCGAACAAGTCATGCGACTTTGCGGCCAGAGTGGTTCCTTGCCAAGAGTAAATAGCAGAGAACATGTTGACCTATCGCGAGGTTCTAAGGAATCTTCAGCCACCTGATTACGTGCGCGGACTCCTGAGCAGGCTGGGTGGCCGGGGCGAGATTCACCTTACCTATTTAAAAAAATGACTGCTACAAATACAGATGCGGCGCGGGGTACTGCCGTGCTGGCCTTCAGTCAAGGCTGTTACTTTGTCCTCGGATATCTTGCGGTCGTGTTTTTGGCTCGGGAATTCGGGCCGGCGACGTATGGTATCTACGGTGTCATCATGTCGGTACTCGTTTGGCTGGAAGAATCGGGTAGATACGCCATTCCGTCCGGGGCTGCAAAGCTGGTGGCGGAATCAACCAATGGCAACCCAGAGCTGGAACGCACCGCTCTCGCTCTCAATCTAGGGCTGCACGCGCTACTCTTTGTCCTGCTTTGGGGGGCTGCACCGTGGTTATCGTCATGGTTCGGAATCGCAAACGGTACGTTTTTGTTCCGTATAGCGGCCATCGATCTTCCCTTCTTCGGGGCCTATACGGCATACCGCGCGATTCACCAGGGACACCGCCGCTTCTTTCAGCTGGGGCTTTCGCAAATCATGTACGCCTTTGCCAAACTGGCAGGCGTGCTGCTGCTGATTGTTTTTGGTGTTTCATTGGAGAACGCCCTGCTAGTCAATGTCACCGCTACGATTGTGGGCCTGGCCTGTTTGTTCCCGGGCGGCGGCCTGCGATGGCAGGGGCGCTCGTTGGAACAGATTAAGCCTCTGGTGTCTGCGGCGACGCCCATGGGGCTCTACTACTTTGCGTTAGGGCTGCGGGGCTCACTCATTCTTTGGACGCTTCAAGTCATGTCTCCAGCTTCTTCCGGGACCGTGATAGGACTTTTCGTTGCGGCATTCAACATCGCTCGGGTGCCCTCGATGGCTCTTACTACCGTCACAATTGTTATTCTGCCATCGCTTTCCAGGGCGCTGGCCGTCAACGATGAGCCACTTGCTAGGCGTTACATCAACCAAGCGTTGCGCTTTGGCTTAATTCTTTATCTGCCCGTTTGTTTGGTGTTTATGACTCAGCCCGAACAGATCATGCAGTGGATATACTCCAAGGATTTTTCCGGTGGCGGCATGATCCTTTCGTTGCTCGTCGCAGGGGAAGGGATACGTGTGGTTCACGCTGTCCTTGGGGCTGCTCTTAATGCAGCAGGGGAGGCGCGCAAGGCCGCCATCGTGACCAGCGCTTCTTTGATCCCCGCGTTGGGCATGCTGATTCTCTTCATCGATTTATGGGGTGGGGCAGGAGCGGCCCTTTCGAGCGCCATAGTTACCCTGGCCAGCTGCGTGATCCTGGGTGTCCTGGTTTGGAGGCGCTTCGGCACGCTTATGACTCGGCGGAGCGCATATAATATCGGCGGTGCCGGCTGTCTGATGTTTGTCGTCTTTGCGCTATTGTCCAATCTGGATGGGGTTTTCATTCTTCCCTACGCCGGTGCTTTAGCGACGTATTTCACGTTTTTAGTCGTCTTCCAAGAAATCACTCGGCAAGATTTTGCGGCGTTTTTGCCGTGGGTAAAATTAAAGCCCTATGAAGTGTCCAGTAGCTGATGCGCGATGGGGAGGAGTTGGTTGAGGCTAAGGAGAAGGACTCGGTTGAGGGTTCAGGTCCAGGTAAGATAACATGGGAGGCTAGATGGTGTTGAAAGTTTGGCATAATCTCTTGAAATTTATGTTCATGAGATGGTCGATCCAGTTTGGTGAAACCCTGCAATCCGCGTATGCGTTGTGTGTGCGCGTGCTGCGGAAACTGAACCGACGAGTTATCCGGTTTTCCTGGTTGCAGCGCGCGATTAACCGTCTGCTTCCATGCCCGCAGATGGTGCAGCGCTATATCGACCCCGCCATTGGCCTGGAGGAGTTTTTTACAATTTTGAACCAAAGGGGAATCCGATATACGATCCTTCGTGGGTTTGAAAAGTTTCCCTTCTTGACCAAAGACGATGACGTCGACATGCTTGTCCATGACGACGACCTTCCCAAAATCAAGGATCTATTCGTTGCACTCCCTACAGGAATATCCTGTGATATTTATAGTGTGTCACCTCTCCACGGGGCAAGCTATCGGAAGGGCGTGCCCCTTTATCCCTCACACCTAGCTAGGGAAATCCTGGATACTAGCGTCCTATATAAGGAAGCGTACCGGGTTCCTGATACGAAGCACTATTTCCTTTCGCTGGCTTACCATGCGGTTTATCACAAAGCGGAAGCGTCGGGTTTGCCGAACTCGAAGGATAAGCCTTTGGCCAAAGTCGATGGTCAGCGCTCTTATGGGGAAAAGCTCGTCGTTCTAGGGGAGGCCTGCGGGATCAATCTTAGTCCTGATCTGCGAAGTTTGCATGAACTGCTGACCGAATCCGGGTGGGCTCCACGAATGGATGTATTACGGATAATCGCCAAAGGGAGCAGATGGCTTACCTCCTTGGCGGACGAGAATTCAGGCGGGCAACCTTTCTCGTCGAAAACAATGCGTTATCAACTTGATATCCACGGCCTGCGGGTTCTTGTCGAATCGAACTGCGCGACATTTCTGGAGTACATCCGGCGGGATTTTTGTTTCTTTCATGATCCGAACGAAGATCAAGCTCCACCGCACGTGCGTATCAGTTTTTTGAATACGCCTCCGCCCTGGGAAGAGATACCGCGTCATGCGGTACCACTTTTTAAAACAGTGGGAGTCACGCTTCACACAGTGGGGAGCACGGTTTACAAGCGCGGCTCGAATCGCTACGTCGACCATGACAGAGAAGTTTTCACTGTCTATGACTTGAAGCGTGACGAGGGAACCGTCTATGGCAGCGATCCCGAGGCGCTGTATAGATCGGCTTATTCCATTCTGATGACTCGCATCGGCTGCCGCTTCGATCAGGCTCGGTATCACCGAATGCACTCGCTTGGCATTACCTTGAAAGAGGAGGGTTTGCTTTTCCTTGCCGACGGCGGCTGCGGTAAGACTACTCTCGGCCTCGAGATGATGAAGCGCCCGGAAGTCGGTTGGCTAACGGATGATATCCTTCAGATCGACCCGCGCGGTAACGCGCTCGCTTTTCCGACTTCACCGAGATTTGTACAGGGAAGCATGATTCCATGGCTTCCGGCCTCGGCGAACCTTGTGAGAGCACCGATGCCAAAGCATCCGCAGAAAGTCCAGTTGGATGCTTCTTTCATACTTCCGCGAGTCTGCCCATCAGCCCGTGTTGGAGCGCTGTTTCTCTGCAGGCGCAAGTCGGGCGTTGGGCCGTTTATCAGGCGCCTCGGCTTTCTCGAAGCGTTTCTTGGAATTTGCGACGGTACCCTTAGCGGCAGAGGGTTCGGAGTGACGCGGGCTTATGATTTGCAGTTTTCGCTACCGTACATTTGCAGGCTGGCGGCTGTATACTTTTCCCGCGTGCGCCTCTCTTTCCGGCTCGCCTGGACAGTCCCGGCGTTTCGCTTCGATATGGGTGGGCAGGTTTCCGGGAATGCGGAGTTGGTTTTGAAGATCCATGACGCATTGCGCCACAAGGGGGTTCGCAGTCTAGCGAACCCTATAGGCGTTTCATCATTTGTGTCCCGGCCCGTCGGGCGCGGCAGCGATAAAAAAATACCGCGTTAGAAGATCAAGGCCTCCAATCACGCTGTCATAGACTTGTCTATGACTCTGCCGTACCACATCGGTTGGGACGTTTATCCGCGTGGCTTGCGGTTAGTCCTCGAGAGGTTCTCGCGCTAGGTTTCCCGGCTCGTTACCGAGAACGGGATAGCCACCAACGATGGAACACTACTTGGCAACTTCCTGAGGCGCATCTAATTCGTCTATCCGAGGCGCTTGAGAGCGGGATCGATGTCATCGGCTATATCTATTGGACGTTGATCGACAATTACGAGTGGACGTTGGGGATAGCACCGCATTTTTTTGGCTGGCAGCGGTTGATCGCGAGACCCAAGAACGCCGGCCGCGGCCCTGTGTCGAAGATTTCGGCCGTGTCTGCCGTGAAAATCGTATTCAAATTGATGCAACCAAATGCAGAGTGGCACCTTAATCTTTACGAGGTGCGCGAGTTGAGAGCCGCCAGGGTTAAAAAGATGGAGGGCCGTGAACATGCAAGCCGGGATTTTTTCTAACGACGCAGCCGCGATTGCAGATTTCATTAGGGTCGCGAAGGCCGAGACGTGTTCAGCCGGATCCGCGAAGCGACAATTAATCGTGCGTCCGGAAAATGAACCGCGCATTGCCATTGCCGTGGAGGACCGGCAGAATAGCCCGATCTCGTCGTCCTTCCGTCCCGACGGTTCCTTCGCCGTAGTTGCGGGTGAGATATATAACAAGAATGAGATCGTCTCTACTGCGCGGGAGGATCATTCTAGTCACAACGATGACGCAGAGATTATTCTAGACCTCTACTTTTCTTCCGGACCTGAGTCTCTTGCCAGGCTTAACGGCGCAGCGATCATCACCATCTGGGATGCTGGCTGGCAAAACTTAACGATCTACAGGGATCGTTGGGGACAGGCGTCGCAGTTTTATTCGGAAGATCCTAAGCGTTTGCTATGGTCCGCTGACCTGCGAACCTTGCTGCTGCTGGGTGTTCCGGCGGATATAGATCCAGATGCATTGGACTTCTTTCTGGCCGCTGGCTATTTCCCCGCGCCTTGGACCGGACTCCTCAACGTCAAGAAAATACCTCCGGCGCATGCGCTTAACTGCCGCAAGGTAGGAACAGTTGAGGTGCAACGGTTCTGGCGCGGGACAGGTAAACCGAAGATCGAAATGCCGCCCGAAGAGGTCACTGAACGTCTTCAAACGCTTCTCCAGCAGTCGCTTCGCAGGCGCTACGAGCCTGGCGGAAAGACAGGGGTTTTCCTTTCAGGCGGCGTTGACTCGACCTTGCTGGTGGGCGCATTAACAAAGCTTATAGGCGCGGACGTAGAAAGTTTTACGTTTCATTACAGTAACTACGAAGGTCCTTTCAACGAAAACCCACTTGCGCAGGCTGCTACTAAACATTTCGGCACCCGACACCACACGATTGAATTCACCCCGTCCGATCTGGCTACTAATTTGGACCGAATGGTACTGGGCTACGAGGAACCGTTCACTTATGGCTTGCATACATACTTTCTTAAGGATGTCCTGCAAACGGAGACTTCCTCGATTATGTCAGGCGCTGGGGTCGGTGACTGGTACGCTGGCAAAAGGGATCTATTTGCCAGGAGGATACGCAAACTATCCCTGCCATACAATACCATGGCGCGACTGCTTGGTCCGCCTCTGAGTACCGTCAAAGCCGGCTGGGGCCCTCCTGTGCGCAATTTGCTTTTTGGAGCAGCCAGTGGACTTCCCGACAAAGCGAACGCACCCGTGATACCCGACGCGATCCGGAGCGCGATTTACCAAGACCCACGACGTTCTAAGGGGCTTCATCGCCTTCGCGGATTGTTGCGCGGCGTGGTCGCTGACATGGCTGGAGAGTCCGATGGCGATCAGATCGCCCTGCTGACCCAAAGGTATTTCATCGCAGAGTGTAACTTGTATTGGTACACCCGCTGGGGTAGTACCTGGAACGTTAACATTAGGCATCCTTATTATGACAACGATTTGCAGGAATTTGCCATGCGGTTGCCGAAACTTGACCACGATAAACCTGAAATGCGTCGTCTCGCAGCGAGGTTTATGCCTCATTCCATGGCCTACGCTCCGAAGCTCGCACAAACTGTACCGATCCGCGAATGGTTTCGCGGCCCGCTCGTCGAGCTTTTGCGTTCGCGCCTGTCAGCCGACCGGTTGAAGAAGAATGGAATCTTCGACCCCGCTGCGGTGCAGCGGCTCATCGACCAGCATGTAAATCGAGAGGGAAACTACGAATGGCCGTTGTGGACAATCCTGACCACGACGGTTTGGCAGGAAGTTGTTCTCAAAACACAGCCGGCATAATCGGAAAGATAGTTGGGCTAATGTCTCATCCAACTTATGGGTCACAAGTAGTAAAATTGCATCTCGCTAAAAACGTGGAGAGTTCATCATCGGAATATAGTATGCCAGGAAGGGCACAAGATGCTTGAGAAGATCATCCATGGTGACGGTCAGCGGTTCGCGCCCGAAGCTGGTGAAGAAGCCCCGATGGCGGAGCAGTTCGCTCGGCTGCAGTATCTCGTGGAGCATTGTGATCTTAGCGAAAAGAAAGTTTTGGATTGTGGTTGTGGCACCGGTTACTCCTTGCCTATTGTCGCAGCGAATTTCCCTACGGGACATTATGTTGGAATCGATATGGAGAAGGGGGCGATCGACTATGCTCGCCAAAGGTACAAGAATTTACACTTTGCGGTTATGAATGGACGTTGTCTGGCGTTTTCGCCATCTTGTTTTGACGTTGTTTTGTCTTTTGAAGTCTTAGAGCACCTTTCGAAAAAACAACAAGAAGAATATGTAAGAGAAATGCATCGCGTGTTAAAACCTGATGGAATGATCATCCTTTCCACTCCGAACAAGGAAGTATTTTCGCTGGGCTATGAGAATTCTCTTAATTTGTATCACATTGCAGAGCGCACGCTCTCCGAACTCAGCAAATTATTGGGTGAGACGTTTGCATCTATGGAAATATACGGGCAATATTTCGACGGCGAGGACCTAAGGCGCAAAGATAAATTGCAAATTGAAAGCAAGTTTACCCTTAAAAAAAGGATGAAACGTTACGCAATCAGATGGATTATCAATAGTCCCATTGCCAAGCCCGCGTACGACATGTACGAGGCTACAAAGGCCAAGGTCTTGGGCAAACGAAAAGTATACCCGTTTGAGATTTCAGCAAGTGATTTCAAGTTTGATAAAACCCACCTCGACGACTCCAAGTGGTTTTTCTGCGTCTGTAGGAAATAGCTCTCCGTTTCGACTGGGCCCTTTGCCTTATTTTGACAGTGATTACCCTAGCAAACTTTTTTCTAACAATCACTCGTCTATCCTTCCTTCGACTCTTTCTGCGATGACTTCACCAAGGCTCATGATAGGAAGCGTCGTACCATGGCTTGCTCCGTCGGGTTAATCTCGAAAGGGCGCCCGATGCCGTTGGAGCCGCCGAAGGTTCAGATACCATTCTCGTCTATGCTCCCGCCGGTCCGTGCTTCGGCGGGGATCGCCAGGCTGTTTCTTTGTACACGCAAGCCTGGTGTGGGACCATCTATCAGGCGACTCGGCTTCGTGGAGGCACTAATTGGAATTTGTCAAAATGGATTTGACGACGGCGCGTTTGGCAAAAGGTTGGCTTATCACCTGCAATTTTCCTCGATATTCTTTCTTAAAATGGCTGCGGTGTATTTTTCTCGCTTCCGAACTTTTGTTTCTATAGCGTGGAAGGTCCCTGTATTCCGATACGAACTGGGCGGCCAAATCTCTGAGAACGCCTCGATGGTATTGAAAATGTTCTCCGCAATACGTCCTGATGATGCTGCGAGTGCAGCAAATAGCTTGGGCGATGTCCCTTCCGTTGGAGCCCGGCAGT
>Ga0184634_10000103_pt1 | contig 17924 bp, 17 predicted proteins | sample PLM31_200_b1_FD_133016 | JGI IMG/M metagenome (GOLD analysis project Ga0184634, IMG submission 133016) | Groundwater sediment microbial communities from an aquifer in East River, Colorado, USA - PLM3-1_200_b1 | ecosystem: Environmental > Terrestrial > Soil > Riparian zone | place: USA: East... | reverse complement strand
CAGGGCGTACCCGTCCCCGAGGTTCTCTGGCTCGGCGAGGATCCGGCGGTGCTTGGCGCCGCGTTCTTCATCATGGAGAAGGTTGACGGCGAGACCATCGCGCGCCGCCTGCTCCGGGACGACATCTACGCCAAGGCGCGCGAGGTGATGCCCGCCCAGCTCGCGGAGATACTTGCCGGGATTCATCGCATCGACTTCGCCAAGCACAAGCTCGATTTCCTCGCCAAACCCGGCGCGAACGCCGCCGAGACCGAAGTCCGGCGCTACGAGGAAAACTTCCGCAAGCTCGCGCTCGAGCCGCATCCGGCTTTCGAACTCGCGTTTCGCTACCTCTACGAGCGCATTCCCACGACGCTCCGCACCACGCTCGTTCACGGCGACTACCGCATCGGCAACGTGATCTTCGGCCCCGACGGTGTGCGCTCGATTCTCGACTGGGAGCTCGCCCACTTGGGCGACCCGATGGAGGATCTTGGGTGGATGTGCGTGCGCGCGTGGCGATTCGGCGCTGACCACAATCCGGTCGGCGGTCTCGGCACGCGCGAGGCGTTCTTCACCGCGTACGAAAAGGCCAGCGGCATCAAGGTCGATCCGGAGACGGTCAAATTCTGGGAAGTGTTCGGCAACTTGCGATGGGGAATCATAACCATCAGCCAGGCGCGCACCTACATCGATGGATTGGTGCCAAGCGTCGAACTGGCGAGCATCGGTCGTCGCACGGCGGAGACCGAGCTCGAATTGCTAAATCTCATCGAATGGGGCGGGTGAAGCGATGCAGGATCGTCCAACTGCGATTGAATTGCTCGAAGCCGCAGCCAACTTCGTCGATCGTGAGATTGTTCCGGTCACCGAAGGCGGCCGGCAGTTCCAGTCGCGAGTGGTCGCCAACGTGATGCGCATCATCGCGCGTGAAATGAAACTGGAAGAGCCGCACATGCGCGAGGAAATAACGGCGCTCTGTGCGCTGTTGGGGAAAGAAAAGCCTCACCTCCACGGTCGCGACGAACTCTACGACGCCGCGCTAAAGCTCAACGACGAGCTAAGCGCGAAAATTCGCGCCGGTGACGTCGATTCGGGCGAGCTGCGCGAACGCACACTCAAGGTCGTGCGCCATGCGGTCGAGAACAAGCTCAAGATCGCGAATCCTCGTTACCTCGAGGCCGACCTTGCGGCGCGTGAAAAGCGTCGCGCGGGGAGTTGAAGCGCGCCTCCGCCGCGGTTCAATGTTAGTGCTAAGAATCGGTAGTCAAACGGATTTCACAGGGAGCATTCACTAATGGGCGAGCGCAAGGTCGTACTACTCGAAGCCGACGACTACATGCATCCGAACACCGGCGAATCGAACTTCAACGAGTCCGCCTACTACAACTTCTTCGACCGCCATCAAAAGGCGGGCGGCTTTGTGCGCCTCGGCAACCGCGCCAACGAGGGTTACGCCGAGATGACGACCTGCCTGTACCTCCCCGACGGCAGCGTCGGGTTCATGTACGCGCGGCCCGACCTCAAGTCGAACGACAGCCACAATGCGGGCGGCTTGAAGTTTGAAGTTGTGAAGCCGTTCGAACATCACCGCGTCACCTTCAACGGCAAGGTTTGCCTGCTGAAAAATCCGCTCGAAATGGCAGAGCCGGCCCAGGCGTTCAAGTCGAACCCGCACCATCGCGCAAATCTGGAGATCGATTACTACTCAATTTCGCCCGGATGGGGCGGCGAACTGCGCGAAAAAAGCGCGGACGGCAAATGGCAGCCTCTCAAGCGCAATGCCGACGCCGCGCGGGAGTTCGCGCGCGGCCACTTCGAACAGCATGGGCACGCGGTTGGAAAGCTCACGATTGGTTCAGGAGCCGGTGCGCGTGAGTTCAAACTCGACGGGCTGGGACTTCGCGATCACAGCTGGGGTCCCCGCTACTGGCAGGCGCCGAAGTACTACCGTTGGCTCACGATGAACTTTGACGAGAGCCTCGGCGCGGTCGCGGCGCTGACCGTCGATCGCGACGGCGCTGAGCATCCCGGCGGCTATATCGCCCGCAAGGGTCAGCCCAACCTCAACATCCGCAAGGTCGCGATCGAGACCGAATTCACCGGCGCGCAACGCCTGCACGACCGCATCAAGGTTACCTGCGATGCCGAAGACGGCTCGACCGCCGTCATCACGGGCAAAGTCCAGTCAATGATCCCGCTGCGCAACCGCCGCGGCGGCACGGTCACGCGAATCGCTGAAGGAATGACCGAGTGGCGTTGGGACGGCAAGGTGGGCTACGGACTCGCCGAGTACCTCGACCACCTTCAGGAATAGCGAGACAGTCAAATTCGACAAGCGGGCGTCGCCGCGGTGCGTCAGCGCTTGCGCTCTTTCAATGCGCGCAGGCTTCGCCGGTATGGCGGGCGTGCGACGCCGCGCTCGGTCACTATCGCGGTGACCAATTCCGCCGGCGTTACGTCGAACGTGGGGTTAAAAGTCCGTACGCCTTGGGGCGCGATGCGCTTGCCGCCGAACTCGGTCAGTTCGCGCCCGGAGCGCTCCTCTATCGGAATCGCTTTGCCCGAAGGACAATTGAGATCGATCGAGGACAACGGCGCCGCGACGTAAAACGGCACCCCGTGGCGGCGCGCGAGCACTGCCAGCGGATACGTGCCGATCTTGTTCGCGACGTCGCCGTTCGCCGCCGTCCGGTCGGTCCCGACGATCACGCAATCGATGTCGCCGCGGGCAAGCAGGCTCGCCGCCGTGTTATCCGCGATCACCGTAACCGGGATTTTGTCCTTGCGCAGTTCCCAAGCGGTCAATCGCGTGCCCTGAAGAAACGGCCTGGTCTCATCGGCGTAAACTGCCACGCGTTTTCCGCTCTCGCGTGCGGCGCGTATCACGCCGAGCGCGGTGCCGTATCCGGCGGTTGCGAGCGCGCCGGCATTGCAATGAGTGAGCACGCGGGTCGGATTGCCGAGCAGCTTCGCGCCGTACATCCCAAGCGCGCGGTTCGCTGCGATGTCCTCGCGCTGGATGGTGATCGCTTCGTCGCGCATCCGCTTGAACAGCTTGTCGGCCCCAAGCGCGAGAGCGTCATTCAGCGCTCGGCCCATTCTCTCGACCGCCCATGCGAGGTTGACCGCGGTCGGGCGCGTGGCTTGGAGTGCTGCGGCAACGGTCTTGAAACGATCAAGCGCCTTGCGGCCGCTGGTTCCCTTGAGACCGAGCGCGACACCCATCGCGGCGGCAACGCCGATAGCGGGCGCGCCGCGTATGACCATCGTCTTGATCGCGTTCGCAACTCCGCGATAGTCGCGATAGGTGCGAATGATCTCGCGCGTTGGCAGCAGGCGCTGATCGATCATCCGCACCGAGTCGTTGCGCCACTCGATGGTCTTGATTGCCACTGGTGCGAACTGCGGCGTCAGGCCCCGCAGGTCCGGTGCGCAGTCGTCAGGTTGCGAGCGGGACTGATGGAGCGGTTTACTTCGACCGCTCGTACACGCCGCGAGACCTGCGCTTGGCGAGTCCAGCTTCGATCCAACGCGTAATCGCCGCAAAGATTTCCGACGGGCGCTTCTGCTTAAGCCCGCGAACCTTGCGCACGTCGGCTGCGCGGAACTGCTTGGGAAGCTGGGTCAAGATGGTCCGCCAGTTGATTCGGCCACGTCCGCCTGCGGCGCCCCCCGTACTTTTGGCGCCGGTGCGTCCGACAAGTTGACCGAGCCCCGCCTCTTCTTCCCGCAGGCGCGTCAGCTCGGTTTCTTTGCTGCGAATTTGCTTGCGCAGATCAGCCAGCAGACCGCGCGCCTGTTGCTGTATGCGCCGAAACGCGGAAGTAACCGGCGTGCTCTTCCTGCGTGGCATCTAATGTTCTCCTACTCGAAGATTGTCAGACATAAATTTCACTTAACCTACACAATGCGTAGATCAGTAACAAGCGAATCTCGACCATGCGCTGATACCAACAAGTATTAGCAGGCCGTGAGCCGGCTGAATACCTCTTGTCGCGCCGGTGCAAAAGCTAAGGAACTACCACCGAGCCGCCGCTGATGCTGACCACTTCGCCGGTTATGTATGACGAGAGATCGCTCGCGAGAAATAGCGCGAGGTTTGCGACGTCGCGCGGCTCACCAAGGCGTCCCATCGGGTTGCGTTTCTTCGCCGCCTCGAACATGCCGGGCGGATAGATGCGTTCGAGAAATTCATTGTAAATCACGCTCGGCGCTATCGCGTTTACGCGGATACCCTTCCCCGCAAGCTCCCCGGAGGCCGCGCGCGTGAGTCCCATTACGCCCGCCTTGGCGGCGGAGTAGGGCGCCTCGCCGTCCGACGCAGCCATCCAACCCGCGGCCGACGCCATATTGACGATCGCACCTCTGCCCTGTTTGAGCATGTGAGGCAACACCGCGCGCATCGTCCAGAAGGTGCCGCGCAGGCAGACGTTCATCACCAGATCCCAGGTTTCGTCCTTGACTTCCCAGATCGGTTCCAACTTGTTGATTCCGGCGTTGTTGAAGAGGATGTCGATGCGGCCGAACTTTTCCACTGCCTGCTTTACTGCGCCTTCGATCTGTTCGCGCCGCGTTACATCGACCACGATCCCCGCCACTTCGCGCCCGAATTGCTTCGATAGCTCGGCGGCGGTTTCGCCGGTTCGCCGTGGATGGGCGTCGGTCAGCACCACCTGTGCGCCCTCTTCGAGAAACCGCGCAGCGACCGCGCGTCCGATTCCGACACCCGCTCCGGCGGTGATGATCGCAACCCTGTCCTTGAGCAGCATCTTGCACTCTCCTGTTTGCTTGGTGCGCCGGCTCTCGCGGTGAATCGAAATCCGAACCACCAGGCTGCGTGATTCCCGATCGTACGCCTATAGGTATTGCGCAGCCGGTCCCTTGCGCAAGCGTCGGCCGCAATAGAGCGGCCGACAATCTCATTCTCTTACATCTGGTCAGTCACGTCTGCTCACGCAATCTCTCGCCGAATCGGACCAATGCACGGCGGCCGGGAGGCGGCAGCTCCGCCACTCGAACGCGGTCCGTCGATCCGTCGCGATGCTCGAAACATCAACCAAACCGGGAAGTCACTACTGGCGAAATCGAGTGAACCGGCGTGCTCCAGCGGCGCCAACAGGAGCTATTTTTGCGCATAGGGCGATGCTATAAGGGTGGGCAGCTTTGCTTGAGACGCGCGCTTGGAGCCTCGCCTTGTCGCTGGAAGGTCTGCCACTAAGACTAGCCATGAGGGTGAGAGTGAGTGCGGACATCCCGCCGCGCTCTGGCGAAGATATTTCAGAGCGGCAGGAGACTTGAATGGGTCGCAGACTGTACGTTGGAAATCTTGCTTGGACGGTGACCGACCAGGATCTGCAGGATGTATTCTCAGAGGCTGGCGAAGTCACCAGCGCTCAGGTCATCGTTGACCGCGAGACAAAACGTTCGCGCGGTTTCGGATTCGTCGAGATGGGATCCGACGAGTCGGCCGAGGAAGCCGTCAAGACGCTGAACGGCCGTGACCTCAAGGGACGTCCGATCAGGGTCAACGAGGCGCAGGCGCGCAGCGCAGGCGGTGGCGGCGGCGGACACGGACGCGATCGTTAAGTAAGCACTCGCAGTGTGTCGAGCAACGCGGAACCTGGCGGTGCGCTCAGCGTCCTGCGTCAAAGACGTGTCCTGAACCAGCGGCGGAAGGATCGGGCTTCGTTCCCCATCTTCTCCCCCTTGGGGGAGACGCCGGAGAGGGAGCGGCAGTTGAAAATTATTTTTTCAACCGCTTGTTAGGGGAATTCAATGATTCAGAACCTGAAAAATATTCTCGCGCCGATCGATTTCTCGCACTATTCGATGGACGCGTTGCGCGGAGCGTGGGAACTCGCCCGTGACGTCAATGCCGATCTGCACGTCCTTCACGCCGTGGTTCCGGTCAACACGGTGCTGTCGCATATCACCGGCGAGCAGACCCGCGAGGTTGCTCGCGAGGCCGCCATGGTCGAGCAGGCCGAGCAAGAACTCGAGCGAATCAAAAGAGACGAACTCGACAACTCGCGCAAAGTTACCACCGCGGTCATCGTCGGCCACCCGGTCGCCACCATCGCCGCTTACGCTGCCAAGAACCAGATCGACATGGTGCTGCTCGCATCCTACGGCCGCACCGGCGCCGAGCATCTGCTCGGGTCAGTAGCGGAACGTCTGGTGCGCCACGCGCCCTGCTCAGTGCTCATTTTCCGCCGACCCTCGCGTTAGCAGCGTGCTCAGGAACGCCTTGAGGTTCCCCGACGGCATCGACACGCGCGCATCGGCGCGCCTTAACCAGGAGGTTCGCACATGGACGCTGCTCAAGAGAAGGAACGCGCGCTGAGCTTCCTGAGGCAGTTGGAAAACCCCGACCCGAAGGCGCTCGCCGAAATGCTCGTGGACAGCTTCGAGTTCGAAATCATGGGGCGCTTGCCGGGCTTCGGCGCGATCCGCGGCAAGGACAACTTCCTCAAGCAATTCACTCCGACCATCAAGACTATGTTTCCGAACGGTCTCAACATGAAATTTCACACTGTTATTGCCGAGGGACCGCATGTTGCGATCCAGTGCGAGTCCGACACCACCGTCGCCAACGGCAAGAAATACGCGAACCGCTACCACTTCTACTTCCGCTTCGATGGCGACCGCATCGCGCAGATTCGCGAGTACAACGACACCAATCACGTCCGTGAAGTCTTCCTGAGCTGACCGGAATACGGCGGCGCGCGTTAGCGGGTCGCGGGGCAGTTAACCCGCCGCGCGCGCGATTCGTGGTATCCCGCTCCTGAATCGCGGGTAGAAAAATCAGGGCCGAACGTCGAAGACGTCCGGCCCATATAGCCGACCGGGAAAAGGGGGGCAAACCCCGGCCAGCATTCGTATTCTAACTTAACGCTCCCGAGTTGCAACTGCTCGCGGGAGCAAATTCAACCCTCGCTAGTCATTCTCCACCAATGGCTTCATGTCGTCGGCTGCCAAATCGCCGGAATTGGCGCTTGGATCGACTGCGCGCGCGCGGATCGTCCCTTAACCGCAATCTTTTCCTCCGCCAAGAGCGGGCAGAAAGTGAACCTCGCTCGCGTCGGCGACCTTGTCGAGCAACCCGGCGGTGCCCAGTTCTCCGTCGATGGATACAGCTATCGAACGCTTCAAGTCGCCGCCCTCGACGAGGTGGGGGCGGAATCCCGGGAACTGACGGTCAAGATCATCAATGATCTCACCGACGTTGCGGCCGCGCGCATCAACGCGCTCCTGCCCCATCGTAAATTTGCGGAGCAGCGCCGGTATTACGACTATGGCCATTGAACTAGAAGGGCCGGACGCACGCGTCCGGCCCCAACATCCAAGTTCGATCCGTGCTCAGTCCGCGGCCGCAGAGTGGGCATCGGCGGCTCCGCCGCGCTTCAACGATGCCTTCAGCAGCCGCGGTGGAGACATCGGAAGCTCCGTCATCCGTACTCCGATGGCGCGATAAATTGCGTTCGCCACCGCCGCGGGAGGCGGGACGATCGAAACCTCGCCCACTCCTCGCACCCCCAGCGGATGGCCCGGGTTCGGCTCCTCCACGATGATGGTTTCAATCATCGGGAGATCCAGACAGGTCGGCATGCGGTAGTCGAGCAGTCCCGAGTTACGCAGTATGCCCTTGTCGTCGTAGATGTACTCCTCGTTGAGCGCCCAGCCGATCCCCTGCGCCGTGCCGCCCTGCATCTGGCCCTCGACGTAGCTCGGATGGATCGCCTTGCCGGCGTCTTGCGCCACGGTGCAGCGCAGGATTTGAACCTTGAAAGTTTCCGGATCGACTTCGACGTCCACGCAGGTGGCCGCAAACGCAGCTCCAACTCCGCGCGCATTAACGCTTGCGCGCCCGGTGATTGGTCCTCCCGTGCGCCCGAGCTTGCTTGCGATTTCCTTGACGCTCATGGGCGGCACGCCGTTGCCCTTGGCGGTAAGCTTGCCGTCCTTCATCTCCACATCCTCGACCTTGCGCTCCCACAGCTTGGCGGCGCGCTCGCGCAACTGGCGCACGGCGTCCTGCGCCGCTTCGTACACCGCCATGCCGGTCGCGAAGGTGACGCGGCTTCCGCCGGTCACATCAGTGTGACCGATCGAGTCGGTGTCCGCGGTGAGCGGGCGCACATCCGTGACCTCCAGTCCGAGCACCTCAGCGGTAATCATCGCCATTGACACGCGGCTTCCGCCGATGTCCGGCGATCCCGTCACCACGCTCGCGGAACCGTCGGCGTGAATGTTGACGGTCGCGGATGACTGCATTCCCGCGTTGAACCAGAATCCCGTCGCGACGCCGCGGCCGCGATTTGGACCCTCGAGCTTCGACTTGTAGTGCGGCGAGTTTTTGATCGCCTCGCAGGTCTGAATGTACCCAATGCGCTTGTACGGAGGACCGGCGGGATGCGCCGATCCTTCCTTGACGCCGTTCTTGATCCGCATGTCCAACGGATCGATTCCGCACTTCTCGGCCAATTCGTCGAGCACCGTCTCCGACGCCATCGCGGCGTTGGTCGCTCCCGGCGCGCGGTAGGCGGCGGTCTTCGGCCGGTTGACCACGACGTCGTACGCATCGATGAGCAAGTTCTCAAAATCGTAGGGCGCCAGGATGCACATCGCACCGGCGACGACCGGCGAACCAGGGAACCCGCCCGCCTCGTAGGCCATCCAAACCTGCGCGGCCGTGATCTTGCCGTCCTTCGTGCAGCCCATCTTGATCTTGATCGTCGAACCGGAGGTCGGCCCCGATGCGCGCAACACTTCCGATCGCGTCATCACGAGCTTGACCGGCTTGCCGGTCTTCTTCGACAGCGCGAGAGCCAGCGGCTCAAGATAAACCGTAGTCTTGCCGCCGAAACCGCCGCCGATTTCCGCGGGCACCACTTTGATCTTGCCCGGCTCCACGCCGACGACTTGCGCGCTTAGCGAGCGTACGTCGAATGCGCCCTGCGTCGAACAGTAGATCGTCGCCTGCCCGTCGTTGTTATAGATGGCGACCGCGTTGTGCGGCTCGATATAGCCTTGGTGCACCATCGCGGTCTTGAACTCGCGCTCGACGACGTAATCCGCCGCCTTGAATCCCTTGTCCAAGTCGCCGCGCTTGAACTGCATGTGCTGCGCGACGTTGGTTTGCTTGTCGCCTTCCTCGTTGTTGCGAAGGTCAGGAATCAGGATTGGCGCGCCCGGCTTCATCGCGGCTTCCACCGTCATGACCGGCGGCAGCACCTCGTAGTCCACCTCGATGAGCTTGAGCGCCTCCTCGGCGATATGCGGGCTGGTCGCCGCGACCGCCGCGATCGCGTGGCCGTCGTACAGCACCTTGCCGCGCGCGAGAATGTTGCGCGACAGATGGCTCGGATTGATCGCCATCTCGCCCGCCTGTTGCATCTTGTTGGGTGCCTCGGGCAGGTCATCGGCAGTGATGATCGCCTTCACGCCCGGCAGCTTGAGCGCCTTGTCCACCTTGATCGACTTGATGACTGCATGCGCGTGTGGGCTGCGCAGCACCTTGCCGTGCAGCATGCCCGGGAACGAGTAGTCGGCGCCGTACTTCGCGCGACCCGTCACCTTGTCGACTCCGTCGTGACGAATTGGGCGCGTGCCGATTACCCTGAACTTTCGGTTGCTGGTCGCCTCTGCCATACGAAACCTCGCTTACTTAAGACCCGGTTTGGTTGCTCTCTCGGTGACTTCGATTCTATCGTGCGCCCGCGCGCGATTCAGCCGCCCCGCTCTTGACCGCCTTGGCCGCCTCGATAACCGCCCGCACGATCTTGTCGTAGCCGGTGCAACGGCACAGATTGCCTGCAAGCGCATAGCGCACTTCTTCCTCGCTCGGATTCGGGTTCTTGTCGATCAGCGCCTTCGCCGCGACCAGGAACCCCGGCGTGCAGATGCCGCATTGAAGCGCCGCATTCTCGAGGAACTTTTGCTGCAGCGGATGCAGCTGGTTGCCGGTGGCGAGACCCTCGACGGTCGTGATGTTCTTGCCCGCCGCCTCGGCGCCCAACATCAGGCATGAGCAGACCACGCGGCCGTCAACCATCACGCTACACGCGCCGCAGTCACCGGTGAGGCAACCTTCCTTGCTGCCCGTCAGGTTGAGCACGTCGCGCAGCGTTTCGAGCAGGCTTTGGCGCGCTTCGCACAAGAACTCGACCGTCTCGCCGTTGATGTTCGCTTCTACCAGTACTTTCTTCATGTCTTGTAAGTCCTGTCAGGATGTCACGCCTTGCCGGCGTTGCGTGCCCTCTGTGCCGCGATCTTGATCGCCCGGCGTGTCAGCACGCCGACCACGTGTTTGCGATACTCGGCGGTGCCGCGCATGTCGTCGATGGGCGTGCTCGCATCCATCGCTGCGCGCGCTGCGGCCGCGATACTCGCATCGTCGAGTTTCTTGCCGGCCAGCGCCTCTCCCGCCTTGGCAACGAAAAGCGGCCTCGGAGCAACCGCGGCCAGCGCAACCCGCGCCGCCTTCACTTTGTCGCCATCGAGTGTAAGCGCGACGCCCGCCCCGACCACGGCGATGTCCATCTCGTTGCGCGGGATGAGTCGCAGGTAGGCGTCGGATGAGTTCGGCGCGGGCGCGGGGATCAGGATCTGCACCAGCAGCTCACCCGGCTGTAGAACCGTGCGCCCCGGTGACACGCAGAAATCCTCGACCGCCACCTCACGCTCGCCGTTTGGCCCGGCGATTCGCGCCCTGGCGCCGAGCACGATTAGCGCAGGCGTCGTGTCGGCGGCAGGTGAACCGTTGCAGAGATTCCCGCCTACCGCGGCGCGATTTTGGATCTGAAGCGAGCCGATCAGATGCGCCGCTTCGGCGAGGCCCGGATAGTGGCGCTTCACGTCGCGGTTTTCATACACCTCGACGCATGCCGCTGCCGCGCCAAGCTTGAGACCGGACTTCGCATCAAATGACAGCTCGCGGAGTTCGGGAATCTTCTTGACATCGACCAGATGGGTCGGGTGGCGTACGCCGGCGCGCATCTGGATGATGATGTCGGTGCCGCCGGCCAGTGGGCGAGCGTTCTCCCCATGCTGCCGCAGGATCTGCACCGCCTCCGCGACCGAATTCGGAGCTGCGTAGTTCAATTCATGCAAGGTAACCAATCCTCCCGGGCGAGCGTGCATCGCGCCCGTCCAACGCCTCTAGATAGCCTACTTTGCCACTCGGCGAAAAGGGCGCGCGCCATGCTCCTGCGTGCGATTCTGAATTTGCTCGCTTTTTCCTCCGCTGGATGGATTCGGGCGGGAACGACCGACATAATTTGCCAAAAGGAATCTCTCCGGGACTGATATGAAGACGAGCAGCCAATTCGTCGCGGCAATCGCCGGATGCCTCGCGCTGATCACTTGCGGAGCGTCGCGCGCCGATGAGGAAGACCCGGGCGGATGGGAGCGCGTGCCATCGGCGACCGGCCGCGCCGAATCGAGCGGCTCGTCAGCGGACGCGCCGTCATCCTCGAGTCCTCCGTGGGCGGTCGGACATCCTCAGCGTGGTCCCGACGACGCGCCGGTTATAATCGTCGAGTTCGCCGATTTCCAATGTCCGTTTTGCAGGAAGGCCCAGCCGACTGTGACTCAGATATTGGAGACGTACGGCGACCAAGTGCGCCTGATCCACATGGACTTTCCGCTGTCGCAACACCCCGCCGCACAGGGCGCCGCGATAGCCGCACGATGTGCCGATGAACAGGGGCAATTCTGGCCGTACCACGACGCTCTGTACGCCAACCAGGCGGATCTCAGCCACGCCCGATTCAAGTCTATTGCGCGTACTCTGGGTCTCGCCGCCGCCACCTTCGATGCTTGTCTGGACAGCCAGCGCTATGCGTCGGAAATTGCAGCAGACCAATCCGTGGGACGGCAGATCGGGGTGAGCGCGACGCCCAGCTTCGTGATCAATCACAAGGCGCTCGCCGGAGCGGCTTCGTTCGCACAATTTCGCGCCCTCATCGACCAGGAGCTTGCCCAGTCGCGACGCTAACCTCGGGCTGCGGCAATCAGTCTTTGAAGCCGAGCCTCGATGCGATGCGGGCGGCGGCGCGGGCGAGCGCTGGCGCCTGATCGGACATCGCGGCGAAGCGCGGATCGGTCGTGCCGCCCTTTGCGTATCGTGCGTACAGCTGCTCGACGACGGTCGCGTTCTTCCAGTGCGCCCACGCCCAGTAGTACGCGATCTTGCTGACGTCGCGCCCGGTCTTCTTTGAGTAGCGCTGCAGCAGATCATCGCGCGAAAGAAATCCCGGACTCAGCGTGTGCGCTTCGACTTGATTGGCTGAGGTGAGGAGTTCGGCCGGATCGTCCTTCTCGCGCCAGTACGCGATAGACGTTCCAACGTCGATCATCGCGTCGCCAAGCGTGGACATCTCCCAATCGAATACCCCCACCACCACTCCTGGGTTGTCGGAGCCGAGCATGATGTTGTGCAGATAAAAGTCGTTGTGCAAAAGGGCGGGGTGCTGCGGTTCGGGCATATTGTCGAGCAACCACACGCCGAGCTTGTTCATCAGCGGCACCTCGCGGGTCTTCGACCGCTCCCAACGATCCATCCACCCGACAATCTGCCGGCGCACGAATCCGTCGGGCTTGCCGAGGCCGCCAAGGCCGACCTTCTCGAAATCGACCATGTGGAGATCCGCGAGCGTGTCGATGAATCCTTGTGACACTCGCGTAAAGGTTGCCGGATTGCCGCCAAGCTCATCGGGCAGCGGCTGGCGCATCCGAATCAGAATGCCGTTGCGGCGCTCCATGATGAAAAACGGCGCGCCGATGATCGACGGGTCTTCGCACAGGTGCCACGCGCGCGGAGCCGGTCGAAAAAGCTGCCAGAGCCGCGACAGCACCCGGAACTCGCGCGACATGTCGTGCGCGCCGGGAGGAATCGGCGGGAACGGCGGCCGCCGCAGCACCCATTCGTGGCTGCCGAAGCGAAGCAGGTAGGTAAGGTTCGAGTGGCCGCCCTTGAACTGGAAAATCGACGGCGTGCCAGCCGCATCGGGCAGTTTGTCGTTCAGATAGGCGGCGAGCTTGGACGCGTCGAGGCGCTCCTCGTCGCGCACTTCGCCGAACTCTGGAACAATCTCAACCGTCGGCTCTGCCATCGTGCGATTTACGCGCGCCGACCGCGGGGACGCGCTTGGCGGAGGTTAACCCTGAGCCCACGTGGTTGTCGCTGTCGAGATCCTTCGCTCCGCTCGGGATGACCGCTCAGAGCTCTCGCGGTCACTTCCATTTGCGGAGTTCGCGCCGGGCAATCGTCATGCGATGTACTTCGTCGGGACCGTCGGCGATGCGCAAGGCGCGGCTGTTGCGCCAGAAGCTTGCGATTGGAGTGTCATCGCTGACGCCCATCGCACCGAACACCTGGATCGCGCGGTCGAGCACGCGCATCACCATGTTCGCCGCCATCACCTTGATCATCGAGATCTCGTTGCGCGCCTCGCGCTTGCCGGCGGTGTCCATCTTCCACGCGGCGTGCATCACCATCAGGCGAGTCGAGTCGATCTCGATGCGCGAGTCGGCGATCCACTCCTGAATGTTGGATTTGTCGGCGAGCAGGCTGCCGTGCGTCCAGCGCGTGTTGGCGCGCTTGCACATTAGCTCCACCGCCCGCTCGGCAATGCCGATGGTGCGCATGCAGTGGTGAATACGACCGGGGCCGAGACGGGCCTGCGATATTGCGAACCCGCCGCCCTCCTCGCCGAGCAGGTTCGTCACCGGCACTTTGCAATCCTTGTAGATAATCTCGCAATGTCCGCCGCCGCCGGTGTGGCCCATGACGGGAACCGGACGGATGAGATTGAAGCCCGGCGCGTCGGTCGGAACGATGAGCATGGTCGCGCGCCGATGCGGTTCGGCGTTCGGATCGGTGACGACCATCGCGATTGCGAAACCTGCGCCGATCGCACCTGAGGTGAACCACTTGTGTCCGTTGATGACGTAGTAGTCGCCATCACGCACCGCGCGGGTCTTGAGCTGAGTTGGATCGGAGCCCGCGGTATCAGGCTCGGTCATCGAGAAGCAGGTTCGCATCTCGCCCTCGAGACAGGGCTTTAGCCAATGATCCTTCTGCTGCGGGGTTCCGAATTCGGCGAGGATCTCCATGTTGCCGGTATCGGGCGCCATACAGTTGAAGGCGCGCGCGCCGATCGCGCTTCGGCCCATCAGCTCGCACAACGGCGCGTACTCGAGATTCGACAGACCCGCACCGTGTCTAGAGTCCGGCAGGAATAGGTTCCAAAGCCCCTCGGCCTTGGCCTTTTTCCGGACGTCCTTCAGAATCGGTGCTTCAGAGTGCTCGTCCTTGGCCATCGCGCGGTTGACTTCCGGCTCGGCTGGAAAGACGTATTGGTCCATGAACGCTAAGACGCGTTTCCTGAGTTCCTCGGCTCGCGGGCTAAGCGCAAATTCCATTTCGATCCTCTCGATGAGAAGTGACGGGCAGCGAGACAAATAGCCCAGATTCCGACCCGATGGGAAGCACCGGCGCCACAGGGCTGGTTGCGCGGGTCGCACGGCACCGCTAGCCTCATCGAGTGATGCGACGAATCGGCATAGCCGCGCTCGCGCTCGCAGTGGTCGCCGCCATGCATGGGGCGCTGTGCGAGAAAGTGCTTGCCGCGAGTCACGCGGCGGCTGCTTGTTGCGGCGAGGCATGCCCGCCGCGCCCCGACACCGCGACCGCGATGCAATGCTGTTCGATGGACTCGCCGGCGGCCTCGGTCGCCGCGACGCCATCTTCATCGCACGCAGCCGGTTCGCTGGACGTGCTCGCATGCGGTTACGCCGCTTCGTCGATGTCACTGCCGGAGCTGCATCGCACGACTGCGGCTCATCTGGTATTGCCTTCCGTCGCGCCGCCCACCCCGGAGCGGCTCTGCTCGCTACAGATCTGATCGTCACTGGCTGACAGGCCCGATGCGGCCGTGTTGCGGCGCGTAGCGCGATGGTGCGCGCGCGCTTTGCGAGACGGCTTGCGTGAAGGGCGTTGCGCATTGGCGCGCGCTCGCGCGCCGCCACAACGAAATCGGCGGCGCAATATAGCCGGTGGGTGAGATAGATGGACAAGCGAAAATCGCGCTTCTGGGAACGCGCCGCTTTGATCGGTGCGGTGTTCGTGATCGCGCAAATGAACAGCGTGGTTGCGTTCGCGCAGGAACAGCACCATCGAGACGCAGCTGCGCCGATGATCACGGCCGGAGCGGCGAACGCGCTGCTCGATAGTCTTGTCGCCGAGGCGCTTAGGCAAAACCCCGCGGTGCTCGCGGCTCAGGACCGTGCGCAAGCTGCCGGCAAGGTACCGATTCAGGTTTCGACGCTGCCCGACCCGGAGCTGACCTTGCAGGAGTTCACGGTCGGTGGCCCGCGACCACTCGAGGGCTACACGACCAGCGACTTCTACTACACGGGATTTGGCTTTGCGCAGGAGATTCCGGGTCCGGGAAAGCTCCGGCTGCGAGCGTCCATTGCGGAGCGCGAAGCGGACGCGCAGCACCACCTCGCGCAAGCTTTCGCGCGACGAGTTGCAGCCGGGGTCCGCCGCACGTTTTACGAAATGTTCTATCTTGCGAAAGCGGTTCAACTCCTTGGCGATACGCGCACCATCCTTGCGCAGGTAGCCGAAGTCACCCAGGAGCGCTACCGCGTCGGGCGTGCGCCGCAGCAGGACGTGACGCGGGCGCAACTTCAGATGACCGCGGTGCTGGGCGAGATCGAGCTGAAGTACCAGCAGTTGGAGCACCACCAGGCGGAACTGAAGTCGATGCTGGGGCGGGCGATCGACTCGCCCGACATTGCGATTGGCGAAGTCGAGCCGTCCCCATTTGCACTCAGCGAGACGCGTGCGCAGGAGATCGCGGCGGCCACCGCGCCGGAAGTCAGGAGCGCCCGCGCGATGGACGAGCGCGGCGACGAGTCGCTCGAGCTCGCGCGTCGCGGCTACCTGCCCGACTTCAGCCTCGGCTACATGCTGCAAGTCACCGGGCCGCGGCAGCGCAATTACTACATGCTCACATTGGGTGCGAAAGTTCCGCTCTACTTCTGGCGAAAGCAGACGCCGGCCGTCGAGCAGGCCGCGCTGGAGAAAGAGGCGGCCCGCAACGAACTTCGCGCGCGCAGTCTGGAGGTTTCGTCCGAGACACATCACCAGTGGATCGCGGTGAGGACGGCCGAGCGCCTCATTGCGATCTACCAGCAAGGTCTCATCCCGCAGGCGCGCGCGACGCGCGAATCGGCGATGGCTGCGTACGGCACCGGCCAGGCGGACTTCCAAACCCTGCTGACCGCGGTGATCGAGGTGCTGCGCATCAACCAGGAGTACTACCGCACGGTCATGGACCGCGAGATCGCGCTGGCGAAACTTCGCGAGATCATCGGAGACCAGTCATGAGGCAGCAATTGAAACCCGCCGCACTCCTGATCGTGATTTCGGCAGTGGTCGCGCTCGGTGCCACGGTTGGAATCGCGCAAGGTCAAGCTCCCAGGCAGGCTACCGCAACCGGTGCACCGAAGCTCGCGGCGGTCGAAATCACGGCGGAGCGCCGTCAGCTGATTGGCCTTCGGTACGCGACCGTCGAAGAACGCGAGTTGTTCGGACGGATTGAGACGTCCGGGGTTGTCGAAGTGAACGAACGGCGGCGCAGCTATGTACAGCTTCGCACGCCCGGCTGGGTGAAGCGCGTCTATGCGGACCAGACCGGGCAACAGGTGCGCAAGGGCGCGCCGCTTCTTTCAATCTCCTCTCCCGAAGTCGCCAGTGCGGAACGCGAGTACCTGCTCGCGCTGCGCCACGAAAGGAAACTGGGGCAGAGCGCGGTTGAGGGCGTTGCCGACGGCGCGAAGTCACTGGTCGGCGCCAGCGAAGACCGGCTGCGCTGGTTCGGCGTGACGCAAGCTGAAATCGAGCGATTGAAGCGCGGCGGCGAGGCGCGCGAGGAAGTCGACATGGTCGCGCCGATGAGCGGCAGCGTTCTCGAGCGCGAGGCCCAGCCGAATCTCTACGCAACGCCTGAGACGCGGCTCTACACGATCGCGGATCTCTCCGAAGTTTGGATCTACGCCGCGGTGTTTCAAAATCAGGTTGGCGAGGTGAAGGTCGGCGACGCGGCCTTGGTGGCGGTCGACAGCTACCCCGGCCGCAACTTTCCCGGGCGCGTTGACTTCATCGCGCCGGTACTCGACGGCGCCACGCGCACCGCGCGCGTCCGCATCAATCTTGCCAACCGCGACCGTGCGCTGAAACTTGGCATGTTCGCGCGCGTCGCGCTGAAACCCCGGCTCGGATCTGGTCTTGTAATTCCAGAATCTGGAGTGCTTCAGACCGGCCTTCGCAACGTCGTGTTCATCGATCGCGGCGACGGTTACCTCGACCCGCTCGAAGTAGAACTCGGTCCGCGCATAGAAGGCGGCTACGCCGTGCGCGGCGGGCTCAGCGCGGGCCAGCGAATCGTGGCGTCGGCGAACTTCCTGATCGATTCCGAGAGCCAGCTCCAGGCTGCGCTTGGCGGCTTCCTGCCGCCGCCACCCGGCGCGGGCGGGCCAGCCGTCGCCGGAGAAACCGCGGCGATTTCGGTGCGTACGAAGCCGGACCCGCCGGAGCGCGGCCGCAATCGGCTGATCGTCACCTTGAGCGATTCATTCGGCAGGCCGGTAGATGGCGCCGAAGTAGCAATCGGGATCTACATGCCGGCGATGCCTGCGATGGGGATGGCGGAGATGCGCACCAGCGCGAAGGCGGTTGCGCGCGGCGCGGGGGTGTACGAGGCCGATGTCACGCTGGAAAGCGGCGGCACGTGGCAAGTCACGGTGGTTGCCGACAAGTCGGGACGTCGCATTGCGACGTCGCGCCTGAGTATCGCTGCGCGCGGCGGGATGTGACGGGAGGCGGACCATGATCGAAACAACCATCGATTGGTGCAATCGCAACCGCT
>Ga0184634_10000101_pt1 | contig 17961 bp, 31 predicted proteins | sample PLM31_200_b1_FD_133016 | JGI IMG/M metagenome (GOLD analysis project Ga0184634, IMG submission 133016) | Groundwater sediment microbial communities from an aquifer in East River, Colorado, USA - PLM3-1_200_b1 | ecosystem: Environmental > Terrestrial > Soil > Riparian zone | place: USA: East... | reverse complement strand
GAATTCACTACGCAACGGCGATCCCTCTCCGTCAATCAAAGCCTCTGGAGGGATAAAGTCAGTAGAACAAGCCTTGGCAATGATTGATGCAGGAGCAGATAGATTGGGAACAAGCGCATCCGTGGAGATTATGGAGCAGTATGCAGCCCTATCAAGCCCCACGACTAACCGAGAAGGAGCGATTGGATAAATTCCTGTCGAGCGCTAAACGTCTATCCCGCCACGCAAAGCTTTCCGAGAACAACAAGTATGTCATGCGACTTCATTTACGCACCGTACTCAAGATCTTGGGAGCACGACATCCCAATAAGTTCATGATCGCAAACGGCTTGATGATCCTTCGGGATTTCATTCCGTTCAAGAAGTGGCGCCTCAAGAAATTGATTGCGCGTCTTGAAAGACCAACCTCATTGCCCGACGGCAAGAGGGATTAGGAGGCAACTATGTCTGATGAAAAGATTGTAAGCCCCGCAGTAGATGAATTGAATGCTGAGGGTCTTGAGAACAAACCCGTCTGCCCGGTATGTCAATCCTACTTGGAGAACCCAGAGGCTGGATACGACTACAAGAGATTGAACCCCGATACGCGCTGGTTCTGGTGCGATAGTTGCGAGGGACATCTTGGTTATCACCGCATGAAGAAACGCTGGAAGGTAGATCCTTACGATCTTCAGGAAAGCGCTGCATTTCGTGCGTTCTTTGGCGTAGACGGAACCGAATAGCCGCTACGCGGCTTCTCAGACGCGATAACAAGAAAGGATTTAACGTGAGTGAAGTTCTCGCATTAAAATACCGGCCGAAGACTTTTGAAGAGGTCATTGGACAAGACACGACTATCAAACAACTGAAAGCCGCACTGGAGAACAATACTCTTGGGCACGCTCTCATTTTCTGTGGAACTCGAGGATCGGGTAAGACTACCTCTGCTCGTATTGTAGCTAGGGTGTTAAATGAAGGCGCTCCGACTTTATCTCCTGCAGAATTGACCATGTTGGTCACCGAAGTAGATGCTGCTTCCAATACTGGTGTAGATAATGTTCGGGAAATCATCGAGAACATCCGCTACTCTCGTAAGGGACACCAGGTCGTTATTCTGGACGAGGCCCACATGCTCTCCAAAAACGCCTTTAATTCTCTGCTCAAGACTTTGGAAGAACCTCCTCCAGGAGTTAGCTTCATTCTTCTTACGACTGAACTTCATAAGCTTATCCCCACGGTAAAGTCCCGCTGTCAGATCTATGAGTTCTCTGATGTGCCTGTGGAAACTTTGGAGAAGTATTATGCTTTTGTTGCGGCGGAAGAAAAACTCACCCTCACCCCAGAAGTCATCCATACCGTAGCCATCAAAGCTGAAGGTAGCGTTCGAGACGGACTATCTCTTCTACAGAAGTATCTATCTGGTGAAGAAGTTGAAGACTTCTCTGATAAGTATCTGGAACTGGTATCCGCTATCTACGGACAGGATGTTGCTACCGCCCTTGAAGTCGTAGGACAGCTCAGGAAGAACGAAGAAGCAAGAGTAATTATCCAGACGTTGGAGAAGTGGTTTTATTGGTGTTCGCTGGAAAGCTTTGGTCAAAAAACTCCTGTGAGAGATAAACTACCGGCGAACTCTGCTAAAGCGTTTGATTTAGCCTACCTTCAGAGGCTCTTTAGTACGTGCCTCGAGGTAGAGAGGAACTTTAACGCAACCCCTAACAGCAAATCTGTTCTGGAGATGGGCATCATCCAACTAACTATAAATGAAGCGTAAAAGAGGACTAAAGTACGATCTTACAGGAAACACATTTGGAAGTCTAAAAGTCCTATCTCTGGATGTGGATAAAGTTCTCGGAAGAACTTCCTGGATTTGCCTGTGCGTGTGTGGAAAGGTAAAGAACATTCTCGGTCAATCTTTGAGAAATGGCAGCACAAAGAGTTGTGGTTGCGCAATTTCCAAAGCCACTTCCGAAAGGCAATTGAAACCTTTACGAAAAGGATCACGTTTTGGAAAACTGAAGGTCGTAAGTTTCTCCCATCAAGATCAGTGGGGAAACATGCGATACAAGTGTAAGTGTGATTGTGGAAACTCCCACATAGCGAAGGCGTCCTGCCTTCGCTCAGGAAAAACCAGAAGTTGCGGATGTGGGCAACTGGAAGCCGTTACTACGCACGGACTTTCATACACATTCGAGTACCGAAAGGCGGCATGGCGTAAGCGGAGATCACTAACTCGTGGGGAAAACTCGAGTTTTACTGCACAGGACTTACGAGACCTGTGGCGGGAGCAAGACGGGAAGTGCGATTATTGTGGAAAAAAGCTTCGTAAGCTTTACCACGTTGAACATAAAACACCTCTTTCACGAGGCGGAACTCACAGCAAAGCTAACATTTGCCTTGCTTGCCCGAAGTGTAATCTTTCCAAATTTACCATGACGGCAGAAGAGTTTCATAGGAGATTAGAAAATGATGAGGCATAATGATGTTAGAGTACAGCGCGTCTATCAAGATGAAACTGGTAAGTTAATGGTAGAAATGGGGTTTTATTACTCTGGAGGATTTGGTACAGGTTTTCCAAAGGAAAGACTGACCAAAGTAGAGCAGTGGGAACTAAAGGATCTTCTGTCCAAGCTATTTGAAGACAGCAATGCTAATTCCTCTGCGTGGAAATCTGTAAAGCAAACTATCGCAAATTTGCTACGACGAAGATAATGGTAAAGCCCGCCCTGTATTACACGTTCGGTGATGATACCGACATGATTGAAAAGAAGTGGCTTCCGGACATCCAAAAGAAGTATCCGGACGCTGCTTGGTTTCGGTATGACGCCACCATAGATGACTTGCCTGTTGGTAAGCTCATCACGGAGTATTGCTCCAATGATCTCTTTAGTAAGGGCAAGGTTATCGTCGTACGCAACGCAGATAGCAAACCTGCGCAATCAGAAGCTCTCGCTGAAGCAGTGGTTGATAATCCTGTTCATGGTAACGCCCTGGTCCTTATTGCTTCTGGGCACAATAAAACTACTCGGTTGGGTAAGCTGGTAAAAGATAAGTTCATGGTACGGGAGTTTGTTCTCCCCGAAATAAAACCTTTCGACCTACTGGACGCCTTGAACAGCAAATCTGCTGGAAAGGTTCTCCACCACGCAAACCGACTATTCGCAGCGGACTACAACGCTCTGGCTTTGTACTCCCTTCTTTGTGGGCACTTTACCCTGTTGAAACAGGTTAAGGATAGAGAAAAGTTTTCCGCCCAACAAATTTCTCGGGAACTGAAAGAACATGAGTTCCGCATCAAGAAAGCCATGGTAGCCAATAGATACTGGTCTAAGGAACAAATCTCCACGGCACTCAGACAGCTGAGTGATTTGGGCAGGCTAATCCGAACTTGGCAATACGATGAGCAGATGCTCATTCAGATGTCGCTCATTAGCCTATGCTTGTAGCGCCCTTGATAAAACTAACTCTATGAGGTATTATTGAAGTATGAACGACATAACTAAAGCACGCTACTATCTAAACAACCGAAACTCGAAGATGACTACCTTTACCAGCTTCTCTCTGATGCTGGCTACTGCCGAAGCAAATTACAAGACTATCAAGCTTCGCCAAAAAACCAATACCGATCCTATCGGAACTTGGGATGAGCAGGAAGTAGAGGCCTCCCTCGATTATGCAGTGCTCACCTACCTTAAGAAACACAACCAGCTTCCCAAGAACATTGGCAATGCCTTCCGAACAAATGTAAGCCTGGAAGACAAGAAAAGATTAGCACAGGAGTGGTTCAATGCTTAACAACGAAGCCGAAAGCGTTCGTAAAGCGCTTATCGCACAAGCAACTTTGGAATGGATAGATCTTAATCGTATATCCTTTCTTTGGAACGGACGTATGGTATTTTGCCACTACGATCGGGAGCACAACTTCTTTCGCATCATTACTCATTTAGATTATGAGGAAGAGCAAGAAGTTTCTGGCTGGCTTTCTGGGAGCCTAAAAAAGGTTCCGGAACAGAAGGACAAGCAGGGAGCAGAAGTTGAAGAAGAAAATAGGGATTGATCTTGATGGAACCGTGGCTAACTTCATTTTGGGAGCCTCGCAAGTAATCAAAGAAAACTTTGGGCGCGAACCAGACCTCTCGAAGGGTTTTTGGGGAATGGATGAGATCTTCGATCTTGTGCCGGGTACTTTCCATAGAGACATGAAGGACTTTATCTATAAAGGCAAGAGGCTATTTAGAGATCTACCAAAACTGGAAGAGGATAATCATCTTCTAACCAGCGCCTTGTATAACGATGTGCCTGGACTTCAAGTTTATTTCGTCACGGCTAGACCTACCTACATTGAAGTAGTAGAGGATACCCGTTTGTGGATTAAGGAAAATGGTTTCCTGTGCCACGGCATTCACCATGCGGACGATAAAGCCAGTCTCTGTGTAGAGAAGGGCATTTCAGTAATGATTGAAGATCAAGTCAATCACATCACAGATCTTTCGGATAAGGGTATTGATGTAATCGTAATGGATCAACCTTGGAACCGAGATCTTGATCAAGAGCTACATGAACAGAAAGCTCGCATCAGAAGAGTAAATAACTGGCGAGAAGCGTTCGTAGCTGCGAAGGAGTTATTGTAGTGAAAGTATATTTGTCAGGAGGTATGGATTACAAGAAGGGACTTGGAAATGTGTGGAGAGAAAACATTACCAAGAGACTTTCGGAGATTGGATACATGGTGTTTGATCCGGTAGTAGAAGAAAGAGGAGATGCAGAAGCCCAAGCTTTTGGATGGAAAGAAAAGAAATTGTCTCCTGATCTTACCGAATATCGAGACATGGTTAGAAAGAAGATGTTTATGAAGGACACTCGCGGCATTCAACTCTCTCAACTGGTGATTTTGCTGTACGATGAGTCTGTACAGCGGGGTGCCGGATCGTTAGCGGAAGCCTGGGAAGCATTTAGAGAGGGACGTCCTCTCTACGTTATCACAAGCTTTAAGCGTGAAGAGATTCCAGGTTGGTTGATTGGGGAATCAACTGAGATCTTCCGAAGCCCGCCTGAAGTCCTTGACTATCTAAAAGACAAGGATCAAGTGAAGCGCGACATTAAGAACGCTCGAAAAGTACGAGATCTATACCTCGGGGAGATATACGAAAACTAACGAGGTAAACTACCGTGGAAGATCTATCCCTTCTTGGTAATGCCGCAGCAGTACCAATAGTCATAGCGATAACGCAGTTCCTAAAGAAGAGTTTCAACTTCAATAGGAAGGCTGATGTTATTTCGCTATTCGTTTCTTTTTTGGTGTGTTTGGGTTGGCAGTTCTATTACGCTGCTGATGCTGACATTATGGCTATGGTAAATTCGACCCTCATTGTAAAGATCCGACATACCATCGATTTGCTTGTGGTTTCTTTTGCCACATGGCTTTCTGCCAGCAAGTCCTATGATCTCTTTATTGGTGATAAGAAGTGGAATAAGAAGATGGAAGAGATCCATACGGAAAAAGAAGATTTGAAGAAACAGGTAGAGGTTCTAACTAATGGACATGAACCAAGCGAACCGGGGCCAGAAGATGCTGACCTGGATCAAAGATTGCGCGACATTCTGGAAGAGGAAGAAAGAAATGCCCGGAGTTAATGACCAGATTAGACGAACCAAGTTAGCCCAGGAACAAAAAGCAAGACAGCAGGACATGCTAGAGATTCTGAACATGGTTCAGCAAGGCAGACTTCACGAAGCAGATGGCCGCCAACTGGAAATCCTAAAGCTCGCCCTGCAGCTTCAGGAAGCCATCGCTATAAACGCAGAGCCCAAAGAAGCGCCGGCCATCAACACCGACGCTTTAGCGGAGGCTATTAAGGGTGCGGTCGCAGAAGCATTCAAGGGTCTTCCCATAGGGACGTACACAGGCGCCCCAGTGACGCATGAGGATCCTTCTCGCCCGAAGATGACACACGTTTCCCTTACAGACATTGTTCATTCTGATGATAAGGTTGTGGTGAGCCACGGAGATAGTTTGGGAGAAGACAAAGAAGGTGGAGACGGTGCCAGCGATAAGCTGGACAAGTTGAGGAAACTGAAAGGCAACGGCTAATGGTCGATGATAAAACTTTGCGCGAACTTCATGAGAAGGGCGTAGTATCATCCGATGAAAATGGGATCCGGGTTATCAATGCTCAGAAATTAAGAGAACACCCGCAACACCGGGTGCGCTCTCAAGATGATCGAAGACAGGTACGAGCACAACGGAAGGGAGAACCTAAAACTCTTCCCATTCCCAAGGAAAAGCCAGAACCTGTTCAAGTAGTAGAGGAAGAGGCGACGAGTAAGAAAACCCTACTTCCTCCGGACTTAAAGAAACAAGAACACCTCAGCAAGCATTTTGAAAAGAAGGAGTTTGTTATGGCAGATGCTGATATTCCCAAGGGAGTAGGACTGGACGTTGGTACCTCTTTCTTGGTTGCCGGAAGGTTTGGTAAAGACGGAAAGATCCGCTTCAAGAAGATGCGAGATTGTTTCCTCGAGATCGAACCCAAGAGTTCTATCAACAAGAAGTTCATTCAGAAGGGACTGGATGACCGAAAGGCTCCGTACCTCGAGAAGAACGATAAGTTCTATGTCCTGGGTGAGGATGCTTTCCTCATGGCCAATGAAAGACATGTAAATACCCGAAGACCAATGCACCGCGGTGTTCTATCCCCTACAGAGAAGGAAGCCTTTCCTATTCTGAAGGAGCTTTTGTCTCGTATCGTTGGAACTCCGGCGGTAGAGAACGAGAGATTAGTGTTCTCTGTTCCTGCCAAACCTATCGATGCAGACTTCGACCAGCTATTCCATCAGGACATGCTGTCTTCCTTCCTGAAGGGTCTGGGTTTTGATGCGCACGCTATGAATGAAGCGGAAGCGCTCGCCTATTCCGAACTCTTGGACGAAGGGCTTACGGGTATCGCCGTGTCAGCAGGTGGAGGAATGATGAACGTTGCGGTTCTTTCCGCCGGTGACCCCGTGGTCACCTTCAGCACCTCCAAGTCGGGAGACTGGGTAGATGCTCAAGCCGCTATTGCCACCAACATGACTAACAGCATTATCCAGCAGGAAAAAGAATCTCCGGAACTGGATCTAATGAGACCAGAACCAGGAAACCAAATCCACGCTGCGATTTCTGTGTATTATGGTAATCTTCTGGTTTACACTTTGCAACAAATCGCTTATGATTTGTCTAGATCTCCTGCGCTCCCGAAGTTCAAGGAACCTATTCCATTGGTAGTTGCCGGTGGAACTTCCCTTCCCAAGGGCTTCCTTGAGAAGTTCGAGCAAGCATTGGGCGCAGTAGAGATGCCGGTGAGAATTTCTGGAGTTCGGCACGCAAGCGATCCTCTGCATAGCGTAGCCAATGGGCTGGTTTTGGCAGCGACCATGCGCTGATGCTCATCTACGCGATAGAAAATACAATTAGTGGAAAAAAGTATGTAGGTCAAACTATCACTAGTTTGAATCACAGATTTAGACGTGGGCACCTATCTAAAGCTCGAACTGGGAGAAGACACTCAGAAGAGACTAAAAACAAGCTGAGCGAAATGAGAAAAGGAGAAGGCAATCCTAACTTTGGGAAGCACGCTTCTGTAAAAACAAAACAGAAAATGAGTATTGCCCTTTCCGGCAAAAATAATACTTTTTACGGAAAACGACATTCTGAAGAAACTAAACGTAAAATGAGAGAATCCCGCCTACGTAGACATGCCACCTCTATGGCATAAGGTGTTTTTATGCGGCGCCAAAAAGAAACGATCGTAGATTATCGTCCCTGGGGAAACTTTAAGCGCTATTGCTTAAACGAACCGGTGACCGTAAAGATCATTGCACTAAACCCTGGGCAATCTTTGTCTGTTCAAAAGCATAAGAACAGAGATGAGCTTTGGATAGCTCTCGATGGTAGCATAGTAGCAGAACTCGATGGTGAAACTATTGGATTAGGAATGGGCGGAGAACTCTGGATCCCCAGAGGTTTTGTTCATACCGCTACTAATCGTCATTACCACCAGTCCCGCCTTCTCGAGGTTGCCTTTGGAAACTTTGATGAGGAAGACATAGCACGACTATCAGACAAATACGGAAGGAGCTAAAATGGCTGACAGAAAAATCAATGTAATGAAGCCCACCAACAAGGATGCGGTTTCTAATCGCCACATTCCTCAGACAGCTGAGGATCGCAAGCAGCAGCTGTCGGACTTTAAGGCCGGTCAAGCAGAGAAGGAAAAGATTAAGGATGAGCGCTTTGCTGCTATCAAAGCCAAGAGGAAGCCACGAGATGGTTCTCCAAAGAGCGGCGGTGGAATCAACATTACCGTTAAGGGTGACGATTAGTATTTTACTGGAGAAATGATAAGTTTCTTCAGACCAGGAGTATTATGAAACTGCTTTACACGAAGAAAGGATTACCTGTTCTTTTTAGATACATGGACTCCGCCTTGGTGGAGACGCGCTACTACGTTCTGTGCGGGCCTGTGAATGAGATTAATCCTACTGAGCATGGATTGTGCCACGCTCTGGAGCACACCCTTTTCTGCGGTACAAACAAAAGGAACAGCACTGAAATCAAACTTGCCTGGAATAAGTTGGGTGCTTATTACAACGCTTTCACAGGCTACGATCACACCGCCTATGTGAATACCGTCCTCAAGAAGAATTGGCAGGAAAGCTACGAGATCCTGGCTGATATGTTCTACAATGCGAACTTTCCAAAGGAACGATGGGAAGACATTGAGAAGGGCGCCATCATTTCGGAAATTCAGTGCGCACAAGATAATCACGCTGAGCAGCTGCAAGAAGCCACTTATGGAGATGCGTTCGGAGAGAATTATCATCCTATCCTTGGAAACATAGAGAACATTCAGAAAGCATCCGTAGAGGATCTGAAGAAGTTCTACGAACAGCAATACTGCGGAAACAATGTAGTGCTCGTTATTGCAGGAGATCTCTCGGAAACTCAAGTTCTACGTACCGTGGAACGACACGATAAGATCAGAAAGACTGCACCTACCCCAATGAATAAGGTAAGCTTCGGTTTCAATGCTTCTCCTATAAAACTGGTTCGTCCAGTAGAACAAGCCCTAATATCCGTAGTTAAGCCTATCCCTTTCTCCAGAAACCTTCGACACCGAATAGCCCTGGATCTGGGTCTCACGTGCCTCGAGCAGTATCTGTTTGAAGAGCTTCGTGCAAAGCGAGGTCTTTGCTACGGAGTATTTGCAGATGTTGAAGAGGGTATTCCAAACAACCTCTTCCTGATCATGACGACTGCCACGGATCTTGAAAGGCTTCCCAAGATGCAGAAGGCGTTGAAGAGCTCTTTGGAGAACTTTGTAGATAAGGGACTAACGAACGCACGTATTCAGTGCGCGAAAGCCAGTGAAACCTTCGGATACGCGGTTCGAGCCGAGAAGGTAAGTTCTTCCGCAGATGTTATGTGGGAAGCCTGGAAGAACCAGATCTATTCAGATCCCTTCGACGCCCATCTCAGCATTATGGATCGATTAGACAACGGAACCATTCGAAGAGCGATGACCAAGGCTCTCGAAGGTAAGCTTAAGATTGGCACTATGACCTCAGGAAAGGATTAACTTAATGAGTTTTCAGACCGGTCTCACGTTCGATGATGTCTGCATCGTGCCTCAATACAACAACGTTCCCAGTAGAACCGAACCAGATCTTTCGACCTGGATCACAAAAGACATTCGAATGCACATGCCTCTTATTCCCGCCAACATGGACACCGTGATCAGTGAAGAGCTAGCAGAAGTGATTTTACGCAACGGTGGTTTTCCTATCTTCCATCGCTTTGCTCCTCTCGAGACTCAAGTGGGATGGGTCGAGAAGTTCAAGGGCAATGTTTTCGTATCTTGCGGAATCAAAGACGACCCCGCTCTTTTCGACCTTCTGGATAAGCTTCCTGTTGGGGTAGTTATAGATGTAGCGCACGGTCATTCAGATAAAATGTTCAAGTTAATCTCTACGATCAAGAAGAGATACGACAAAGTTATTCAGATAGTCGCAGGGAACATTTGCACGCCAATGGCTTACCAAGATCTCGTCAACGCCGGAGCAGATGCGGTGAAGGTAGGGGTTGGTCCTGGAGCAGCTTGTACTACTCGTATCGTTACTGGTTTTGGGGTTCCGCAATTCACCGCTATTTACGAATGCGCAAAAGTAGCCCAGAAGTTGCGAGTTCCTATCATTGCGGACGGCGGAATAAGAAACAGCAGAGACCTTGTTCTTGCCCTTGCTGCCGGGGCTTCCTCAGTAATGGTTGGGAAACTCTTTGCCCTCACCAATGAAAGTGCTGCGGAGAAGCAGGAACAGACTTTAATCCCCACCATAGGTAAGCAAATCGCCGGTTTCCCTTATGCCCAAACAATAGCCAAATACAGGGGGCAAGCCAGCGAAGACTTCCAGAACGAGTACTACGGTGGACTGAAAGAGAAGACCGTAGCCGAGGGTACTGATTTCTGGGCTCCGGTTTCCGGATCTGCCCAAGAGCTGATAGACGAATTGCTCGGCGGATTACGAAGTGGATTGACTTACGGCGGAGCCCGAAGTATCAAGGAACTCCAACGCAAAGCGGAATTCATGAAGGTCACCCCTTCCTACGGAGCCGAAAGTAATCCCAGGAGAGACTAATGGTAACTCTGAGCGAGGATCTGAAAAAGAAAGAACGAGACGTACGTCCTTATATCGAGGAATACGCTGAGCTTTTCGAAATCGATCCTAATCTGGTACGGGCCCTGATTACCCAAGAGTCTCGTTTCGTAGCCAACGCAGTTAGCCCAACTGGAGCCGTGGGATACGGACAATTCACGGGTATTGGAGCCAAGCAGGTTCAGAACATCGCTGCTATGACCCCGAAAGCGGCGGATCTGAAGAACTTTACCAAGCAGGACGCCGACGATGAGAACATGGGTATTAAGGCAGTATGCGCTACCCTTTGGTGGCTTTACTACCGAAAGTATCCACAAGTGGAAGACAAGAAGTTAAGATTAGAAGCCTGTCTAACTTTCTATAATGCCGGAGGAAAAGCCGCGGCGCTGGTTATCCAATACGGCGGTCACGCCCAAGCAGTCCCTGCTATCAAACAGCTTCCTCCTCAGTATCGTTCCCAAGCAGATAAGTACGCATCTGAAGTGTTCCTGTGGTTTGTGGCTTGGCACGATTTTATCGAGGCGGAAAAGAAAGCGACGGCAAAACCCGTAGAGGTTCCCGTAGTATCTACCAGCCCCAACCCATTTGATAACCGTACCAAGAACGTAGATGTCCGCTATAAGGCTTTGATTGAAGCCCTAAAGCTGCTTGCTGACGAGGATAAGGATATTGATATCCTCACCAATACTCGGGATGGGATGACAGAGCTCACCCTAATCTTTCCTGGGGAGATTTAATGCCAGTAGTTAAGACGGAAGAGCAGGTAGAGAAGCTCAGGGCTTCCGCCAGGCTACTTTCTCGGTGTTTGGATACTTTGGTCAAGGCTGCGCAGCCGGGACGCTCTGGCGCGTTCCTGGATCGTCTGGCGGAGGAATTTATTAGGGATGGGGGTGCTATTCCCGCCTTCAAAAATTACTCCCAGGGAGCAGCCGCTACGCCCTTCCCAGCCTCCATTTGTTTTTCCCGCAATCAGGTCCTGGTTCATGGAGTCCCCTCTGAGACAGACGTTATTCAGGAGGGGGACATAATCACGATAGATTGCGGGTTGGATTTAGACGGATGGTTTGCGGATGCGGCGCGACTTTTTGGGGTCGGGGAAATAACAAAAGAAGATAGTAATCTAATCGAAGCCAGCGAAAGGGGACTTCAAGCGGGCATCGACGCGTGTGTAGTGGGGAACAAGTTAGGCGATGTTTGTAATGCTATTCAGAACTCTATAGGGAAAAGCCCTTATCATAACGTCTATCAGTTCTGTGGTCATGCCATCGGTACAAAGATGCATGAGGAGCCTCAAGTTCCCAATTTCGGACGAGTAAAGACTGGCATTGATCTTCAACCAGGAATGGTTTTCTGTTTAGAGCCCATGCTAAAGAAAACCAAAGCCGGACTGGGAGTCCTCCCTGACGGCTGGACGATCGTGACCCTGGATCAATCCAGGGCATCACACATCGAGCACATGGTGTTGATCACCACTGGGCAACCAGAGATACTTACAATTGGAGGCTAACGTATAGCATTCTGAACGTTAGAGGTTTAGCGAGCAGGATTCTTGACATTAGAGACTTAAACATGGAAGGCATTGTAAAATGGTTCGACGCTAAAAAGGGGTTCGGATTTATCGTTTCCCCAGAAGTAACAGACGACGCGAGTCTAACTCGAGACGTCTTTGTTCACTATAGCAAGATTCAGATGGAGGGTTTCAAGAAACTTGAAGCAGGTGAGGCGGTTACTTTTGAGCTCATCTGGGGAACGGATAAGAAACCCCAGGCAGACAATGTATCCCGACAGGGAGCATAAGGAAACACAAGGAAGGGAATTTCTTGGAACTTATTGACAACGGGTAGAGATTATCGTATTATTGGCATTGATAGAGTAATGGATCTGTCTTGGGGCCTCCCTCCTGGGTATTTGGAGTGGAGCTCCTTCAGGGACTTCAATGCCCTACCCACCGGCGTCAAGCCGGAAAAGCCCAAGATGGGATAAGAAAGAAAAGAAAGAAACACAAGAACGGAGGGAACATCCAATGGGTGTACTAAAGCACGACGGAACTGTGGTCAACCTAGACGCACTGGATCCGATCTTTGACACTAACGCCAACGGTTTTGGTCCTGAGACTACGCGCAATCCTGACATGGCAGGTCCTGTGCCAGCAGGCGGCACTATGCCTTGGAACGGTGGCTACAAGGGAATGGAGATTCGCTCTTCTTCCACTGGAGTTGCGACTGTTGGTACTGGCCGATCCGGAGTATTGCCTGCGGGCAACGCACCGCTGGCTGGCGTCACTCGTCGGTAAGCGTCTATAGTATTTGGGCTGTGGTTGGGCTGCCCCCAATCTCAGCCTCAAGGTGGTTTAATGGATTTACAGGTACACAGAGAAGATAGCACTGAAACCCTTCTGTATGAAAATGGGGTGCTGATTTTTTTGGCGGCAAAACCAATTATCATTCAACCTTCGGAAATCATGAAGGTTCAGACTGGTCTATCGGTAAGAGTACCTTTTGGATACGTGCTAAACATCAGCACTGCTCCGGTACTTGCTGTAAAAGCAGCCGAACTATTCCCTGGTCTTATGGCAGTTAGTGCTTCGGAAGAGGAAGTAAAGTTAGAACTTCCTGTCAGAAACAGCGGCCGCAATTCCCTAAACCTTATGGCAAGACAAGTTATAGCCATAGGGCACGTGTTGAAGACCGAAGAGATTGAGATCAAGGATTTTCAGCCGCAAGACTGGAGATTGGTTTCCGACAAGGAAAGTAAGCCGCAAAAGAGAAACCCAAACATTAAGTTCGAAATCAGATAAAGGATTAACCTGTGATCATAGATTTTAAGAGACTTCATCCTGATGCTGTAGTTCCTGTTCATCAAACTCCGGGCTCTTCTGGGGCAGATGTTTGTTCTGTGGTGGATTTGATTATTCCCGCCGGAAAAATTGCGCTGGTTCCGCTGGGTTTCGCTGTCTCTATTCCCTCAGGAGTGGAGATCCAGGTTAGACCTCGTAGCGGGCTTGCGCTAAATCACGGTATTACCGTTCTGAATACTCCAGGCACCGTGGATATCGATTTCCGCGGCGAGCTCAAAGTAATCCTTATCAATCTCGGAGAGAAAGACTTCGAGATCAAGAAAGGGGATCGGGTAGCCCAGTTAGTGATTTGCTACGTAGCACCTGGAACCTATATAGAGAAAGAAAACCTTGACGAGACCAGTCGAGGAGATAAAGGATTCGGATCAACTGGAAGGAATTAACATGCTGATAGGAAACAAACCTGCTCCACAGGACATAAACCTTACCTCTATCATTAAGGTAGAGCAAAGGGAAGAGGGTAAGGCTATTATTACGATACCAGGAGAGCTCCGGCTGACCCCGGAACTTCTGGCCTTAATCAATCAAGCCCTTCAGGTACAAGGATTAGAACTGATCCACATGAACATTAGCAGCAAACACGTAGAGGAACTAAAGGACCTTCCAAATGTCGTTCTCAATGGGGAGAGGACAGCAAGCTGATCTTGATGTAATCCTGGCTTCCTCTGGAGTCCGGGCTCCCTGTTTCGTCGGGGGTCTTAAGGCTATTCAGGAAAAGGGTTATCACATCGAACGGATCGCCGGAACTTCAGGTGGAGCAATCATAGCCGCCGGTTTTGCTCTCGGGCACAGCATAGACGAGATGTACGAACGTGCCCAGATTATTCCTTACGAGAGCTTCAAAGATTTCAATGTTGCTAATCTAATCAGCCTAAAAAATCCCAGCGTTTATACGGGACGAGCCCTGGACGAGTACTACCAAAGTCTTTATGGAGATGCCACTCTGAAAGACTTCAAGATTGATTGCCGGATCTCAGTTGTAAGTATTGTAGGAAGAAAGAGACACATACTTACTCGCGACTCCCATCCCGATCTTCCTGTCTGGAAGGCTGTGCGGATGTCCTCTACTATTCCCTTTATCTTTCCTTGGTACGATTTAGATGGAGACCCAGTAACGGACGGAGCTTTGGTCACTGGAATGTTTGATATGTTCCCAGACTCTCCTCGACCCATTATTTCCCTGCGTCCTCGATCCGATCACTTCATTAAGCGTAAGATCCAGGATGTACAAGCAAGCAGTACAATTCTTTGGAACTATCTGAAGATCATCGCAGAATACTTCCTTGACGCAGTCGATAGTCAGCACGTTCCTGATAATGAATGGTCTCGGACGGTTATCATCCCGACTTTTGAGATTGGAGGATTTAACTTCAATCTCAAACCAGAAGATGTAGAAAGGCTGGTACAGTACGGGTTCAATGCCGTCATTATTTCTAACTTACTTCCATACGTTAAATAGGAACAGCATCGGGATTACAAAGATCTTGTAAGAGGCGAGCCTATAGGTTTGCTTATTTTCAGGAGAACAAAATGCCAGTAGTAGTTATTGATTACACGAATAAGGTTTGGGCAATGGAGCAACCAGATGATGGGCTGCTGCACGTGGGTTGGACCGGACAGGCGGGTCCTCGCCTATCTGACGTACTGGAATTTATCAACACGCGTCAGAAGCAGTTTGATTCTTTCGCAGAAAGGAAGAGAAAGGAAGAGGTGTGTGATAAAACTAAACAGCCTAAACGAATCCGGACGGTGCTTGCAGACCCCAGCAACTTACGCATTACAGAAAATTGAGGGTCAGGTTTCAATAGATAGGCGCAAGACCGTATTAGAAGAGGGTCTCAAAGTCGGAGACTACGTAGAGATTGTTAAGCTTCCCGATGGGAGATTTATCCTGACCAAAGCAGAGACGGGTCTGCAGATCAGGAAGATCGCCCCTGCGTATGTACAATTCGACGGAGAAGTTAACATCGAGGAGGTATAAAATGGTGTTCGATAATCTCAAGACTTGGTTTGCAGGTGCTTGGAAATGGATCGAGGCTCTTTGGGAGAAGCACGACGAGGCTCTGGGAGACATGGTCCAAGCGGTTCTCCCTATGGTCATTGAAGTAGCTTTCCGCTCTGATCTGTCCGGTGAACAGAAGAAGAAGGCGATTGTAGATGCCGTTCTGGATAGCGCTGGGCAGTTTGCCGATGGCGTATCGAAGTCGATGTTGAACGAAGCCATTGAGATCGCAGCTAACAAGTACAACATTCAGATTGGTAAACTCACTGTGGATAAGATCGACATGTCCCGAACCGCAGCCCTTGCTGCTGGTCGAGAGTTTGCGAATGGTCAGTTAAAGATAAAGGGTACCGAAGCTGAGGAAGCCGGTGTTAAGTTGGAAGTTCCTGCGCAGCCTCAGTAATGAGTTTGTTTGCCCGTATAAAGGACGGAGTAAAAGAGATTTGGAGGAGAAGTGCCTTGGTCGATTGGTCTGGTCTTATCTTAAGTGTGCTTAAAGCCGCAAAGTCAGAAGACCAACCGGTAGATTCAAAGTACATTGTCATCAAACCCCGTATCCTTTCGGATCATAACATTCTTCGAGGGGTATCCGTTCTTCGAGCTGTGTTGGCTTTTGTTCCCGCCGCGGCTCTTGCGGCGCCACTCTTGGCTTTAGGAGAAACCGGTTTCCTCATCTGGAAAAGAATTGCTCTCGGGAGAGAGTGGGATGAGTTGGTTTTTCCACCTGCCGACCCAAACATTATGCGCATCTCCGTGGAACTGGATTCCGAGTTGAACAAACACTTTGGAAATCTTATTCTTCAGCATAACTGGGATTCCGAGGCAATTTCGGAAATGGAGAAGATCTACAACGACTTCTGGTTTATTACCGATGCCGAGATGCTTCGTGCGAAATACCCGCAGGTGGATTTCACCTACATCAGTTCTTGTTGTGCCCGCAATCGAGATGTTCTGCAGAGTGAGCTCTCAACAATTGAGCAAGCGATCAAGCAGAACAGCCAGGGGGCCGTCGTGGATGCCAACGTTAAGGAAGCCATCGGCGCCCTGAAAGAACTATTCCCCGCAATGCGGAATTGGGCCCTCTTTAACTCAGAGGGCTTCGATGAGTTAGTAGACATCATTGACACCGTGGTATAGGACTATCTTTATGAAGCTTCGACACCTTATTCCTGTCCTTCTTCTGTCCCTGTCTTCTTGTAATACCATCGCCCCCTCTCCGATACTTTTTCATCGGGCGGTAGAAGCAAACAACGAAAGCATCTCGTTGTATAAGTCCTGCTCTGAAGGAGCAAACTATGTCCCAACCAAAGAAGGTTGCGACCCAGTCAAGTTAGAAACCAAGATTGAGGAAGTATTGCCTCTCTCTAAAGAATGCATTAGTGCAGACATTCAACAGCCACAATGCTACATGCTCTATAGTGCCAATGTTCGAGTGTACTGCCGCATCACTGTGTGTGAGGCGCAGCAGTATGCGGAATCCGAAGCTATCGCACGCCAGTTCTTTGAGATACAGAAGTTCTCCCACGGCCCAGCTCTTCAGGACGCTAGGGTTGCTTGGGTACAAGCTGCTACGGCCTACGCTTCTTGGCAGTGGCGCGAAGATAAGTTCGCTCTAAATGTAGAGAGAAAGAACGATCTTCTCCTCTGCTACGCAGAGGGAAGTCAGGCTCTTCAAGAGAGCCCTCCTGGTCCCGAAAAGATCAGACTTATTCAAAGCCTACAAGTTCTAAAAGCCATTACAGATGCCATCTAAATAGCGCCCGTTTTCTGCGCGAAGGAGGCTCGTAGTGATCCGTATTTTTGACCAAGTAGTTGCGGATTGGGGAATTTATGTATGGAGCCATGACGGAGAACCTGTTAATCAGGTCCAGGTTCTTTTGTGCAACGGCATGACTCTGGTTATGGACTATGAAGAGTTTATCGCACTCTCCGATGATGGAGGATACTGAAAATGGTCGCAGGAACGACGATTAACAATGAAGCCCTGTAAAAAATGTGGAGCTACGGGTAGAGATAGGCGTGGCAATTGCCGCTCTTGTAATGTTTTGCGGAGTGCCAAGTGGAATGCAGAGAACCAAGAAAAGATGAGAGCCAACCAAGCCAAGTGGTATGCAGAAAACAAAGAGAAGGTCAAAGTCCGCAACGCTAAGTGGGCTGCTGAAAATCCTGAGAAGAGTCGAGCCCGCAAAGATAAGTGGGGCGCTAAAAATCCTGAGAAGGTGAGAGCCAGCAGCGCTAAGTGGCATGTCGCTCGGTACAAGTCAGACCCGCAGTACCGCTTGGCCTGTACTTTACGAAGTAGATTGAGCATTGCTATTAAAAACCGCTTCAAAGCAGGTTCCGCCGTTAAAGATCTTGGTTGTTCTATCGATGAACTAAGACTTTACCTAGAAAATCTCTTTCGGCCGGGTATGACTTGGGAAAACCACAG
>Ga0184634_10000098_pt1 | contig 18043 bp, 15 predicted proteins | sample PLM31_200_b1_FD_133016 | JGI IMG/M metagenome (GOLD analysis project Ga0184634, IMG submission 133016) | Groundwater sediment microbial communities from an aquifer in East River, Colorado, USA - PLM3-1_200_b1 | ecosystem: Environmental > Terrestrial > Soil > Riparian zone | place: USA: East... | reverse complement strand
TTACGTCGTCAAAGCCGGCGCTCTCCAGCATGCCTCGGAATTCCGTCGGCGATGCCATATTCGGCAGGCGGCCTTCCGCGCAGATCGGTTCGAGAAGATACTTTGACTCCCATGCTCCTGGCCGCTCGCGGGCAAGCCAGGCGGCGACGACGCATCGTCCGCCACTACGCAAGAGACGGTTGACCTCGCGGAGGAATGCGAGCTTGTCCGGCATATGCTCGGAGCTCTCGACTGCGATCGCAACGTCGAACGAATTCGCGCCTAGATCGTTGCTGAGAGCGTCGCAAAGTAGAAAGTTTACTTGATTGTTTCCGGCCGCTGCTGCATTTGCGCGTTGGTATTGTTTTTCCGAAACGGTAAGTCCGGTAATTTGGGCGCCGTATTCGCGGTTCAGCGTCAGCGCCACGGCGCCGTAACCGCAGCCGATATCGCAAACCCGATCTCCCGGGCGGATCGAAGCTTGCCGGGCGACCAGTCGCGTCAAGTTCAGGACCGCTTCCTCGCTGGATTCACTTCCCGTGATCCAGTAGCCGTGATGAATGTCCGATCCCCAAATACTTCGATAGAGCTCGTCGAGATCGTCGTAGTGCGCGGCTACTGCGGCGAGGTCGGCGATGCCGCCGCGTGGAATGATCAATGGGAGATCCCCTTACCGTTCACGCGTCACCCCTGACGTAAGTGGTAAGGGGTCAGGCGTAAGGCGCAAAAAGTATTAGATACTTATCGTCCTCGCAATAATTAAGATTACTTCCGGCCGTAGAGCTTGTCGACGAATCCGCTCTTTTTCATCTCGTCGACGAAGCGTAGCTCAACCATGTCCTCGGCTTTGAATTTCGCGGCGCGCGGGTCGGTCAAGGCTTGAACGTCCAGCGTTTGCTTCAGACCTTCTAGAGTCGGATAGGTGTCTTCAATGAGCAGCTCGGAGTTGGCCGTGTGGGCTCCTTCCAACACATCGCGCGGCAAGCCGCGCGTGTATTTTTGCATTATTCTAATCGATTCGTCTTTGCGGGTTTTAAAGAAATGAATCGATTCCGCCATGGTCCAAACCACGCGGCGCACTTCGTCGGGATTCTCGCGGATGTTTTTGCGCGTGGTGACGCTGCAATTGAACTGAAACGGAACATTTAGCTTCGCCATGTCGATGATCACCTTGAGTCCCAATTTTTCGCCCTGGATTCTTTCGCCATCGGTGACCACGGTAAAATCCGTTTGGCCCTGCGTGACGGCGGCGAGCCTCGCCGGAGCGCCGCCGACCGTGATCGCTTTGATGTCTTTGTACGGGATGCCGGCTTTCATAAGGGCGAGCCGCATAGCGAAATCCGCCGAGGTGCCGGGGATGTGGACCGCCGCGGCGCGGCCTTTGAGCATTTCCGGCGACTTGATATTGGCGTTGCCGATGATGAAGTAGGGCAGAGTGTTCATCTGACTTTGAATGATCGCGATGTCGGCGCCGGCGAGTTTGGCGTTGATCACCGCCGGTCCCACCGCTCCACTATAGCCGAGATCGCCCGCGATCAGGCTCTGAATACCGCGCACGCTGCCGTTGATAAAGATCGTGTCGAGTTCGAGCCCATGTTTCTTGAAGATGCCGGCTTCTTTGGCAATCCAGTAGATTACCGACGAATTGGTCGAATCCGAAATATAGGCGATGTAGCTTTTCGCATCGGCGGCGCGATTACACAGCGCCAACGACACGATGAATGCGAGAACAATCAATGAGCGTAGTCGAAGGTTCATGATAGCGACCTCCCGTGGCGATCTTGGCGGCGCGAGCACGACCACGCTTATATCATCGATCGAGTTTTCAACAAGAGGTCGTATAGGGATGAGTTACTTCAAACTAAGCCAGTTTTTCGCCGTGAGAATGATTCCGATCGCGCATGGCACGGCGGCCGTGATGTACATCCATTCGTAGCCCGCCAAATCGACGGCGAGGCCACTCAGGAGCGCGCCGGTGCCGTTACTCAACGGAAACGCCACCGAAAAACTCGCCATGGCGCGGCCGCGCCTTTCGGCCGGCGCTTTTTCCATGGCGAGCGCGAGGATTCTCGTTCCGCCGATCGCCGAGCCCATGAAATAAAGCGCGCCGCCTAACATGATGCCCGCAAGATTACTGACCAAGGGCATCAAGGTCAACGCCGCGGATTCCAGCGCGAACGCGACAATCAGCGATCGGCCCGCGCCGATCTTGTCCGAGAGACGGCCGAGCAGCGGGCGCGCCAGCATGCTGATGATGCCGGTCGCCACGAAGTACCACCCGAAATGATCAATGGCGAGCTCGCGGGCATAAAGCACCACGAAGCTCGTGAAGCACGGCAGCGACACATGCAGGGTAACCAGGAGAGACGCGGCGAGCAAAATATTGCGATCGAAGACGTTTAAGATCTCGCGCCACCACGGCTCTGCGGAATCGGATTGAATTGTTTTGCGCGGCGCGCGGGGGATTTCGCGCGATAAGGCGATCGCCGCGCCGGCGCCGAGAAGCACCAACGTCATCGCAAACAAGAACGTCGCGCCAAAACCGCCGAACGGCGCATCCAAAATCCACAGCGCAACGGCGGGAAAAAGAATCGTCGCGCTCGACTGCACGCCGCCGTAGTAGCCGGATGCTTCGCCGCGGCGGGCGGGAGGCGCGCTGGTGGCAAGCAGTGTATAGCCGCCGGTATTCATGCCGGACCAGCCGATCCCGCGCAGCCCGTTGGCCAACATCAGAGCGCCGACAAACGGCACGAAGCAGAGCGAGATGCTGACCGTTTGTAGGAACAATCCCAAGATCATCACGCCGGTTACGCTCCAGCGGTCGGCCCAATAACCGATGATAGGGCGCGACATGACGCTGGTGGCGCCGAAGGATGCGATCACCAGGCCGACGTGAAAAGGCGAGCCGCCCAGCTCGGTAATATAAAGCGGAAACGTCGGTTGGAGAACGAAGTGCTGGGCGTAACCGAGAAATTCGGCCAGACACAGGAGCGCGAAGGCGCGAGTCCAAATCGATTCAGGCTTTTCGCTGGTCATCGAAAGGCGCTCATCGGAGTTCCTACTAGCAAGTTGCTAAGCCCTCTCGGAGTCCTTCGACGGGGCTCAGGACGAACGGAGGGGATTGGATATCCTTGATAATTTTCCGTTCTGCTGAGCTTGTCGAAGCATGAGGCTCTCGAAGCATTCCTAACTTTTTGTCAGCAACCTATTAGCGCAGATCCGCCGCCTTGAGCACGGCAAAGATCAACCCCAATAACTGAACGGCGGCCATTATGTAAAACATACCGGCATAGCCGGCTGCTTGCACGGCGCTGCCGGTTATTAACGAACCGACGCCATAGCTCAATGGATAGGCGACAGAAAAGGTCGCCATTTGTTTGCCGCGCCGTTGCGGATTGGCGCGCTCGACGGCGAGCGCGAGCGTGGTCGAGCTGCCGATGGCATTGCCGAGCATATAAAGCGTGCCGCAGACGACCATGCCGGTGAGAGTCGACACAAAGGTGATCAGCACCAGACTCGCGAGCTGCAAGCCGAATCCTACGGCGATCGAAAGATCCCGGCCGATTTTATCCGAAAGGCGGCCGAGCATCGGACGGCCGAGCAAACTTGTGATACCGATCACGATGAAAAACATGCCGAAGTCGATAATGCCGAGCTCACGGGCGTAAAGGACACTGAAGTTGGTAATCGATGGCAGGGAGATGTTCAACCAGGCCAGAATCACCGAGGGCAATAAAATATCGGGCTCGATAAAATGAAAAATCTCGCGCCACCAGCGGCGCGCCGGATCGGGCGCGGCGTTTGCGCGCGCGATTTTCGGCATGTGACGCGTCATGATTGCGCCGAGCGCAGCGCCGGCGAAAGAAAACATCGCGGTGGCGATGAACACAACGCCGAAACCGCCGAAAGGCGCATGCAGGAGCCAAAGCGCAAAAGCCGGAAATAGAATAGATGACGAGCTTTGCACGCCGCTATAAAGCCCGGAGGCTTCGCCGCGGCGCGACTCGGGCGCGATGTGCGCCAGCAGCGAGTACCCGCCGGTGTTGAGCCCGCCCCAGCCGATGCCGCGCAAACCATTGGCAAGCATCGTCGCGCTTACGAACGGGATGAAGCAGATAAAAATACTCGTAGCTTGAAAAAGCAGACCGGAGATCATCACCCCGGCCTCGCTCCAACGGTCGCACCAGTGACCGACCATGGGGCGGACGATCACACTGGAAGCGGCGAAACAGGCGAGCACCATGCCGACGACGAAGGGCGATCCGCCCAGTTGGGTGACATAAAGCGGCAGGACCGGAGCCAACATGGAGTGCTGCGCATAGCCTAAGAATTGCGCGCCGCAGAGCAGCAGGAAGGTCTTGGTCCAGATGGAGTCGGAGCGGTCGCTGGTCATGTGCATGGTCGTGATCGTGAAGGAATTCGTGCTCGTGTTCGTGTTTGGATTTCGGTCAGGCTTCGACCACGATCACGTTTCACGAACACGGATGGCAAGCACTGCAAGTCAGGCGGGCAAACTTTCTCATAAGCGTCTTGCATAAATAGCGCTGGCAGCACTCTGTCCTCTATTTCAGCCGCGCGCGGTTGGCGATGGTGACGATCAGACCGCCGGCAGCGATGCAGGCGACCAGGAGATACATCCAAAAGAAGCCCAGCCATTGGACCAACCCGCCGCAGATCAGCGCGCCCACGCCGTTGCTAAGAGGCAGCGCGACGGAAAAGGTCGCCATCGCTCTGCCCCTTCGTTCGGGTTTCGCTTGTTCCATCGCGATCGCCAAGGTGGTTGAGCTAGCCATCGCCAATCCTATCATGTAGAGCATGCCGGAAATGATTAAGGCAAAGATGTTTGACGCATAGGCAAGTGAAATCAGAGCAACCGTTTGAAGAACAAAGCACGCGAGCAAGGCGCGCCCGCGGCCAATGCTGTCGGAAACCTTTCCCAACAGCGGGCGCGCCAGGAGGCTGGTCGTGCCGCTGCCGACGAAGAACCATCCGAGGTTATCGATGCCGATTTGCCGCGCGTACAAAACCAGGAAACTCGCCACCGCGGGAAAAGTGACGTGGGAGCCAAACGACAGAATTGAAGCGAGAATGATCTCGCGGTCCAAGACATTCAAAATCTCCTGCCACCAAGGTCCGAGTGTCGCGGCGTGCGGATTGTGAATTTTTTTCGGTAATTGCCGCCAGAGAGTTGCGCTGGTGCTGGCGCCGATTGCCGCCAACGCAATGGCAACAAGGAAAACTACATGGAAGCCGCCAAACGGCGCGTCGATGAGCCACAGCGCCAGCGCCGGCAACAAGATCGTGCCGCTGGCTTGCACGCCGCTATAGTAACCAGAAGCTTCACCGCGCCGTTGCGGCGGAGCGCTGAGAGCGAGCAACGAGTATCCTGCGGCGCTCATCGCTGCCCAGCCGAGGCCGCGCAGGGCATTGGCGAACATGGTTGCTCCGGCGGACGGGATGAAACAGAAAAGCACCGCGGCCGATAGCAACGAGAGCCCGCAAACCGATACGCCGGCTTCGGACCATTGATCGGCCCAGCCGCCGATGAGCGGGCGAAAGACGACGCTTGTGACCGCAAAGCAGGCGAGCACGAGGCCGACTTGGAGCGGCGTACCGCCCAGCGAAGTGATGTAGAGTGGAAAGGTCGGCTGCAGCAGCGCATGCTGCGCTGAGCCAAAAAACTGCGCGCAGCAGAGTAACGCGAAGACCGGAGTCCAGAGGGACTGGGATTTTGGCGCAGCCATTCAACTGAAAAACTTACCGCAAGGATTCTTTGCGCGGGCCTGTCGAGCTTCAGACGAGGCGAGGACTGCAAAGCGTGCCCAAACTAACACGAAGCGACCGTGGAAGCGAGATCGCATTTGGACGAACTCAGCTCACGAAACCATCGCTCGAAGACGACGATCAACGCTTGTTCCCTTGCGAAGACATAAATCACGCAGTCGCGTGGTTAAGTGACTCAACATAATCAATGGAGCGCGAGCGGCAAGGATTTCACCCGCCCGCGGTTTAACGGTCGTGAAATTTGACTCTTGAACGCCTAGGTGGCGTAGGGTAAAAAACGAATATTCAGATTACATTGGGAATTAGTCGAGAATCATAACCAATTTCTTCTTAGCAGGGGCGGGACTTTCAGAACACAATGGGAGGAACTTATGGGGCGCTCTCTCGGATTGGCGATAGTGACACTCTGCTTGCTGGCAACTGGATATGCGCGAGGAGCAACGGGTTGGGAACGTCTGGGCTCACGTGAAGTCGATTTTCGAGGCGATCACGATCGAATCGAAGTCGGGAGGAGCGAAGGTCGTTTTAGGCAGCTTCAGATAAGAGTTAAAGATGCGCCTATCGAAATATCCAACATGGTTGTCACCTTCGGTAATGATGAAAAATTCAGTCCAAAATTGCAGTATCGCTTCGCTGAAGGATCGGGCAGTCGCACGATCGACCTTCCCGGCGATCGCAGAACGATCAAACGAATCGATTTCAATTATCGCAGTATCAACCGTCGCGAAGGTAAGGGCAGAGTGGAAGTTTACGGCCGATAAAAGATAGAAGCGAACTACTCGGCTTAAACGGCAGGGCCGCCATGGGCCTGCCTGCTGCGCCCTGACGAATGTCAGGGCATCCAAGGGGTCAATCCAGTGGTAGACCCCTTCATGTTTTCTCGTGCTCTACCCTCACGCTCGTCCCTTCAGACCCGACTCCAAGCGACTCTGTTGTTGCGGATTTGCGCAATTGAGCAAACGGGCGGATTCATTCTAATCTAGCGAGAGTGCCCCGTCAGTGAGTCGGAAAGTTGGGTCGTGCGGGAGTGTTGACTAAAGCGAGCCGGGCGGCATTGAGCGTAGCTAGCCGCTTCTGAGTGGTCGGGGTTTCGAGCAATGGCCGCTCGATTTCGGAGCTGGAAAATCAGGCCGTCGCATTGCGTGGGATAACCTAATCAAAGAAGGGTTGGGATCAAGGTGACCCCCGGATCAAATTATCCGCGAGTTGTTTCTCTCAGAAATTGGACAGCAGTAAGTCAGAAAATCGAATCGTAGAAGTTTGAACCCGCGCCCGTCGTAGGTTTCGACTGCGGCAAGGGCGAGCAGTCGAAAGATTTTTTAGATATCCAGGCACGACCCCAAATAGCCCCTTGTTTGGAGCTTACCCTGCACCCGGGGAGACAAACCGGGCCCGAACATTTATCGCCTTAACCCCCTTAGAATTCCTTATAGTTCTCTGACGCGTGAGAAGCTTTTTTGGATTAGCAGTGATGTATGTATATACATTGGCCTGTATATTTAGGTAAAATTGGCCTCGTATGACCGAAGCAGTTAACGGACATGTCGAGGCTCAGTCTTTTCATCAGTCAGTAAACTTCGAGGAATTTCCCAAAGAAGATATTGAAATATCGATTCCCCAAAGGTTTGAAAAGATCGCGGCCCGGTATCCTGAAAACTTGGCGGTCAAGATCGGAGATCAATCGCTCACATATGATGAGTTGAATAATGCTGCGAACTGTCTCGCGCGAGCTATTTATGATGAGCGCGGGAACCGGTGTGAGCCCATCGTCCTTCTTACCGAACAGAGCATCCAGGCCATGATTGCGTGTTTAGGAATCTGGAAAGCGGGGAAAATCCTGGTGTTGATCGATGCCTCATTTCCCCCTGACCGTATTTCCTCGATGATCACCCAATTGGACCCGGCGGGGATATTGGCACAGAACAGCAGTATCTCCATCGCACAGAGCTCGGCCAAAGCATCGCAAATGGTCAAGGACATCGATGCGATCGACTATCGGGTCCGTCAGGGCAATCTTGGGTTAGAAATTTCACCGGACGATCCAGCTCAAATCAGATTTACCTCCGGCTCCACGGGAGTTCCCAAGGGAGTAACGAGGAGTCATCGTAGAATACTTCACGGGCATTCGGTGACGATCAATGGGGGACGCATCGGCCCAGATGACCGGCTGTTAGTGGTGCGCCACCTGAGTTTTACTCCCAAAGACGCATTTAATGGATTACTAGTGGGTTCAGCCATCTATCCTTACGACATTCGAAAACAGGGTATGTCCAAGTTGGCTGGCGTTATCAGGCAAAACGCTCTGACCTATATGACCGCTACGCCGTCGGTGTTCCGCTATTTCGTAAGTGAACTCAAGGGCGATTCTTATTTTCCCTCCGTGCGCATGATTCAACTCGGCGGTGAACCGTTATTCAAGTCAGAAGTGGAACTGTTCAAGAAATTCTTTGGTCCCCATTGCACGCTCATGAACCAGTTAAGCATGAACGAGGCAGGAACCATTTGCCAATATCTTATAACGCGCGAAACCGAGATTAGCACGGCGATTGTGCCGGTCGGTTTTCCAGTGGAAGGGAAGACGGTGTTCGTCGTTGACGAGCAAAGAAAAGACATTGGCTGTAGCGGAGCCGGTGAAATCGCGGTGAAAAGCAACTATCTGTCCTCCGGATACTGGGGCGACCAAGCTCTGACGGACACGAAATATTCTTTCGATGCAAATAGCGCAGAGGAACGAATTTATTATACGGGGGATCTTGGGCAAATGCTCCCCGACGGTCGTCTAGTCTATTTGGGACGCAAAGACGACCAGGTGAAGATCAGAGGCGGCAAAGTCAGTGGAAGCGAAGTGCAAGCTCATTTATTGAGCCATCCCGAAATCAAAAATGCCGCCGTTATTCCGTTGGAGCAGAGATCCGGGGAAAAGATTTTGGTCGCGTATATCGTTCCGCATCAAGCGTCGACGCCCGCCGTGAACGAACTCATCGATTTCCTGAGGCAAAAGCTCGCAAGTTACATGGTACCCTCCGCTTTCATCTTCATGAAATCGCTTCCGCTAATCAACGGTAAACTAAATCGACGAGCGTTGCCGAAGCCCGACAGGAAGCGGCCCGAACTAAACACGCCGTATGTAGCACCCGTTCAAGAGTTTGAGCTAAAGCTCGCGAAGATATGGGAAGCAGTGCTGGAAGTCGGTCCGGTGGGCATCCACGACAATTTCTTTGACCTCGGCGGTCACTCCTTAGCGGCGACGCGGGTAGTCTCACAAGTCATCGAACAGTTTCAATTAGAAATTCCACTTCAAGCTTTGTTTCAATCGCCGACTGTCGCAGAGATGGCCAGCGTCATTGTCGAGCACCAATACAAAAAGCTGGGCAAAAACGACTTGAAGAATATCTTAAACGAGCTGGAATCGCTCTCCGAAGAGGAAGCGAAGCGGCTTGTGAGCGAAGATCGTTCGAAGGACTCCGAAAAGTGACTTGGCTACGGCGGTGTACCGGCAGGGCGCAAGCCGTATCGCACGGTCGCATATCGGCCCAACCCGTCACCGGGTGATTAAGGGTACGTTGTTGACGAAAGGGAATTGTCCTGTCCTCTATCCTACCCCATCCCCTACCTTGATCCATTGAACGCGCTGATTAGTTTGTAGCCTGCCTGAGCGCGTGTTATGCGCAATCGTGGAGGGCATGTTATGGCGGGCGACAAGCGAACCACTGTTCGACTGAGCGAAAAGCTTCTTCGGAAAGCGTGTAAGACTTTGAAGGCGTCGACAAATGAAGACGTGGTTACCGGGGCGCTGCACGAAAGTCTCATCAATCGAGAGATTCACGCCACACTCAAGCATTAGATCCGCAAAGGCCGCGGCCGGTTCGTCGACGTCTACTACCAACAGGTTGTTGAAAAACTCTCTCGGAGTCCTTCGACAGGCTGCTCTATCGCGATTCGTTTGAATGCGGTTAGATGCGAAAGTTTCTGGGCGTCAGTGATCCGATTGATTGTTAAACGGCTTGAACGGTTTGAACGTCTGGAACGGCTTTAACGCCCAGATTTGACTCTCGTCCCTTTAGTCTCCGGCTTCAGCGATTTCCGATCGGCTCCAACCCGCTATTGGTGATGGCGCGGGCCGCCTCCGGCGAGGCGAGGAATCTGATAACCGCGTGAGCCGCGTCCGCATCCCTGGTACTTTGGGCGACGCCGGCCGAGAATATAGACACTTTCTGCACTTCCGGCGGCAGCGGTGTCACATGATCTATGCCGGGCACGGGAAGTAGCTCGCTCAACTGCTGGAAGCCGATCTCTGCCTCTCCCCGCGCGACCACGGCACCAACTCGCTCGCCACCGCCGATGAGCCGGCTTTTACTCATCACCTGGTCGGCTATGCCCAAGCGCTGATAGAGCTCGTTGGTGAGATATTCGCCGCTTACGCTGGCGGAGTACGCGATGGATTTCGCCTGCAAGAGCGTTCGCTTCAGCGCGTCGACCGTGCTGATATCCGGCTTGGGAGCTCCCGCCCGCACCGCCATACCGATGGCTGAGCGCGCGAGGGGAGTATAGCTTTCGGCCATGATGAGATTGTCCTTGATGAGTCCAGCAAGTACACCGTCCGCGACGATGACAACGTCGACGGCTTCACCCCGTCGCAGCCGATTCGGGATGGAGTTCTCCCCGGTCCCTATGGAGGTTGCGGCGGTGACGAGTTTTTTACTGGTCAGGAGTTCGAGCCGGGGCATGAGTTCGAGATAGGCCGCGGTAAAAGCTCCCGAGGTCATGACCCGGATCTCATCTGTCATCGTATTCATGGTTGTCTTAATCGCTTTAGCTGTACTCTGGAGGTGATCGTTGCGATTGCCTGTCTCACTGCTTTTTATCCCTAAAGCCTGCGGGCGATCAAGTTATGCCGGGTTGTTTAAAAATCCGCAGGAGCGAATTATATTGGACCCTTACCGTTGTGGGTAAATTACTTGTCGAGAGTACACCGAAAGACCAAATTCTATTGTAAAGTGATGAATAGGAGCTATCCCTATGCCAATGATTGATGCCGATACGCATGTCGACGAGTGCGAAGACACTTGGAAGAAATTAGAGGGGACGCCGTACGCGAAGTACATTCCGGTGACGATTGCGATGCTGGCCGAGGAGGCCAAACGAGCCGGCTATAACCCGACGAACAGCCGCTGCTGGGTGGTTGAGGGCAGGCTGCAGAACCGCGCCATCCGCGATGAAGTCAACCATCCTCCGCGCGTCTTTCGCGAGCTTGAGGACGTGCCGGGCCGCCTCGCTAACATGGATAAGATGGGCGTAGCCGTGCAGGTCATCTTCCCGACCTTCTTCATCCGCTACAATACCAGCAACGCGGAAGCCGAATGGGCCCTGACCACTACCTACAACCGCTGGCTTGCCGAGAAATGTGCGCCAACAAACGGGCGGCTACGATGGGCAGCTGTGCTGCCGCTGCTTCGTCCCGACAAGGCCGTCCAGGAGCTGCGTTGGGCGAAAGAGCACGGCGCCTGCGGCATCTTCAAGCGCGGATTCGACCTCGACAGAAAGGTCACCGACCCGCACTTTTTTCCAATTTACGAGGAAGCTAGCGCGCTCGACCTGCCTCTGTGCATCCACACCGGCCATCCGCTGCCGGGGCACGAATGGGACAGGGGCTTTCCCATCATGTACTCCTTTACCGAGCTGGTGAGCTCCGGTCTTGCGCAGAAGTTCCCGAAACTTCGATTTGGGCTCATTGAGTCGGGGGCCTCGTGGATTCCCTATACGATCTCCCAGTTGGGAGCGGTAAAACGCCAAGCACTGCGCGGTCGACAGACTAGATTGCCCCGCCTGTTTGAACTGGAACCGGAATTGTTCCGCGCCAACCGGCTGTTCGTCACCATCGATCCTATCGACGACATCGAGTCTCTGCTTAAGTTCGGAACCGAAGATAACCTGATGATCGGCACCGACTACAGCCACACCGACATCTCCGCCAACTTGAGCGCGCTGGACGAAGTCCGCGGCTGGGCGGACGAGGGCAGGATCAGCAACGCCCAGGCCCACAAGATTCTCGAGACCAACTCCCAGGCGTTCTACGGACTTTAGAAAAAGCGGCCGCGTCGTCTTTTGCGTTGGCGGGTCTACAAGCCGAGTTGGACAAGACCCTCTTGCCACGGTAGGCAGGAAACGGCGCCGATTTTTTTTGCCGTTGGATCTCGTGAGAGGCAAAATGCTTCGCTGTTGGGCACGTCCTTGCCTAAGTTGGTAAGTGAACGGATGTCTTCGTCGGTGATCCGTTCCGTGGACTTAATTTCCACGAGCGCTCGCTTCATCCCCGGCCTTTCCATAATCAGATCGATCTCGACGCCGTCCTTGGTGCGGAGATACGAAAGGCGGTAATCCTTTTTGCCGTAAGCTTGCAGCCGGCGGATCTCGTTAACGATGAAATGTTCGAAGGCGACACCGAAGGCGTAAGTCTGCGGCGCGAGCTCTACTTGCAGCGTGTTATTGAGAGCGCGTTGCACCCCGGTGTCGAAGAAATAGAACTTCGGATTGCCGCGCTGGCGCTTGCGCACCGATTCGTGAAACGGCTCGACGAGACTACCGATCACTGTGTCTTCGAGTATCTGAAAGTAGGACTCACGGTTACCGTCGATGAGCCGATCTCCCTGGCGATCCTGGTGAAGTTCAGGATCTGGCCGCTCATTTGCGCTGCCACCAAAAGAAAACGCCGGAAGGGGTCGAGGCGGCGAACGATTTGCTCCTGAGTGATTTCTTCCTGCAGATAGGTGTGCGCGTAACTGCGGAGAAAATCGCGCCGGTCTTCATCACTTTCGATCATGACCGCCCGCGGCAAGGTGCCCCAGGCAAGGGCACTTTGGAGCGAAAAGCGCTCGCCGATCTCCCACGCGGTCAGTGGAAAAAGGTGCAACACAAAGGCCCGGCCCGCCAAAAGATTAGCACTGCCGTGACGAAGCTTGCGTGCACTGGAACCGGTCAAGGCAAACTTAAAACGCGACGATTCGATTTGTTGATGGACGATATCGAGAAGCTTGGGCGCTTTCTGAATTTCATCGATGACGACCCAATCGATCTCTGGCTTAAGCGCCGCGAGTTGCTCGGTCAAAGTTCGGGGCCTGAGATTGAAAGTCTCGTTTTGGTCCGGGTTGAGTAGGTCTATATAATAGCTGGTCCTGGCCTCAAAACGCTCTTTGAGTAGGTATGTTTTGCCGGTCCCACGGGCTCCGAAGAGAAAAAAGCTATTATCTTTCGGTAATTTAATCTCTCGATTTACCATACTCAATAAATGGCGGACATATTTATAGTAAGCTTAACTAACATAATGTTCAAGCGCCTAACGCTGGTTCAAGGTTCAAAGTGGGGTTAAAATCATTTCCAACCGTTCAAGCCCATTGCCCAAGCCCGCAAGGTTATCGAGGCCAACTCCCAGGCGTTCTACGGCCTGTAGAAAAAAGACCCGGCCGCGATTCACGGCCCCGGTCAGGCCGACTGTCGCTATTGAACCGAGGAAGCTCATCGCGATTCGTCTAGATGCAAAATCTGGAGCCGTCACCGATCCGGTTGCGGCCGTGTTCGTTTCCGTGATCCGTCAAACGATTTGAATGAAGCGAAGCGATTGAACGACTTGAACGCACTCAAGTAATGTCAAACGGTTTGAACGTCTGGAACGATTTGAACGGCCAAGTAATAAACCCTCTGCGAACTTCGCGTCTCTGTGGTAAATACTCTCTCAGAGTAAATGCATAGGATCCTTAGCGTAACTCTTCGTCGCAAGAAGGGCTGATGCGAAAAATTCCCGCAACATTAGTCTGTCTGTGTTTTTCTCTAATCAGTTGGACAGGCGTCCGCGCCGCGGCGGCAAAGCCAAAGGTGGTCATCGCGCATGCCGCGATGAATTTCCGCGTGGCACCCCTCTGGGTCGCCCAGGATCAGGGCTTTTTCGCCAAATACGGCATCGACTCGGAGGTCATCTACATGCGCGGCGGTCCGACGTTGCTTGCCGGCATGGTGTCGGGCGACATCCAAATCGGCTGGACCGCTAGCACGATAATAGCCCCGATCGCCGAAGGCGCTGACTTCGTTATTGTCGCTGGATTTAACAACCGGGTTACCGATGACCTGGTCGTCAGACCCGGCATCAAGCGACCTGAAGATTTGCGCGGGAAACGCTTGGGAGTACAGAGCATCGGCGGCGGTGGTTGGATGGGCGCCATGCTCGGTTTGGAATATCTGGGGTTGGAACCACGCCGCGACGATATCCGAGTCTTGGTCGTCGGCGATTCAACCGTTCGCGGTCTAGCGCTCGAAGGCGGGTCGATTGACGCCACGTTTCTTGACGGCGCCTTCAGCCGGAAAGTGAAAACCAAAGGATTCGCCACGCTGGCCGATTTTTCTCAGGCCAATATACCCATCATGAACCACCTGATGGGAGTTAAGAAAAGTTATCTTCAGCGCCAGCCGGAGATCGTCGAAAACGTTTTGCGCGCGCTCGTCGAGGGCTTGGCGTTTACCTGGTCGCCGAAGAGTAAAAACGCAGTGCTCAAGAGCGTCATGCGCCGGCTCAGAATCACAGAGATGGGTTTCGCCGAAGACGGATATCAGGATTTACTTACTCGCGGCGGGCTCGAAAAAAACCTCATCCCTCCCTGGAAGGAGTGCGCAACGTTCAGCGCCTGATGCTGAGCAGCAACCCGCGCGTCGGCGAGATCAAACTGGAGGAGATCATCGACCGCAGCATCGTGCGCAAACTCGATGACAGCGGCTTTATCGACCGCACCTTGGCTGCCGCCGGGGTGAAATGACGCCGGATGGGCCGTGTTAATCGGGTCGCGACTTATAGTAGGACAATGTGTGATTCCTGGACCTCGCCCCTCTCCATTTCCTTTTTTCAGCAGCAACGCGACCCGTTCGACCAAATCAACTGCACCAAACCTGAGTCGGAATGTGCCAACGCTAGAAAAACTTTTCGACTACACGGCAACGTAGATCAATGAAAGGTTCTGAGTTCGCAAGTGCAATAGAATCCGCGAGAGTAATAAGTTAATACCCGGTTCGCCCCCAAACCTTCCAACAAAAACTTGCACTCTTGTGAGCGCGACCTGACCCGTGGCGCCTGACACGGGGAAGTGACACAGCCTACGGTAGCGGCGGCAAGGCGTCCGCACCGGAGAGCTTGTTAAACAATTCGACAACTTCTCGGTCCCGGGGTAAGTCACGAACTGCCTTCTCGAGTTCCTCCGGCAGCAACGGCGTGGGCTCCTCGCCGACAAGCTTTTTAAATTCCGCGTAGAATTCAGGGTCAGCAAAAGTCTTTCGCATCGCTTCCCGCAGGATCTGGACCTTATCGGGGGGTGTTCCCGGAGGAAGGATGAAAGGAGTTCCCGCACTTACAAAGGCCCTTTGCATGGCAAGAAGTTTTCGGTCCTTCTCCGATTTCGTAAACCGTTCAATATCGGGCAGCTGGGCGAAGACGGGATGGGGGTGTCTTCGCCCCTTCGGAACCTCGTTGACCACATGAAAATCCACCAGTTTCTTCTCGATCCAGTCAGGCGCTTCTCGTACCAGAGTGGCCTGTATGGTCCACCTGGCGTCGAGCTCGCCTTGCATCAAGGCCAGATTGACTTCGTTACCTTGGGCGAATCCGGTAACAAACTTTGGCTCTTTCATGCCGACCAGATACGCGAGGATTCGGCCGATGTTATAGAGGTTATGCCCCACAGACTGAGCGCCGATACGCACGCCTGAGGCGCTACGGAGCTTCTCCATGCTATCCAGGCGTGCCTCCTTACGGCTCAAAAAAATGTAAGGTTCGCCGCTGGTAGGAGATCCAAGATAGCTTAGTTTATCGATGTCATAGAGAACCCCGGTCGAGCCGAGCACAGCCGCCGGTACAAAGCTTGAGAGCATAACGCCCATGGTCAGCCCGTCCGGTCGAGCCCTGTAGACGTAGTTTCCAGCCTTTCGGGATCCACCGCCCGGCATGTACTCGATGATGAAGGTCGGTTTTCCCGGTATGTGTTTCCGGAGAACAGAAGCGGTGGCTCTGAACCGCAAATCTACCGTGCCTCCGGGTCCGCCCCCGTAGACAACATTGATGGTCTTGCCTTGATAGAAGTGAGACTGAGAGAATCCGTGTCCGGGGAGCCCGAAGCCCAACGGCAGGGCCAAGAAGATCATGACAGCCAGTTTTTTCACGGCAACCTCCTTCGCGATTTCAGGGAGGATCATGACGCAATCGTTCGAGTTATCTCCCAGATGTCGATTTCGCCGTCACAGAAACTTGCACCGGCTAAGCGCATCCAGAGTGAATTTTTGATTAATGGCTCAAGCGACTTCGCCGGTGTTCCAAAGCTTATCGGCAATGGCTCTTCGGTCTCATGAATGTCGACCGAGATTAATAATAAGAATTTGTTTTTGAGTTCCAGCCGCCGACAAGGCTGGCCCCTTTCTCCAATTTCCAGGGGAGAATTTCCGATAATCGGATCTTAATGTCAATCTTGGCATTTTTACTTGCTAATCACTGAGAACACGTTCAGCTCTCGTTGAGCCGATCTTTCTTACGCACGCCCACTCCCTTGTTGCGGATTTGCGCAATTGAGCAAACGTGCAATTCAATTTGGTGAGTTTGTGACGCTGGCTTTGCCGCTGTCGATTGGATTCCTTTGACGCGCTCAGGGCGATTGCTATGCCTCACGAAGGAGCGAATGAGAATCGGACACTCCGTGCGTATTTCCGTACCCGCTTAAACACCTCTTAAAACTATCCGGTGTTTCCGAAGACGAACTGTGATAGCTGGGTGTTAGCAAGCAAGCATCGTGACGGTTGAAGCCGGCGAAATCTGATGCGCGAGATCCAGTGCTTGTACCTTTCGACGATCACGCCTCACGGACACGATCACGATGGCGACGGTGAATATCGATGGCTCATGTTTTGTCGGCGTGTCTTGCACGCCCGGCGGCATCGTAATACACTGACACACCATGAAGACTTTAACGGTACGACTGCCCGAGCCGCTCGTAGCCGAGATCGAGATGGAATCGCGCGGGCGCCGGTGTTCGAAGTCTGACATCGTGCGCGAGCGCTTGCAGCGCGCTCGACCTACAAGTCGTCAGTCCACGCCGCTCGACGCCATTGCCGATCTTATCGGCTCGGTGGACGGCTTGCCGGCCGACCTGAGCGCGCGAAAGAAGCGATACTTGAAAGCCACAGGCTATGGCCAGAAACGTGCTCGTTGACGCGGGCTTTTTAGTCGCTTTGCTTAGCCGCCGCGACTCCCACCACCAGTGGGCCGCGACGCAAGCGCCTGGCCACGCTCTACCCTGGCGCACCTGCGAAGCCGTCCTGTCTGAGGCCTTCCACCTTCTCGGCGCGCGCGGGGCGCCCGGACTCAGCGCGCTGCTTCGCCGCCGCGCCCTGATCGCGGCTTTTGACCTTGACAACGATGTGGAGTCAGTACTCAAGCTCCTGCAGAAATACGCAGACGTTCCCATGAGCCTCGCCGACGCCTGCCTTGTGCGCATGAGCGAAACGCTTCCGGAACCGATCATTCTCACCACCGACTCAGACTTCCGCATCTATCGCCGGCATAGCCGGCAAATGGTTCCCTGTTTGATGCCATCGTGATGAGTCGCGACTCGAATGGCAGTTATCACTCGCGGGGGAATAGAGCAGTAGCCACGGTCTGGAGAGATTGCGCAAGCCTCTATTTGTTCGTGAAGAAGTAAACAATCATTTCGAGAGTTGACATGATAGCGCGTTAGCGCATACGTTGTCCGCAAAACAATTCGGCAAATAAGGAGTTTTTTCTATGCTGACGCTCTATTTCAGTCCAGGCGCATGTTCTTTGGCCTCTCATATCGGTCTCGAAGAAACCGGCGCACCTTATGAGGCAAAGCCGATCCTGCTGGCCAAGCAGCAGCAGAGGACCGAGGCCTATCAGAAGATTAACCCGCGCGGTAAAGTGCCGGCGCTCAGTGTCGACGGCAAGATCCTTGTCGAGAACACAGCGATACTCACTTACCTGGCGCGGCGGTTTCCGGAAAAGAAGCTCATGCCGACCGATCCGGCCGAGGAGGCGCGCGGCATTTCGACGATGTGCTGGTTTTCCAGTATCGTGCATCCCTCGTACCAGCGCGTGAACCGGCCCGAGCGTTTTGCTGAAGGCGAAGCGGCGCACGCAGGGGTAAAGGAAAACGGACGGAAATCGTTCTGGGCCAATTGCCAGGAGATCGACTCCATGTTCCAGGGAAAAGAGTGGATCATGGGCAGTGATTATACGCTC
>Ga0184634_10000097_pt1 | contig 18133 bp, 19 predicted proteins | sample PLM31_200_b1_FD_133016 | JGI IMG/M metagenome (GOLD analysis project Ga0184634, IMG submission 133016) | Groundwater sediment microbial communities from an aquifer in East River, Colorado, USA - PLM3-1_200_b1 | ecosystem: Environmental > Terrestrial > Soil > Riparian zone | place: USA: East... | reverse complement strand
GCCTCGAGCCTCCTCTTTCCTCCCCGGTCAAGAAGCACGGTCTCGCCGCCGGTAAGAATCAGGCGCAGGGAGGGGACCGGAAATTTCTGTCCGGCAGTGGAGCTCGTGGCGGCAAAGCCGCCATGGACTTCATCCGTCCCGAGTCTCAACTCTGCCACCTCGTCATAATCCACGCAGAGCCTGATCGTCCTAAAAATACTGCGCTTGTGGAACACTATCTCACGCTTTTTATGGTCGAAGAGGATGACCCTTTTTAGGGAGAGGAGGAAGAGAGAGATCCCGAGAAGGATCAGATTCATCACCGGGAAGTACCACAGCGAACCCACAGGGCTCTGAAATCCTCTCTGGCGGATGGCCTCGGCGATCGGAAGGGAGAGAAGGAGCAGGGCGATGGCGATCCCCAGGCAGAGAAAGGCGGGAAAGCGCGCCCCGCGCCAGGCGAGGCTCAATCCCTCCGGGCCTTCGGCCGCGACGCGCAATCCGAGCCGACTCCCGATAAATTCAAATTGAGCTGGACGGCCTGCCATTTTTTAACCTGGTTCGTTTCCTCAGGGGCAAGCCTTCGGCTTTCATTTGCAAAGGTGTGTAGGATGCACGTGACGCTTGAGAAGCGGGTTCCGGCCTTAGGGGCCATTGCGCGCGCGATAGAAATCTTTGAAGCGGTAATCTTTCAGGCGGACGAGCTTGTGGTAAGTGCCGAAGCGCTCCGCTGGATTCTCTACCTGATCCAGGAGGTCCCCTGGCCCCTCTTCGGTTTCAAACACCCGGAACTTTTTGTAGACGGTGTCCCGTTCCGCCGGGATGCGTCCCATCTCACGGATCAGGTCGCGGAACTGTGAGGGCTTCATCAATTGACCGTAGCCGGCGCCGGCTGCCGTCGAGATGCTCTCGTTGATCAGCGTCCCGCCAAAGTCGTTGGCGCCTGCCATGAGGCCTATTTGAGAAAGCTTGGGGCCTTCCTTGACCCAGGAGACCTGGAGGTTGGGGATCCAGTGGTTGAGCATGATGCGCGACACCGCGTACATCTTCATCACTTCGGCCCCGCTCGCCCCACTGCGTAGACCAGGGATCTTTTTGCGGTGGTACATGGGCGCCTCTTCGAAGACGAAGCTCAGGGGCACGAACTCGGTGATCCCCCCGGTCCGTTTTTGAATGTCGCGCAGGATCTCCAGGTGGATGGCCTTGTGGCGGGAATTTTCGATGTGGCCGTACATGATTGTGGAAGTGGTGGAAATACCCAATTCATGGGCGGTCATGATCAAATCCACCCATTTGGTTGTGGGAATACGGCCGGGGGAGATCTTCTCCCGCACTTCATCCACGAGAATCTCAGCGGAGGTGCCTGGCAGGCTGCCCACACCGGCATCTTTCAGTTCGGCCAGATAATCTCGCACAGTGACGCCGGCCAGCGTCGAGCCGTAGAGCACTTCTTCAGGGGAAAAGCCGTGAATGTGCAGCTCCGGCAGCGCCTCTTTGAGGGCGCGGCAGAGTTTTACATAGTGCCAGCCGTCCATGCCGGGGGCCAGCCCTGCCTGCACGCACACCTCAGTGGCCCCAAGCTCCCGCGCCTCCTGAGCGCGCCGGATAATCTCTTCGAGCGGAAGGAAATAGCCTTCCCCAGCCAGGTGTCCCCGGCTGAAGGCGCAGAATCCGCAGGCCTTGACGCAGACGTTGGTAAAATTGATGTTGCGGTTGACCACATAGGTGGCCACATCCCCCACGCCCTTTTGTCGCAAATGGTCTGCCACCGCTATGAGAGCCAGGAGATCCGTGCCCGGGGCATCGAAGAGCCGGGCTCCCTCTGCTACGCCGACCTCCGCTCCGGCCAGCGCCCGGTCGAGAATGCGCGCGGTGGCTGGAGAGACACGCGATAAAAGGCTATCGAGGGACATCTCTCTCTTCACTCCATCCAATAGCGGCCGAACTCCTGGAGATAGGTGAGGGTGGAAAGGTCGGCCATCCGGTCCAAAAAGACTTTGCCGTTGAGGTGGTCCGATTCATGCTGGATCACGCGGGCGTGAAAGCCTGAGACCGTGAAGTTCAGCTCTTTCCCACCGCGGTCCCGCGCCTGCACCCGCACAGTCTTATAGCGCGGCACTTTGCCCCTTAGCTCGGGGATACTCAGGCACCCTTCCCAGTCTTCCTCCATCTCCTGGGATAGCGGCGTGATCTCGGGGTTGATCAGAACGGAGAGCGGGACGCGCGGTTTTTGCGGGTAGCGGGGATTGTCGGCGACCTCCAGAACAGCAATCTGTTTGGACTCGTGCACCTGCACGGCGGCCAGGCCGACCCCGTCGTATTCCCTCATGGTCTCGATCATGTCCTCAATGAATCTCTGCAGCCCCGCGGAACTGATTTGATCTAAAGACACATCCTCTGTGACCTTGCGCAGGACCGGGTTACCCAGCCGTGCCACCTTGAGTATGGACATGGGGTTTTTTACCCAGGGAAGTCAGGGAAAGCACCATAACAAATTTATCAGGCAGCATCAATGAGGAGGAGGAGGGGGTCTTGACAATATGGACCTTATGGGTCTATATTCAATTTTTGAGTAAAGAAAATGAAAAAGAGCAATGCGGAGAGAAGTTCACTGATGCACGTGGGGCGGCGTGTCGATTATGCGATCCGCGCTCTTTCTTATCTCGCTGGCCAGCCTCCAGACACAATCGTCAGCAAGGCAGACATCGAGAAGAAGCAGGACATACCGCCGTATTATCTTTCCAAGATCATGAAGGACCTCGTTACCGGCGGGTTGGTCCGCTCCCATATCGGCTCCAAGGGGGGATTCAGTCTTGCTCGACCATCGAAGACCATCAGCGTTAAGGAGATTTATGAAACTGTCGAGGGGCCCCTTGCAATCATGGAGTGTTTGGAGAAGAAAGAAGAGTATTGCCAGTATTGCTCCGTGTGCAACCAGATCTCGGTCTGGGAAAGAGCCCAAAGCCTTCTGGCCGGTTACCTCGCTAAGATTTCCATAAGTGACATCGCGGATCAGCAGGGCCTAAGGGAGCGGCTTAGAGGTTCTGGAGATCGAGCCCAACTGCCTCCGACAGGGTCCGCTAGCATGGGAGGACACCCATCTGCGGCATGAAACGCTCGCGTGGTTCCATGACCAAGGGGGTTGGCTAATTATAGCGAAAGGAAAAGTGAAGTCATGAGCACTCCCACGAACACGATAGAAACCCTTGCCAACCGGGAATACAAGTACGGGTTTGTTACGGAGATCGAAACTGACACCGTGCCACGGGGGCTCAACGAAGACATCGTCCGCTTGATCTCCTCAAAGAAGAACGAGCCACAGTTCATGCTTGATTGGCGGCTGAAGTCCTATAGGCATTGGGTAAAATTGGAAAAGTCGGAGGCGGAGCCGAGATGGGCCAATGTCCACTATCCGCCCATCGACTACCAGAACATCATTTACTACTCGGCGCCGAAGGCAAAAGCTGAAGGACCCAAGAGCCTCGACGAGGTGGACCCGGAGGTGCTGGCGGCGTATGAGAAGCTGGGGATACCCCTTAAGGAGCAGGAGATGCTTGCAGGGGTAGCGGTCGATGCGGTCTTCGACAGCGTTTCGGTGGCGACGACGTTTAAGGGGAAACTGGCAGAGCTCGGGATCATCTTTTGTTCCTTTTCCGAGGCGGTGCACGAGCATCCAGAGCTAGTGAAAAAGTATCTCGGGTCGGTGGTGCCCCACAGCGACAACTTCTTCGCCGCCTTGAACGCAGCCGTTTTCAGCGACGGCTCGTTTGTGTATGTTCCCAAGGGGGTGCGCTGCCCGATGGAGCTCTCGACCTACTTTCGCATCAACGCCGCCGAAACCGGCCAGTTCGAGCGCACGTTGATCATCGCCGACGAAGGCAGCTACGTGAGCTACCTGGAGGGATGCACGGCGCCCATGCGCGACAAGAACCAGTTGCACGCCGCGGTGGTAGAGCTGATCGCCCTCGATAACGCCCAGATCAAGTACTCTACTGTTCAGAACTGGTATCCGGGCGACAAAGAGGGCAAGGGCGGTATCTACAACTTCGTCACCAAGCGCGGCAAGTGCCTCGGGAGGAACGCCAAGATCTCGTGGACGCAGGTGGAGACCGGCTCGGCGATCACCTGGAAGTACCCGAGCTGCATCCTGCAGGGCGATAACTCGGTCGGAGAGTTCTACTCTGTGGCGCTAACCAACAACTACCAGCAGGCGGATACGGGGACCAAGATGATCCACATCGGGAAGAACACCAAGAGCACGATCATCTCCAAGGGGATCTCGGCCGGCCACGGGCAGAACAGCTACCGGGGGCTCGTGAAGATCATGAAAGGCGCGACCGGCGCCCGCAATTATTCGCAGTGCGACTCGCTGCTTTTAGGCGATCAGTGTGGCGCGCACACCTTCCCTTACCTCGAGGTGATGAACAGCTCGTCGCAGGTGGAGCACGAAGCCTCGACCACGAAGATCGGAGAGGATCAGCTCTTCTATTGTATGCAGCGCGGGATTTCGGCTGAAGATGCGGTCACCATGATCGTGAGCGGCTTCTGTAAGCAGGTCTTCCGGGAACTACCGATGGAGTTTGCTGTGGAGGCCCAGAAGCTGCTGGGCGTGAGCCTGGAGGGAAGCGTCGGCTAAATCCATTCCCTGGGAGAAGTAGGGCATGCTTACTATAAGGAACTTGCACGTGGACGTGGATAACAACGAGATCCTGCGGGGAATCGACCTCAGCGTAAAGGCCGGCGAGGTCCATGCCGTCATGGGGCCAAACGGCTCGGGAAAGAGTACCCTGGCCCATGTCCTCGCCGGGCGAGAAGGCTATCAGCTAACCTCTGGGCAGATCCTCTATGAGGGGCGGGACTTACTTCGGATGTCACCAGAAGAGCGGGCCCGTGAGGGCGTCTTCCTGGCCTTTCAGTATCCCGTCGAAATTCCCGGGGTGAGCACCACTTACTTTCTCAAGGCCGCGCTCAATGCCGCCCGGAAACACCGCGGCCTCCAAGAACTAGACGCGATGGACTTTCTGACCATGATCAAGGAAAAGATGAGACTCGTCGACATGGATCAAAGTCTCCTGAACCGAGCGATCAACGAGGGGTTCTCGGGCGGCGAGAAGAAACGGAACGAGATCTTGCAGATGGCAGTGCTGGAGCCAAAACTTGCCATCCTGGATGAAACCGACTCCGGCCTGGACATCGATGCGCTCAAGATCGTGGCCAATGGCGTTGATGCTCTTCGAGGCAAGGACCGCGCCATGATCGTCATCACTCACTACCAGCGGCTGCTGAACTACGTCGTCCCCGACCACGTGCACGTCCTGGCTGGCGGTCGCATCGTCAAGTCGGGCGGCAAGGAGCTGGCACTGGAGCTTGAGCAGAAGGGTTATGGCTGGGTCGAGGAGCAGGTCGAGCGCCCTCAGCCAGTGAGCTCTTAAGAGGAAGCTCTCCGCAATGATTGAAGTCACTGAAGCAAAGAACTTTTACCAAGCGCATTTTACTCGGCTGGAGGAGGAGCTGGCCAACAACGGACAGTCGCGGACGCTCCCGATCCGGAGCGCCGCCATCTCCAGCTTTAGCGAGATCGGGTTCCCCACCACCCGGCATGAGGAGTGGAAGTACACGAACGTTACTCCCGTCGTGCGGATCCCTTTCAAGCCTGCGGGATGGGAACTGGATGGGCCGACTTCTGAAACGCTCGTGCGCGTCCCCTTCGGGAAGTTAGCGGCGAGCCAGCTAGTGTTCGTCAACGGCCATTACTCGCGGGGGCTCTCCTCGCTCCGGCGACTGCCAGAGGGCGTCAAGGTAGAGAGTCTGGCGACAGCCCTTGACCATAAGCGTGAGTCGGTGGAACCGCACCTTGCCCGGTATGCCAGTTATCGGGACCACGCCTTCGTTGCCCTCAACACAGCTTTCATGAGAGACGGAGCGTTCGTGTACATCCCGAGCGGTGAGATCGTCGCGGAGCCCGTTCATCTTCTCTTTATCTCGACGGCGCGCGGGGAAGCCACGGTCTCGTACCCCAGGAACCTGATCGTGGTGGGTAGAGATAGCCAGGTGAAGATCGTCGAGAGCTATGTGGGTGTGAAAAACGAAGTCTATTTGACCAATGCGGTTACGGAGGTTGTCGTGGGCGAAGGCGCCGTGGTCGAGCATTCCAAGCTGCAGTGGGAAAACGAGGAGGCGTTCCACATCGCGACCCTGCAGGTTTACCAAGAGCGCGGCAGTAACTTCGTTTCCCATTCCATTGCCCTGGGAGGCGCCCTCGTTCGCAACGACGTTAACGCGGTCTTGGGCGGGGAAGGTAGCGAGTGCGTCCTGAACGGCCTCTACCTGGCGACCGGTCGGCAGCACGTGGACAACCACACGAGGATCGACCATGTAAGCCCGCACTGCACCAGCCGCGAGCTCTACAAGGGCGTCCTCGACGGGAAGGCCAGGGGCGTTTTCAACGGGAAGATATACGTGCACAAGGCCGCCCAGAAGACCGACGCCAAGCAGACCAACAGGAACCTGTTGCTGTCCGAGGACGCGTCAGTCGATACCAAGCCGCAACTCGAGATCCATAACAACGACGTGAAATGCAGCCACGGCTCGACTATTGGTCAACTCGACCAGGACGCGATCTTTTACCTGCGTGCCCGCGGCCTAGGCCTGGAGGCCGCCCGCAGTCTCCTGACCTATGCGTTTGCCAGCGAGATTGTCAGCCGGGTTAAGATCGATTCGATCCGGGCTCAGTTGGACCATCTGTTGGTGACAAGATTCCAAGCCAACTCACTGCCCAGGGAAACCGTATGAAACCTGCCCATGAAGTAGCCGCCCCGCACAGTTGGAGGGGCTCCCGGACCTCCTTGGATGTCGCAGGCATCAGGGAGGATTTCCCGATCCTGAAACAGCAGGTGCACGGCAAGCCGCTGGTCTACCTCGACAACGCGGCCACAAGTCAAAAGCCCCAGGTAGTGATCGATGCCGTGAACCGGTACTACACGACACAGAACTCCAATATCCATCGAGGCATCCACTTTTTAAGCGAGCTGGCCACGGCGGAATATGAGGAGGCGCGTGTCAAGGTCAAGCGTTTTCTTAACGCCTCCGACGCTCGGGAGATTATTTTTGTGCGCGGCACCACGGAGGGCATCAATCTGGTCGCCCAAAGCTATGGGCGGCAGTTCATCAAGGAAGGCGACGAGATTATTATCTCGGCCATGGAGCACCACTCGAACATCGTGCCGTGGCAGATCCTGTGCGAGCAGACAAGGGCCAAACTGCGCGTCATCCCCATCAGCCACGATGGCGAGCTGTTAGTTGAAGAATATAAGCGGCTGCTGAACGAGAGGACCCGGTTGGTTTCCGTGGCCCACGTGTCGAATGCGCTCGGCACCATCCTTCCGGTCAAGCAGGTCATTGAGATGGCACATGACTACAACATCCCGGTCCTGATCGATGGAGCACAGGCGGCCCCTCATATGAAGGTCGATGTCCAGGATCTCGATTGTGATTTTTATGCGTTCTCCGGCCACAAACTGTTCGGCCCAACCGGCATCGGTGTTCTTTATGGCAAGGCGAGGCACCTTGAGGCCATGCCTCCCTATCAGGGCGGCGGGGATATGATCAGCCTGGTGACTTTCGAGAAAACCCATTATAATGTTTTGCCCTACAAGTTCGAGGCCGGGACCCCCCACGTTGCAGGCGGGATAGGGTTGGGGGCGGCGATCCATTACTTGAGCGGGATCGGGATGGAGGCCATAGCTGCTTACGAGAAGGAGCTGCTCGCCGATGCGACGGAGGCGCTTTCCACGATCAAGGGTTTAAGGATCATCGGGACCGCCAGGGAGAAGACCGGGGTCCTCTCTTTTGTCCTGGATGGGGTTCACCCCCACGACATAGGCACTGTCCTCGATCAGGAAGGGGTCGCCATTCGCGCCGGCCACCATTGCGCCATGCCGGTGATGCAGCGATTTGGCATTCCCGCCACTGCCAGGGCCTCCTTCGCCTTCTATAACACTCAAGAGGAGGTGGATGTGCTCGTGCGGGCCATTCATAAGGTCATGAAGGTGTTCGGTTGATGTCGGACTTGAGCGAGCTCTATCAACAGGTCATACTGGACCATAATAAAAGCCCGCGGAATTTTCACCGGCTGGAAGGCGCGGACCGGACGGCAGAAGGCTACAACCCGCTCTGCGGCGATAGAGTCGCCGTTTACATCAAACTGGAGGGCGACGTCATCAAGGAGATCAGCTTTCAGGGCTCGGGTTGCGCTATTTCCAAGGCCTCTGCTTCGATGATGACTGACAGCTTGAAGGGAAAAACAACGGCTGAGGCGGAGGCGCTTTTCGATCGGGTCCACAAGATGCTTACCGCGGAGATGGACCCAAATGCCAATGCACACGACCTTGGGAAGCTGGCGGTTCTTTCGGGGGTGTGTAATTTTCCCGCTCGGGTAAAATGCGCGAGCCTATCATGGCATACACTGCACGCCGCGTTGAGAGGGGAGGGGGGGTTGGCGTCGACGGAGTGACTCGTGAGTAAAGAAAGAAGGAGGCCAGAACGGATAGTGGGAGGCCAGCGTATGAAAAGCGATCGACCGATTACACTAAGCCGTGAGTGCGAGGCGGTCCTGATCCCTAGCGGCGACAAAGTGAGACTGGCCGCTGGCAGCCGGCTCTGGGTTACGCAGTCGCTCGGCGGCAGCTTTACCGTGATGACCGACCGCGGATATATGGCGCGTATCGAGGGTCGGGAGGCGGATGCCCTCGGGATGAAGGGCGCGGCGGCATCGCAGCCGGAAGCCTCTGTTACCGCGGGTGGGCCAGAAGAGGTTGAGAGGCTCGTGTGGGATCAACTCAAGACATGCTTCGATCCCGAGATTCCCGTCAACATCGTTGACCTGGGGCTCATTTATCGCTGCCGGGTAACCGCTCTTGCGGAAGGCGGGAACCGGGTCGAGGTCAAGTTTACCTTGACGGCGCGGGGTTGCGGCATGGGAGAGGTGCTCAAGGTGGACATCCGCAATAAGATACTCGGTGTCCCAGGAGTTAAGGAAGTGGATGTGGAGCTGGTTTGGGAGCCTCCCTGGAACCAAACCATGATATCCGGAGCGGCCAAGCAGCAGTTGGGAATGGTTTAAGCGCAGATGGTATCGGAGGAGATCGCATGGAGAGCATGAATTCTCTTGTCGTCGAGGCCGAGGTCATCGAGGCCCTGCGGACCATTTTTGATCCGGAGATTCCGGTCAATATCTATGAACTGGGCTTGATCTACGACGTCAAGGTGGAACCCTCAGGTGCGGTTTCAGTCCGCATGACCCTGACCTCGCCCGCTTGTCCGGCAGCGCAGTCGCTGCCCGGGGAGGTTGAGCAGAAGGTGCGCGCGGTGCCGGGCGTGACCGAGGTCGCGGTGGACGTGGTTTGGGATCCCCCTTGGGAGCCGAGCAAGATGTCTGAGGCGGCCAAGCTCCAGCTCGGCATGTTGTGATGCGCGCGCGGATGGCACCCATGCACCGAGGAAACGTAATTTGACTTATATGAGTAGAGACTGAGAGGAAAGAAGAAGATGTCGGAGCTTGAAAGAGAAGTCAGTCCTGGCCTCCCGAGGGATCCCTTGTCGGATCAGGCCGAGGACGCCGCTTCCTCCTTGGAAGAGACCGAGATCGAAGCCCTTGAGGATCAGGACCTCCTGGAGGCCGAAGGGCCTGCGGTGGAGGAAGTGGAAGGGAAGGAATCCGCTCTCGAGGAGGAGCCGATCAAGAGCAGCGACCCGGTCGCGCTCTATCTTCGGGAAATAGGCTCTGTGCCTATTCTGAAGCGCGAGCAGGAGGTGAGCATAGCTCGGCAGAAAGAAGAGGGGGAGGCCCAGGTTTTGGAAGGGGTCCTCTCCTCGCCGGTCGCTTTGCGCTATGTCCTGGAGCTGGGAGAGAGAGTGGCGCGGTCTGAGCTGAGCGTGCGCGCGATCTTTGGTGATGCCGAAGAGGCTGAGGAGCCCGGCGACGAGGCGGTCTCCCGCAGGCGCTTTCTGAGAGAGGCGCAGAAGCTCCGCCGTTTGCATAAGATTTTGGGTGACCTGCGTCCGCGGCTCGAGCAGATGGCCTCGGATAAGCACAGGGCCCGCCTGGAAAGAGAGCTCTCCAAAAGGAAAAGCGAGATCGTTCGGCTCTTGAAGGGCCTCAGGCTCGCGCCCTCCTGGATTGAGGAGATCACCGAGAGGATGAAAGGAGCCTATAGTCGTTTGATCGAGATAGAAGAAAAAATGCAAAATCTCCCCGCCGGGACCAAGGGCAAGGGCCAGCGCGCGCTCCTCTCCGGGATCCGCCGCCTCGAAGAGGAGATGGAGATGTCCGCGCAGGAGAGCAAGGACCGGGTGCGCTCGATCCTGGAGGGAGAGGCCAAGGCCAACTCGGCCAGGAAGCACCTCATCGAGGCCAACCTCCGCCTGGTGGTCAGCATCGCCAAGAAATATGCCTATCGCGGGCTGCCCTTCCTCGACCTCATTCAGGAGGGGAACCTGGGCCTGATGAAGGCCGTGGAGAAGTTCAATTATCGGCTCGGGTATAGATTTTCCACCTACGCGAGTTGGTGGATCCGCCAGGCGATCACGCGGGATATCACCAATTCTGCCCCGATGATCCGCATCCCGGTCCACGTGGTGGAGACCAGGAATAAGCTCACCCGCACTTCCCGTTATCTGCGGCAAAAGCTGGGCCGGGAGCCTACGCCTGAAGAAATTGCGGCAGCTATGGAATTACCCTTGAGAGAGCTGCGCCGGGTCATCAGGATCGTTGGGGAGCCGGTCTCTTTGGCGACCCCCATTGGGAGCGAAGGAGAAAGCAGCCTGGCCGATTTTGTCGAGGATAAGTTAACCCCTAAACCCTCTGATGAGGCCATGCAGGCGGATCTCCATGCGCAGATCAGAAAGGCCCTTGCGGTCCTGCCGCCGAGAGAAGAAAAGGTGGTCCGTTTGCGCTTCGGGGTGGGCGAAGACCGCGATTATACCCTGGAGGAGCTGGGGGAGAAGTTTTCTATTACCCGCGAGCGCATCCGCCAGATTGAGCAGAAGGCCCTGCGCCGCCTGCGCTCTCCAGTCCGCTCAGGGCAGCGCCGCGGCCAGGAAGATGGGGCACGAGAGAACCAACAGGCTCAGGGTAAGAAGGAGGTATGATCATGGCTGAAGATGTGTTGACGCAGATCGATGAGCAGGTGAAGAATGACCGATTGGTTATCTACATCAAGGGGACCCCGGATTTTCCCCAATGCGGCTTTTCCGCTCATGTGGTGGAGATCCTTAAGTCTTACGGTTATCCGTTTGAGGCTGTGGATGTCCTGACCGATCCGGCCGTGCGCGAAGGGATCAAGCGCTACACCAACTGGCCCACGATTCCCCAGATCTTTATCGGCGGCAAGTTTATCGGCGGCAGCGACATTCTCCACGAGATGCATGAGCAGGGAGAGCTCGCCCCTGTGCTCCAGGCGGCCTTCGGCAAGTAGCCCATTTTCCTCATGTCAAAGGGTGCGCTCCCTCGGGGAACGAGTCTTCGGGCCGAGGGCAATACGCCGCTGCCTTCGGGCTGAGCCTCAGGCCGAAGCCTTGAGCCCCTGACCGTACCGAGACGGCTGTCCTTCCTCTATGGTTTCACCCGTGCAACTTTGACATCCGTCGGTTTTTCCCATAAAAACAGAGAGAATGAGCATGACAAGGGAGTGAGAGACCTCTTCTGTGAAGCTGCGCGACCTTTATGCCCGGCCCGGGCTCGTCTTCTCCATCGAATTCTTCCCGCCCAAGACGGAGAAGGGCGAAGAGAACCTGTTTAGCGAAATCGCGGTCTCAAAGAGCCTCAACCCCTCCTTTTGCTCGGTGACCTATGGGGCTGGTGGCGGCACGCGGGAGAAGACCGTAGAGCTGGTGGATCGGATCCGCCGCGAGTGCGGGCTGGAGGTGATGTGCCACCTGACTGTCGTGGGCCAGTCAAGGGCCGAGGTCCGTTCGGTCCTGGAGAGGTTGAAGCAGAAGGGGATCGAGAACATCATCGCCCTCGGAGGCGACCCGCCGCAGGGGGTGGTGGACTGGATTCCTCACCCCGACGGCTTTCATCATTCGATAGAATTGGTCCGGGAGGCGGTCTCCCACCAGCGGTTTTCCATCGCCGTGGCGGGCTTTCCCGAGGTCCATCCCCGGGCCGAGAGCCGGGAGGCGGACCTCAGCTATCTCAGGGAAAAGGTGGATGCCGGCGCCGATGTGGTGATTACCCAGCTGTTTTTCGACAACGAAGACTACTGCCGTTACGTCGAAGATGTCAGAAGGCTTGGAGTAAGCGTGCCCATAGTCCCCGGCATCCTTCCCATCCTTTCCGCGCCCCAGGTGCGCCGCTTTACGTCTCTTTGCGGATCGAAGATTCCGCCCCGACTGGAAAAGTTGCTGGCGCAGGTGGAAAACGACGACGAGGGCGCGGTGAAGCTGGGGATCGAATATGCCACCTGGCAGTGTGAAGGGCTTCTGAGATTCGGCGTGCCGGGCATCCATTTTTATTCCTTGAACAAGTCGCGCTCGGTTGCGGCCATTTTTAAAAACCTGGGTCTCTGACTCTCTCGGGTTTTCGTTTTCGTTGAATTCGCGGATGAGGGAGAGTATGGTAGCAGGAAAAATCACAGGCAACCGATAGCGCTTTGAAATCTCATGGACGAAGCCAGCGAACAGATGGAGGTGCGCCGGCACAAGCTCCTCAAGCTCAAGGAGTCAGGCCTTGCTCTTTACCCGAATGACTTCAAGCCCAGCCATTCGACCTCCCAGATTGTCGCCGGCTTCGGCTCCCTGCCGGACGATCAGCTCAGCGCCCTTTCCACGCCCTTTTCTCTGGCCGGCCGGATTGTGGGGATGCGCTCTTTCGGCAAGGCCTCTTTCTTTCACCTGCAAGACCGCAAGGGCAGGCTCCAGGTTTATGTGCGTCAGGATCGGATAGGAGAAGAAGGACACCGGCTCTTTCAATCCCTGGACGTCGGGGACATCGTGGGGGTGTGGGGCGGTCTGTTCCGCACCAAGACCAGGGAGCTGACCCTGGATGCCCACGGGCTGCGCCTTCTCTGCAAGTGCCTGCGCCCGCTGCCGGAGAAGTGGCATGGCCTGACCGACGTGGAGATTCGCTACCGGCAGAGGTATCTCGACCTGATGGTGAAACCTGAGGTGAAGGAGCTATTCGAGAAGCGGTCTCGCATCATCCGCCTGGTGCGCCGGTTCTTTGAGGAGAGAGATTTTTTAGAGGTCGAGACCCCGATGATGCAGTCCATCCCCGGCGGCGCAGCGGCCCGGCCCTTTACCACCCACCACAATACCCTGGACATGGATCTCTATCTCCGGGTGGCGCCGGAGCTGTTTCTCAAGCGGCTCCTGGTAGGAGGGATGGAGCGGGTCTTTGAGCTCAACCGCAACTTTCGCAACGAGGGCATCTCCGTCAGGCACAATCCGGAATTCACCATGCTGGAGTTCTACCAGGCCTATGCCACTTACGAGGACCTCATGGCCCTGACCGAGGAGCTGTTTGTCACCGTGGCCCGGGAGATCCTGGGCTCGACCCAGCTCTCCTGCGGCGGTCAGGCCATCGATCTCAATCCTCCGTGGAGGCGGCTCACGCTGAAGGAGGCGATCGAACAGTACGGGGGCGCTGAGCGGCAGAGGCTGGCGACTGCCGAGGGGCTGCTGGCCTTTGCCCGCGAGAAGGATCTCTCCATCGATGGCAGCCTCCCCTATGGCAAGCTGATCGTGGAGGTCTTTGAGAAGATCGCGGAGCCTCGTCTGATCCAGCCCACCTTTGTCGCGGGCTATCCCATCGAGGTCTCGCCTCTGGCGCGGAAGAACGATGCCCATCCCGCGCTGGTAGATCGCTTCGAGCTTTACATCGCCGGCCGGGAGCTGGCCAATGCCTTTTCGGAATTGAACGATCCCCTCGATCAGCGCGAGCGCTTTGTCGAGCAGGCGGAGGCGCGCCAGGCTGGGGACGAGCTCGCCAGCGCCATGGATGAAGACTTCCTGCGCGCCCTGGAGTACGGCATGCCTCCCGCGGCCGGGGAGGGGATCGGCATCGATCGCATGGTTATGCTGTTTACCGACTCGCCCTCGATCCGGGACGTGATCCTCTTCCCGCTGCTCCGGCCGGAGAGGTGATGGCGCGGATCCCTCTATGAGATACGAGCTCTTTATCGGCCTCAGGTATCTCCGCGCGCGCCGGCGCGAGACCTTCATCTCTCTCATTACCTTCATCTCGGTCCTGGGCGTGATCATCGGGGTGATGACGCTGAATGTGGTGCTGGCGGTGATGACCGGCTTCGAGGAGGTCCTTCGGGACCGCCTCCTGGGGCTCAATGCCCATATCACCATCGTCAAATCAGGAGACCTCTTGACCGGATATCAGGAGCTGACCGAGCGAGTGAAGCGGGAAAAGGGCGTGCTGGCCGCGGCCCCGTTGGTCTACGGGCAGCTCATGTTGACCTCGGGAAACCGGGTCTCCGGGGTGGTGGTCCGAGGAGTCGAGCCCGACCTGGTGAACGGCGTAGTCGATATCGGGCCTTATATTAAGGAAGGGAACCTGCAGGCCTTGAAGAGGCACCACAAGGTCCAGGTCGAGAATCGCTTCGTCTCTCTGCCAGGAGTGATCGTTGGCTCCAGGTTGGCGGCACAGCTCAGGGTCAACCTCGGCGATGTGATCCAGGCGGTCTCGCCCCTGGGGAGGCCCACGGCGATCGGGATGATTCCCAAGATCAGGCGCTTCGTGGTCGCCGGGCTCTTCGAATCCGGGATGCACGAGTATGATAGCTCCCTGGTCTATATGAGCCTCTCCGATGCCCAGCAGTTCTTCGAGCTGGGCGCCGCGGTGACCAGCATCGAGGTGCGGGTTCGCGATGTCTACCAGGCCCAAGAGATCGCCAGTAAGATCCAGAGCGATCTCAGGTTCCCTTTCTGGGCCGAGGACTGGTCGCGGCGCTGGCCCAATCTCTTCTCCGCGCTTCGGCTGGAAAAGACCGTCTACTTCCTCGTCCTCCTCCTCATGGTCCTCATCGGCGCCTTCAACATCATCTCCACGCTGATCATGGTGGTGATGGAGAAGCGCAAGGATATCGCCATCCTCCAATCCATGGGGGCCACCCAGAAGAGTATCCGGAGGATCTTCCTGATTAAAGGATGCACGATCGGAGGGATCGGGACGCTCCTCGGCATGCTCATGGGCTATGGCATCTGTCTCTTGATCGAGCGTTATCAGTTTATCGAGCTGCCTAAAGATGTTTTCCTGATCTCCACAGTCCCCGTGCGCATCTATCTCAGCAACTTTGTCCTGGTGGCCGGGGCCTCCTTTCTGATCTGTCTCCTGGCGAGCATCTATCCGGCGCGACAGGCCGCCAGACTGGACCCGGTGGAGATCATCCGCTATGAGTAACCTTCTTCAAGTCGAGGAGCTGCACAAGTCCTTTGTCGAAGGCGGCGAGGAGATCCAAGTCCTGCGCGGTCTCTCTATGGAGCTGGAGGAAGGGGAGCGGCTGGCCATCGTGGGAGAGTCGGGCGTGGGGAAGAGCACCTTGCTCCACATCCTGGGAGGCCTCGACCGTCCCAGCAGGGGTAAGGTGGTTTACCAGGGAAGAGATATCTCGGCATTAAACGAAGAGGAGCTATCCAGCTTTCGCAATCGCGAGATCGGCTTCGTCTTTCAGTTCCATTATCTCCTGCCCGATTTCACGGCGCTGGAGAATGTGATGCTCCCCGCCTTGATCCAGGGTTGGGAGTGGGCGAAGGCGCGGGAGAGCGCCATGGAGCTCCTGGAGGTGGTGGGGTTGAAAGACCGCGTGACCCATCGGCCCGGGAAGCTCTCGGGTGGAGAGCAGCAGCGGGTGGCTGTGGCCAGGGCGGTCATGCTGAATCCCCGCTTGCTTCTTGGTGACGAGCCCACCGGAAACCTCGACCCGCATATAGGGGAGGAGGTTCAGGATCTCTTGCTGCGCCTGAACCAGGAGAGGGGGATGACTCTGGTCATCGTTACCCACAGCCGCCAACTGGCGGCCAAAATGGAGCGCCAGATAGAGCTGCGGGAAGGCCACCTTTTCCTGTTGTGAGTTCGGAACTATAAACCAAGCCAAAGAAAATTCCGCATATGGTCGCCGTATAGGAGAGTAGGACGCCGCCAGATTTAAAATCCAAAGGCCCGCGGCTCAACAAGTTCGGGCCTTTTTGTTTGCGGCTTGATGAATGGGTGAGACCTCGTAATAAAGCTCGATGCGTCTAAAACCCTAGGGACGAAAGCGTGTTCATTACCTATTCCGTCGAAGGCGTACCAGTAAGGCTCACCGATGAAAGGTGGAGTCATATTTGTCGTAGGCATCCGGAATTAGTCGGGCAGGAGCGGAAGGTTCTGGAAACGATTGAATCACCAGCAATGGTTCTACGGGGTGACTATGGTGAGAAGCTGGCAGTTAGGTTCTATGAGATAACCCCTTTGACCTCGAAATACTTGGTGGTAGCATATAAAGAGCTTAGCTCAACAGATGGATTTGTGGTGACTGCTTATTTCGCTCGTAGGGTTGTTGATTGGAGGGAGATTCTATGGAAGCGGTAAAGATACTGGAAAAAGGGCAGAAGATTGACTGGGAATACGATCAGGAAGCGGACGTGCTCTACCTGAGCATCGGCAAGCCTCGAAAGGCTACTGGCGTGGATATCGGTCAAGGGGTGGTAGTTCGGTACGACGAGAAGAAGAAAGAAGTTATTGGCCTTACCGTGCTGGGTGTCCGAACAAGACTGCTAGAAGGCTTGAGAAAGTAAGCTGTTGGTATTCGCCCTCAAGCACGCGCCGATGGTAGTGTGCGGTCGCCGTATGCGAGAGTAGGTCGCCGCCGGATTTAAAATTCAAAAGGCCCGTGGGTCTAGCACCCCGGGCCTTTTGAATTTCGGGGATAGCTGGCCAAATTTGACAAATCACTTGAATAAGTGCTACACGTATATACGTGGAAAAACAGAACGTCACGCTCTCTATTCCCAAAGATCTGCTGCGCGAGGCCAAGCATCTCGCCGTGGATCAAGGAACCTCCATATCGGGGCTTTTGGTGGATGTCCTGCAGGAACGGGTGAGGCGCTTTAAAGAAAGGCGGCGGGCGGCGCGGCGCCAGCGCGCCCTCATGCGGCGGGGGCTTAACCTCGGCACCCAGGGTAAGGCGACCTGGACGCGCGACGACCTCCATGCCCGCTGAATTTGCAGACAGTAACATCCTGGTCTATGCCTATGACCGTTTTGTTCTTTGTAGGTTTTGCCCGCCGGGCTTGTCAGCGACACCACAATGAAGAAAACACATGCCTAGGCCACAATCGACTTCTATTAAGCTGACAGCCTGACTTGAATTTTAGTTCCCAACACCCGCGCAATCTTTTTTAGGGTAGGCAGGGATACGCGGTCATAGTTGCCGCCTTCTAGGCGGGCAATGTTTGGCTGCCGCATTCCTGCCCGTCGTGCCAGTTCAGCCTGTGTCCACCCCTTCTTGAGCCTGGCTGTGATCAGACTCTGGGCCAGTTGGAATTCAGGCCCCAGCTGGTCATACTCTTTCCTGACCTTTGGGTTCTTGAGAAGTTTTTCTTTGTGTTGACGGAAATTCATAGTTTGCCTCCATGCCTTTGAATGTAGTCTTTCATTCGTGCTTCGGCTGTTTGAAGCTCTCGCCTCGGGGTCTGTTGGGTTTTCTTTTTGAAGCCGTGCAGGAGTATCAGCTTCCTGCCGGCAACCGGGAAAAAGAAGAAACGGTAAATATCACCGAAGGAAGTGAACCGCAGCTCCCTTAGCTTAGAAACGCCCTGAATGGTTTTTACCCAAGGTTCTCGAAGGAGCAGGCCATATTGCTCCAACAGCTCCAAAGAACGAATGAATTTTGCTTTGGCTTGAGGTGAGAGGCTGCCGACGAACTCTGCAACAGGAACGGATCCTGCGGCAGTTTGATAGTAATCAATCTCCCACGCCCCCAAGCTTGCCACTGAGTCTTTATATCATATATGGTATGTCACGCCAAGGGGCTGAACAAGCAGGTCAAGCGGAACGCTCATAGGTTTCCGTTGGACTTCGTGTTCCGTCTGACGAAGGTGTAGGAGAAGGGTCACCTATGAAAGACGCTGTCGAGGGATAAAAATCTCCCGCCTATCCGCCGGC
>Ga0184634_10000095_pt1 | contig 18391 bp, 16 predicted proteins | sample PLM31_200_b1_FD_133016 | JGI IMG/M metagenome (GOLD analysis project Ga0184634, IMG submission 133016) | Groundwater sediment microbial communities from an aquifer in East River, Colorado, USA - PLM3-1_200_b1 | ecosystem: Environmental > Terrestrial > Soil > Riparian zone | place: USA: East... | reverse complement strand
TGATGTGTCCCTTCTGTAAGGACCTTTAACTTCAAACTCCTTGTACTCTTCCATGAACCTTGGTGGAGAAGTACGGCCGATGAGTATGTCTCCTCCATTTACTATTGATTCATGCATTATAGCACCGTCATCTTCAAGCAACCTGTATGATTTCTCGCCCCGGTATCCTCTAATATTTGCCTCAGATGACGGAATCTCAAACTTGTCTTTCATTCCTCCCGGATATTGTTTTGCTTCTGCCTCATACACTCTGTAAAAAAAGGTTCTGCCAAGACCTCTATCAACTGATGATTTATTGAAAACTACTGCGTCTTCGATGTTATATCCTTCGAACGGTAACACGGTAACAATACAATTCTGTCCAGTGGGACGTTCCTCCAGTCCAAGAAGATTTATTGCTTTAGTTGTAACTACCGGGATCTGTGGATACAGCATTAAGTGCTGCCTTACATAGGTACTTGCGTTCATCAAAGGCGTTGAAAATCCCAAACTCTGTTTTGCCATTGCGCTTTCATAGGTATTCCTTGGAGATTGATTGTGTTCTGGATATGGAATTATAGAAGCTCCAACACCCAATATTGAAGGAGGATAAATTTCAAGATGAGTGTGACTTGGTTGTAGACTATTAAAGTCCATAGCCACATAGGAATTCTCCTCCTCATTTGCATCGAGTAGCTCTATCATACCCATCCACAATAAATCAGACCAAGATTTCATATTCCTCTTGATTAAATCAAGAACATCCAAAGTTATTACTGGTTTACCTTCCTTTATTATAGCAAGTGGTCTGAGTATCCTTCCTGAATTACAACTTACATAAAGTCGCTTTGTTGCATTTTCATTTTCATTTGAATAGTAGTAAATTCCAACATGAGCATGTATTTTTCCTGATCTTCGCAAACTTCTTAGGGTATCTGTCAAGTGCTGTCCGTTATCATAATATCCGATTAGACGTCCATCGACAAATATTCTGGTACCATTTTTTCGTAATATATCAGAAGCCTCTTCAACCGGATGTGCTCCCAGCTCGTATAATTTTTCAATTATCTCTGAAACAGCGACACTTACTGAGATTATAGAAGATAATGCAATATTTTTTACTAAACCACAGTTAGATCCTTCTGGAGTTTCAGCAGGGCAAATTCTCCCAAAGTGAGTAGCGTGAAGATCTCTTGCTTCAAAATTAGGTTGACTTCTGCTCAATGGTGATTGAATTCTGCGAAGATGGCTGATAGTTGATATGTAATTTGTTCTGTCCAATAGTTGGGTAACACCAACTCTTCCCCTTCCCCAATTTCCGGTTGCAATAGCATTGTTTAATTTATCAGAGATTATTCCCGGTCTTACTGCTGCAGCAACTGCATTTATTCCTCTCTTTTGACCAGATCGTTCTAGCTGATATTTCATGTCTCTTACTAGATTTCTAAAGGCTGTTCTAAAAAGATCGGCTAGCATCTGACCAGCAAATTTTATAACTTTATTACCATAATGATCTTTGTCATCGGAGGCTACCAAATTAAGCCTCAACTCAATAAGCTTGCATGTGGCTTCTCCTAGAAATAGCGCCTTTTCGTTCCTATTTTCAGGATTCTTTCCAAGATGTGGGAGTAATCCCCAATCAAGTAAAGTTTCAGCTCTTTTTATCTGAAATTCTTCCAACATTCCTGGAGCAATTCTCTTGCTTATGTAGACTATAGCGTCCCTGCTTGTGATAATTTCTCCTGCTTTCTCAAAGGAAGGTTCTAATTCATCCTGTATAAATGAATTTAAAGATACACCATCTGCAATATCTTTATCAGATTCAAGACCTAATGCCCTAATTAATGTAATAAGCGGAATATCTACTGGAGATCCTGGAATCTTTGCCACAATAGAACCATCTGGTCTCATTATCAGTTCCAGTTTTGCACGATATCCAACTATTGAAGAATACACTTTAGCTTTGTAGACCAAACTACCTGTTGTTTCTTCAGTATCGACAATTATCTTATTGTAAGATAAATCTTCTAATCCAATGATTACTCGTTCAGATCCATTAATAACAAAATAACCTCCAGGATCTTTCGGATCCTCTCCGAGTTCAATAAGTTTGGTTCCAGGAAGATTGTGCAATATACATGCGTTGGACTTTACCATAACTGGAATATCTCCAATATGAATAAATCTTGATTCTAAAATTTTTTCCTCTTCAACAATACTACATTCAATCATTATAGGTGATCCGTAAGTTAAATTACGTAGTCTTGCCTCAACAGGAGCAACGTGAGTTACTGAACCATCTAACTCCATAATTCTTGGTTGTTGTAATTTTATCTTACCCAATCTTATCTTGTATGGATATTCAGCAGTTTCAACCTCTATCTCGCCAACTTCATCAATGATACTTTGTAAACCACGTTCAATAAATTCACCATAGGAATTCAGATGCTGTCTAGCAACGCCTTCCTTTTGTAAAATATTGTGGATTATTGCCCACATATCAAGTGTGTTTTGTGACATGGCCTAATCCTCCACTACATATCTATAATAGACACTTTCACCGGCGGTAAATGACGTTCTAGTTATTTTTATAATATCTCCGGGTCTCACATCTAGATCCTCTAATCCCTTGTCGTTAATTAATATGTATGGGAGCTGGCTTGGTTTTGTATTATATTTCTTCAATACCTCTTCAGCTTCTTTTTTGGATAAAATTTCGTGTTTAGGCTGATATACATGGTTCGTAATTTTAATATCCTTTTTTTCAGAAGACAAAACTTGAGTTTCTTATTTCCAAATCTAAGAGCCGTAATAAATAGATTCTCAGACCATGACAAGTTTTTTGATTAATCTTTCTTATATTCTTACCATTAGGTCAACTTATTATGTCCTCTTCACTCAAGATTATAGTATCTTACCCACTACAAACAAAATCTCAATTGATTCTCATATCCACGCTACCTCCTCCTCCATTCGTATACCTTAAACTGTAATATGGATACATGTCATAATCGAATCCTGTGTTATTCCAAGATTTTGCAATACTCAGTTGAATTATGGGTTTGGTAGAGTCGTTGCGTTTTATTTCCTTTCAAATTCTTTACACTATCCTTTTAATGGTTGTCTCCCATCAAATTGACCTTTTTAGTGGTTAACGGTCGAGGATCATAGAAATTATAGAATACATTTTCTATCCCGTGGACATACTTGAATAATCAAGAATAACCTTATCCTGAAATTATAGTCACGTTGTTAGAAGGAATTTTCATACCCTCAGTAGCCTATTTCATCACAAATGATGCAGCTTGGATTTGATAATATTGGAGATCGGTATTTATGATTATGGAGGTACTGACCAGAGCAAATAATGCAATTGGACCTATTACTGAAAATTGCACTAATTTTCTCAGATTGAGTTTTTTTAATCTTGGAACATCTCGCTAATATAACCTCCTATACCTATACAAGTTTACCTCCATAATTGGAGAGCATGGCACCCTGAGCCCTAATTCATATGTGAATCTTATTCCACAGTAAATAAACAATTATTCAGGATTTATGTCTTCAAAACGATACCATTATAGAAGTACAAATTATTAAATAACATTAGCTTAATTTAGAAATTTGGGTCTAATCCCAATTTAATTTTAATAAGTTATTCCAATTCGATTTCTTCAAATACATCAGTTATGTTTTCATATTCTGATTTTTCGAACTGGTACTCGCTAATAAGACGTCCGCTTATGATAATAGATGGATTTCTTACATCCAGAATCTCGTTGACTTTACTCACATCAGTTAAAAAGTCAGTATAAATATCCTCCTTTTTGTCCTTGTTATCAATAGTAACGATCTGATTACTTTCTGATGCATTTATCAATACAATTGCGTTAGTTGAATTTTGTATCTTATTATGAAATATCTTGTTGAGAGTGTCCCTAAGTATTATTGCATCTTCTACCCCCGATATCTTATTCTCATTTATTACTTGATGCGAGGTATCGGCAAGATTGATTCCAATCTTACAATTTGAAATAGTATTATTGTAAATTTTGTTATAATCTGACCCTCTATTAGCTCCGATACACGAAATTTGATCATGAATATAATTATTGCGCGCAATAGAATTTGTTGTATTGATGCTAAACGCAATACCGCGTTGAGCTTTTCCATTATTATATATTTCATTTCCTTCTATGAGTATATCATAGCAGTGTTTAGAGCATATAATTGCTGATGCATTATTGTGATGAACCTTATTGTTTCGTATTATCATATCATGAGTTCCCGTATGTGGATCTATTCCATAAAGATAGTTATCGTGAAAGGTATTATTCTCAATAAGCATGGAGCCCATTGCTTTGGAATAAAACCCTTTTAAAAGATGGTGTATGTCATTTCCCTTAATTACACTACCTATACCGCCATAGTAACTAATACCTGCACATCTACTACAAGAATAACCAAGATATGCAATCTCTGAATTGGTTATATTAGTAGTTCCTGTTGCTTGATTTGATACCCTTATGAAAGGCCTCGGTTCAGCAGTATCGTATTCTGATTTAGTATGTTCCTCTCCAGGTCTTTTTCCGAAATCAAATTTAATAACTTCATTTTTTTCAGGGTTTCATGAGGTTACCTTTACAGAATCTATTTTAAGTGAACCAAATACATGAATTCCATTTGGATTATTTCCATTATTTTTGCTTACAATTATTGCCTGTTTCCCCTTGCTATTGTTACTGTTACTATCTTTATTTTCAGTTTTAATAAGGGCAGGAGCAACAGTATCCTCAACTTGTTCTTCATCATGCGTGTCGGTATCATTTTCTTTCACAATCGGTACCAGTTGTTTAGCCTGTTGTATAGTAGGAGTTGGTACTATTTTTAGCCAAGAAGTATCAGATGAGTCAATAATAAGGCCAGCGTCTTTTTCTATTGTAATGCCTGCACTTAAAATCCATACTTTACTATTGTGACCACCAACATTCACTTCGACAGAACTGTTTTCAACACGCAATATGCTTGTATTATTTAGTTGTTCATAGATATCACTAAGGTGAATAGATTTGCATCTAATCTTGATTAATTTTTGATCTGCATCATAATGAATACACGTGCTGGTATTGGTTTGGCCCATGACATTTTGCGTTACTGTAATTTGGGTTGATCCTATCAAAATTAAGGATAACAGTAGGAACACGATCATTGATTTAGGGCTATAAATATCGAGATTCACCTGTCAGAAATTTAACTTTCAAAAACCACATATATATGTCACTTTGACCAGAAATTTTTCTTTGAAGATTTAAAGATGAAATATTTCTCTGGATAAATGATGCCGAAAATATTGCTTGAGAAAAATATGAGAAATAAATTCCAAGTTTTACCATGTAATGAGATTAACAGAATCTTACTATGCCATTTGAAGATAATTTATCTAGGTGTCTTTAGATTTTTCTACTTCTATTTTGCATCTTGTCACTATGCCTGCGATAACTCCTAAAGCAGCGAGCCATGGCGCCAAAGTAATCATTGCGACTGCTCCTGCTGTACCCCATGTGACAGGAATGGACAGAAGAAGTTTTCCTTTTTCATCCTTTACAATTATCCGCTTAACTCTTGCATCCCGCAGTATCTCTTTAACCTTTCCAACCAATCCCCCCGCAGCCACATGATAAACATCTTTTTTAAGTCCTACCTGCGCCCCGCAATTTGGACAGAATCTAGCATCTTGTGGAAGTTCAGTTCTGCATTCTGCACATTTTACCATAAGGATCTTGATTATATCATGATTCCATCTCTTTAAATCTTTGGAGAAAGATAACCTACTTGCTAGAGTTTGATATGTTAGTTATGAAGCTACCGAAAAAGAGAATCACGGGTACAAATATCAGGATAAGCTAATGAGATCTATGTATGTAAAACACATATGACCATCAAATTTTCAAATTTGATGCCGGTTTTTTGTAGAACAACATTTGTTATAATTTGAAATATAAACAGTACCATACGACTCATATCGTGGATAATGAGAAAGATAAGGATGACAATAATAATCCAAAATTGAATAATAGGAGTAGTGGCAAAAAAGAAAGATCTCTTCTAAAAACATTAACTATCATGATTATCGCAATAGCTGTTGTAGTCGCTGCAAGCAGCTTAATTGAACAACTGCTTGAACACCGGTATAGGCCATACTTAAGAATAGGCGTAGTTTCCATTATTGGATATTTTGTCATTAACTCACTTGCAAACATCTTTTACAAACTTTCATATGATTCGTTGAAAAAGAATGCGGAGATAATTCGAATTCTAATTAGAATTATTGGTGCTATTATTGTCATTTCTATCATAATTTCTTATTTGAGCCAAGACCCCATTATTGCTACATCAATAGGCACAATTACTGCCATTGTAATAGGCTTTGCAAGTCAAAATATACTAGGAAATTTAATTTCTGGCTTGTACTTTGCCATTACACGACCATTTAGGATTGGAGACAAGGTCACAGTATTTGGTAATACCGGCATTATTTTTGATATTGGATTATTATATAGCAAACTAAGAACTGACGATGGAGACATCATACTTGCCCCAAATACATCAATGGTAAGTACTACAATTATTATTAGAAATTCCTAAGTTCTCTAGAGATTAGCATCAAGTGATTGTTATTACGAATGCAGCTAATTGCTTTATTATGATAATTATCAGTTGGATCAACTTAACTACGTTATATCACTTGAGTTAACTTTACTATTTTCAAGATAATTTAACTACGGTATATTACTTTCCAATAGTCACTAAAGCCATTTCCTCATAGTGCTACTATCCGTGCATAAAGTGCACAATCAACTATTTTCCAAAAAATGATCCGAACGAATCCTTTAGCGCGTCAAACGCATCATCTATCATCCCTGAAGTGTTCTCCATTATACCAGTAGTATTAGATGAAGTACCTGTAGTCATATTGTTATTTGGTGTAAATATTGGACTTGTAATATTATTTGTGACATTGATTCCAGTCTCATTTACTTGCCCAGACGCATAGTGATACGAAATTAATAGATTCAAAGTTAAGGACAAGGAAAGTGTCATTATTATTGGCAATTTCATGTTCCACATATTAGATCAATCTGAAATAGATGATAATATAGTTTTCATACTCAGCTTCTAATTTCTCTAAATTGCAGATTAATTCTACGGTCAAGTTATCGATAACCTTTAAACCATTTTGGTTCAATTTAGCAGTGTGAGAGATTTGAAGTTAATAAATTTAGCGATAATGATAAAAAGTCTATAGGAACTCTGACCCTCAATTATCGGCACGGCTTTTAAGATAATAAACATAAATTTGTGCCCTTTGTAACTGATGAAGATTAAATAATATTTGTTCCTTCTTATAAAAAATCTATGTATATTCTGCCCCCTGTTACAATCTATAGATTAATCAATTAAAGTCAACAATAAAAACAATGATGTCTATGTTAAGAATTGAAGCGAAAAATATTGTTAAAAGAAAAAAATGGTAAATTACAATTTGGGTTAACGATTCCCCAAGGATGGAGAGGAGGAGATCTTGATTTAGAGCAAGAAAACAATCCAGTCAAGCAATTCGAGTTTTCAAAATCTATAGCCATAACAGCTGATAAATTTGGTTTTGATTCAATTTATGCCTATGATCATCTCATTCCTTTCTTTAAGGATGATATAGAAAAGAACATTTTTGAATGTTTTACTTTATTGTCGGCTACTGCTACAATAACTAAAAAAATAAAAATAGGTCAGATAGTAACATGCAATTCCTATCGCAATCCTGCACTTTTGGCAAAGATGGTCTCCACTCTAGATGTAATAAGTAATGGCAGAATGGAATTAGGCATAGGTGCTGGCTGGTATGAAAAAGAGTATCTTGCATATGGTTATGATTTCCCATCTCACGTAGAACGAATCAAACAATTAGATGAATCATTAAGCATAATCAAGGAGATGTGGACAAATAAAACATCTTCTTTTGAAGGTCGCTATTATAGAGTAATAGATGCCATATGCAATCCCAAACCAATCCAAAAACCTTACCCTACGATAATGGTTGGTGGTTCAGGGGAGGAGTATCTTCTTAAGGTTGTCGCAAAGCATGCTAATAGATATAACATTTTCTTTGGCACTCCTAACGAAATGAAAAGCAAGATTACCATATTAAAAGATCACTGTAAAAATATTGGAAGAGATCATAAAGAAATAGAATCTTCTGTGGTGTTACCATGCATAATTACGGAATCAGAAGATGATATCAATCAAATTCTAGCCAAGTATACGAGAAAAGATAAAACAGTGAAACAATACCTTGACTATCTTGTGGGTGGTATTACAATAGGATCTCCCGAAAAGATAATTAGAGGATTAAATGACTATATCGAGTTTGGTGTAAGTCATTTTGTAATCCATTTCATAGGTTTGAATAATTCGTCTCTAAGACTGTTTAAATCAAAGATAATTAACAAGATATAGTATTCAGTAATAGTAATCAAAAATCATATCGGGGTAAGGTCGAGCACTGAACCTCGAGAAATTATTTTAGGACGTTTCTTGTACGATTTATATGCTGTGAGCTAATTTTTTATTGAAAGATAAAGAAATTATTATTATCTATAAGACCTCAAGAACCAGCCAACAGCAACTTCAGCCATATTCCCTATTTTTCCTTCTTCAAATAAATGAGACGCTGCTTCTATAACTTCCATTTTCCATTTTACTTTCTTACGTTGGGATTAAGCTGATCCATTGCTTTCTTGTTTATTTTTTAACGTTACCAAGTTACGTCTCAAGGACATAATTTGTTATTGTTTAATGAAGGATATTTAAGGTCGTGAGACACGCCCTCAATCTCACTAACGACATTTTCGTTAATATTTCATCTATTCAGCAAAAAGATATATGGAATTGACAAAAAGGAATGAAACCTGAAGCGAGTGAATGTGATCATAAAAATAGAATGGGATTTGCTCACTTGTAATATCTTGATGAACCTGATATATCCTGAGGTTTTTTTCTTTTGTCAGGAAAAACTACTACGTCGTACACCGATCTAGTTGCATATTCTCCAGGTCCTTCAGAACCAAATACAATTCGATATGTGGAAGGTGTTAATCCTCTGATCAATACAAAGTATCCTGCTGCAACCGCATCATAAATGCCAGGTTTCAATGGCTCATCTACCAAATTGTTTAAGCCACTATCTTTTGGGACCCTCAGTTTGAATAATGGCGATTCGAACCTGTACGATCCTAAATTTGGAACTAGCTTAATACTTTTTTTAGTGCTATTCACGGTAACAGTTGCCAATAAGGTTCTCACGTTATCAAGATCACCATTTACTGCGTTTCTCAATTCTAGTTCATTTTCAATAGCTTTACCTTCAAAATAGCATCCTATTGCATTGTATGATACTGATATTGGTATAAGTATAGATGTTCCTTCAAGGATCTTCTGTCCTTTTTGACCTGTCATATCCAAGAAACTATCAGGATCCTGGTACCTAATGGCACCTTCCACTTCGCTTACAGGTTTATAATTTACATCTCCTCTCAAAAACAATATATCTTGTCCATCATAAATGTCGACATCCCTTGACAAAAACCAATTAGTCCAAATTGCCGTCCATTCGCCGTATGAGAGACCCTTAAAAGTTTCAGATTTGGGCAAGACGTTCAATTTCATATGGGAATATGCAAACATCACCATATTTATGATCTTAACCCTTTTTCTAAGAACTTGCAAAAAAAATACCAGGTTGCACTAGAGAGACTGCCTGGTTCGTAATTTGAAAAGTTTGCTATCTCCTTAAAGCATCAAAACCAATAATAAGGATTCTACTGCTAGCTTGAACTGCGACTTAGATTGCCACGAAAAATTCAGGAGGGTATTTTCTACGACAAAATGTTAGAATTCAAGAAACATGGGAATCACTCCTTTGCAATACTTTTTCTGCGAGTATTAACTGGTTTTGATGTCGGATATGTTGCAGACACTTTGAAAAAAATTTGGGAAGTGTACGAACAACTAAAAAAAGGCGTATTAGTTGATACTCCTAAGTGTAGAATACCGTCTAGTGGATTAACGGTATTGATAGGCTATGGGCCTAAAATTTTTAATCTGCCTGGAGTAAGAAAAAAAATTCCGAGAGACTTTTTTGGAAAACAATTTCTACCCGCCATAGCGGGAGAACCAATCCTTGAAGGTTGTGGAATAAAATATTCAAAACATTCCTGTGAAAATGTTGGAAGTTCAGAACACATCGCCATCCAATTCATTTCAGAAACACAGATGGCCACGCACAGAGCCGTAGTAGAAACATGGCAGCATCTATATGGAAATTATAAGAATCAGAGTTGCTTGCGACTAACAAAATTATATACCGGCTTTCAGCGGGATGACGGTCGTAGTTGGTTGGGTTTCCATGATGAAGTATCAAACATGAAAGATGCTATTGAAAGGGAAGGCACCATCTCCATTAATATAAAATCAAATCGGCTCAAACCTGACGATTTCTGGACTGAAAGTGGTACGTACATGGCTTTCCTAAGGACAGTTATCGATCTCGACGCCTGGAATAAAATAGGACTAAAAGATCAAGAACTCATAGTGGGAAGGGATAAGAGGAGCGGAGGTCCCATTATTGGAGTAGATAGAGGCGGTAAACCAATTCTCGTAGAAAATAATCCCAGCTCTAGTTCGGCAGAATTTTACGATCCTAAATTTCATGATCATCCTGACTATTTCAAAACACCACCGATCTCTGACACAACTGAAGTCAAAGAGACTGCAAGCTCGAGAGCCATACTTAGTCAAAGTCATATAGGCAGGACGCGTCACATAAGCATGATAAGCAGCAAGGATCCAACTTCGCGTAGAATCTACAGACAAGGATTTGATTTTGTCGCCTCTTTGAGTGATGAAAAAAAAGGATTTGGAGTAGGTCTTAATTTTATAAGTTTCCAAAACGATCCGAAAAGATTGTTTTTCATTCTGACTGACCCACGTTGGATGGGCAAAACAAACTTTGGTGGATCTCCTGATCTACTGCAGCACGACATTCTTTCTGTTATGTCTGCTGGCATGTTCTTTGTACCAGCAAGGGAAAAACCCTTTCCGGGAGCTTCTATTTTTCGTTAGAGGTTTATTGGAAAGATTCATACGGAATTAAGATGTATTTCTGTGATTTTTGTATTTTTTTATTATATGAATCCGAATTGTTTGGACTTACATTTTCTTCTGGTCGTACCAAATACTCCTCCCTCAAAACACATTAGTAATCCAAATTCAGTACTTTAACGATAGCAAGGTAACTATTCAACCATTTAAAAGAAAACACCATTTTGCTAAATCTTGTTTGGAGAGAATGGATTGTCAAGTTGTGGCTTGATTAATTGTAAACATTGTGCTTCATCAACAAAAGAATTACCAGTCTCACACTAAATATGGTACTGCAGTAGATGAAATAGGATAGCTGAAACTTGTACTAACTATTAAATAACTTTAAAATTGTTAATATTTTTTGATTCATTATTAGATCACTTTACTCGCATATTGCAAAGTATTAATTGTAACAAAAGACAAATCTATACGATAACACAAAAAATTCAACGTTCATTGAAACATTTTCCTTGGAACTTAAGACATATAGTTTGGTAGGGTATTTACTATCGAAGAAAACATAATACAATATTATAACTAAAAAATTATTCTTCTATCCATCACCTTTATGAAACGGATTTTCCAACATCGCCTCTCATCCTGGATATGTAAATACTAAAAAATTTCGTTTAGGAATCTCATGAATTTTATAGGAATCAATAATTTGAGGGCAAGATATTTTCATTTATATAGTACTTACGTTAAACTACAGTAGAATGACTACAATATCCAAGCCAAATGAAAAACAGGTAGTAAACTTTTGGCAACTTATCTTAGGAAAGCCCACTACTCAAAATCCGATGACCGACAATAATGGAGCATTGTCTCTCCATGGACAGGATCCTTCAAATAATCCGCTTTACCTATCAGGTAATACTGGAGGAAATAACACCAGAAACATTCCAAACCCCATTCCTTCTGGTCGAGAAATATTTATTGCTGTGAACCCGGTTGTAGTTACCGAACCTGAGGCAAAACCCAATAATACACCCGCTGATCTACGTAAAATTGCTAATGATGATGAGGATTCCGCTACTAAAGCAAACCTTACAATAAATGGTGAAGTACATGATTTGAAAACCCAAAATTTTAGGGTTCCCACAGAACCCTTTGATGTTACGCTTCCACCCAATGCACTGTGGGGTGCAGCGCCTCCTGGAACCTGTAAGGCTGCAGCAGACGGCTATTATGCCATAACAAACGCACTCACTGCTGGAAATTATAGAATAGATATTGATGCAGAAGTGAGTAACTCGTTCGAGAAATCAGCTCCATGGCAGTCAAAAGTTACTTACAATTTTAAGGTCGTATGACTACAATTTTTTGAATTTATTTTTCTATCGTAGCTAATCTGAAGTAAAGGGTATAGCTAAATTAAATGAAGATTATGGCTTCATGGCAAGATAGGCTTTTACGAACTTAATTCAACGTTTTTTATTTGTCCAAGCCGAACGGTAGCTAAAATTAATTATTAATATAATTGATTCTTATAGTAATTTTCCGTTCACGCTAATATGTCATGAAATCACGTAATTCATTCTACTGAAATTATTCCAGGCAAGAATACAATGCGAAGAAAAGTTTTCCAATTCAAAATAGATAGTTATGAGGATTAAATTAAAGACCATTATTGATATTTTGAACAAATTATGGAAATAAGAATTAATAAATTAATTGCATTTAATAAAATAAAGATTGAGGATAATTAATAAAAATATGAAATTTTGGATAATTACGAGACCTTAATGAGCATATTTGCTGAAATGAAATCAACCATTATTCTTTCACGACAATATTTTCAAAAATTTCAAAAAACTTTTAACCAATGAAAGAAATTTGGTCTAATATAACTTTATGATTATGGGTTTAGAGAGACCCATTTATCTTCTATTTCTATTTATGATTCCAATAACTTCGTTATCCGTAATTTGTTCAAAGTTATGATAGTATTGTTCTATCGATCTAAAATTAAACTTAGGATTTGTAATAACTTCTATATGGTCAACATCTTCATTCTTCAATATATTTAACGTATCATTTGGAACTATAGGAACTGCAATTAATAAATGCCGAGGGTTTTTAGTTGATCTTATCCATCTGGCTGCTGGAAATTATACAATAGTTATTGATGCAGAGGTGGCCACACCTGCGAGCGTGTTCAATGAACCAGCTCCATGGCAGTCAAAAGTTACTCTTAAATTTAGGGTCGTATGACTACATATTTTTGAATATCTCTATAATGAAACGAAACGATTCAGAATACGCCAGAATTTTATAAGTTTCCAAAAGGATCCTAATAGATTGTTTTTCATATTAACGGATCCACGGTGGATGGGAAAAGCCAACTTTGGTGGATCTCCTGAGTTATTTGGCCAGAATCTACTCTCCATTCTATCTGCTGGTATGTTTTTTGTGCCAGCAAAGGAAAAACCTTTTCCTTGCGTCTTCATCTTCAGTTAAATCCTCTATGATTTAGACAGACAGCAAAGATGAATTTATTTCATCGGTTCTTCCTAGTTCTTACTTTCGTGAATACTTATTTTAGTGGAAATCTCTATTTGCATCAAGTCTTACTCTTGGGTCTAGACTTTGTGTAAAGCTCGGTCAGTACCTCGTGTAAAATTTCTCTTACGTTATCTTTGTCCAGATCATCGACTACGTCGTGTAAAATCTCCCTTACGGTATCTTTTTCAAAACGGGTTTCCTTCATCTCAGATGCTTTACTACGTTTTTCAATAGATTTGTAACTTTTTATAATTTCCTTTTCCATTTCTGTCACTCCAATCGTCTTAAGAAGCGTCAGTTCACTCATTGCAGTCAGATAAAATTCTTTTCGAAGCTCTTTATCCCGTGCTAGAAGTGTTGCAGAAAGGGTTATGCCAGAAAATACCAAATATGATCCAATTGGCATAAATGAGATAGTTATGAGGCCAAAAGGCGGATAGGTAGCATATAATAACGTGTCTATTTCGATAGAACCAAAAAGGATAGCGATACCAATAGCAGATATCAGCATGTACTTCTGCATTTCATTTTTTGTAATTAAGGCAGAAGCAGCAAAGAAAGCTAAACTGAAAACTAAAGCCCCGATTTGTTTCGTTGCGCTAAAAACCAGAATGTCTACTGCTCCAAATAACGCAGGAGAAGCATCAATGAGAGGGCGAAATACATCAGCAACGCTTCTTTCAAATGGGAATAAGAAGTAAATCAGCGGTATGGCTATGATAGCCCAATATTTGATTTTTCCCAACCTTTTGCTGTATGTATTCAGCAGAACTGACGTAGCAACCCATACTGAGACGAAAGAAACTATTGAGATAACATCAAGTATAGGTCCGAAATAAATTGCCAGGTCCCCACGTGGAAGGTTTATTACCGAAAAGTGAATTGGATAAGGACCTATGGTTGTTGGTTGGTAAGCCAATATATTTGTGGCATATATGAGTGAAGTGATAATGGCCACCGCAGTTAAGGCGAAAGCGGCAGTATAAAATGAGAGGATTTTAGACCTCTTGGTTCTAATCCAATCAGATAAAGTCAGTACTAAAAGAAATAGAAATAATAAAGAAATGATATGACTAACATATATAATAGCAAATAATGCTAAAGTGTTGTAATTTTTTAATTCAAGAGTTGGTTGAATTATGAATATTACCAGAATGCCTATAAGTGAGAGTCCTGTCATAGCTATTAATAAATTGTAGCTTTTTACCGCTAGTCCAGGCTCTACTACGGGATTTGAATCCTTGCTCTTGATAACTGTAAGGAGTATTATTACGGTTCCTACAAATACTATTGTAAATGTGATAAAGATACCAACATAAACAGGCGTTGCTAGCTCATTATTAGTAAGTGCAATGTACTTGACGATGGCTGTATCAATAACCATCATTGACATTACAAATAAAATTATGGATAATGCCATTTTTCTATTAAGAGTTACGTTTATTTGAATCATAATTAACTACACAACTCTCCTAGCGCACATTTACGGAAACTATATAATAATAATATCGGAAATGTGGAAACCTTCTTAAGTAAGCCCCCAAATAGCTCCGTGTGGTTGCTAAATGATAGGATTTCATCAAGATTCGATTAAATTGATATTCTACCTTCTGGTGTCTATAGGATCAATTTATTCTATTGCTGTAGCATCTGTAACTGCATATGATGTTGATTTTTACTCTAAGGATGAGCCACCTTTTAACGTCGACCACAAGGATTGGATAGCAAGATTTTGGAATTGGTCTTATAATATCCATTTAGATCCACAAACACAGAAATTTGCTGGTCTCAAGGAGAATGGATGCCTAGTTCATAAGGAGAATTCTATGGTTATGTTGGTTGATAGTGCTGCAGGGGGAACATGGAATCAGAAATGTACAATCTCCCAGAATGAAGGAATACTAATTCCCATCTGGACTGGAGAATGTAATCAGGGAGCACAAGGCTATGAAAAAGCCTTATTTCAACAATTATCAGAGTGTGCTAGAGGGTTTGATACGGGAATAATCACCGGAGAGGTCAAGGTGGACAATACTCCTGTTGCCAAGTTAGATGTAGTCGATTATAAGACGAATCAAATTGAAAATATAACTGAAGTATATACAAACCAATTTAATGCTACCATGACAAACGAGGGTCACATCCCTGGTCAAAAAATTGGTACATTTCCTGCTGCTGCCCATGGCTGGTTTGTTTTCTTAAAACCACTCCAACCCGGAAGTCATACTATTTACTATCAAAATGATGTCGGATCCACTACTCTCAACGGTGGTTTTAAAAGCAAAGCAGATATCACATATTCCTTTGAGGTTAAATAACCATTAAGGCAACTGTAGCAACAGTTTTTCATTGTTCAGATAAATAATCCTTTTAGCCCATTTATACCGATGGCTTCAAATTGCATTGAGCCAATATATTGGTACCAAAGAAGTGAAGATGAAATCAGATCTGATGACTTCTTGCCTTATTTCATTATATCTTGAAATACAGATGTCATAATTTAGATTTGTTTAATAATTAAATGTAGAGAAGATTCTTAAAATATCGCCAAAAGAATTCCATAATTAAGTTAATAACACACAGGGGTATCGAAGCGTAATTTTAGATACTATCACACTTTTCTTCAAATTACCTGGCGGAAAAAAATAATTTATAATAATTACTCTACTTCAAGATTATATTTTACCTCTGAATTTCAAGGAGGTTCAGAAACAGTCATTTTAGTAATAATGGTATGTTTTCCTGGGCTGAGTGGTTTTGTTATGACATAATAACCATCCGCTGCAGCTTTAGAATGACCTGGCCGTGCGCCGAATAATGCATTTTGGGGAAATTCAACATCAAACTCTCCTGTATGAAATCTATATTTGTTTAAATCTTCAAAATTAAATTCTTGATCATCTATTTTCAGGAATACATCAGTGGCATTGTCTTGATCTTGTATAGGTAGTGCTTGAAGCTGCTCTACAGTAGAACCAGGTTTTTCACCTTCAGAATACACTGCATCACCTACGCTAATAAAACATCCTACACCAGAACGAACTTTGCAATTTCTTTCAGTGCTTCCTCCACTATTTCTTGAGAGGTAAACCAGTGGGGAATTTGGATCGCTACCGTAAAAAGTCCTCTCCCCAGTCTTATCTTCCATTGGAGATTTATCTATCGGTGTTGATAAATTTTGTTTCCAATCCTTTATTATATGTTCTTCATATGATAGACCATAAGGTCTGCTATCTGGATCAAAAAGTTCAACGATCCTAATTGAGGATAATGGACGTGTTATATAAACAACAATGATATGCATAATTTTGGATTTCTATTGTATTATACTGGTAGGCTTATACAACATTTATTAGAATTTAAATAATAATCATAACTATTTCGGCTCAAATCATTTGCAATAAAATGATAAGCATTGCTTATTATTGTTACATGAACCATTTGGACCGAAATTCTTATTAAGTTGTATTTTTATAAATGCAATATGCCTAAATTATTGGCAATAATAAAAGCACTGATTAACGGTGGAGCATTTATAGATTCTGTCGACAAAACTCCTATTTCACGCGCGCCTGGAGATGTAACAGAACTGGGTCACAACTGACTTACATTACTAATTTGCTTGTCCAATCGAATACTTTTCTACCAATCCAATAGGTTATTATAATTTTAAGGTTGTTTTGATTAACTAATGGTATCTGAATTCATGTTTTGATCAATTTTTGTAAGGAGTAATGCATGATTGATCAATTGCCATTGATCTCCCGATAAAAGGATTTTGCTCTTCTACCCATTATTAGGTCTGTATTGGTAAATAGTCTTGCAACTTCAAAAGTTTCAAGTCCTGGGACTATTGCCCTTACAACTGGTATTCCCACATTAGGATTAGTTAAATCAACAATAATTGCTCTCTTTAATCCAGCCTTCTTTAACAGATTTAATATAAGTTTGATATCATCTAGAATATCTAGATTTAAATATGTTTTAATTTCAGAGAACAAAATAGTTTTTTTGTTATTTTTTCGGATTTGTGATGATGACGCGGGCATAAATTGCCATTTTCTTTTGTAAATCTCGTCATTTTCTTTATATTGTATTTTCTTAAAGTCATCTCTTGCTCCTTGAATATTAACCGCTCTTGTTTGGGAAAGTTCTGTGATAGCGCGTATCAAGGCAATCCTAGCATCGAGATGTGCTCCATAACCTTTAGCGTAAATTCCATAATCGCTAGTTATGCATTCAACACTGCTAGCAATAAACGTAGGAATGCCAATATCCTTTTGTGTTATGTCTTTTATCAGCAAGGATATGCCAACATCAGAAAATTTTTTAACTAAAAATTTTATTGGCTCAAATTCTTTAGCAATTTCGGAGATATCAACATCTGGAAAAATACTTGAATCGTCTACAAATTTATCTTCATGAATTTGAGTCGCTAGATTTCCAACTTTATTTTCTTCATTTAATAAATTTATTTTTTTTTTAATATGCTATATGGTATAGAAGATGCGCATAGATCCGCTATACTTGCTGCATCCCTTTCAATAACTTCGCATAAGGCATGACATATAGCTTCTTCCAATACGTTACCTGAAGCAAGTCCATTTGTATGAGAATAAGGAAATGCGCAGACAGATGGAGCACTCGCAGAAAATTTGTACAATCCCAACTGCGCTGGAACCAAAACTTCTCTATTGTTTAATAGGTC
>Ga0184634_10000093_pt1 | contig 18404 bp, 15 predicted proteins | sample PLM31_200_b1_FD_133016 | JGI IMG/M metagenome (GOLD analysis project Ga0184634, IMG submission 133016) | Groundwater sediment microbial communities from an aquifer in East River, Colorado, USA - PLM3-1_200_b1 | ecosystem: Environmental > Terrestrial > Soil > Riparian zone | place: USA: East... | reverse complement strand
GGCCGTCCCTTGGCGAGCTATTCCGTAGGGTTCGACTTCGACCGGGGGATCAACGAGCTGCCCAAGGCACGACGTTTGGCGAACAAGTTGGGCCTTGATCACCACGAGCTGCAGGTGCGCGCCCCGGATCTTGAGGACGTGCTCGTACAACTAGTGAGGGCGCACGATGAGCCCTTTGCCGATGCCGCCAATATCCCACTTTTTCTGCTCGCGAAGGCGCTGAATGGCGGCACGAAAGTAGTGCTGCAGGGGGATGGGGGCGACGAGATGTTCGCCGGCTACCGCCGGTATTCCATCCTTCGCCATGTTGGCGCTTGGCGGCGTTGGCCTCGGTGGCTCACGCCCGTGATGCGTAGCGCGCTTGGCGGGTACGGAGCGAGGTTCGCACGAATGGCCGACGCGGCCGGCGCTGACGATCCGGCGATGCGAATGGCCCTTCTGTTGACTGTCGAGACACTGAAGGATCCGCCTACTGCGATGTTGCAACCCGAGGCGCAGGCACGCCTCGACAGAGCGAGCGATCCATTCCTTGCATTCCGACGATGCGAGGCACGTTTTCGTTCTACCGACCCGGTTCAGCAGATGCTACTTACCGACATTTCCCTGCAACTACCTTCGCAATTCTTGCCCAAGGTCGACCGCGCGACGATGGCCCACGGCCTTGAGGCACGGGTGCCACTACTAGACGAGCGCGTCGCAGAGCTCGCAGTTGGATTACCCTCGACATTCAAGGTCCGCGGAACGGAAAAGAAGATCGTGTTGCGGGATGCAATGCGGGATCGGCTTTCCCCAGAAGTGCTCGACGGCCCGAAAACAGGTTTTGGCGTACCGTACGAGCACTGGCTCCGGAATGCATTACATGGGCCCGCTCGCGATGCAATTCTCGCTCCCGACTTCGTCGCGCGCTTTGGACTCGATCGCAGGCCGCTCGAGAGCGCGTTGGCTGAGCATCGGGGCGGACACCGCGATCGCGGATTCATGCTGTGGAAGTTCTTTCAGTTGGCGCTCTGGGCGCGGGAGTCGGGTTGAGACGCGCTGGGCGACCACGGTTGCTCATGGTGGGCGCTTTCCCGCCGTCGGACCGGCAAGTGTTCGGCGGTATCTAGCTTTATGGCAAGAGGTCTACATTGATCGTCCAAGCGCGCAAAAGTATGCGCAACAATAGGTTGCGTATGTTGATAGTCGGGGCGTTCCCACGGCGCAACATCAGCGAGCATGGGGGGGTGCTTACGTCGTGCCGCGTCTTGTTGGCATCGTCTTTGCCGCAACGTGCGGATCTTGTCCTAGTCGATTCGTCATCCCCTTCGGTGCCCCCTCCCCCGATTTATTGGAGGCTACTACGGGCCCTGACGAGGATGTCGCTCACTTTTTGGCATTTTGTGTGTTCCAGACCTCATGTCGCATTGTTTTTTGCCTCCCCCGGATCAAGTCTTGTCGAAAAGTCAGTGATGGCAGGCATTGCAAAAGTGCTTGGAATCAGAACTCTGATGTTTCCAAGAGGGGCGCAGATAATCGAGGACTATCATTCTTCGTTCCTCGGCTCGTTGGTATTGCGAGCGATGTTTAGTATTCCAGATAAAATGTTATGTCAAGGGAAAGTCTATCAAGACTTCTTTATTGATTGTATAGGCATGAGCAAGGAGCGGTGTCCAATTCTGGCGAATTGGACGGCTACTAATGAGTTGCTACAGATCGGCGCTTCTCGAAGTTATCTTTTCAAAACCGACCAGCAGACCCTACTGTTTTTGGGTTGGATTGAAAACGAGAAGGGGATCTTCGAGCTTCTCGACTGCGTAAAGGCATTGGCATCGAATGAAAGCCTTCCGCCAATCAAGCTAGTGATGGCAGGAAATGGTTCGGCTTTGGGAAAGGTTAAACGGTTCTTGCTGGAAAATCGGTTGGAGGCTTATGTGGAACTCCCTGGGTGGGTCGATATCGAAAAAAAACACGAATGTCTGCGGAAGGCCGACATCTTTGTCTTGCCGAGCCATATGGAGGGCATGCCGAATGCATTAATCGAGGCTATGGCTGCAGGATTGCCCGTCGTCGCAACAAATGTTGGTGCAGTGCCGGAAATGCTAGAGAGCGGGACAAATGGAATTGTTGTCGAACCTCGCGATCCACATGCATTACTTGCGGCTGTCGCTCTACTTCTCTCGAGTCGAGAACTGAGAATTTCGATAGGGCAAGCTGCTTGGCGAACCGCAAAGGAGGCATTTGGCGCAGAGACCGCAGTTGATCGGTTGATGGAACTGTCTGAAGAAATTTCTGGATTTCGAGGCAGCCGATAAAGTGATAGGAGTGATAGGAAATCCTCGACCGAGAGAGCGCGTGAGCGGCCGCGACACAGTGGTGCTCATCCCGGCAGCCGGTCGCGTTCCCGAGGGCGTGCTCGCGCTGTCGAATGTTGGATGCACGGCGATGATCCCAGTCGGAGGTCGACCTGTCATTTACTGGACCATGAGCTACCTGCGCGCTCAGGGCCTTCGGCGGTTCGTCGTCGCCGTTCCTCGGCGCGGACTGTTCATCGAGGATTTCGTCGACTGCGCCTTCGGCGATAACTGCGAAGTCGAGTTCATCGTGCCGAGCGCGGGCCGCGGCGTTGGCGGGACGGTGAACGAACTGGCTCAGCATGCCGAGGCCGAATCCGCTCTCGTCGTTCTCGGTGATACGTACTTCCAACTCCCGACAGGCGCGCCGCTCGCTGGCGCCGAGCCGTTTGTCCTCGTGCATCCGGTGGACGAGTCGTACCGGTGGTGCGTGGCCGAGGTCGATGCCGAGGGCATCGTTCGCGCGCTCCATGACAAGCGGGTCGGTCTCGCGCCGTCGAGCCCGGCTCTGATCGGCGTGTACTACTTCCCTAGCCTCGAGGGCTTGCGTGCCGCCGCCAGCGACGCGGCTGCTGCGGCAACCTCCGGGCGCATCGAGATGACGGATATCCTCGACCGCGTGCGCCGCGAGCAGCCCCTGCGAGCCATCCGCGCGGGCGATTGGTTGGACTGCGGCAACCCGGATCGCCAGGCCGCGTCGCACCGCGCGCTCCTGCAGAAGCGCGACTTCAACGAGTTCGCGATCGACGAGACCTTCGGCACCATCACGAAGCGCAGCCGCAACGTCGAGAAGTTCGTCGACGAGATCAACTATCTGCGCGCTCTGCCACCGGAGCTCGCGGTGTTGTTCCCGCGCGTCCTCGACTACTCGGTCGCCGCCGACAGCCCGTGGCTACGCATGGAGTACTACGGCTATCCGAGCCTGGCCGAGGTCTTCGTCTTCGAGAATCTCGACCCCGGCATCTGGGAGCGCATCTTCCAGCACCTGCGCCGCCTGGTCACCGAGGGCTTCATGCGCCACACCCAGCCGCTCGGGCGCGGTGCGGTGCGCTCGATGTACCTCGACAAGACGCGGCAGCGCCTCGACGCATTGACGTCGGAGCCGCTCGCCGGCCTCGTGCGCCACGCCGGGCCGATCACCCTGAACGGCCGCGAGGTGAAGAACCTGCCGCAGGTGTGGGACCGACTGGGTCGCGCCGTCGACGACCTCGAACGCACCGCCCGTGGCGCGGTGATCCACGGCGACCTCTGTCTCTCCAATATCCTTTACGACCTCCGCGCTCGCATTTGTAAGCTCGTCGATCCGCGCGGGAGCTTCGGCTCCTCCGGGATCTCGGGTGACCCGCGGTACGACGTGGCGAAGCTGTATCACTCGGTTTACGGCCGCTACGACTTCATCACCCACGATCTGTTTCGTGTCCGGCTCGACGGCACCCGACTCGACCTCGAGGTGCGTGCGACGCCCCAGCACGACGAGATCCGCCGGCGCTTCGAAGCCGTCTTCTTCTCCGACTTCGAGCGCCGCGACATTCTGTTGATCACCGCGCTGCAGTTCGCGAGCATGCCGACGCTCCACTACGATAGCCCGCAGCGGCAACTGGCGATGTATGCCACCGCGCTGCAGTTGCTCGATGAAGCGTTCGCCGAGCCTCCGTAGCCCATGCGTATCTGCATCGACATCGACGGCGTCATCTGCGAGCTCAAGCGCCCCGACCAGGAGTACGCCGACCTCGCACCGATTCCTGGTGCTGCGGAGAAGATCGCTGCGCTCCGGCGCGCCGGGCACACCGTGATTCTCCAGACCGCCCGACACATGAAGACGTGCAGCGGCAACGTCGGTCTCGTGCTCGCGCGTCAGGGCAAGACCACGCTCGACTGGCTGGCGCGTCATGGCATCGAGTGCGACGAGCTCCACTTCGGCAAGCCGCATGCGGACGTTTACATCGACGACAATGCGCTGCGCTTTGAGAGCTGGGCCGCGATCACCGACGACGGCAGCTCATTGCCGGTGAGCGCCGAGAATGGTCAGAAGGGCAAATCGTCGTGAACCTCGTCGTGCCAATGGCCGGTCGGGGCAGCCGGTTCGCGCAAGTGGGAATCACGACGCCGAAGCCGCTGATCGATGTGCGTGGCCGACCGATGTACGTCTGGGCGGTGGAGAGCCTGCCGCTGGATCTCGCCCGGCGGGTGATCTTCATCTGTCTGCGCGAGCACCTCGACGCGTGCGATCTCGAGTCCGACATCCGGCGGCGCTACGCCAACCTCGACCCCGTCATCATCCCGCTCGATCACGTTACGGAAGGACAAGCCTGCACGGTGCTCGAGGCGCGGGAGCTCATCGACGACGACCAGCCGCTGATCATCTTCAACGCCGACACGTACTGCCGCACCCGCCTGAGCGAGCGTCTGCGCGCGGGCGACCGTGCGGACGGTATACTCAGTGTCTTTCGCGCTCAGGGCGACAAATGGAGCTTCGCGCGCGTGGGGGCCGACGGACGTGTCGTCGAGACCGCCGAGAAGCACCGGATCTCCGACTGGGCGACAACCGGCCTGTACTACTTCGCACGCGGCCGCGACTTCGTGCGTCACACCGACGCGATGATCGCGGCCAACGAGCGCGTCGGCGACGAGTTCTACGTGGCGCCGGTTTACAACCGAATGATCCGCGTGGGCGCCGACGTCCGCATCGACCCCGCCGACGAGGTGTGGGTGCTCGGAACGCCCGAGGACCTCGCGCATTTTGAGGCGAGCTATCCGCGCTGAGACGATGCCGTCCCTCACTGTCTTGCACGTCATGAACGGTGCCACCGGAGGCGCGGCCATGAGTACCCTTGACCTGATCGAGTGCCTTGTGCACGCCGGTATCGGCAGCGTCGCCGTCGCGCTCGACGCAGGAGCGTCGGCCGATAGAGCCCGGCTACTTGACGCGACCGGCGGGCGGCCTCGCCGCCGCGGGCGGCCATGTTAGACTGCACAACTTTTAAAATACTGCCGACCTTCGAGGACGCGCCTCACTTTGGAATCCCTATTCTTTCGCCGGTGGTGCAAATGCAACGCGTGTGGATACGCTCCGCACGATGCGTCGGCAAAGTCGGGGTCAGACACAGCTACTATGACGCTAATGGGTGCATATCCCAACAATACCATCCGCTTTCATGGTGATCCGCGATGACTGTTTTGGAGCAGGTTATAGAGGGCATCCTCGAAGTGTTGCGGAACAAAGACGTCCAACAGCCTGCGATCGATGCGTCCACCAAGCTCGACGCGACATTGCCGCTCGATTCTCTCGATTACGCAGAACTCGTGGTGAGGCTGCAGACATCCCTGGGCGTGGATCCTTTCGCCAGTGGAAATTCGTTCGAGATTCGGAATGTCGCAGACCTGACCGACATTTACGAGAAGGCCAGAGCCGGCACAACCGCATAAAGCACTTTCATGCCTGCGATTCTGTTTCAAGCTCTGCAGTCGCTCGCCAGAGAACATCCCACCAGCGTCGCCCTCTGGACCAGGAGTTCCGCCGCGAGCTATTCCGAAGTCCTCGCGAGCAGCGAGGCATGGGCGAAACGCCTGATGCGCTTCGCCGGCTCGAGGGTGGGCGTGGCGCTTTTTCCTGCGGATGTGTGGTTGGCTGTCGTCGCTGCTTGCGACGAGCTGGGAATTTCCATCGTCTTGCTCAATCCGCAGACCGAATCGAGTGCGAGGCTCGAGCTTGCGCGCAGCATGGGCCTCGCGGCGCTTGTAGCCGACGAGGGAGGAAGCGTCGACGATCTGCGCGCTGCAGGCCCGTCCACGGCGGCTCTCGCCGGCACCGTCACGATACTGACTTCAGGAACGACGGGCGAACCCAAAAAGGTCGTGCACACCTGGGAAACACTGTCCCGCCCCATCAGGGTCCAGCCGCAGTTCCTGCACAGCAAATGGCTCCTCACCTACCCTCTGCACCTGTATGCCGGGCTGCAGGTGTTCCTCCAGTGTTTCTGGAATGCGGGCACGCTTTACTTGTTGCCGCCTGAGCGCGACCCGGGCGAGATCAGCAAGCAGATTGCCGACGAAAAGATCGAGTACATATCCGCGACGCCATCGTTCTTGCGTAGGCTTCTGGCGTTCGGGTCCAGGGACGACCTGCGGCGGGCGTCACTCAGAAACATCACGCTGGGCGGCGAAGCGGTCAGCGACGATATTCTGCAGCACATGCAGGGCGCTTTTCCGCAGGCGCGTATCAGCCACATCTACGCGAGCTCCGAATTGGGCCGGTGCTTTACGGTCACTGATTCCCGTGCCGGATTCCCGGCGGCATATCTGGACCATGCTCCGGAGCCCGGAGTGGAGCTTCGTATTCTCGATAGCGAGCTGCAGCTGCGGTCTCCCAATCGCATGCGCGGGTACGATAAAGCCGCGTCAGCCACGGATGACGGATGGTTTCCAACCGGAGATCTGGTGGAACTGGTGGGTGACCGTGTCCTATTTCGAGGGCGCACGAGCGAAATCATCAACATTGGCGGAAACAAAGTCCACCCGTTCGAGGTGGAAACCGTGCTTCGCGAGATTCCCGGCGTGGCGGAAGCACACGTCCACGCAGTTGCCAGCTCACTCGTGGGTTCGCTGCTCGGCGCCCGCATCGCTGCGCAGCCGGGCGTGGACCAGAACGAGCTCAAGAAAGCTGTGGCCGAACACTGCTCGCGGCGTCTGCTGGCTTTCCAGCGCCCCCGCATCCTGGAGTTCGTTTCCAAACTGCAGCTATCGGAGGCGAACAAAGTGACGAGGCGTGGGGTGGGCGCGTGAGCAATCCGGCCAGGCACGTCCTAATCAGCGGCGGTACCCGTGGTCTGGGCCAGGCCATTGTTTCGGGCCTGCTGACCGCCGGTTATACGGTGTCCACCTTCAGCCGACGCCCCTCGGCCTTCTCCGACGAGATGGTCGCGAAGCATCCGGGACGATTCTGTTTCATCGAGGGGGACATGACGGATGCCGCCCGCATCCCCCGCGTGGTGGAAGAGGCGGTCGCGCGATTCGGGATCCCTTTCGCTCTCATCAATAATGCCGGCATCGCTCTGGAAGGCGTTCTGGCCTCGGTCCCTCCCGGCGATGTAGATCGTCTCCTCGACACCAATCTGGGCGGAACGCTGCACCTCACCCGCTCGGTTATCCGCGCCATGCTGCTCGGGCGGGGAGGCAGGATCGTCAACATCTCCTCGATCATAGCGTCCCGGGGTTACCGCGGTTTGACCGTGTACGCCGCGACCAAGGCAGGGATGGAGGGGATGACCCGCGCGCTCGCACGTGAGCTGGGCAGCCGCCAGATCACCGTCAACGCGGTGGCCCCCGGCTATCTCGAAACCGAGATGACCCACGGTCTGGACGACGGCCAGCGCAGGCAGATCGTGAATCGCACGCCTCTAAACCGGCTTGGCCGTCCCGAAGATGTCACAGGCCTGGTCACGTTTCTGCTTTCCGACGCTGCCAGCTTTATCAGCGGCCAAGTTATTACAGTCGATGGCGGCCTGACTTGCTGAACCATGGCATGGGCTGATGGGCCGCTGACAGCGTGCGAATTGGTCGCACGCCACGTCTACTGGCGTTCACCTGCGCTGCAGGCTCGGAATGGCCGGCGTCGAGAGCAAGCACGGCCTGCCGCGGTGACTGTAAGCCGCCCCAGACTGCGCGATCACCTTGCTCAACTCGGCGTCGAGGAGTATCCGCTTGTCATGGTGCATTCCTCAGTGCGCAATCTGGCTATCGCTCCTGGAGACCCGAGCGCTCCCATTTCGAACCCTATCGCAGTCGCGTCGCAACTTTTGGCCGATCTCATATCCGTAGTTGGAGCCTGTCACACGCTCGTCATGCCCTCGCATCCGCATTTTCCCGACGATCCCGGATTCCTGCACGACAAGTCTGCATTGGTACTTGAGTATTCGGAGGCAAAAACGCCTTCACGAGTGGGACTACTGACGGAGCTGTTCCGCCGCCGCCCCGGCGTACGGCGCAGCCGGCATCCGCTGAGTTCGCTGGCCGCGCTCGGACCGCTGGCGGAGGAGTTGTTGCGCGATAATTTGAACCAGTCGCGGCCATTACCGCACGGCGTGCACTCCAGTTATTTCCGCTTCTGCAAGCTTGGGGGGCTGGTGATATCGGTCGGTGTGCCCCTCATAAAGGCGATGACTGTCCTGCACGTGGCTGAAGAGGTAAGGGATGGCGAGTGGCCCGTTCGCGATTTCTTTTATGATCGCCATTTTCGTGTCGAACATGACAGCGAAACGCAAGAATGGACGGTGCGCGAGCGACGTCCTGAGTTCGTCCGCAGCTTGGCGCTTGGGCAGGCGCGGCGCGATCTGCTGCGCGAAGGTATTCTCACGGAGACCTCGCTCGAGGGCCTGCGGGTGGATATAGCGCGCGCGGCCGACGTCTTGGATTTCATGACCCATAAGAACCGAAACTCCACCTACCCCTATTTCTTGCCGTCGCTGTCACGCGTTGGCGGATCCCTGCGCTGATGGCCGCCTTCCATGCACTTACTCCGCAAGGACGCAACTTCCGAGGGCGCGCGTTGCGTCACGAAATCGGCGGTCTCGTCGTTTTGCGCGACGGCGCGCGCTTGGCAATCGCACTCGACGGCATCTTCCGTGTCGCCACGGGCGAAACGCGAATGACACTGGTGTTCCGGTTCATGCGCGGTTCGCGTCCGCTGAACCTTTGCGCGACTGGCTCGGACCATGTTCGGATACGTCCATACTATATGCTTCCGAGGCAAGAGCGTTGATCAGACAAGTAAAGAAGGTAAAGGGGGTTCGGCCGTTACTATTTGTGCCCAATGGTATTTTATTTTCGAGAGGGTACAAACTCTATGTCTCAGATTACCTCTGTAATAAGTTTGAATTGGTTGGCCAGGTCCACGAGTCAGCATTTCGTCGGATCGCCAGTTCCTTGCGAGTATTGTCTCGCCTTTTTCGGGCCGGGATAACGCTGGGCTGCAGTATTTCTGACACCCAACATTTGATAGCGGGTAAGCATCGGTTGTGGACTATCGACTTGAGCAATCGAAATATCGAGCTCGACCACGAGATACAACGCGGTTCAAGGCCGCTGTCCATAACTAAGATAAGCGGCGTCGCTGGATTTGACGATGCTATTTGTTACGGTGAGTACTGGAACAATGCAAACAAAGACCCAGTTAGTATTTGGACGAGGAATTCTGACGGACATTGGAGAATCGCCTTTACCTTCGCCAGAGGGACAATTGAGCACGTCCATTCGGTTATTCCCGATAGTTCCAGGGGGATAGTGTGGATACTCACTGGCGATTTCGGCAATGCAGCGGGCTTTTGGATCGCCAAGGATAATTTTTCGGTGGTGACTCCAGTACTCCTGGGTGCCCAAGAATACCGGTGTGTATGGCTTCATTTTTTCGGCAAGGAAATATATTACGCGACCGATAGCCAGTTGACGCCGAATTCCTTGCGACGAATGACGTTCTCAGAAGAGGGAGTTGTTTCGGAAGTGGTCCAGAGAATTTCTGGAAGTTCAATACACTCGTGTGTGGTCGAGGATAGCTTGGCGTTCTCAACTACCGTTGAGCCTGGAATACCCTCTGGAAATCTATTGTTCGACTTATTTGAGTACAAACTTGGGCGTGGCATTGAGAGAAACAAGGCCGATCTAATATTGGGTTCCCCAGCAAGAGGATTTAGGCTTGTCGGATCCTGGAAGAAGGACATACTTCCCCCGCGCTTGCTGCAATTTGGGACTATTAGCTTTCCGTCCGGGCACAATCCCACAAATTACCTTTACGCCTATTTCACGGGTCTTTCCGGCGTAGATGACCACACGGTAGTATTTGACCTTTGACGGTTTGAACTACCCATCTTGTGTGCGGGATCGCGGGCTTCGCCGGAAATTTTGACTCATAAGATCATCACCGCACTTGGCCAAGCGATCGGCGAGACCCTGGGTCCGTCATCCTCAAATTCTTTGCGCGACGAGGAGTCGCCGAGCGGGTGATAGCGCTCGCCCGTTCCACCTAGACGCCCGGACGACGAATAAAAATGTGCGGAATTGTCGGCTTTCAGGGTGATTTCTCGAAGGATCTCCTTCAGGCAATGACCGACGCCGTGGCGCACCGCGGCCCGGACGGTGAAGGGATTGCGATGCTCTCGGCGGACGGCGGACCACCCACCGGGTTCGGTCACCGGCGCCTGGCGATCATCGATTTGTCGTCGGCCGGTCGCCAGCCGATGACGGTGGGCCCCGATCCTGGCGGAGGCATGCTGGCTGGGCTTACGCTCGTCTTCAACGGCGAGATTTATAACTTTCGCGAGCTACGCGTCGAGCTCGTCGCGGCAGGTCACCGCTTTGCCTCGGCCACCGACTCCGAGGTCCTTCTTCATCTTTATGAACGTGACGGCCTCGGCATGCTGAATCACCTGAATGGGATCTTCGCGTTCGCGATCCATGATGCACGAGCCTCGGGCCGTCCGGCCGGTGTGGAGCGCGGGTCTCTTTTCCTCGCCCGCGATCACCTGGGCGTCAAACCCCTCTACTATGCGGAGACCTCGCGAGGGTTTCTCTTCGGCTCCGAGATCAAGGCACTGATGCGGGACTCCGCCCTCTCGCGCGAAATCGATCCGGCGGCGCTCCACTACATGCTGGCCTACCTATGGACTCCGGCGCCTCGCACGGTGCTGGCCTCGGTAAGGAAATTGGAGCCGGGTACAGCGCTACTGGTGCGCGGCGGAAAAGTGCGACGGCGATGGGCTTTCTACGACATTCCGTATGACGGCACCGTAAGCTCTGATTCGGAGGCAATGCTTTCTACCGAGCTTGCGGACCACCTGAGCACAGCGGTGCGGCGGCAGCTCGTGGCAGACGTGCCTGTAGGAGCCTTCCTTTCCGGAGGGCTCGACTCAAGTGCCGTTGTGGCGATGATGCGACGCGCCTTGCCGGACCAGCGGATCACCTGCTTTTCCATCGGGTTTCGCGACGGAATGGGGCTAGAGGGTACCACGGCCGATCTGCCCTACGCGCGTCGCGTGGCGCGCCACCTTGGTGTTGACCTCGAGGAGATCGAGGTGGAGTCGGACGCCATCGGTCGGCTCGAGGAGATGGTGGCGTTGCTCGATGAGCCCCAGGCCGATCCCGCCCCCATCAACGCCTTGATGATCGCCGAGCGAGCCCGGGCAATGGGCATTCCCGTGCTGCTCTCCGGAGTCGGCGGCGACGACCTGTTCGGAGGTTACCGCCGGCACTGGGCACTTGCCTTCGAGCGATGCTGGTCGTGGTTGCCGCGAGGCATCCGCAGTGGCGTGCAAGCCGTGGCATCGACTGCCGCGAGTGGGGCCGGACCCGGACAGTCTCGCCCCGCGCTGCGGCGGCTGGCGAAGATGTTCGCGTACGCGGGGGACGACAGCGATCGGCGTCTCGTTTCGTACTTCTGGTGGAGCACCGAACAGGTACGTCGCGCGCTCTACACGCGTGAGTTCTCCGATCGCGTGGCAAAAGTCGATACGGCGGCGCCGTTGCTCAATAGCCTGCAACGAATCCCGTCTGAGCGGGATCCCCTGCAACGGATGCTGTACCTCGAAGCTCGCCACTTCCTCCCGGACCACAATTTGAACTACACGGATCGCGCCGGGATGGCGGTGGGCGTCGAGGTTCGCGTACCCCTGCTCGACCTCGATCTGGTACGCTTTGCCACAAGGGTTCCGGCGGGCCTGAAGCAGCGCGGCCGCGTCGGGAAGCCGCTCTTCAAGCGGGCGATGGAGCCCTACCTTCCTAGGGACGTCATCTACCGTTCGAAGAGCGGTTTCGGGGCCCCGCTACGGCGCTGGCTCCGACAGGAGCTTCGACCGATGGTAGACGACACCCTGGAGGCCAGTTCGCTACGCCACCGTGGATATTTCGAGCCCACGGCCGTTCGCCGACTAGTCGAACTGGATCGTGCAGGGCATGTCGACGGGAGCTATACGATTTTTGCGCTCATGTGCTTTGAGCTGTGGTGTCGCCGCTTTGTGGACTGAGGAAAAAGTGAAAGGGTGGTGTTTAAAGAAATGCACTGCACCCACTCGCTCCATTGGACGGCGTACGTTAGCGGCGGCATTAGGCAAATAACAACCGAAAAATCATGAAGCAGATTTTGCAGAACCTGAGTAACGGTGTCACTGAAATCACCGAAGTGCCCTGCCCCTTGGCCAAGCGTGGGCAGCTTCTTATCCGTACCCGTCGGACTCTCGTTTCCACTGGGACCGAGCGCATTCTTTTGGAATTCGGGAAGGCGAGCCTGCTCGAAAAGGCCCGGCAACAACCCGACAAGGTCCGGATGGTTTTGGACAAGCTCAGGACTGACGGCCTATTGTCGACGATCGATGTTGTACGGAATAAGCTCGATCAGCCCCTGCCTCTCGGCTATTGCAACGCAGGCGTGGTGGTCGAAGTCGGGGAGGGCGTCACCGGGTTCAAAGTCGGTGACCGCGTCGCGTCGAACGGTCGGCACGCGGAAATGGTGTGCGTGCCGTCGAACCTGTGCGCAAAAATTCCCGATGCGGTGTCCGATGACACTGCAGCTTTCACGGTGCTGGGCGCAATCGCACTCCAGGGCATTCGGCTGGCACTGCCGACTCTCGGGGAGGCATTCGGGGTCATCGGTCTGGGGCTCGTTGGACTGATGATTGTTCAATTGCTTCGTGCGCAAGGCTGCCGTGTATTGGGTATGGATTTCGATCGTACCCGGCTTGAGCTAGCGCGGCAGTTTGGCGCAGAGACGGTAGATCTCGGGGCGGGAGGCGATTCGGAGGCGGCGGCGATGTCTTTTTCGATGGGGCGCGGCGTCGATGGCGCACTGATTGCGGCATCTACGCAGAGTAGCGATCCAGTTCGCCAGGCGGCGAGAATGTGCCGCAAGCGCGGCCGCATTATCCTTGTCGGTGTTACTGGGCTCGAGCTATCGCGCGCAGATTTCTATGAGAAGGAACTAACATTCCAGGTGTCGTGCTCTTATGGCCCCGGCCGTTACGACCCCGAGTACGAAGAGAAGGGTCACGACTATCCGCTGGGATTTGTCCGCTGGACCGAGCAGCGCAACTTCGAGGCGGTGCTGGACATGATGGCCGACGGCCGCCTCGACGTGAAATCTCTCATTTCCCATCGCTTCAGAATCGATGAGGCGAAACAGGCTTATGAACTGGTAGGCGGTTCGGCGTCGTCCCTCGGCATCCTGCTTGAATATCCCGCTCCAGAGGGGAGGCCTGAATCTTTGCTACCTAACCGCACCGTGCGCTTGAATGCAGCGAAGCCGATAGCTGGCAAGGTGACGGTGGCCTTCATCGGCTCCGGCAACTACGCTACGGCGGTGCTCATCCCTGCCTTCAAGGCTGCGGGTGCGCGGCTGAAAACGGTGGTTTCCGCCGGTGGCGTGAGCGGGGTGCACGTGGGCCGCAAGCATGGCTTCGAAGAAACTACCACCACTACCGACGCGGTCTTTGCCGATCCCGAAGTTAACGCGGTAGTAATCACGACTCGCCACGACAGCCACGCCAAGCTGGTTTGTCAATCTTTGGCGGCCGGAAAACACGTCTTCGTCGAGAAGCCACTTGCCATCCGGCCGGAGGAAATCACCGCGATCGAAGAGGCAAACAAGGCTTCCCGCGCGAGCAACGGGTGGGCGCCGATCCTGATGGTTGGGTTCAACCGCCGCTTCGCGCCGCACATCGTCAAGATAAAGGCGCTACTCCAATCGGTACACGAGCCGAAGTGCTTTGTCATGACCGTCAATGCGGGAGAAATACGCGCGGAGCATTGGACCCAGGATCCCGAAGTCGGGGGCGGGCGGATAATCGGGGAAGGTTGCCATTTCATTGACCTGTTGCGCTTTCTTGCCGGCGCGCCGAGCGTTTCGGTTCAGGCATTGATGCTCGGTGCGGGCAACGGCGTGAGAGAAGACAAGGTAAGCGTTACCCTTGCATTCGCCGATGGATCCATCGGCACTGTGCATTACTTTTCGAATGGACACAGGTCTTTTTCCAAGGAGCGGCTTGAAGTATTTTGCGGCGGGCGCGTCCTACAGTTGGACAATTTCCGAAAACTGAAGGGCTTTGGCTGGACAGGGTTCCACAAATTGAACTTGTGGCGGCAGGACAAAGGCAACCAGAATTGCTCTAAAGCGTTCGTTACCGCATTGGAGTCGGGGAAGGCGTCTCCGATTCCATTCGACGAGTTGCTTGAGGTCTCCCGAGCGGGCTTCGAAATCGTGCAGTCCCTGCACGGTCAGAGGTGAGTTCTTGGGCATGTTAGTCAGATGGTTGGATCGAGTCTTTTATTCCGCTTACCAGAATAATTGGGACGATGTTGCTTTTCGGAATGTAATTCTCGCTGCAATACGGCCCGGGCACCATGTCCTTGATCTGGGCGCCGGCGCAGGCATCGTTGCGCAAATGAATTTCCGTGGGAGGGTGGCGCGGATTTGCGGAGTCGATCCTGATCCGAGGGTGGAGTCGAACCCCTATCTGGATGAAGGTAAGATCGGTGTCGGAGAATCGATTCCCTATACTGACGCAAGCTTCGATGTGGTCTTCGCTGACAACGTATTGGAGCATTTGGATAACCCAGAGGCGGTATTTTTAGAAATTTGTCGTGTGCTGAAGCCGGACGGCTTGTTCCTTGCCAAGACACCGAACCGTTGGCATTACATGCCAATCATTGCTCAGCTGACACCGCATGCTTTCCATCAGTTCGTCAATCGATTGCGCGGGCGCGCATCAACCGATACCTTTCCCACCCGTTACATGGTCAATTCGCCGGGTGCAGTGCGACGTTATGCGGCGCTGGCCGGGTTACAAGTGGAGGGGATTCAGTTGTCCGAAGGACGCCCGGAATATCTTCGCATGACCTTTCCGACTTACCTGTTTGGTCTAATTTATGAAAGGCTGGTGAATGCCATACCTTTTCTTTCAAGATTTCGCATACTTTTGATCGCGCGTTTGAGGAAAATTGCGTAACCCCTCTGAGCTGACTCTTTGTCTGTTTCGCGCTACTTCCATACGATTCGATTTTTGCGACTTGCTCAGATATTCAAGCAAGTTGCATTTCGCTTGCATCGCCCTCGTCCGAATTTGTCACGTCCCCCCGCATTACGCCAAAAATCAAAAACTTGGTGTCCTTGCGGTCGTCGCAGTCCAAGCCAGATTGGGCCGAGCCGGTTTCGTTTTCTCAACGTTGAGCGCGAAGTCTCGGAAGCATCGGATTGGAACAATCCGGAATGGGAAAAACTTTGGCTCTATAACTTGCATTATTTTGACGACCTGAACGCAAGGAATTCGGAAGCGCGTGTTGCATGGCATCGTCAGTTGATCCAGCGATGGGTCGCGGAGAACCCACCTTCCAGGGGGAACGGCTGGGAACCGTATCCGCTGTCACTGCGCATCGTCAATTGGGTCAAGTGGGCATGCTCGGGGTTTGCTCTGTCGGATGCCGCTGTTCACAGTCTTGCGGTCCAAGCGCGCTATCTAAGCAAGCGGCTTGAGTACCATCTTCTCGGAAACCATTTGCTGGCCAATGCCAAGGCGCTCGTCTTCGCGGGATTGTTCTTCGATGGCGATGAACCGAAAGAATGGCTCGACACCGGTCTGCGCATTCTCGAGAGAGAACTTGCCGAGCAGATTCTGGCGGATGGCGGGCATTTTGAACGCAGCCCGATGTATCACTCGATTGTCCTCGAAGATGTTCTCGATCTCCTTGCGGCGAGCCGGGTTTTTCCCTCGGCTGTGCCGCGCCAGTCCCTCGATTGCTGGGCTCATATCGCTCGCGCAATGTTCAAGTGGCTCGCTGCGATGTGCCATTCGGATGGCGATATTTCGTTTTTCAACGACGCAGCGTTCGGCGTTGCGTTGACACCGGGGCAGCTCCGAGAGTGCCCCAATACGTTGGGCCTGAACGCCAACAGGCTGTCCGAGGATGGCATTATTCAGCTGGAGCCAAGCGGTTACTTACGGATCCGGTGCGACCCGATGTTAGTCATTTTCGACACGGCACCGGTTGGCCCGGACTACATCCCCGGCCACGCGCATGCCGACACGCTCTCGTTCGAACTTTCTTGGAATGCTCAGCGGGTTCTCACCAATTCCGGCACGTCGACGTATGGCGTCGGGCCGCGGCGTGCGTGGGAGCGTTCGACTGCGGCGCACAATACAGTGGAAATCGACACCGAAAATTCTTCCGAGGTATGGAGCGGCTTTCGTGTGGCGCGCAGGGCCCGTCCTTTCGGTCTGGAAGTGGGGCAGTTTGGCGGAACGTTTCGCGCCGCATGTTCCCACGACGGCTACCGGCGGTTGAAAGGAGCGCCGGTGCATCGAAGAGCGATTGAGGTGAGGAGAAGCGCTCTGCAGATCAGTGACGCGATTTTCGGTCGCGGTATTCATCAGGCGGCTGGGTGCTTCCATTTCCACCCCGACGTTCGGCTCGAGGAAACGACGGCTGGCCACTGGACGATCTTCCTTCCACAAGGGAACAAGCTGCGAATACGCGGCCAGAACGGGTTGCGCTTGACGCGGGAAAAGGGGGAGTACGCACCGGAGTTCGGGAAGTTGATATCCCGGCCCCTTCTCGTCTGGCGCATCGAGCAGCAGCTACCCATCAACGCGGCGGTTGACATCTTCGAAGAACAATGACTGTCCCATGAAGATCCTCTTCCTGACCGACAACTTTCCGCCGGAAACCAACGCGCCTGCAACGCGGACATACGAGCACGCGCGGATCTGGGTTGCCGCGGGACATGAAGTGACGGTTATCGCCAACGTGCCGAATTTTCCGACGGGACAGGTTTTTCCGGGGTACAAGAACAAACTCTGGCATCAGCAAACTATGGACGGGATCCGCGTCGTGCGTGTCTGGACCTACGTCACGGCGAATGAAGGATTCCTCAGACGGTCTCTCGATTATTTCAGCTTTGCCGTGACCGGATTAATTGGTGGTCTGTTCTTGCCAAAGCCGGACGTGATCGTGGCGACATCACCCCAGATTTTCACGACGCTGGGGGGATGTATCCTCGCTTGGATCAAGCGTCGACCATTCATATTCGAGCTCCGCGATCTGTGGCCCGATTCGATCGTAGCTGTGGGAGCCATGGGTGAGGGGCCTTTGCTTCGCATGCTAAGACGACTCGAATATTGGCTTTATCATCGGGCAGCGAAGATCATAAGCGTGACAAACGCCTTCAAGCGGGTTCTCGTAGCCAATGGAGTTCCCCAGGAAAAAATCGCCGTGATCCGAAACGGCGTCGATTTGAAGGCATTTGTGCCCGGCCCCAAGCCGGTGCAGCTCGCCCGACGTCTCGGAATGGAGGGAAAGTTCGTTGCGGCCTACGTGGGCACGATAGGAATGGCGCATGGACTCGATACCCTGCTATCGGCTGCCGAGCGTCTGCGTCATCGCAAGGACCTCGCCTTCGTTCTGGTCGGAACCGGCGCCGAGCGTACCAGACTCGAAGAAGACGGCAAGCGCCGCGGACTTGAAAACGTCGTGTTTGTCGGGCCGGTAAGCAAGGAAGAGGTAAAGCAATATTGGCGTCTTTGCGATGTAGCTCTGGTTCTTCTCAAGGACGTTCCGCTCTTTCTCCACGTAATTCCGTCCAAGATGTTCGAGGCGATGGGCACGGGCCGGCCGATAATTCTCGGCGTGCGCGGCGAGAGTCAGGAGCTCCTGCAAGAAGCAGTTGCCGGAATCGTCATCCCTCCTGAAAATCCGCAGGCTCTTGCAGAAGCAATAACGAGGATGGTGGATAATCCAAGCCTTTGCCGAGACATGGGCGTTGCGGGCAGAAAATTTGTAGAGGGGAAATTCGATCGTCAGCGTCTTGCACTGGATATGTTGAAAGTGCTTGAAGAAACGGTGGAACTGCGGTGTGGAACCGAGGCACGAGCATGATTACGGTCGATCTCGTCGCGGCGGCGCGTCCGAACTTTATGAAGGTCGCGCCGCTTTACAAGGCTCTGAAGGCAGAAATTTCGTGGTGCCGACCCCGCCTTATCCATACCGGACAGCACTACGACGCGAATATGTCGAACGCCTTCTTCATGGACCTCGGACTCCCTG
>Ga0184634_10000092_pt1 | contig 18533 bp, 17 predicted proteins | sample PLM31_200_b1_FD_133016 | JGI IMG/M metagenome (GOLD analysis project Ga0184634, IMG submission 133016) | Groundwater sediment microbial communities from an aquifer in East River, Colorado, USA - PLM3-1_200_b1 | ecosystem: Environmental > Terrestrial > Soil > Riparian zone | place: USA: East... | reverse complement strand
TAATAGTGATAAACTGAATGGAGTGTAGATCTGAATTAATTAAACGGCGCACGGTCTCGGCGCCGCCGGCGCCGAGACCGACAACTTTGATTGCAACCGGTGACTTCAAAATCCCGCCCATTGCGTTAACTCCATATTTGTAGGGTGGGTTAGCCCGTCAGGGCGTAACCCACCGGATGCGGCCAATGGTGGGTTACGCGGCTGCGCCGCTAACCCACCCTACGTTCTGTGTATTTAAACGGTAAAAATCATTTTTCTGCTCACAGCCGGTTTTACGCTAAATACTGACAGGCGGCACATGAGGCCGTGCGCGCAGCGCCTCTTTTGTCGCCTCCTGAAATACCGCCTGTTTCGGCAGCACCAGCGAAGCCGAGCGGACTCTATGGGTCTCCGGATCGAGCGCAGGAGGAGCGATTCCTTGCTGGAGACCTAGCGCCGCCTTCATCAAACGCTGACGCGCCATGATGATCGCATTGTCGGTCGATACTAAATGTTCTTTCGTCCGGTCTTGAATCAGCCCCATACTTTCTTGTACCGCGGCATCCTGTGCGGAAATGCCGCGCACGCCGCTAAAAGTCTTTCCGGCCTTCTGTGCCGCGCGATCGATAAGGTAGTCATTATCCTTGTTGGCGCGCGCACGGTATAGGGGAGGGGAGGCTTTAACAAATATTCCCTGACCTTCGCGCATCGCGGTAAGTTCTTCTTCCGTCAATGGCCGGGTTGGGTGATAGCCGATCACAAATACCCAGCAGCTTTCATCATCGATCGGTACCCAGGCATTGCCTGTTATCGGGTGTCGGCCGTATGGAGGGATAAGCGTGTACCAGGGCATAATCCATTGGGTAACCCGCCAATAATAATTGCCGGGCTCGGCGTTTCTACGCGACTTAATAAGCAATCCCGCCGCGGATTCGGTAACCTCGAGCTTAGGATCCGGATCCGCGATTGAATAAACCGCGCCTTTGCTCTCGCGGTGCAGCGGATCGTTGCCCACGTCATATCTATGAAGAAAGGAGACATGACAAGAATCGATGCCGCCTTCCATGGCTTGCAGGTGATTGCATTGTTCCAACCATTTCGACACAAACCGGTGGCGCGAGGCCACCGTCGCCCATTCAAATGCCGGCAGTTCAGGCTTCAACGCAGGCTCCCCCATATACGCCCAGATCACCCCGCCCCGCTCCACGCATGGGTAGGATTTAAGCTTCACTTTTTTTCTAAAGTTGCTGTCTTCCGGCTCCGAGGGGACTTCCAGACAATGGCCATTGATATCGTATTTCCAGCCATGGTACGGGCAGCGTAAGCCGCATTCTTCATTTCTACCAAAGTAGAGAGAGACCCCCCGGTGGGCGCAGAATTCATCGATTAAGCCTATCCGGCCTTGCGTATCCTTAAACGCAATCAAGGCCTCGCTTAAGAGTTTAACCCGCACCGGGGGACAATCCGGTTCCGGCAGTTCTTCGCTTAATAAGGCCGGGACCCAATAGCGGCGGAACAGCTCGCCCATAGGGGTGCCGGGGGTGGTCTGGGTCAGCAACTCTTGTTGCTCACGCGTTAGCATGATGCGTTCTCCTCTGGCCTAATTTATTTAAACGCTGAGGTTGTAGTGAAGATCAAGCCAAAAGTAGCACTATAAACGCTTTTGCGTCAATTTTTAAGGAGAGCTCGATGGATCTTGGATTTGGGCTATCGCAAAACGGAAATAAGCTGCGAGCATGAATGAAATGGTGTAACCCCCCCTTTTTTTAGTGTCCTCGGCTAGTAGCGAGGATTAAGCCGCCTTCGCAGCCAGACGACAATGGGCTATTTATTAACAGGGACATCCTAATTTATGGCTTATAATTAAGTTAGACACAAGGAATGTAATATGGTGACTATCTATGCAATCCCTTCTTTTCTGGCGCTAATTTTCAAGCTAGTGCTGCTGGCTTATGCCGCCAAGTCGCCGGTAAAGAATTCGTTAACTAGAATTTATTTAATACTTCTAGTTTTAATGTCCTTCTCTAATTTTGTCGAATTTACCGGGCTTACCCTTTATAAGTTCTATGGTTTTGACGGTGATTTAGCCAATCTATTTGGGTTTTCTCATTTAATTTTTCTTATCGCCTTTATCGCGGTTCTATTGCACATCTCTCTGCTGTTAGGCCTCGATGCGCAGGCATTGCGCGGACGCGAGCGCTATCTGCTGCTGCTGTATTTACCAGTAATCTTTTTGGAATATTTGTTATTGTTTACCGATAAGTTGGTGTTTGGCTTTAACCCTTACCTCTATACGATTTTATGCAGCCCGGGGCCGTTGTACTTTTTGTATGAGACTTATGCGGTGCTTTATTTGGCAGCCGCTTTAGTCAATCTGATTTATGGCGCTAGACGCACGCGTTTCCCGGTAATAAGCCGTACACGCAACCGTCTCTGGTTGTTGGCGCTGACCCCTTCGGCATTATTGTTAAGCTACCTCATCATCGCCAACCATTTTGGTTGGACCAGGTTGACGTCGATCTTCTATTTTCCGATCACGCTGACCTTCTTTTTGGTGATCACCACCTATGCCACTCATCAATACCGCTTATTCGACATCGAGTTTTATATCCCCTGGTCGAAGGTCCGTAAACGCAAGACGGTGTTCTATGCGCGCATTCAGGCGACAATTGCGGAGATCGCGGACCTGCGCTCGGTGCGCGAGATCCTTCAACTTCTCGCCGATACCTTGCGCTGTCCGGTCGCTCTCGTTGGCGGGCCGCGGCCGATGGTAGCCGCCATCGAAGCACCGCAGCCGACCGTGGCGACCGCCCGTGAAGCGTTGACGCTAGCCGAATTTCCTCGCGTGGCATTAGAAAAGATCGACCGCATCGTCATCGCCCACGAGATTGCGGAGACGATGCCCGAGACGCATGCGCTCATGAACCGCCACGGCGTCGCCGCCATCGTACCCTTTCATCCGCATAGTGACAGCGCGGCGAATTGGATGCTCCTCGGCAAGCAGTTCAGCGAGCAGGTGTACACACCGCTCGATTTCAAGGTTGTGGAGGCGCTGTTCAATCGCATCGCCGAGCGCTTCCTCGACAAGCTGCTCCTGTTGCGCTCGCAGCTCGTCGAAGCCCGCCAGGACCTGCGTGACTCCCATCGCCGCTTGGCAGTCGCCTGGGCGGACAAGGAAGCCATGCGCAAGGCCCTGGCGGCGGTGGAGGCCGAAAACCGGGAACTTCGCGCCCGCAACGCCGCGTTGCTGCGCGAGCGGTTCACCGTGATTGAGACGGACCGGCCGGAGCCGATCGTGGCACCGGAAAAGACCCTCGACGAATATCTGGTTGAATACGAGGCGAATATCATCAAACAGACGCTCGCCTATTGCGGCGGCAATCGGTCCGAGGCGGCGCAACTGCTCGGATTGCGACCCAATACCTTGTACTACAAGATGAAACGCCTGGGACTGGTGGACGACAAAAAAGGCCACTGATTGCCGGCGCCAGCCTTCGCGGCGGCTATTTTTCGGTTCCGTTAATCGTTCTGCCGAAAATTATCTCTCCAGAGCAAATCCGCTAAATGCTCGCCGGTCCAGGTGATTGGGTAACGTAGGTTACTTCTTCTGTTTCTTTGGGACGTAATGGCCTAGTTCCTTAACCACGGCGTCGGCGAATGAATGGTCAAGCACTTGTTCCACGCTCACATCCCCTTTGACCAAGCCCTGATCTTTAAAAATCTGCAGGTTTTTCTTCAAGCTCGTTTCGTTGACCTTGCCGTCGGGATTACAGCCGTGCGGGACGATCATTTTGTAAAAATTTGGATCTTTAATCTCGGTGGATTGAACGAGAATATTGATTATTTCCTCCGCATTGGCGCCGGCGAGCCTGCCGTCCTTTAGCCCATCGTTGTAATCTCGGGTTGCCCGGATGTAGGCGCGCATAAATCTCCGCGCGACTTCCGGATTGTTTTTGCTGAAGTCATCGCCATAGAGCACCACGGCGAGCTGATGATTGGGATCGATAACATCGCCGCCGGCAAATCGCACCGCCGCCCCGCTTTGAATGGCCTGGGTCGAATTCGGTTCCGGCATGAAGCCGGCGTCGATCGCTTTATTCTGTAACGCCATCACCATCTGTGGAAATCCCATAAATATCTGCTCGACATCTTTCGGTTTTAGTCCGCCTTTTTTCAACGCCTCATGCAGGACCACGCTGCCGCCGGAACCGTTCGCGGAGATGCCGACCTTTAATCCTTTCAGATCTTTAAAATTTTTAAATTTGCCGCTGTCGATCAAATCTTTTCGCACCAGTTGCGACATAAAACCATACCCGGGCGGCATCGAGCCTTTGTCGGCGACGATCTTGATGTTGATGCCGCGGGCGGCGGCATTGTAGAGCCCGGCAGAAGTGGCCCCACCGCCCACATCCAATTGTCCCGCGCCGAGGGGGGCGATCATTTTGGCGGCGGAATCGAACGCGATGAATGCTACATCGATCCCTTCTTCCTTAAAGTAGCCTTTTTTGTCGGCGATGAAAAAGGTTGCATCACTGATGCTATTGGTGGTGCCGACGCGTACGGCGGTAGCCGCAAGCGCGTTGCTCATACTAAAGCCCCATACGATCAAAACGACAATCGCGTTGAGGGAAGAGAATAGCGGCATATGAGTTAATCGAAAGAAACACCGCATGCGTCAGTTCTCCACCTTAATAAAATAACTCACCGCAGAGACGCGGAGGGCACACCGGGCTCTCCTGGTTTTTTACACCGCTGAGATGGGGTGGTTGTGCGGGCAGTCGCCCCCCGATTCGCGTTTTTGGTTCACAACGATGGTCATACCAGGCGTTTCGCCATGCAGCACGATATTCCACTTCCACAAAAATAACACTATAATTCCGTTTGCGTCAATGAACGGGGCGGTCTCCGCGAGTGGAGATCTTCGGCAATATCGGCAGAGGTCTTTATTAAGTAAATGAATTCCACCAGTAATTTGTTATCCCTTTGTAAGGTTTCCGACATTCCCCCAGGCCAAGCCAAACGTATTGAGGTATCAAGCCTGGCGTTGGCGATTTTCAACGTGGATGGCCAATTTTATGTTACCGATGACAATTGCACCCATGGGCCGGGGTTGCTTTCCGAAGGTTTTGTCGACGGGGATGTGGTGGAATGCAATTTTCATAATGGCGCGTTTCATATTCCTACCGGCAAGCCGGTTTCTCCGCCATGCACTATTCCGTTGCGCATTTTTCCCGTGACCATTGTGGATAACCAGGTTTGTATTGATCCCAATGCGCCACGGCAAGAACCGGTTGGATCTTAAACGTTGTCCATTTTGAGACAGATTTTCCAGCTCAGCTATAAAAAAGAACGAGGTAATGGCATGATCGCCTTGGTTAAGGGAATAACAGGAATCGTTGTGCTGACGCTCGGTGCTTGCTATAGTGTTCTAATATCTGGACTCGAGTTCTTCTATGCGGAACGGGAAAACTAAACAATCACGCCTCACCTCGGTAGCGAAGGCAATTCGGTTGCTGCAGGCATTCACACCGGAATCCCCCGAGCTCGGCATTAGCGATCTGGCTAAGCGCTTAGGTCTCGCAAAAAGCACGGTGCACCGGTTAGCGTCAACGTTGATTGAAGCCAGGTTGCTGGAACAAAATGCGCAAACGGTTAAGTACCGCCTGGGGTTGGCGATCTTCGAGCTGGGTGCGCTGGTGGCAAGCCAAATGGATGTGTCGGTGCAGTCCGTTCCCCATCTTGAGCGCCTCATGGAAAAGACCGGTGAAACCGTTCACCTGGCTGTTCTTGACAAGAATGAGGTGCTTTACATCAATAAGATGGAGAAGGTTGATAGTCTGCGAACCATACGTATGTATTCACGCGTCGGCCGCCGCGGGCCGGTGTACTGTACCGGTATCGGCAAAGCGCTTTTGGCTTTTCAGCCGGCAGACAAGATCGAAGAAATCATCGCCGCCGGGTTGACTGCATACACCGAACATACCATTACCGATCCTAATACTCTTCGCCGTCACCTTAGCGATATCCGCGCGCGCGGTTATGCCGTTGATAATGAAGAGATCGAGATCGGCCTTCGTTGTATCGCCGCCCCGATTCGCGACCACAGCGGCAACGTGATCGCCTCGATCAGCGTCGCGGGCCCCAGCCAACGCCTGCCTAAAGAGCGGCTGATTTCATTTGCCCCGGACGTCATTGGCACCGCGGATACTATTTCTCGCCAGTTGGGATTCCGCGAATCCCGCCCGGTTGTTCATCCATTGCCGCTCGCACAAAAGGGAGCCTAGAACGATGGGCGAAATTATCCTTGGAATGAGCGTGGCGCATTCGCCGCGCATCGCTCACCCGGAGAAGGCCGGTCCCGTTTTCCAGGAACTCATTGCCGCCATGCGCCGCGCCGGTGAAACGTTGCGCGCCATCAAGCCCGATGCCGCGGTGATTATTTCCTCGCATTGGGTGACAAGTTTTAACCTTTATGTCGATTCTTCCCAGCGCCACCGCGGCACGTTAACCGCGATGGAGTGTCCGGATTTGCTCCGCGCGATCCCCTACGATTTTCCCGGCGATCCGGAGTTGGCCGCCGGTATCGCGGAGCACGGAAAGAAGGCCGGCCTTCCTGTCATCGCGAACAGCGAGCCCACTTATGTATTGGATTACGGCGTTGTCAATGCGCTCAAGTATCTCACGCCCAACGGCGAGATACCGGTAGTGCCGGCGTCGGTTTGCCTTGCCAGCAATCTGGAAGAATCGGCCAAGTTCGGCGAGGCCATGCGCGCGGCGATTTTGGCCGGTAAGAAACGCGTGGCGGTCATCAGCAGCGCGGCGTTCGCGCACAACTTGGTCAGGGGTCCGGAGAAATGGCCCACGCCCGAAGAGCAGGCGATCGATCGACACATGATCGACATCCTATTGCAAGGACAGATGGCCACGGCAAAGTCGCTGTTGCCGAGTTTCGCGGCGCGCGCCAAATATGAGATGGGTGGCCGCCAGCTCGCTACCTTGCTCGGCGCGTTAGGCGAGGGTTATACCGGTGAGCTGTACGGGTACGGGCCGTCGTCCGGCAGCGGAAATCCGGTGATTTTGCTCCAACCGGCGCGTAAATCCGCGGCGGCTTAGTATTCAACTTTTAGAGGAGACCTTAAAGATGCTTCCGCCTCCCCCTGACGAACAAGCCATTCGCGATGTCATCGGCGAGTACGCCGATAAAAAACAGCCGCTCAAGGAACGCCAGGCGTTCTATGAGGAGTTGCTCGGTTTCGTTCCGCCGCGAATTCGCGCGCGCATGGCGGTGACCGGCGCGCTCGATCCGGAGCTGCTCGATATGCAGGAAGCGCTGCGCGCGCACGCCATGTATCCTGCCTGCTTCGATACCAAAACCGCCCAGCTCATGCTATTCGGCATGCTGCTCATGGATCTCAGCGATGCCGCGCAACTGCACGCCATCGCCGCGCGGCGCGCGGGGGCGAGCTGGGAGGAATTGCAGGCGGTGGTGAGCTTGTGTTTTTTGTTTCGCGGACTTTCCGCCGCCAATCGCGGCGCCGAGATTCTCGCCAATCTTGCCAAATGCGAGCACGATGCGCCGGCGGCAAAAAAGGCGTGATTTAATTAACCCAGGGGACACACTATGAGCGAAATTAAACAATTTGCCGCGCGCCCGGCGACGGTTGCCAATGCCAAGGCGTTCGAGGTGAATCCGGCCACCGGCGTCAAAGAACTTAAGCACTTTATCAACGGCGAGTTTGTCGGCTCGGCCGGCGGCAAGATGTTTCAGAACATCAATCCCGCCACCGGCGAAGTGATTTCGCTGGTGCATGAGGGCGGCGAGTTAGAAGTGAATCAAGCCGTGCAGGCCGCGCGTCGCGCGTTTACGCAATGGGGCAAGATGCCGCAAGCGGAAAGGAGCGCCCTGTTGCTGGCGCTGGGAGAAGGCATTAAGCGCCGTTTCAACGATTTCTTGCAGGCGGAAGTGGCCGACACCGGCAAGCCGGTCACGCTCGCCTCGCACGTGGACATCCCGCGCGGCTCCGTCAACTTCATTCAGTTCGCCGAGCATTTTAAATATATCGCCAGCGAATTCTGGGAGATGCCTGGCGGGTTGAATTACGCGCTACGCCGTCCCGTGGGGGTGGTCGGCATCATCGCCCCGTGGAATTTGCCGTTCCTGTTGATGACCTGGAAGGCGGCGCCGGCCATGGCCGCGGGCAACTGCGTGGTGGTGAAGCCTTCCAAGGAAACGCCGACGACGGCTTCGTTATTGGGCGAGGTGATGAACGAAGTGGGCATCCCGCCCGGGGTTTATAACGTGGTGCAGGGCATGGGACGCAATGGCGTCGGGTCTGCATTGACCGCGCATCCCGATGTCAACGCCATTACCTTTACCGGCGAGACCAGCACCGGCCAGGCTATCATGAAGACTGCCGCGGACACGTTAAAGAAAATTTCCCTGGAGCTTGGCGGCAAGAACCCCAATATCGTTTTTGCCGACGCGGATTTGGAGGATGCGCTGGACACGACCATGCGCTCCTCGTTCGCCAACCAGGGCGAGGTATGCCTGTGCGGCTCGCGTATTTACGTGGAACGCCCCATTTACGATAAATTTGTCGCCGGCCTTATCGATCGCGTCAAGCAGACGGTAAAAATCGGCGACCCGCTGCAGAAAGAAACCACCATGGGCGCGTTGATTTCGCAGGATCATTTAAAGCGGGTCATGTCCTATATCGATTCGGCGCGCAAGGACGGCGCCAAGATCGAATGCGGCGGCGAGCGCGTGCAAAACCTGCCGAAGCATCTGGCGAACGGCGCGTTTTTACAGCCGACCGTGATTACCGGCCTGGGCAGAGACTGCCGGGCGCAAAAAGAGGAAATCTTCGGCCCGGTGGTGTCGGTGACGCCGTTCGATACGGAAGAAGAAGCGCTTGCATTGGCGAACGATACCAAGTACGGCTTATCCGCGACGGTTTGGACCGCCGACGTCAAGCGCGCCCACCGCGTGGCCGAGGCGGTGGAAGCCGGCATCGTCTGGGTGAACACGTGGTTCCTGCGCGACCTACGCACGCCGTTCGGCGGCGTCAAGCAGTCCGGCATCGGACGCGAAGGCGGGGTTTACTCGCTCGATTTCTATACCGAATTTAAAAACATCTGCATAAAGCTATAACAACGTGGAACGAAAAAAAATCCATCACTACGGGGACGAGCTTTATCAAGCCTTGCGCGAGGTCAAGCCGGTCGAGCCTTTGACCGCGCGCGAGCCGGACATCACCATCGACGACGCCTATCAAATTCAATTGCATATGATCGGGCGCCGCATCAAAGACGGCGAACGTATTATCGGCAAGAAGATCGGTTTGACCAGTAAATCGGTGCAGGAAATGCTGGGCGTGGGCCAACCGGACTTCGGCCACCTGACTTCAGCCATGGTCTACGGCGACGGCGCGTCGGTGCCGGTAAGTGGGCTACTCCAACCGCGGGCGGAAGGCGAGATCGCCTTTATTTTGAAGCACGACTTGTCCGGCCCCGGGATAACCAATGCCGACGTCCTGCGGGCGACCGAAGCGGTAATGCCTTGTTTTGAGATCGTCGACTCGCGCATCCGCGACTGGAAAATCAAGATCCAGGATACGGTCGCGGATAATGCCTCGTCCGGCTTATTTGTCCTGGGCGATAAAGCGGTGGATCCACGCAAGCTGGATTTGAGCTTGTGCGGCATGATCCTGGAAAAAAACGGCGAGGTGATGCATACCGGCGCCGGCGCCGCGGCGCTGGGATCGCCGGTAAATTGTGTCGCCTGGCTGGCCAATACCCTGGGCAGGCTCGGAATCATTTTGAAGGCGGGGGAGGTGATCCTGTCCGGCGCCCTGGCGCCGATGGTGCCGGCCATTCCGGGAGACAATATGCGGACCAGCATCGGCGGCATCGGGTCCGCCTCGGTGCTGTTTGTTTAATTTGCGTTTAAAAGGAGCGCCCCTATGAAAGTCAATTGCGCGGTCATCGGATCGGGAAACATCGGCACCGACTTGATCGTCAAGCTCAAGCGCAGCGAGTGGCTGGAACCGCTGTGGCTGGTCGGCATCGATGCCAGTTCCATCGGCTTGGAGCGGGCGAAAAAGATGGGGATGAAAACCACCGCCGACGGCGTCGACGGGTTGCTCCCGCATATCGAGAAAGACAAGGTGCAGATCGCGTTTGACGCCACCTCGGCCTACGTGCACCCGGAAAACTCGCGCAAGCTGATCGCGCACGGCGTGTTGACCATCGATTTAACGCCGGCGGCGATCGGGCCTTACTGCGTGCCGCCGGTCAATCTCAAGGACCATATCGGTAAAAAAGAAATGAATGTGAACATGGTGAGCTGCGGCGGCCAGGCGACCATTCCTATCGTGGCCGCGATAAGCCGGGTGCAGCCCGTGGCCTACGCCGAGATCGTCGCGACGATTGCTTCCAAGTCCGCCGGTCCCGGCACGCGCAAGAATATCGATGAATTCACCCGCACCACCGCGAACGGCATAGAAAAAGTCGGCGGCGCGAAAAAGGGCAAGGCCATCATCGTTCTGAATCCGGCCGAACCTCCGCTCATCATGCGCGACACCGTGCATTGTTTGACCGAGACCGAGCCCGACCAAAAGGCGATCACGCAATCCATCATGCGTATGCTGGCGGAAGTCCAGCGCTATGTGCCGGGTTACCGGATCAAAAACGGCCCGGTGTTCGACGGAAAACGCGTGTCGGTATTTTTAGAGCTGGAAGGCCTGGGCGATTTCCTGCCGACCTACGCCGGTAATCTGGATATCATGACCGCGGCTGCGGCCCGTACCGGCGAGATGTTCGCGGAAGAAATCATCAACGGCAAGTTAGTGCTTGAACGCAAGATTGCGTAAGGAGGTTTTTGTATGAATATTAAAGGTAAAAAGATCCTGGTTCATGACAATACCCTGCGCGACGGCATGCACGCCAAGCGCCATCAGTTTAGCTTGGAACAGATGGTCAGCATTGCCAAGGGATTGGACGAGGCCGGCGTTCCGTTTATCGAGGTCACCCATGGCGACGGCCTCGGCGGCGAGTCCGTGAACTACGGATTTCCCAAACACACCGACGAAGAATATCTGCGCGCGGTGATTCCGCATCTTAAACGCACCAAGGTGTCGGCGCTGCTGCTGCCCGGCATCGGCACAGTGGAGCATTTGCGGATGGCCAAGGATTGCGGCGTGAAAGGGGCGCGCATTTGCACGCATTGTACCGAGGCCGATATCGCCGAGCAGCACATCGGCATGTCACGCAAGCTCGGTCTCGATACCGTCGGCTTCCTGATGTTGGCGCATATGTCGCCGCCGGAGAAGCTTGTGGAGCAGGCCAAGCTGATGGAGTCCTATGGCGCAGAATGTGTCTATATCACCGACTCGGCCGGCTACTTGCTGCCGGATGATGTTACCGCCCGGGTCGGTATGTTGCGTAAAAAACTTAAAGCCGAGACGGAAGTCGGCTTTCATGGGCATCATAATCTGGCTATGGGCGTCGCCAATTCGTTGGCCGCAATTGAAGCCGGGGCGACACGCATCGACGCATCCGCTGCTGGATTGGGCGCGGGCGCGGGCAATACCCCGTTAGAAGTGCTGATCGCGGTATGTAACCGCATGGGTGTCGAGACCGGGATCGATCTCTATAAAGTCATGGACGTGGCGGAAGACCTGGTGGTGCCGATCATGGATCAGATCGTGCGCGTCGATCGCGACGCCTTGATGCTCGGTTACGCCGGGGTTTATTCCTCCTTCCTGTTGCACGCCAAGCGCGCGGAAGCGAAACACGGGGTCTCCGCCCGGGATATTTTGGTCGAGCTCGGCAGGCGCAACACCGTCGGCGGCCAGGAGGACATGATCGAAGACGTGGCGCTCGAGATTTTGAAAGCGCGCGCTGGAGAAAAGAAACGCCAAACCAAAATTGCCTAGAATAAAAACTTGGATTAATGAATGAATCTCGACAGCAAAACCATCGCCAAGTTGGCCGAGCATTTGGAAAATGCCGAGCTCCAGGCGCGCGCGGTGACGAAAATTACCGACGAGCATCCGCAAATGGATTTTGAGGACGCCTATGCCATTCAGGCGGAGATCAAGCGACGCAAGCAAAGCCGCGGCCATAAAGTGGTCGGGCTGAAGATGGGGCTGACGTCCTGGGCGAAAATGAAGCAGATGGGCGTGGAAACTCCCATCTATGCGTTCCTGGCGGATTACTTCAATTGCCCGGACGGCTCCGAGATCGATACCAAGTCTCTGATTCATCCTAAGGTTGAAGCGGAAATCGCCTTCGTCACCAAGGCGCCGCTGCGCGGGCCCGGCTGTCATATCGGGGCGGTATTGGCGGCGACCGATTTTGTGTTGCCGGCGTTGGAGGTCATCGATTCCCGCTACGAGAATTTTCGCTTCGATTTAAAGAGCGTCATCGCCGACAACGCCTCGTCCTCGCGGTTTGTCACCGGCGGACGGATGGCGAATGCGCAAGATGTGGATCTTAAAACCCTGGGTGTAGTGATGGAAAAGAACGGCGAGGTGGTTGCGGTCGGGGCTGGCGCCGCGGTACTGGGGCACCCAGCGGCGAGCGTCGCGATGCTGGCGAATATGCTGGCTCCGCGCGAGGAAGAAATACCGGCGGGTAGTTTTATTATGACCGGCGGCATAACCGCCGCTATTGACGTCAAAGCCGGAGATCGTATCGCCGTGAGATACCAGGATTTAGGCACCATATCCGTGCGATTCATATAGGAGAGAGTATGCCGTTCGCCGTGTTGCACATTCTGGAAGGCCGGGATGAAGCCATGAAAGCCGCGTTGATTGCCGCCGTCACCGACGCCATCAGCACCACCTTGGGGGCGCCGCGCGAAACCATCCGTGTGTTGATTCAGGAAGTTCCCAAAACCCAATGGGGCATAGGCGGAAAGACCGTCAAGAATCTTGGCAGGTGAAGTCTTAGCGCCTGACGTACACGGATGTACTAATGCCGCGGAGCGCATGGATGCGCGTGAGCGGCTCGCATCATTAAATAATGCATCCATACGAATCGCACTTAAGGCTTACATAAAGCCCGCGGTGGTAACGCGGCAATGAACTGAATATCAAAATAGCAAGAGCCGCAAAAAATGTTCAAGATCAAAATAGCCGATACCATGGCGCAATTCGATTGCGCCGATAACGACACGGTATTGCGCTCGGGGCTGCGTGCCGGGGTAGGCATGCCGTACGAATGTAACGTCGGCTCGTGCGGCACCTGCAAGATGGAAATAGTCGAAGGCCGGGTCGAGGCGCTCTGGGAACAGGCCCCGGGATTGAATGAGCGGGATAAAAAACGGGGCCGGGTGCTCGCTTGCCAATCCCGTCCAAAATCGGACTGCACCGTGCGCCTGCGCCCGGGGGATGAATATAAGCCTGTGGTGCGGCCGCATCAGTTTGAAGCCAGCCTGATTACAACGGAGGATATTACCCACGATATCCGGGAATTTCGCTTCCGTGCCGCCAAATCGGCGGAATTCCTGCCGGGGCAGTACGCGCTAATGGCGCTGCCGGGCATAACGGGTATGCGTGCTTACTCAATGTCGAATATCGCCAATGCCGAAGGCGAGTGGCACTTTCAGATAAAGCGGGTGCCCAATGGCGCGGCGACGCCGATGTTGTTTGACCGGCTTCGCATCGGTGAAAAGATCGCGTTCGACGGGCCTTTTGGTCTTGCTTACTTGCGCACGCAAAGCGCGCGGCACGTGGTTTGCATCGCCGGTGGTTCCGGCCTGTCGCCGGTGATATCGATCGCGCGCGGAATGGCCAAAGATAAAAATCTGGCTATGCGTAAATTGCATTTCTTTTACGGCGGACGCGGGCCACAGGATATCTGTGGCGAGAATTTGTTGCGTCAGCTTCCTGGGTTTGGCGAGAGAACATTTTATTATCCTGTTATCTCCATGCCGGAACTGGACACGGAAAAGAAATGGCAGGGAAAAGTCGGGTTTGTGCACGAATTGGCGGCACAGACCCTGGGCGCCTCATTGCCGAATTTCGAATACTATTTCGCCGGGCCGCCGCCCATGGTGCAGGCGGTGCAAACCATGCTGATGCAACACAAGGTGCCGTCGGCGCAAATTCATTTCGACCGGTTCTTCTGAGTGGATAAGACAGTGGCTAATCCTGAGATCGCCAATACCATTGACGCCGGCGGTATCGCGACAAATTACCATGACGTAGGCCATGGATCTCCGGTTCTGTTAATTCACGGCTCTGGCCCCGGGGTCAGCGCGTGGGCTAACTGGCGTCTGACCATTCCGGCACTGGCGCCAAAACATCGGGTCATCGCTCCGGACATGGCCGGCTTCGGATTTACCGCGCGGCGCGCGGACTTTAGTTACACCATGCAAGCCTGGGTCGCGCAGGTCGCCGGCTTACTCGATGCGCTTAAGATTGACCGGTGCGACGTGGTCGGTAATTCATTCGGCGGCGCGGTGGCGCTGGCGTTAGCGATTGCCCATCCCAAGCGTGTCCGGCGGCTGGTATTGATGGGCAGCATGGGGATATCGTTTACATTGACGCCCGGCCTGGATGCGGTCTGGGGCTACGCGCCAACGCTCGAAAATATGCGCGCACTGCTGGACATCTTTGCGTATAACCGCGCGTTGGTGACGGATGAACTGGCGAAGCTGCGTTTTGAGGCGAGCATACGCCCGGGTTTTCACGAATCGTTTTCCGCGATGTTTCCCGCTCCCCGGCAGCGTTGGGTGGAGGCGCTCGCGAGCGAGGAGCGCGCCCTGCGCGCGCTGCCGCATGAGACGCTGATTATCCACGGGCGGGAAGACCGGGTAATCCCGCCGGCCAACGCGCTGCGGCTGTTCGACTTGATACAAAATGCGCAATTACACTTATTCGGCCGATGCGGCCACTGGACCCAAATTGAGCACGCTGACCGCTTCAATCGTCTCCTTGCCGATTTTTTCGCGGAGAAGTAAGCGCCGTATCCTTCTCGCATGAGCGCGGAACCCGGACGTACCCTGCCGCGCGGCCTGATGGCGCTCGGCGAGCGCAATTATCTTCTCTACTTCATCGGCCATTCGACCTCTCAGATCGGCACCTGGATCGAGCAAACGGCAGTGGCGTGGATTCTGTACGAGATGACGAATTCCACCGTCCTCTTGGGCCTTGGCGGATTATCCCGCGCCGCCCCCATGATTCTGCTCGCCTTGATCGGCGGCGCCGTCGCCGATCGCCTGCCCCGGCGCCCCCTGCTGATATTGACTGAATCGAGCATGCTGGTTGTATCTCTGGTAATGGGGATGCTCGCCATTACCGGTCATCTCCAGTTCTGGCATCTGTATCTGCTCAATCTGGCGAGCGGCACGCTCTACGCGTTTTCCGTTCCAGCCCGCCAGGCGCTGTTCCCGGAACTGGTGCCGCGTTCCTTCATCTCCAGTGCAATCACGCTAAATGCCGTGGCGGTACGCATCGCCATCTTCATCGGCCCGTCGATCGCTGGGATCGCCCTGGCCTTCAGCGGCTATGCCGCGCCGTTTTTGCTTAATGCGGCGAGTTTTCTCGCGATGCTCGCCGCGCTAATGGCCATGCGCCTGCCGGCCGCCGCTCCCGTTCGCGGAATAGCGCGTCGCAGCCTGGACCGCCTTCACGCGGATATGGTTGAGGGGATAGCGTTTGTATGGCGCAGCCCGTTACTTAAAGCCGTGCTCGGTCTCGAATTGCTCGCCGGATTCTTCGGCCACAACAGCGCCCTGATCACGATTATTGCGCGCGATGTTCTCGGCACCGGGCCGCAGGGCCTCGGGTCCCTGCTTAGCGCCCTGGGCGCGGGAGCGCTGTTCGGTATGCTATTGATGCTGGTGTTTCATACCGAGCAGCGTGTACGGCTTATCCTGATTGCCGGCTCGATCTATACGCTGCTCCTGATCGGTTTTGGGCTGTCGGCATGGTTGTGGCTGTCCATGGCGCTGTTATTCGGACTCGGCGCCGCCGATGGTATCTGGGGCGTCGCGCGCAACACCGTAGTTCAGCTTGCAGTACCCGATGCGCTGCGCGGACGGGTCATGTCCATGGTGTTCCTGGTCACCCGCGGCAGCACGCCGCTCGGCCAGGTTAACACCGGCTTGTTCGCGTCCTTAATTGGCGGTCCCGCAACCGCGTTGCTCGGCGCCGCCTTGGTCGGCGTAGGTCTCGCGGGCGCCGGTTTGCGCATACCGGCGCTCCGCGCAAGCGGGCAAGGCCCGGGGAGTCGCCTCAACCCTTCATGAGACGTACCTGCGGGGTTTGGGTCGCGATTCATTTTGACCGGTGGTTTTGCCGGAGGTAGTATTGCCGGTTCAAGATCGTAGCGAAATAAAGGGGAGTCTCTTGTCTAAACTTAGGTTAACCTTGGCATGTTGGAATTACGACCGCACCCGCGCTTTGTTGGAGGGCGGCATTCAGCCTGACGGGATCGATCTCAATTATCTCAATTTGCCGGTTGAGGAAACCTTTTTCCGCATGCTGCGCCACCGCGAATTTGACGCCGCGGAGATGTCCCTGTCTTCGTATACGGTGTCGCTTTTTACCGAGCCCAAACCCTTTATCGCGATCCCGGTGTTTCCCTCGCGCTTCTTCCGCCATTCGTGCATTTACATCAATGCCAAAAGCGGCATTAAAGAGCCGAAAGATTTGATCGGCAAGCGCATCGGGAATCCGGAATATCAAATGACCGCGCCGGTATGGATACGCGGCATCTTGTCCGATCATTACCATGTGCCGGTCGACAGCGTTACTTATTGTACCGGCGGCGAAGAAGAACCGGGCCGTCCGGAAAAGTTGAAGTTGAATCTGCCGCCCAATATCCGGGTCGAGCGCATCGGCGAGAACCAAACCTTATCGGCCATGCTGGAAAGCGGCGAAATCGACGCCTTATATACCGCGCGCATGCCGTCGTCGTTTAGCCGCGGCAGCGGCAAGGTAAAGCGCCTGTTCGAGAATTATATGCCGGTGGAAAAGGAGTATTTCCGCACCACCAAGATATTCCCCATTATGCACACGGTGGTGATTCGGCGCGAGGTCTACGAAAAATATCCGTGGGTGGCGCAATCGCTTTATAAATCTTTTTGTCTGGCTCAGAAACAGACTTATGAAGATCTAAACGAGACCGCCGCGCTGAAGGCCATGCTCCCGTGGCTTACCGCCCACGTGGAAGAAGCGCGCAAGGAACTGGGACTGGATTTTTGGCCTTATGGGTTTGAGGTTAACAAAGATACCTTGAGCACTTTTCTGCGCTACTCCTTTGAACAGGGACTCTCCAAGCAGCTGCTGCTGCCTGAAAAATTGTTCGCGCCGGAAACGCTGGAATCGTTTAAGATCTAGGGCGTTTATAGCCTTGCGGTCGGCAGGACGCACAACGCACTTTAATATTCAATTATTTATTCTTATGCATGACGAAGACGACCATCATAGCCATTCTCACGCACATGGCCATAGCCATCATCACGGCCACGATCATCCCGATTACGGTGACGATCATGATCCCGAATATGGCGAGACCGGCAGGCTGGAAGATAACTCGCTCTGGATCCAGGATAACATCTCCCTCAAAAGCGTCGGCATCGATATCGGTTCCGCCGGCACCCAAGTTATTTTCTCGCTGTTGAAATTAAGACGCATGGGCGAGGATTTGTCGAGCCGCTACGTCGTCATTTCCAGGGAACCAATTTACCGCTCGCCGGTCGCCCTTACGCCTTACCTGGATGAAGAAAGAATCGATGACAAAGCACTTGGCAAGATTATTACCGATGCCTATGAAGCAGCCGGTTTCAAACCGCAGGAAATCGATACCGGCGTCGTTATCCTGACCGGCGAGGCGATTCGACGGCATAATGCGCGCGCGATCGGCGAGTTACTGGCGGCGCAAGGCGGCGAGTTCGTGTGCGCGACCGCCGGCCATAATATGGAAGCGCGGCTCGCAGCTTTCGGCTCCGGCGCGGCACTGGCTTCGCATGAGCGCGGCGAGCGCATTCTAAATATCGATATCGGCGGCGGCACCACCAAGCTGGCGGTAGTGGAAATGGGCCGCGTGCTCGAAACCGCGGCCGTCTATGTCGGTGGCCGCCTGCTGGTGATTGATGATAAACAGCGGATCGTGCGCTTGGATCCGGGTGGGAAATATTTGGCGAGCCGATTGGGTTTTTCCTGGAAACTGGGGGATACTGTCAGTATTAAGCAATTGCAACAATTGACCGCCTGGATGGCACAGGCGATTGTCACCGCGATTCAAGCGCGTCCACTGCCGCCCGAAATCGCGCAGCTTTATCTGACTGCCCCGTTGGAAAACATCCAGGGCATCACCGGCGTGATGTTCTCCGGTGGTGTGGGTGAATATGTTTACGCCAGGGAGGAGCGGGATTTCGGCGATTTAGGGAAACTACTCGGCCGGGCCTTGCGCGGAAAGATACAGGCGGGCGATTTCCCCTGGCCGTTGTTGCCGGCGGGCGAGTGTATCCGCGCGACCGCGGTCGGCGCTTCCGAACATAGCGTCCAGGTCAGCGGCAATACCATTTATATTTCCGGCTC